>Ga0194119_10007527_pt1 | contig 15293 bp, 11 predicted proteins | sample TA2MahC100mmetaG_FD_148620 | JGI IMG/M metagenome (GOLD analysis project Ga0194119, IMG submission 148620) | Freshwater microbial communities from Lake Tanganyika, Tanzania - TA2015018 Mahale Deep Cast 100m | ecosystem: Environmental > Aquatic > Freshwater > Lake | place: Tanzania: Lake... | reverse complement strand
AATGCAAACATATTTCTTGATTGTGTTTACCGAGATGTCTAGAGTTATCTTTGAGCAATCTCCTGTTTTACAAATTCGTTTATCTTGGCCTCAATTCTGTCAATCTCGTGTTTTGGATTTTTCCACCAGTTCCTGCTCCAAATTCTCTCAAGGGCCCATCCTTTTCCTTCCAAGAATTTTTGACGCATAACATCTCGCTCCTTAACACTTTTTGCTGAATGAAATGTTGCTCCATCACATTCTACTCCAAGAATGTATCTATTTTCATCATGAGGATGAACTATTGCTAGATCAATTTTGTATCCAGAAAATCCTACTTGTGTTTCAACTCTGTGACCACGTTCTTGCAACTTTTTGAAAACTTGGAACTCAAAGTCTGAATCAAACTCAAGTCTTTTTGATTCTCTTATTCTTTCCATGTCTGGATTAATCTCAGACAATACGGCTCTTTGCCCTTCTTGATTAAGCGAGTTTGTAGTCTTCGCATATTCTAAAAACTGTCGTAGCCTTTTTGGCCCATCGTATTTTGATGTGGATTTGATATCAGATGGCTCTATGGATGACACAACTATCATCTCTTTTCTTGCCCTTGTTACTGCAACATTGAGCCTATTTTCTCCACCCTTCCTACTAAGTGTTCCAAAGAAATTAGCAAATTGTCCGTCAGCATCTTTTGCATAGCCAACAGAAAATATTATGATGTCTCGCTCATCTCCCTGCACATTTTCAATATTTTTTACAAACAGGGAGTCATCTTTTTTCTTTCCCTCATGAGCTGACGTGTGTAATACGGAAAATTCAGCATCAGATTCTAACCTTTTTTCGATAACATCTTTGATCAACTCTTGCTGCTTTTCATTAAATGTTATAACTCCAATTGATGGATAGCATCCCTCCTGCTCAAATTTTTCCCAAACATTTTTTATTTCATCTACAACTCTGCTTGCTTCTACGTGATTGATTTGATTCTCCCACACACCATTGCATCGTATCCATTGTATTGGTGGATGTTGGGGATCATTGATAGCATTAGGTGCAACGTTAAGCAATCCTTCATAAAATGCATGATTTGAAAAATTGATCAAATCTTGATATTGAGACCTGTAATGCCAACTGAGGTTAATTGTCTTGTATCTGGTTCTTGCCAAGTCAAGCAGACTTTTTTCATCAGGTACTTCCTCATCCTCTTCGTCTAGCTCATCCTCGCTAATTTGGAATAGGTCAAAAGGAGGTAGTTGCTTTTCATCACCTGCTATTACTACGTGTCTTGCTCTGTACAAAAACGGAATTGCTCTTTCAACTGCTAGCTGACTTGCCTCATCGACGATAACTAGATCAAATAGATTTCGCTCTAGTGGAAAAACTTTTGAAACGGATTCTGGTGATGCAAGCCAACATGGCGCAATCTGAAATAGATATTGACCATAACTTTGAAATAATTTTCTGACAGGTTTTACTCTCTTTTTCTTTTTAAGTTCAGTTGAAAAAGATCTCCATTCCTTCTGTTCAGCAGTTCTATTTCTTCCATACATTTCACTTTGGCGAATAACCCCTTCAATGTCACGCTGAATCGTTCTTGTAACTATCTGTCGTTTTTCTTCCATCAGCTTTGCAAGATCCTTCTTATTTGACTGATAGTTGGAGATTGGGTCCCCCTTTAGAATTGGATTTTCTTGTTCAATTTTAGCCAACCAGTATGCGAAAATCTCTTGTTTTATTCTCTCTGTCCAATCATCATCAACATTCATGTGAGTTTTGGCTTGATGTAAGATCTTGAAGATGCTTTTTTCATATTCTTTTTTCTTTTTATCAAGTTCTTGTATTGTATCAAAGTCTCCAAGAGAATCTTTCATTTCAGACAAGTACGATGCCAAAGATCTGGCATCTGTCACCATTGATTTTAATTCTCTTTGTTTTACATCATCAAAAACTGCAAGCAAGCCTGAAAAAACTTCCCAAAATCTTATTCCATTTTTAACATGTACAAAATTCTCAGATGCAAAATCATCAGTTACTTTTTTAATTCCCAAAATATGTTTAATCTCTTTGGCAGACTTTCTTCTTCGCATTTTTAAAAATCCAGGATTGTTTCGATAAGTCTCAAAAGCTATTTTTAGCTCAGATTGGTCTTCAGAGTTGTTTGCTAGTATGCAGTTTGGTGTCAATTCTATTAATTCTTGTAGCCATTCAATTAGTCGACTTTTTTCCATTATGCCAAATTCAGACAAGTCCTTTCTTCCAAACCAGGGGTGATTTTTATCTTCAAGTTTCTTAAAGGCTGCTTCAATACTTTGGATTTTTTGTAGATATTCAACAAGCTCAGTCCATCTAAGGTCAAGTTCCACTGTGGACAAATCTAAAACAGGATTGTATTGACCATCAGCTTTTGAATATAGTTTATGAGCAGTGGCACCAAAGTATTCTTTTCTCAAAGCCTTACCAAGGTCCGAAAGATATCGTACACATTTATCAATCTTGCCTGAAACTTCGTCAATGGTTAATTCTGAATATGAGGTTGGTTGTGGTTCTTTTTCTATAATTCCATATAATTGATGATACATTTTGAGCCTGTCATCAAGTTCCTTTTCCAAAAACACAACATACCTGTCAAGGTCCACCTGCCCAAGCCTCTGTTTGACTACTTCAAGAGCAGCTCTTTTTTGACAGACCACAAGAATTTTTTTATTATTTGTCATAGCGTCTGATATCAAATTAACAATAACCTGGGATTTTCCTGTTCCTGGAGGACCACGTACCACAACTAAATCTGAATTTTTAGATTCTAAGATTACCTGATCTTGGCTTGAGTCGCTTGGTCGAACAAGGTTCAGCTCTTTATCCTTGATGTTATCTATATCAATTTCATGGTCACCAGAATCAAATGATTCTTTGTCAGGATCTTCGATGTCTATGAGTTCGCCAATTATTCCAACATCAAGTAGATAGGCGCTGTTAATCAGTTCGTTATAGTCTTTGTGAATCTGATTATCTGCTTGTGGGAAATGTCCTATTATCTTATAGTTTACAAGATGAAAGGGCTGATTTTCTAATTTTTCAATATCATCTCTACTAAGTGGTTCAAGCGGCATAGTCTGAATTTGATTCTTTGTTTCATCTATTGTTATTATGGTTTTAATCCAATCATTTACTTTGTTGAAAAAATATTCTTCAGGGTTTTCTTCTTTTACATTTGATATGTCTTCAATTAACTCATCAAATGTTTCTTCATAATTTTCCGGAAGTTGCCAACTACCTTTTTTCTTCAAGGCTGCAATTAGTGCACCGTTAAGGATTGGTCTTTTGTCAGAAAGATGTAAAAACCAACCAGCATTTTTTGCCTGCCTTTTATATTCTAGCGATATTGGAAACAATGCAACTGGCCCTCTAATGTAAAAATCAGGATTTGGGTGTCCTTGAAGGAAGGGAAATCCAATGTATCCAGTTTGTTGACCAGTCTCTTCTTCAATCTGCATGAGGATTCTTGAGAGTGTTTTTAGTTTTGATCTTGCTGAATCTGCCTCATCATTTACAATGGAATCTGAAAGAATGTTTTGACTTGAACCCTCGTCTTTTTTATCATTTAGAGTTGCACCAATGTTTTTGATTGTTTTTGAAACAACCTTTTCTATAGTGTCTTTCTTGATTTTCTCTAGTTGGGTTAGATCAAAATTGTGTTTGTTGTAGATCTTTTTGAGTAGGACAGAACGATTCTTTTGTGTTACTTGCAAAAGTTTGTCCTGATAATGTTTGTAATTTTTAATTAATTTATCTATTTGATTTTGTTTTTCAGGATTAACAGGTGATATCCTACTTTTCGTAATTTCAAGTGCTTTCCTATACTTGATATAATTAGAATCTGGATGAAACTTGCCATTGTCATCCTTATGTCCTTCTACCATATCAGTTCTCCGCAGAAAGCACTCCATTCTTTATTTCATCTATCATATTCATCAAGTTTTGTACCTGCCACATCTTTTTTGGCAACTCTAACTTTTCAGAAAACCTTTCATCTCCTGCTATGAGATCTAATAGTTTCTTTTTCTGTTCAGGCGTGCTTGGAAGAGTTGTTGGTATTGAATGCTTTTTACCGTCTTGAAAATAATTGTAATCACCATCCATATTCTCATACACTGGAATTCCCCAGTAAACGCGTACCTTCGAACCCGATTCCTCATCCTCAATAAGTTCTGGTTTTCTACCAACCAACCCACCCCTAGCCTTTGATGATATTACCTGTTGCTTCTCATTCTTTGGAACTATGACTGGTTGTGTGTTTTTTTCCTCAATCCCACTACCAACAAAATTTGATATAACTTCGAGTCTTCCGTATTTTCCTTTAGTTAGAGAAACTTCACCTTTGAAGGAAGTCTTATGTCCATTTTCAATCCTTACTTTATCGCCATCCTTTACTTGTTCTACTTCGTCTCCCCACAGTGTTAGCTTGATTTTTCCACCAGTTTTATCAATCAAAAATGCATCGCAAACTTGGATGGTTCCGCCAGATTTCATATTAACTGTTCTTGGCTCCCCTTTTCGTTCTACTGTTCCTTCTATGTTAATGCCACTTATCATGTTTTTTGCTTGTTCAGCAGTTTTTAGCGAGAATCCCGCACCAGTTCTGTGTATTGGACTTGCAACTACTGGTGTGTTTTTTTCCTCAATCCCACTATCAACAAAATTTGATATAACTTCGAGTCTTCCGTATTTTCCTGTAGCTAGAGAAACTTCACCTTTGAAGGAAGTCGTATATCCATTTTCAATCCTTACTTTATCGCCATCCTTTACTTGTTCTACTTCGTCTCCCCACAGTGTTATCTTGATTTTTCCACCAGTTTTATCAATCAAAAATGCATCGCAAACTTGGATGGTTCCGCCAGATTTCATATTAACTGTTCTTGGCTCCCCTTTTCGTTCTACTGTTCCTTGAACTGTGATTTTTTTTCTCATATTTTTTGCGTCATCAATAGTAACAAGATTAGGATTTAGATCATCTAAAAATTTCTTATGATCAGATTTTGTTTTTTCAATTTCTTGGTTGATATCATTTGTTTTTTTATGATCTAATCTATTTAGAAATAAATCCATTCGTTTTTCTATATTAGCTAAATATACATGTTTTTCATTTTCAGAGAATCCAGACTCTACTGATAAAATAAATTTTATAGATTCATTCAAAACAAATATCAAATGTTCACACAATCCCTTTGTTCTACTTTGTTCATTCCATTGAAAACATGTACATGAAAATAAATCCCTTATTGAATAAATCAGCGAATCCAAATCAAGATTTTGATTGAAAATAATTTTTGATTTAAAATTTTTATTAAAAATATATTCTATCGATTCATGATGTTTAAAATTTATCTTAGGTTTTGAATCTGAAAATGAAGATAGAAAAGAACTATTCGAAACTATCTTATAGAAAACAAAGCTCTGTGAAATTAAAAATAATTTAATTAAAAATTGAAAATAAATATTTGAATATTCAACAAATTTTTTTAGTTCTACTGGCAAAAATATTTCTTCAAGAGAACCAATATAGTGTGTGGTGTTTTTCATATCAGGAAATAAAACAATATCAGCTAGTCCAGATTCATAATTGATAGATTTTATTTTTACAATATTTCCTTGATTATTTCCCTGGCGAATCACTGCAACTGCCTCCCTTCTCGCAGGAATTACAGGCGTAATTTTACACCACTCTCTTAAGGCATATTTTGAAATAATCTGTATAGTTTTATCCTGTTTTAGAATTTTCTGTATAGATTCATCTATTTGTGAAAATGAAATTATGAACCCTTGTTCGTTTCTGGTCTTTTGTTTTAATAGTGTTATCAGATTTTCTACATAGTTAGTCGAAATCTGTTCATTTATCATAACTTTAACATGTATTATTTGAGATCGAATTTCAAAATCAAAATATTCTATAATCTCTTGTTGTTTTTTTGTAAATTCATAATTAGATAGATCAACTGTAAAATCAAATTCTTCTAATTCATTTGGAGGTAGTGTCATCATGTTGGAATTTGAAAGTATCATTCCTGCAATTCTTGTTACCTGATCATCCTGATCATCAAAATCACCACTTTCAAGTTCAATTAACTCTGCGATAAACTGATCGGGAGTAATCTTTCTGCCAAAAAATTGTTTGTTCTCAAAATTATTTCTATAGAAATCACGGCGATTTAATTTACGATAATTCTCAAAAGTAAAATATTGATCATAGTATGGCTTGAATTTCCAATATCCTTCCTTTCTAATTAGTTTATTATTTTGCAAAAGATCATGAATTGTAATATCAATTAAGGCGGGAGAAGTCTGAAATAATATGGGTAACTTTTGCTTTATCCTGCGTAACAATTCTTCATAAGTGATTCCATCTTTTCTATCTTGTACAATATTAAAAACATAATCTGCAATTTTTAATTGATGTTTTTCAAGTCTAAAATTTTCAAAATTATCGAATTCAATAAACGAATTATTTCTTAATTCTTCTAATACTTTATCCGTATAGATTTCTATTTTTTTATTGTCTAATGACAGTAGAGGTTGATGTGGAGATTTTATCAAATGTTCAAAGCCATTAATTGATTCAGGTATCGATTTTCTAATTTGAGATTTATTTGAAAAATTTTCAGAATTTTTATATAGTTGTAAAATTATTACTGCTCTTAGGACATTATAGTTAATTCTGTCCAAAATTGAATTCGATAATTTTGAAAATGATTTCTGAAGAAAATTATACCTATTTGAGAGATAAGAGTCTGATAAGTTTGTGTTTCTTGATATAGAATTTTTACTTGTCGTTAATCGTTTTTTATTTAGTTTTAAAATTTGAAGGAGTCTACCATAATCTGAATATCCTGTAAGATGAAATTTTTCGATCAGATTTTTAGTATATTCACCACTAATAAACAGTTCAATGAATTCTAGTAAATTTACAAAAGGAAATTTTTCATCAATGCCTTTTAGAATTTTTTTAGATGCTTCATTGTTGATTTTTTCCTTTAGATCATCTATAAGAAATTGGAGGTTTTCTACTAAAGGATCATTAGATTCTTGAAAAGCCACAATTAAAGTAAAGGAAAATGTGCGCATTTAAGGATGAAGACCCTTTTGATGAACTAGAAGATACTCCTGAGGAATTTATTGAAAATATTGATAATTACTTCAAAGAACAATATGAAGATGAATTAGAAGATGAAGATGAATGTCCTAATTGTGGTCAACGTGCATATAATCTGAGAGGGGTAGAAGACACCTTTGGATATCGTCAAATGAATAAGGATGATAAATTTTCACTTAGAAGACAATCTAGATGTAAAAAATGCAGATAACTAATGTTATTTTATGCTTGTAAAAAACGTTTTATTTACAACAAATTTTATGATCATATGAATAATGAGAATTATGATAATGAGTTAAAAATCAATGAATATATTAAAAATAATCCTAATTGCAAACTTCATAAAACAATTAGTGTGATGTTGAATGGCAAACTAGTTGATTTAGAAGCTTTTCGACTTCCACTTGAATATACTTTTTACAATATTAAAAATGGAAGATTCGCAGCTGAATACATCGATTTAGTAAAACAAGAAGGAAAAGAATTAAAATCAAATAATCCTACTGACTCGAAAAAAATTCAATCACTATTGATAGATCTCGATCCAAAACAGAGCTTAATTCTTTTAAAAGATCTTCAAGCATATGGTCAAAAAGATCCAGGAATAATTACATATGATGGTCAAGTAATTAATGGTAATAGAAGAAAAGCAGTACTAGAGGAGCTTGTTGAGGATGGGCATTCACAGTTCAAGTTTATTGAAGTAACTAGATTACCACAAAATGTTTCTGCACAAGATTTATGGAAAATAGAAGCTGGCATACAATTATCAAGAAATGTTCAATTAAATTACGGACCAATTAATGAACTATTAAAATTTCAGCAGGGCATCCAAGCAGGTTTAACTCCTTTGGAGATTGCTAATTCTCTTTATGGAGGGTTTAGAGATAGTGAGATCTTAGAGAAATTAGAAATTCTAAAATTAATTACTGAATATCTAAAGTTTATTGGAGCACCCGGAATTTTTAATAGAGCAAAAGGTGTACATGAACACTTTATTGATTTACGAAATATAATCTTAGGCTTCAAAAAACAAGGTGCATTACCGGATGAAATTGTAGTTGCAAAGCATATTGGCTTTCAATTAATTCATGATGGAGTGGCACAACGGGACATGAGAAAAATTAAACAAATTTTAGCTTATGAAAAAGTTAAAAATAAATTTTGGGATGCCATAGAATATAGCAAACCTGGAAATCTAGAAGAAAAACTCAAAAAAAAAATTGATGCGGAACAAAATGATGAATATACACCAGCACGAACAATTTTCAATAATTGCTTAGATTCTTTAAGAGCAATTTCAGAGGCTCAACAACCAGAAAAACTATTGAACCGAGCTTTAACAAATTTGGAAAATATAAATGTTGAAAAAAAGTCATTAGCAAAACCTGAAATTCAATCTTTAATTAAGGAAATTGAAAAAGTGATAGATAGACTAAAATCATAACTCTCAAAAACTAAATTACGTTAAGATATTTCTTTCTCTCTTATGTAGCGTAACTAATGATTTTCATAAAAGTTATCTACTAATTATACAAATTGGGTATTACACTATGAGTTTAAATCTCGATAATAAAACCAGACTTGATAAATTCATAAAAGAGAATCTTAACAATGAAGAAAAACAAGTTTTTCCTATAACATTAAAGGGGCAGAAAAAGCTACTCAAAGTATACAAGCTACCAATTAGGTATCTTTTCTATAACATTAGAAACGGAAGATTTGCTGCAGAATATGCGGAGTTAGTAAAAAGAGAAGGAGGTGTTCTACAACCAGAAGAATCTAAAGATGCCGAAAAAATTAAAAATATGTTACTTGACTTAGACAAAATCGAAACAAAAAGAACCTATAATGATATTAAAATTAGGGGACAATGGAATCCTGGGGTAATTACTGAAGATGGTTATGTCGTTGATGGGAACAGAAGAATGGCTATTCTTTCACAATTATTTGATGATACAGGTCAAGAAGAATGGAAATATCTTCTTGTCGCACGATTAGAAGAACCAATTTCTGCAGAAGATTTATGGAAACTTGAAGCAGGTATACAACTTGGCAAAGACGAAATTGTAAGGTACGGTCCTGTAAATGAATTATTAAAACTCAAAGAAGGAATAGACGCTGGTTTATCAAAAAGAGAAATTATAAAAACACTGTATGGATATGAAAAAGAAGAAGAAATTGAAGAAAAATTAAATAGACTTGATTTAATTGAACAGTATTTAAAATTTTTTGGAATACCGAAAAAATATTCTAAGGTTAAAAAAAGGGTAGAGCATCTCATCAATTTACAAAATATTCTTGTAAAATGCAGAGAGAAAGAGTATGACCCAGAAGTAATACAAAAAATAAAGTATTTTGTATTTCAGCTCATAAAAGAAGGAACATCTCACTTGGAAATACGAAAAATTGGATCCATGATCGAAGAAGATGTTGCAGATGCTATATCTGAAATTGAAACTGCGGCAAGTCAACTAAAACCTATTGAACCAAAAGCAGGGGAAGAAATTATTGAGGAGGAAGTAGAGGCAGCCATTGATGAATATGAATATGATGAAACACGTTCTCCGACACAAACTCATTTCCGAAACGCTTCTGATTTTTTGGATGTGAAACGAAATGAAGGGAAAGAAATTGTATTGCTGAACAGGGCTGAAAAAAACTTGAAACCTCTTATTTCCCAAAAAAACATTGATTTTACTAAATCTGACTGTGTAAATTTAATAGAAAAAATTTTTAATTACGCTAACACATTGAAGCAAAAAATACATGAGAAATAAAAAATGCATAAAATATGCTTTGATGAAAACAAGAATCTTACCGTCACATACGAACCTACAGGAGATACCGCCGAGGATTTTTTTATGGAAGACTATCTTAAAGAAGCGGGATTTAAAAAAAATCAAAATTTGTATACTTATGCTTTTTCTAATCTAGTTCAATTTAACAATAGAGTACAATGGATAATCAAAAAATTTGTAGATAAATTTGGTGAAAACAAAGTTGATATTTGTGATTCTGTTAAAAAACATTACATTTCTATTCAAAACACAACTGACTTCTTTGAAAATGCTTTGAAAATTGGAAATGAAATCAAGCAGCAATCAAATCATGATCCAAAAGTTTCATCGAAATTTTCACGTAAATTAATGCCTTATCAACTGGAATCTGTTGACCACATGATTCAAGTTGGCAATGCAGCAAATTTTTCAGTTCCTGGAAGTGGTAAAACAACTATCACATATGCAGCAATATCAAACTGGATTGAAAATAAAATAGTAAACAAAATTTTTGTTATTGGACCTACAGCATCTTTTTTACCATGGGAAGAAGAGTTTGAAGCCTGCTTTAATAAACATCCTCGAGCTTGTAGAGTTTCTGGTCAATTTGCAAAAGAATTTCATAATTTAGGTGATTCCTATGATCTGTTTTTGATGCATCTTAATACTGCGATGTATCATCAACAAGAAATTCAAAATTTTATGCAAAAATGGGATACTGTTTTAATTATTGATGAATCGCATAATATAAAAAGTCATGAACTAAGGCGATGGGCCAGTACTGCATTAATAATTGCACCTTATGCAAAACGGAGAGTTATTCTAAGTGGAACCCCAATGCCAAACAACGAAAAAGACCTATGGACTCAAATAACTTTTCTGTGGCCTAACAATAATCCTTTAGGTAACCAATTAGTTTACAATAATTATGTAAAAAATCATAGACTTGGAAAACACAAAGCGATTCTTGATAGTCTGTTTTGCAGGATAAAAAAAAGTGATCTTGAATTACCTGATCCTCATTGGGATCCAATCAAAGTCAACTTGAACACCCATCAAAGAGAAATTTACGATGCTATTGCAGCAAAAACTCTTCAAGAACTTGAAGAAATGAATATTCATGACCAGGCAAAACTACAAACATTTAGAATGGCTAAAATGATTCGATTGCTTCAAACAGCCTCCAATCCAACTCTATTGTATGAAATGGCTGGAGAATTTGATGTAAACAGCGTAACATTTAGTGAAGAATTTGGATTTCCTAAAGCAAAAATAAAACTTCCTGAAGTAGAACAATCCATTATAAACAAAATAGTAAATTATTCAAAATTAGAACTTCCATCAAAAATGGTTAAGACTGCTAAACTAGCTGAAAAGTATTATGAACAAGGAGAAAAAGTTCTGATTTGGTGTTCATTTATCCGCAATATGGATATTTTTAAAGATCAATTATTGAAAGATTTTGATCCACTACTAATTAATGGACATACTCCAACAGATGTTAGTGAGCCAGGTAACAGAGATGAGATAATTAACAAATTTAAGAATAGTAAAGAACCAAAAATTCTCATAGCAACTGCAGCGTCTCTAGGCGAATCAGTTTCATTGCATAAAAATCTCAGAGGAGAACACGTGTGTAGTCACGCAATCTACCTAGATCGAAACTTTAACGGGGCACAATATATGCAATCAATGGATAGAATACATCGAATTGGAATGGATCCATCTGCAAATGTTGTGTATCATTTGATCATGGGAACTGATACAATTGATGAAGTTGTTAAATGTAGATTAAACGACAAATGGCGTGATATGTTAAATGCATTAAATGATGACATGTTAAACAATCTAAACATTGATCCTGAACCAGAACAAGTTGATCAAAATGAATTTAACAAGGATTATCAAGCAGTGTTAGAGCATTTAAGAAAACTTTACAAATGAAATGGCAATTAGGATCAAAGACATTCTTAAATTATTAAGGATAGTAAAAATTTATCAAAAAAACAACGATGGTGCTTCATTGGCATATGTCATACAAACTTTCAACGATGAACCAATTAAGGAAGCAAGATTACCAAACTATAAAGAAATAGAAACCTTTTGTAAAAAACTTGAACTCATAAAAAAAAATGATACACTAGAAATCACTAGTAAGGGAGAAAAATTACTGCAATTAAAAAGCGACTTTGATAAGATTTCTGAAAATATTATTGAATTTTGTGCAAAAAGTGTATACAATGAGGAAATTTCCAAACTCATTGAAAAATTTAATGTAAATACCGAAAATATTAAATGGTATCCAATGTCGCAGGTTTTTGATTTAATTGATACGCCTGAAATTCTCCCAATTTTGTACGAAACAAAATTCTTAATTAAAAAAGATGTTACAGTTGAATTAAATCCATCGCTTCTTGGCAATTTCTATCAAATTCTGGAACAATCATCCAAAAAAAGAAAAATTAGCCTCAAGCAATTACAAGATGAACTTAAAATAAAAAATCAGGTAGGTCAAATTGGTGAGTATATAGCATATAATTTTGAGAAAAATAGATTGTTGACTCTAGGATTTGTTAGAGAATCAGAACGAGTACAATGGATAAGCAATGAATATGCAAATGCAGGTTATGATATTAATTCCTATAATGGTGAAAGTAAAAATTTGGAATATGATAGACTTGTCGAAGTAAAATCAAGTACAGGTGACGAGTTTGAGTTTTATTGGACTGTTAACGAGATAGATGCAGCAAAAAATTGGGGAGGCAAATATTGGATTTATTTTATTTCTAAAATAAACATCAAAGAAAAAACTTCAAATGAACCAATTATGATTCAAAACCCTATAAACAATATTTTTAAAAGCGATCTATATTCTAAAGATCCTGAAATTTACTACATCACAAAAAAATCTTAATTTACCTAAATTAAAGAGTAAAAGTGTCAAAAGCATGAGATTAAACCATATTTATCATAAAGACTGTCTTGATTTTCTAAAACAATTAGATGATAACTCTATTGATTTAATCATAACTTCTCCTCCTTACGCAGACAACAGAAAAAAAACCTATGGTGGTATTCCGATCAAAAAATATGTCCAGTGGTTTTTACCAATATCTATTGAGTTAAAACGCATTCTAAAGCCTGAGGGTTCGTTTATCCTAAACATCAAAGAAAGAACTGTAGATGGGGAACGAGGTACCTATGTTTTAGAATTAATTCTAGAAATGCGAAAGCAAGGCTGGCTTTGGACTGAGGAGTATATCTGGCATAAAAAAAATACATTTCCTGGAAAATGGCCAAATCGATTTAGAGATGCATGGGAAAGATGCCTGCATTTTACCAAACAGAAAAAATTCAAAATGTATCAGGGCGCTGTTATGATTCCTAAAGGAAATTGGGCACAAAAACGACTCAAAAATCTCTCTAATACTGACTTGATAAGAGATGAATCTAAGGTAAAAAGTGGATTTGGCAAAAATGTCTCAAATTGGTTAGAACGTGATTTTGTATATCCTACAAACGTCTTACATATGGCAACCGAATGTGCCAATGTAAATCATAGTGCTGCTTTTCCAGTTTCATTACCTGAATGGTTCATTAAATTGTTTACAAAAAAGGACGATGTGGTTTTGGATCCTTTTATTGGTAGTGGCACTACTGCGATAGCAGCAATCAAACTTCATCGCCATTTTATAGGAATGGAACAAAATGAAAAATACTATAAACACGCTCTTCAACGAATTAAAGAAATTGGGAAAGAAGTTCAAAAACAAAAGAAAAGATATAAAATCACCGCATGAATTCTAAAATTGATTCTAATCAATTACAAAAACTTATTGCAGAAAATCTTAATGAATTTTATAAAAGTAGATTACAGAGATTAGATGATTTAAAATTAAAAACTGTCCTGCGGAGAAAAAATCCATATTTATTCAAGGCGCTGAATACAGAAAAGGCATCTGAAATAGTAGAACAAATTCTCATGGCATACATTTCTTCATCAGATGAAACTATTTTTGGTGACAAATTCTTTGAACCTATTGCGAAAAAAGTTTCAGGTGGGACAGTTTCACCAAGTGAAGGTGTAGATATTGCAATAGAAACTGATGATAGATATTCTGCATATGCGATAAAGTCTGGACCAAATCCTTTCAACTCTTCTGCAAAAAAAAGACAAAATGATGAGTTCAATTCTTTACGAAGTAGACTAACTAAATTAAGAAAACAATTTGATCCAGTTCTTGCATATTCATATGGTAGAAAAATTAGCTCACCTAAAAAAATAAAATTTATCGTGAGGTTGCTGGACAAGCATTTTGGGAAGAAATAACAGGAGATTCTGATTTTTATATAAAATTAATAACCATGATGGTAGATATCCCAAAAAAACATATGGAAAAATACAGGCCACAGTTAGACGCTGCCATTAATCGTTTTACATTAAAGTTTACGGAGGATTTCTGTACGAAAGGTGGTCAAATCGATTGGGAAAAACTAGTAAAATTTGTGAGTGAAAGACCAAAAAGGAAGGAAAAATAGGTTAATTATGATATGGTCACGAATGACGATATTAGAGAATATATTTTTGAAAAATATAATTTTAAAGCAAAGAATGCATGGATTGCACACGCAAAAGAAGTCTATGGGTTACCTACAAGACGCTCAAACAGAGAAAGTGATATACGAAAGTGGCCATGTCCAAAAAAACGTTTAGAACAGATAAGAGAGGCATTCGTTCATTTCAAACTTTTAGATCCATAACATTCGAATTTTAATCCACTATGTTCAGTATAAAGAATTCCACAACTTGAATCAATAATCAATAAAAATTTCCATTAATGTGTTGTTTTTATCTCAGTTTACAGTTAATACAAACATGTCATTTTTTGACAGTCCAGAAGGAAAATTAAAAAAATATACTAAACAAATAAAAGAATTAAACAGATCAAATCATCAACGAAAACTCATTGATTTCTGTCAAAGAATTTTTAAAAAACATTTCAATGATTTTAATATGTTAAATAATATTTGTGGTATTTTAGAATTAGAAAAACTACATGTTTTAGCAGAATTTTTCATAACTAGACTTATAGAAATCGATCCAGATATTGCAATTGCAAAACTAAGGGGTACCAGTCAGAAAAAACTAGAGCAAATTAGATTAAAAAAACTAAAGGCAAGGGGCGGATTTACAAAAAACCTATTTCTAATTAGTACTAGGGATAATTCCAGATGAGTAATCTTATTTGTGCAGTTCGTGAAAAACGCTCGGATAATTATGCGCGATTTTCTTTAACATTTCTACTACTCCCTTACGAAATTCCTCGTCTTTTTCGTCTTTTTCTTTCATAGATTTGGTTAATTGATTTAATTTATCACGCATTGTC
>Ga0194119_10007521_pt1 | contig 15300 bp, 17 predicted proteins | sample TA2MahC100mmetaG_FD_148620 | JGI IMG/M metagenome (GOLD analysis project Ga0194119, IMG submission 148620) | Freshwater microbial communities from Lake Tanganyika, Tanzania - TA2015018 Mahale Deep Cast 100m | ecosystem: Environmental > Aquatic > Freshwater > Lake | place: Tanzania: Lake... | reverse complement strand
GCCCATCCGTCAGCTGACGGACAGCAATGCCGCTTTGAACTTGCCCGCCGTTTGTTGGCGGGAAACCAATGCCAACCTGTCCGCCATCTGTTTGGCGGATGCCGCACTAAAAAACAGTTTACCCCGACTTGTCTGGGTTGACCGAGTTAAGCGGCGGATTATATTGCGACCTTATTTTATTCTTCTTTTTGATTTAGAATAATCTGAATTTTTTCTTTTATCTCTGGTAACTTGCTTTTAATTGCATCCCACAGAATTCTATAATCAACATTAAAATAATTATGAATTATTTTATCTCTCATTCCAGCAATTTTCTTCCATTCAATGTTTTTATGTTTCTTGCGAAAATCGGGTGATAGGTTTTCAACTGCTTCACCTATAATTTCAAAACTTCTAGAAAATGCTCTAGTATATATTTCATTTTCAAAAAATGCCTCATAATCAAGACCTTCAGTCGTCTTTAATAAAAATATAATTTCATCAAGAATATGTCTTAGATTTACTTCGTTACGCTTCATACCATTGAACTTCATTTTTAATATATGGAAGTATATATGGGCTTATTCCTTCTTCAGTTAAAAGGTCAACCTTTCTGTTAAAAACCTTCTCTAGTTTAAAAGCAAGTTCGATAAAATTATCAAAAGTCTTTTCTTCGAAATCTACAAGTAAGTCAATATCACTTTTTTTTGAAGATTCATTTCTACCATAAGAGCCAAACAATCCAATTTTCCTTACTCTATACTTTGTTAGCAGGTTTTTATTCCTGTGTAAAATCTTAAAAATATCTCTTGATGATAAATTCTTTTTCATAAAGATTTAATCTATTTACAGTAAAATAAAAAAAAACTCTCTAATAAGATACTTTTACATAGTTGAAAATGTAAGCAATATAATAGCGTTGTGCTTAACCGGCAGCCCATTCGTTAGCTGACGGGCAACAATACAGTTTTTCCAGAAGGAATGCCGTTGGGAGAAAAACTAACGCCAATATTTTTTAATTAACTTTTCTTTTACAACCCACTTCACAGAGCAACTAAGTTTTGTCAACTAACCTTATAATATTTCAAACGACCGCATCGAATCCGCCGTGGCAGAGCAAGCGGCTTGAAGAATTGGACAGGCATTTGATAAATTACCACAGAAAAATTTCTTATCATCTAAATTTCTTTCAGGTTCCCAATAAACTGGTCCACTTATTTCTGCTGGAATTTTATTTTCCTTTTTACTTCAGGAATTTATTTAAATTTTTTGCCTGCCTGCAGCAGGCAGGCCTCGTGCAATTCTTTTCCAAAGAATGGTTCCCATAACTCTTTTATCTTACTTTTTCGACAGTCTCGTTATGTGCAATTTTATTGTTGAGCAATATTTTCAATAGAGTCTGAATAAGAGAAAATATCATACTGGTTGGTAATGTTTTCCTTCAACGAATAATTAGAAATGAATAACTCTTTACCAATTTGATTAGAATCTTTAGTAACGTTACGCATTCCATAAGTTAAGTCCCAAGTTTTAATATTGGCAAATGAAAAAAGGTCTCTTATATACTCACTGTCGTCATAAGTAATCAACCATTTATGTTTGGTCTGCTTCATCACGTTCGCAAATCTTTCGTGGTCAAACATTTTATGAAGATTACCATTTTTGCCATATAAAGCGGATTTTGTGGCAGAATAATAAGGTGGGTCAAGAAATATAAATACATCATTGCCATCAGATAATATTACTTCTTCATAATCGAGATTAGAAATTTTAGTATTCACCAAAATTTTTGAAAGAGCTTTAACTCTTTCAATACTTGATTCAGTAAATCTTTTATGAAAAGCAGCATTTGAAAAACCTCCGCTTTCTGTTGTGCCCGAAAATGTGATTCTATTAAAAATGAAAAAAGCGGCTGCTTTTTTAGTGTTATCAAATGATTCTATGTTGTTTAATAAAAACCTATGCAATTCTTTACCATCAGGATAAGTAGAACGAAATTCAAGAATTGATTCAATAAGTTTGTTCGGATTCTCTTTGCACTCATTCCAAAAATGATAAAGGTTTTGGTAAATATCGTTTATCCAAAAAGTTCTCGAAGGGAATTTTTGTTTTAAATAAACGAAAACAGAACCACCTCCAACAAAAGGTTCTCTAAATTCCTTAAAGTCTGGTATTAATTTCGAAATCGAATCTATAGCTTTACTTTTACCGCCAGGATATCTGAGTGGACTTCTAATCATGTCAAACGCCTTCTATAATAACTTCAAAATTGTTTGCCTTTGCTTCTGCGAAAAGTCTATCGATAATCTCAACATTATTCACATTAAAACCAGCAGAGGATTTAAATACTTCTATTTCCGAAGTCGAACTTTGAGAAGATATTTTCTCAGAAATATTTGTAGATGTTAATTTTAAAACTGGCTTGGGAGTAAAATCAGTATCATCTATTTTTACATCGGTTAAATTACAATACAAAACCATTTTCAAAAGACCATCTTTTATATCGCCTATACTTGGTAATTTTGAATTATTTGAGTGTTTGCCTTCAATTAAATATAAATTTTTATCATCTATAGAAATTTCATCCGTCGTAAAGTAGTATTTGCCTCCAAGATAGTTTTCGATTGTGATAGTTGCTTTTGTTGATGTTGATAAAAATTCTTTTGGTTGTAAAGTTTGCATTTCTCTATTCTGGGCTTCCTTAGCTTTATTTCTTGAGGTAGCCATAAAATCTGCTACGCCTTTCTGAAATTGACTTTTAAAGCGCTGTATCCCTCTCGAATTATGAAACGAAACTTTTAGTTCTTTTTCAAGACGATTATATGTTTCCTGAACAATACCAATGAGTGAAGGAAGAGTATCTTTTACTTCTTTTAAATTCCAATGCAATGCTGAACTATGGTAATTACTTATTTCCTTAATTTTATTTTTTACATAGGCGTTATCAAACTCTTGATTAGTAATCTTGTTTTCTCTAGAAGGATGGATAACGGCATTATTGTAATAGGCAAGGATAACGTAGACATCTAAAAGACTCATTAATGAAACTGTATCCCATTGAATAAAGTCGCGGTCTCCTTTTGACCCTTCATCTTTAATAATTGGAATTACAGTAATTCTTTTGGGGACATTTAGAGAATTATAAACTCTTTCGAAGGGATATGAACGTGTTCGTTTGGGGGAAACCCATTTCGAAATTCCATAGTTGTATTGTTTGTCGGATAGTAAAAAACAAGAAGGAGCATAATTAATATTGAAATCTTTGAATCTAACCTCTGTTAAATCATCGGTGCAGATTATATTATACTTAATTCCGGTAATCTTGGCAGAAATGTTCATATCATTTCTGTCCCTTAGATTTTTTCTTTTCAATATATTCAAGAGTGACAAACTTATATTTGCCAGTTTTTCTTTCAATGATTTCAAGATGGTCTTCGCCGTTGAAAATATCTGAACTGGTATCAAAGCCAATTTTCTTTCTGATAATTTTTTCTAAATCCCGTATTATTTCAATGCCAACTGAATTTCTCTTTAATAAGCGCGCAACCTTTATTGTTGTTCCGCTTCCTAAAAAAGGATCCAATACAGTTTCTCCAACGTATGAATATAATTTAATGATTCGATAAGGTAATTGTTCTGGAAAAGCCGCAACATTTTTTTCAAGTGTTGAACCGGGCAAGACATTTGTTATCTCCCAAAGGGTTTTATGCCAATTATTGTTTTGAAATTCCTTTTTGTCAATTTTCGAAAGCTCGCGTATTTCTTTTGAAATAGAACGATAATCAAATTTACCTTTCTGAAAGATTACAATACTTTCTAATAAATTGTCCGGATAATAATACATCGGAAATGGATTCTGTAATATTACACCACTTCTTTTACTTATTCTTAAATAACCATCTGGCTTTTTCCAAATAATTCTATCCCGATAACGAAAACCAGCATCTTGAAATATTTTTGTGGCATCGGCTACTATTGGATATTTCGTGCCATTGACCAGCATATCATCAATATTCAGCGCAACAATCCGACCTTCATTTAATACACGAAAAGATTCTTTTGCAAAATGATTTAAAACGCCTAAGTATTGCTCATAATTGCTAAAAAGTCCATCGTAATCAAAAGGCGCATTATAGTATGGGGGTGAAGTTACAATTAAGTGAATACTAGAATCACTTATTTCGTTCATTTCCATACAATTGCCGAAAATCAATTTATGACTTGTCTTCATGTAATCTTTCAAAATTTACCTATTAATCTAACAAATCGTATGGAATGAATTTTAAAAAACTATTTAAAATATTTTGCACATAACTACTAATCAACCCGCCATATATCCGCATAGTATTCTGGCGGTTGGAATACTATGCGCAGCATGCTTTGCATATTCTATTAAAAACTTCATTCCCATTTCAATTTCTCAATTTTCTGTCCGCCTTCAGCGGATAAACAGGATAACTCGCCAGAGGACGAGCATGCTTTCCAATTAGTACGGAATGTTATCCAGTTTACTTCTATTCTAATCATGTTTTGCAGATTTGAATGTCTTATATCGTTTCCGCTTATTAACTCCACGTAATTCTGTTTTTGATACTTATGTGAAGTTAGTTTTTATACGTTTTGAAATCAAGCATTTTTAACAGAATTTTCTTAATCAGAAATTTATTAAAATATGCTGGAAAAAAAATATTTGGTAGGGTAACGAGTGTTTCCATTTTTGCTTTCGATTGCAAAGTCCTATCTTTGTAAAAAAAAGTTGAGGATTTATGGACTTTGCATTTACAGACGAACAGTTAATGATCAAGCAGACCGCAAAGGATTTCGCCGAGTCGGAAATCGCACCTAGTGCAGTCGAGAGAGACATCAATGCGGAATTCCCGCATGAGATAGTAAAAAAAATGGGGGAACTCGGATTTATGGGAATGATGGTCCCGCCTGAATGGGGAGGTGCGGGAATGGATACGATAAGCTACGTCCTCGCAATGGAAGAAATTTCAAAAGTCGATGCAAGCGTTGGTGTGATCATGTCAGTGAATAATTCGTTGGTGTGCTATGGCTTAAACGACTTTGGCTCGAATTACATAAAAGAAAAATACTTAAAGCCGCTCGCACAGGGAAAACTTCTCGGTGCATTTGCACTTTCAGAGCCGGAAGCAGGAAGCGATGCAACCAATCAACACACAACAGCCGAGAAAGATGGCGATCAGTGGATTTTGAACGGAACTAAGAATTGGATAACAAACGGACAATCTGCGGATGTGTTTATAATTGTCGCACAGACTAATCGTGAACTGCGTCACAAAGGGATAAGCACTTTCATTGTTGAGAAAGGAACTCCGGGCTTTGAGCACGGAAAGAAAGAGGACAAGCTCGGTATTCGAAGTTCTGACACATGTTCGCTCAGTTTTACGAATTGCAGAGTTCCAAAAGAAAATCTTATTTGGGAAGAAGGTAAAGGTTTTAACTTCGCAATGAACACTTTGAACGGCGGAAGAATTGGAATTGCTGCACAGGCGCTCGGAATTGCACAAGCATCATTGGAAGCTTCTGTAAAATATTCAAAAGAAAGAAAAGCATTTGATAAGCCGATTGCTAATCTGCAGGCAATTCAGTTCAAGCTTGCCGATATGTCGACAAAGATTGAAGCTGCGCGAATGCTCACGTTAAATGCTGCTGCTCTCAAAGACAAAAATGAAAATTATATTCAAGCGGCAGCGATGGCAAAACTTTATGCATCGCGGACTGCGGTGGAATGTGCTGATGAGGCAATTCAAATCCATGGCGGTTACGGTTACGTACGAGAATATTTGGTCGAACGCTATCTGCGTGATGCAAAGATCACAGAAATTTACGAAGGTACTTCTGAGATCCAGCGTATTGTTATAGCACGAAGTTTATTGCAATAATTTTAATAGAACACGAATCATACGGATTCAGCGAATTTGCGCGGATTAACTGAAATCATAATTAATCCGTGTCATCCGTGTTCCGTTTTTGATTTAAATTTACCTTAAATGTCCACACACAAAACCATACTTGTTACAATTCTTATTCTTTTCGTAACACAAAAATCATTTGCACAGCAAATTGAAAATCAAAAGTGGGAAAAAATTCCGATCCAATATGCAATTCCAATTGAAAGTCATGAAATTGATCTCGATCTGAAATTCATTAAGCCGATTGATTATTTATTAAAACCTCTATTGAATCTTTATCGAATCACGATATCTGATGCAGATGGTTCAGTCTGCCAATTCGAACCAAGCTGTTCGCAATTTTTTATCGCAGCGGTTGAAGAGACAAACTTTATTGAAGGCTTGCTCCTCTTTTCAGACAGATTTCAAAGGGATGCAAATGTATTCAATCGAATGGAGTATCCACTATCAAAAAACCGTCGGTTGATTGATCCAGTCGAAAGATATCTCTCCAAATGAAATTTCTTGCCAAACTCTTTTTAACTTTCTTTTATGTGAATAATCTTTATCCACAATCGCAATTCCGAGACTCATCAATTTACATTTATCCATTTGTTAAATATCTTTTTTGTACTGGTGATTATCTTCGGACGAGCAACGAACTTCAAAGATTGATTGAAATGAATCAAACCTCAGTTAATGAAGACACCCTGAATTTTCTGCTCGGCAAATCGTTTCAGAAACTTGAGCAATATGAAAAATCGGATGAATACTTTTCAAAATTTTACAATTCGCCGAGTCCATTAAAAGGATTTGCCATTCGGGAATACATTAAAAACCAATTTCTAAATAAGAACGACTTTTATTTTTACAAATTATTTTCAAATGCCGAAAATTATGAGTGGATGGAGTATTTTTACACTTTGAAAATTGCTGCAAAGCTTCGTGCGTTAAGCGATTCGGAAATCGAAAAAGATTTGATGAATGTTAGAGACATTTCACGACAATTGTTCCTAGCCCAGCATATCGCAAAGATGCGTTTGATTGAAAAAAAAGATCCAGTTACTGCTGGAATTCTTTCTGCCATAATACCCGGCAGCGGAAAAATCTACACTGAAAAATATTCTGATGGAATTGTAAGCTTTTTGTTAACAGGAATTTTCGGTTTCTTAGCTTACGATAATTTTTCTGCCGGACACAAATTCCGCGGGTGGCTTTTTTCCGGAATCGGTTCGTTTCTATATGCAGGAAATATTTATGGCTCAATTATGTCTGCAAAAATTTTCAACTCAGAAAAAAATGATAAATATCGGAATGATCTTTTTGACGGATTAAGTAAAAACAATTTTTTTATCGATGAAATTATTTTTTGTCCTTAGTCTGATTTTTACATTTCACATAACTCTGAAGGCTCAAAATAATTTTGATGTAAAGCTTTCTGCTCAGTTCAATTATGCTAAAGAGCAATTTGAAAAGGAAGAGTACTTTGATGCAATTACAGAATTTAAGCGGCTTATTTTTTTCGATGCTTGTAAAAAATTTTCCTATTCGGCGAACTTGTTTATTGCAAAAAGTTATTCTCATGGCGGATTTTATAAATTAGCGGAAGAATATTTTATGCGGGCAGCAAGGTTCAGCAGATCACCGAGAGAATTATATGAAGTAAAACTCGAAGCATTAAAAATGTATTTGGTTTCACGTGATGAGTCGAAAGCGCTTAATTTGATTTCAGAAATCACTTCGCGAAAGGATTTCTTGGATTTCAAAAATGAATCGATGTATTGGAGCGGAATGGCACATCTATTTTTTGATCATGCTGAAGCGGCAAAAATGTTTTTTAATCAAATAACTACAAATGAATTTGAGCTTTTTAACTATGTGCAGTTTCTAAATGAAATCTGCGATTCAATTTCAGCAAATCAAAAATCGGTTGGAACGGCAAAATTACTCAGCTATATTTTGCCTGGAGCCGGTCAAATTTATCTTGGGCATTATTTCAGCGGGATTTTATCATTTACATGGAATGCATTAAGTATTTACCTTGCTGCAGATGCATTTTCTTCCAAGCGAGATTTTGATGGTGTAATGATAATGTCTCTGATTTGGTATAGATTTTATTCTGGTAATATTGAAAACACAGAAAAATTTGCAGAAAATTTTAATTCAAAAGTTCTTAATAATTGGTTAAATTATTTACAGTTTGAATATAAAGGACCAAAACCTTGAACTTATCTGAAGCGAAGATCAGAGAAATAACCATCGATGTAATAAAAGAACTCGGCGAAGAAGCTCCTCCTGAAAAAATTCGAGAGAATGTTTACCGCAAGGTTGAAACTCTTATGAGTAATGGCAATTTTAGTCAAGAACCAATGGATTCCGGGCGAGTGATAATTACATCATATGGGATCAATCAGCCTGGCGTAGTTAGTAAAATTTCATCTGTACTTTCTGCGAACGATTGCGATATTCAGGATATTACGCAGAAGATATTACAAGAATTTTTCACAATGATCATGATTGTCGATATCTCGAATACTAAAAAATCATTTAAAGAAATTTCCGGTCTTTTGGAGGAAGTCGCGGCAGAATTGAATATTAAAATTTTCATTCAGCATGAAGATGTTTTTAGGTACATGCATCGGTTGTAAGTTTGAAAGTTCGTAAAGTTCATAAAGCTTAAGGTTTATAAAATTAAAAGTTCATAAAGTAAAAGGTTTTTAAAGTTATAAAGTTTATAAAGTTAAATGTTCATAAAGTATAGCATAAAGGATTCTCAATTCTCCATTCTCCATTCTCAATTCTCAATTGATAATTCTCCATTTTACATTTTACAATTTACATTTTCCATTAATTACCATGCCTTACGAGTTTGAAGAAATATTAGAAACAATCCGGATGACAGCAGTTGAACATTTCGATATTCGCACTGTCACACTTGGAATTAATTTAAAAGATTGTGCAGATCGTGATATAGATGTCGCATGTCAAAAAATTTACGAGAAAATCACACGTGTTGCAGAAAATCATGTATCAACTGCAAAGGAAATTGAAACACGTTTTGGAATCTCCATAGCGAATAAAAGAATTTCTGTTACTCCAATTTCAATTGCATTCGATAATTTCAAAAGAGGTGATTTCATAAAAATTGCTAAAACACTCGATCGTGCTGCGGAAAAGGTCGGTGTTGATTTTCTCGGCGGCTTTGGTGCTCTTGTTCAAAAAGGGTACACTAATGGTGAACGGGAATTATTAGAAGCAATTCCTCAAGCACTTGCCGAAACAAATAGAGTCTGTTCGTCTGTAAACGTAGCTTCGACAAAAGCTGGCATTAATATGGACGCTGTCAATTTGATGAGCAAACAGATTAAAGAAACTGCAAGGCTCAGTGCCAATGCAGGTTCTGTTGGTTGTGCAAAGCTTGTAGTATTCTGCAATGTCCCGGAAGATAATCCTTTCGTCGCAGGCGCATTTCATGGTGTTAGTGAGCCTGAGACTTCGCTGAATGTGGGAATTAGCGGACCAGGAGTTGTTTTACAGGCAATCAAAGAAGCCGGAGCAGTTGACCTTGGACAATTAGCTGAAACAATTAAGAAGGTTGCGTTTAAGATTACTCGTGCCGGTGAATTGATTGGACGAAAAGTTGCTGAATCTTTGAAAGTGAACTTCGGAATTGTAGATATCTCTCTTGCACCAACTCCTGCTGAAGGTGATAGCATTGCATCTATTCTTGAAGCTATGGGTTTGGAATCGGTCGGTGCGCCTGGTACAACTGCCGCACTTGCCATGCTAAATGATGCAGTAAAAAAGGGTGGATTGATGGCAAGCTCATATATAGGTGGAATGAGTGGTGCATTTATTCCAGTTTCCGAAGATGCAGGAATGATCAAAGCAGTTCAAAAAGGTCATCTCTCTCTAGAAAAACTCGAAGCAATGACGAGCGTCTGTTCTGTCGGACTTGATATGATCGCAGTTCCTGGCGATACTTCGGCTGAGACGATCGCAGCAATCATTGCAGACGAATGTGCGATTGGGATTATTAACGATAAAACGACCGCAGTTCGGATAATTCCAGCTTATGGAAAAAAGATTGGTGAAATTGTCGATTACGGTGGATTGCTTGGCTCAGCACCAATAATGGAGGTGCGGAACTTAAGAGCAAATGATTTCGTCTCACGCGGCGGCAGGATACCTGCACCAGTTCGAAGTTTAACTAATTAATCACTATATTAAAATAGAGAGAAAAAAAATAAGGGAGAGTGAATGCAGAAAAAAGGTTTACTAATCGGCTGCGGAATCGTAGGCGCAATTCTCGTAGTCCTGTTCTTTGTGATCTCGTGGGGAGTATCACAATACAATTCAATTATAGTTTTGGATGAAGGAGTGAACAACGCTTGGTCGCAAGTGGAAAATCAGTATCAAAGAAGATTTGATCTGATACCCAATCTTGTCGAGACAGTTAAAGGTGTAGCGAACTTTGAAAAAGAAACTTACACTGCTGTAACTGAGGCAAGAGCAAAAGTTGGGCAGATAAATCTAACACCAGAGATGCTTAGCGACCCAAATGCCTTTCAACGTTTCCAACAGGCACAGGATGGTTTGAGCAGTGCACTTTCACGTTTGCTTGTTGCAGTCGAAAATTATCCTCAGCTAAAAGCGAATGAAAACTTCTTGCAACTTCAATCGCAATTGGAAGGGACTGAAAATAGAATTTCAGTAGAGCGGAAGCGATTCAATGACGCTGTTCAAGCATACAACACAGATATTAAACGATTCCCAAAAAATTTAATCGCTAGTATAGCAGGATTCAGAGAAAAACAATATTTCAAAGCAGCAGCAGGAGCTGAACAAGCACCTAAAGTTCAATTTTAATTAATGAGAGTTTTAATTTTCTGGCTCGGTTTGTTCCTGTGTTTTGCGATTGCCGAGTCGGAAATTCCTATTCTAAAAAATAGGATTACAGACTATACTGGAACATTAACTTCTACTCAAACTACTGATTTAGAATCCCGTCTTAAAACCTACGAGGACACAACTTCAAATCAAATTGTGATTCTTATCATAAGTACTTTGGATGATCATCCTTTAGAGGATTATTCCATTCAAGTGGTTGAAAAAAATAAAATCGGCCAGAAAGAAAAAAATAATGGATTACTTCTTCTAATCGTAAAAGATGATAGGGATTTGCGGATCGAGGTCGGTTATGGGTTGGAGGGAGTTGTTACTGATGCACTTTCAAGTTCAATTATTAGAAATATTATCATTCCATATTTTAAAAGTGGAAATTATTACGAAGGTATCCTAGCCGGAATTAAAACTTTACAGGATGCAATTGCAGGTGAGTATCAAGCTGAAGATGAATTGAAATCACCAGAATTAAAAATTCTGCCATTCATTATTTTTTTTCTTATTATTTTATTCTTTCTTCCTTTGCTAAGGAGAGCGGGCAGAAAAGGTTGGAAATATAATAACAGTGGATGGAATTCAGGAAGCAAAGGAGGCTGGGGTGGATTCGGTGGCTTTGGAGGTTTCGGGGGTGGAGGTGGATTCGGCGGCGGAGGATTTTCAGGCGGCGGCGGGTCCTTCGGCGGGGGCGGAGCAAGCGGGAGCTGGTGAACTCAGTATAAAGTATCGAAGTTTGTAAAGTTTATTAGGTTTTTAAAGTTTTTGAAGCCTTAAAATTTCGGTAAAAATTGACATTATAGTACTGATAATTTTTTTCTCAATTGAAATAATAATCTCTTTTCTTTAGCTTGCAGCAGTTTTAATTAGAATTTAGTGTTGAAATCTATTTAATAACAATTCTTAAAATTTATTTCTTGAAATTATAACAAACTGGAGGATTTTTTTATGGCAATTATGATCACAACCGAATGTATTAACTGTGGTGCTTGTGAACCCGAATGTCCGAATACAGCTATCTATGCTGGAGCCGCTGAATGGAGTCTAGCCGGAAACACTTATGGTGCCGGAGACAATTCACCCTCAGGTGCAAGTGGATTTTTCTCGGAGGAATTTTTCTATATCGTTCCGGATAAATGTACTGAGTGCAAAGGATTCCATGATGAGCCGCAATGTGCTGCAGTATGTCCGGTTGATTGCTGCGTACCAGATCCGAATCATGTCGAAGATGAAGCTGCGCTTCTAAAGAAAAAAGACTATCTCGATTCTCTCGGAAGAGCATAAGCTATCTAAAAATATTTTATGTGAAAGTCGATACACAAATGTCGACTTTCTTTTTTTAAACCATTATCAGTATTTATTTAATTATGAAATTTGGAAAATTTGAAGTTCACTCTATTGTAACTGGACAATTTGCTCTCGATGGTGGTGCTATGTTTGGAGTTGTTCCAAAAGTTTTTTGGGAAAAAACAAATCCAGCAGACGAGAGAAATCGTATAGCTTTATCAATGCGATCATTACTCATAATATCCGACGACCGTAAAATCCTTGTTGATACTGGTGCGGGAAATAAGAACAACGATAAATTTAATGCGATCTATGGTATTCAAAATTCAAACGGCTGGTTCGATGAAGCATTGAATCAGTGCAATCTAAATACAGATGACATCACAGATGTAATTCTTACTCACCTTCACTTCGATCATTGCGGTGGTTCAACAAAAAAAGTGAATAATGAGATCATTCCGACATTTGCAAATGCTAAGTATTACATCCAACGTGAACATTTCGAGTGGGCAATGAATGCTTCAGATAAAGACCGTGCGAGTTTTTTAATCGATGATTTTTTACCGTTAAAAGATCATGATCAACTTATCCTGACAGAAGGTGAATTCAAACTATTTGAAGGCGTGGAGATTTTAGCGTCTAACGGCCATACCCCAAAACAGCAGCATGTAAAACTCACTTCGGAAGAAAGAACGATTTTTTATTCTGGGGATATGATCCCGACTGCGAGTCATATTCCGTTCCCATATGTGATGGGATATGATCTTTATCCCGTAACAACTATTGAAGAAAAGAAAAAAATTCTTCCGCAAGCTTATGAAGAAAATTGGATTCTGTTTTTTGAGCATGATCCATTTGTGAATTCTGTTACGATCACTTCAACTGAAAAAGGATTCGCGATTAAAGAAAAAAATCTCATCAATGATTAAATTTTTTATCTCTCGACAAAAATTAAATAGAGAATATGAAATCTTCTAATGCCAGCTGATGAATTCAAAAAACTCTGTTCCCTGGAAAGTCTTCCTCAAAATCGAGGAGTGAGAATAGTTATTGAGGATAATGAATTTGCTGTGTTCCGAGTTGATTCAAAGGTGTATGTTCTGAGTAATATTTGTCCTCATAATCATGTCGGAAAAATATTTGAAGGTGAAATAAAGGATGGCTCGGTTGCATGTCCAATCCACGGCTGGACATTTGATCTTGCAACTGGAGAATCAACCTGCAATATGAGCAGCATAAAATCGTATGAAGTTAAAATGAGCGGGAATGAAGTTTTTATAAAGATTCCAAAACGATTGTGGTAACATGTCAGACGAAAAAAGTATACGCACCAGTGAACTCCGGCAAAAGCTGTTTGGTCTCGGTTTTGATTTAGTTGGATTCACTAAAGCTGCAGCACTAACTTTTGAGGCGTCAAATCTCCGTACTTGGCTTGACAATAAATTTGATGCTGAAATGAAATGGATAGAAAAAAGATTTGAGGGTAGGATCAATCCAAAAAAGGTGCTGCCTGAAGCTGAATCAATTATTTCTCTGGGATTAAATTATTATCAAGTCGGTGAACCTAGTAAGTTGAAAAACTATGGTAAAGTTTCCCGTTACGCTTGGGGAAAAGATTATCATAAAGTTTTTGAGAAAAAATTTAAATCAGTCAATAAAATACTATTTGAGATTGATGCACGATCTAAAAATAAATTTTACGTAGACTACGGACCAACGATGGATAAAGTCTGGGCTGTGAGAAGCGGACTCGGTTGGATGGGAAAACACACCAACGTGATCAGCACTTCGATTGGCTCTTGGTTTTTCATTGGGACGGTTCTGACTTCAATTGAATTAAATCATGATTCTCCTATTCTTGACCTCTGTGGGGAGTGTGATCTTTGCATGTTACACTGTCCGACTGAAGCAATCATTAAACCGTATGTCCTCGATTCAAATAGATGCATTTCTTATCAAACCATTGAGAACCAAAAAGTTATTCCCGTAGAACTTGCAGGAAAGTTTGAAAACTTTATTTTCGGTTGTGATATTTGTCAAGATGTTTGTCCGTGGAATATTAAACTTCAGACTGAAACCTGTGAAACAGAATTTGCATCTAATACCATTAAAGAATTATCTTTTGATGAACTTGATGAATCGAGTTTTAAAACAAAATTTAAGCATAGTCCGATTAGGCGAGCAGGACTAAAAGCTTTAAAACGAAATTTTAAATTTCTAAAATCATAATGAATCATAATCATCATAATAATCTGTGTTCCTATTGCACTGGTGATATTGATGAAATTATACTGAATTGAATTGTAAATAAAAATATGGAGTGTTTATGTCAGATAATCATAAAAAAGTTATAATCATTGGATCAGGCCCTGCTGGATTTACCGCAGCAATATATGCAGCACGTGCAAATTTGAATCCTTTCGTATTTGAAGGAAATCAACCTGGTGGTCAACTAACCATAACGACCGAAGTCGAAAACTATCCTGGCTTCGAGCATGGCATTATGGGACCGGAATTAATGGATGTAATGCGAAAGCAAGCAAAGCGTTTCGGGGCTGAGTTTGAATACAAGTACATCGATAAAGTTGATCTCAGCAGCAGACCTTTCAAACTAATTTCAGGAAAAGAAACTTATACTGCCGATGCAGTAATCGTTGCAACCGGTGCCTCAGCGAAACTTTTGGGAATTCCATCGGAACAGGAATATATGGGATTTGGAGTTTCGGCATGTGCAACGTGTGATGGATTCTTTTTTAAAGAACAAGAAGTAATTGTCGTTGGCGGCGGGGATTCGGCAATGGAAGAAGCGAATTATCTCACAAAATTTGCATCGAAAGTAACAATCGTACATCGACGTGAGGGATTCCGTGCATCTCAAATTATGTTGGATCGTGCAAAGAAAAATCCAAAGATTGAATTTCGATTAAACGAAGTTGTCGAAGAGATTCTTGGAAAACCTGCCCGCCAAAGTTGGGCTGAAGGGGCAGGCGGGAATGAGAATGGAAGAAAAATGGTTACAGGTGTCAGATTACGAAACGTGAAAACTAACAATATTACTGAAATGAAAATCGATGGAATTTTTATGGCAATCGGACATAAACCAAATACAGAAATTTTCAAAGGTATTCTAGATATGGAGGAATCGGGTTATTTAAAAGTCAAAACCGGCTCAACATATACAAATATTGATGGCATCTTTGCGGCTGGTGATGTTGCAGAT
>Ga0194119_10007516_pt1 | contig 15307 bp, 15 predicted proteins | sample TA2MahC100mmetaG_FD_148620 | JGI IMG/M metagenome (GOLD analysis project Ga0194119, IMG submission 148620) | Freshwater microbial communities from Lake Tanganyika, Tanzania - TA2015018 Mahale Deep Cast 100m | ecosystem: Environmental > Aquatic > Freshwater > Lake | place: Tanzania: Lake... | reverse complement strand
GAACGTCGTGAACTGGGGCCCCGCGCCCGGCGACGCCGACTTCTTCCGGCGTGTCCTCACCGACCCGAACATCATCTGGATCGCGATCCTCAACGGGTTCATCGGGTCGATGGCCGCCTTCGGGACGGATCACGACCTCATGCAGCGGTTGCTCACGGTGGAGACGCGGCGCGAGAGCCAGCGCACGCTGTCGATCACGCCGCTCGGCACGCTGGTGACGCTGATCATCTACCTCGGCCTCGGGACGGGCATCTTCGCGTTCTACGCGCAGCATCCGCACCTGCCCCTGTCGCGACCGGACGAGATCCTGCCGCACTTCGTCGGGCAGGTGATGCCGCCCTTCCTGCGCGGGCTCATGCTGAGCGCGATCGTGGTGGCGTCGATCGACTCGCCGCTCGGCTCGCTGGCGGCGTCGTTCGTCACGGACATCTACCGCCCGCTGCTCGTGCGCGGGCGGTCCGAGCGGCACTACCTCTTCGTCTCGCGCGTGAGCGTGGCGATCTTCGGCATCGTGCTGGCGCTGCTCGCCTACGCGTTCTCCTTCTTCAGCCAGATCCTCTGGCTCGCGTTCAAGATCGCCGGAGTGACGTTCGGCTCGCTCCTCGGCGTGTTCCTGCTGGGCCTGCTCACCACGCGCCCGATCGCCGATCGCGCGAACGTGATCGCGATGATCGTGATGGCGCTCGTCAACCTCGTGCTGCTCACGCTGTCGGAGACGAAGGTGCTGGTGTTCGCGTGGTCGTGGCTGGTGATCGTGGGGACGTTCGGCACGATGGCGCTCGCCATCGCGCTGTCGCCGCTGCTGCGCCCGCGGAGCGCCACGGCTTAGCCGGGGCGCGGAGCGCGGGGGCTCGGGGGCGCCCGGAGCCCCGAGGGGGTTTGGGGGTCCTACAGCTGTGGGGCCCCCATGTTCATGACAAGGTCAGGCGGGCGATCACCGCGTCGATCTGACAGGCCCGCCAGCCGAACGCGGTGATGCCGGTGACGCCGGGCGCGAGCAGCGCGGCGTCGTACGGATCGCGCAGGAGGATCACGGCGAGCGCCTTCGCGCGCTTCTGCACGGCTTCCAGCAGCGCGCGGTTCGACGGATAGAGGTGCGCGTCGTAGAGGAAGAGCACCGTGGCGTCCGCGGCCGCCGCCGCCGCCGCGGCGCGCTCGATCTCGTCGGCCGTCGGCTCGATCCCGACGATCAGGCTCTCCGGCGGGATCCCCACGGGCGCGAACGCGTCGCGCAGGAACCGCGCCTCGTCACGCACCGCAGGCTCGATGAAGATCCGCGCCGCGAGGTCGGAGAAGCGCGGAAAGATCGCGGCCACGCGGCCGTTCAGCGCCTTCCGGAGGCCGGGCGGCGCCGGCGCGACGAACGTCACCGCCCGCGTGGCCGCCGCCTTCGCCAGCGCGGCCCCGTCGACCTCGGGCGCCGGCTCGCCGGGCTCCCGCCGGACGGCGCGTTTCTCGCGGAGCTGCCGCACGCGCGCGGCCGCGGCTTCCAGCTCGCGCTTGGGCCGCGCGCCGGACCGATAGGCGTCGAGCAGCGCGGCCGTCGCGGCGCGCTGCGCGGGCTCGGTGTGGCAGACGAGCAGGAGATCGTGGCCGGCGGCGGCGGCGCGCACGGTCGCGTCGCCGATCGTCGTGGTCTCCGAGACCGCGCCCATCTCGAGGTCGTCGGAGACGATCACGCCGCGATAGCCGACCTGGCCGCGCAGGTAGTCCTCGACGATGAGCTTCGAGAACGTCGCAGGCACGCGCGCCGGGTCGAGGTTCGGATACACCGGATGCGACGTCATCACGCAGTCGACGCCTTCCGCGATGGCGGCGAAGAACGGCGGCAGGTGCGTGGCGTGCATGTCGTCCCACGTGGAATCGATCGTGGGCAGCTTCAGGTGCGCGTCGAGCGGCGAGTGGCCCTTGCCCGGGAAATGCTTCGGGCACGCCGACAGTCCCGCGCGCTGCATCCCCGCGATGCGCGCGGCGCCGTATCGCGCGACGACCTGCGGGTCCTTGCCGTACGAGCGGATGCCGATGTTCGGGCTGTAGCGGTCGGTCAGGACGTCGATGCACGGCCCGAGGTTCAGGTCGATCCCGAGCCGGCGCAGCTCGCGGCCTTCGATCAGGCCCTGCTTGTGCGCGAACGCTTCCTCGCCCGCGGTGCCGACGGCGAGGTTGTCGGGGAAGACCGTGGTCCCCGCGCCCAGCATGATGACGCGGCCGCCTTCGTGGTCCGTGGCCACGAGCAGGCGCCGGCCGAGCGCTTCGTCGAGCCCGTCGAGAAGCTTCGCGAGCCGCTCGGGGGTCTCGAAGTTCCGTCGATAGAGGATGACGCCGGCGGCGCGCGTGTCCCGGAAGACGGCGATGTCTTCGTCGCGCAAGTCCGGCCCGCTGAGGCCGAGCATCATGCGTTCGCCGACGAGATCTGCCCACTCGGTCACGTTGCGATTCTAGCAACCGGGTCGCGTACCCCCATCAGAGTGACGACGGGAGTTGTAATTTCTGGCACATCTGTCAACACCCCGACGGTGCCCCGGCGGCCGCCTCGCGCCCATGGCGCCTGCTAAGTGGTGACGTCTGCTACGTGTTCGGGCCCTGTCCCCGATCTGGCCCGACGCCTGCCCTACACACCTCCCCCGGAACCCGTCATTCCGGCCTGGTCAACCAGGGGACAAGGAGCGAGCGATGAGCGAGGGCAGCTGGAATCCGTGGAAGCTGACCGCAATCGGCATGGGGCTGGTCATGGTCACGGCCGTCGTGACCGGCATGGTCGTCGCGAACTGGAGCGGCACGAGCGCGGACAAGGTCGCCGAGAATCCCCCCGCGCCGGTACCGGTGGCGGCGAAAGCCGCCGCGCCCGTTCAGCCGTCCGCGTCGCCGCGCATCGCGGCCGCACCGTCGGCCGCGCAGGCGCCGGCAGCCGTCGCACCGGCTCCGGCCGCACCCGCGCGTCCGTCGCAGTCCGAGGCGTACGCGGCCTGCATGCGTTCGCGCGGATACTAGGTACGTAGGTACGATGGAAGCGAGGGGTGTGGGGTCCTCAGTTGCGGGGCCCCATGTCCAGAGAGGTGACGCATGAGGTACGCGATCGCAGTCCCGGCCGCGCTCACGCTCACCGCGCTCGTGGCAGCGCCGGTGCTCGCGGCTGACGACTCGAAGGTGAAGGCGGCCACGGGCCAGGTCGAGAGCGGCGCCAAGAAGATCGGCGCCGGCAAGATCGGCGAAGGCGTCGAGCAGACGGCCAAGGGCATCGGCAAGACCGTCGAGGAAGGCGCGAAGTTCACCGGCGAGAAGCTGAAGGAGGCCGGGAAGTCGGCCGAGCCCGAGGCGAAGAACACCGGCCGGAACATTCGCGACGGCGCGGTGTCGTTCGGCCACAGCGTGAAGAACTTCTTCACGCGCCTGTTCGGTATCGACTAGTACATCAGGAATCGCGCGCGTCGGCGCGCCCAGGCCGCGAGGCCGGGCGCCCACGCGCGCTCGATCGTCCGCAACGGACGGCCGCGCTCGATCGCTTTCCGGACCACGTCCGTCCCGCACAGGATGTCGATCGGCAGCTTCTTCCGCTCGAACTCGTAGGGCGGCCGGCGCCACGCGAAGGCGCGCGGCGCCGAGCGGCGCGCGGCCGCGATCACCGCGAGCCCCGTCAGATACGGCTTGAAGCGGTCGACGTCGGTGACGTGGATCTGCACGCCGCCGCAGAGGCGGTCCGCCCACTTGTGGAACATCGGCGTGAAGCGTGCGGCGCGGAACGTCACGCCGGGAAGGCGGAACGCCTCAAGCGCGGCGGCGTAGGCGTCGGCATCGAGATACGGTGCGCCGATCCACTCGAACGGCCGCGTCGTGCCGCGGCCCTCCGAGAGATTCGTCCCCTCGTAGAGGCAGCCGCCCGGATAGACGCGGGCCGTGTCGGGCGTCGGCATGTTCGGGGACGGCGCGACCCACGGCAGTCCCGTGTCTTCCCACAGCATCCGTCGCCGCCACCCGCGCATGCGGACCACGCTGAGCCGGCAGGCGAGCCCGTGCGTCGCCTGCAGATACGCGGCGATCTCGCCGATCGTCATGCCGTGACGGATCGCCAGCGGATAGAGTCCGACGAACGACGCGTAGGCGGGATCGGCCACGTTGCCTTCGATGCGCGCGCCCCCGAGCGGGTTCGGGCGGTCGAGGACCACGACCTCGACGTCCATCACCGCCGCGGCGCGCATCACGAGCGCCATCGTCCAGATGAACGTGTAGTAGCGCGCGCCGACATCTTGAAGATCGATGACGACCGTGTCGATGCCGCGGAACATCGCCGGCGTCGGCTCGCGCCGCAGGCCGTAGAGGCTGGCGACGGCGAGGCCGGTGAGCGGATCGCGCGTGGACGGGATGTGCGCGTGATCCTGCGGCGCGCCCCAGAGGCCGTGCTCGGGGGCCCACAGGGCCGCGAGCGTCACGCCGCGCATGTCCGCGAGGATCGGCGCCGCGTGACGGAGCTTCGCGTCGACGGAGGCTTGATGGGCGACGAGCGCGATGCGACGGCCGCGCAGCGGCGCGCCGCGCGTCGCGAGAAGGACGTCGAGCCCGGACTGAACGGTGGGCATGCGCACGATCGTAGGGGGTCGGGTCACAATCGGCTAGCCTAAAGCCATGGCGCGCCGACGCGGTCCTGACTTCGCCCGCTTGCTCACCGAACAGCCCAATCGCGCGAGCCGCGCTCTCGATCGTCTCGCGCCGGTGCGGGTCGCGCGTCTCATGAATTGCGAGGACGCGCGCGCCGTCGCCGCCGTCGGCCGCGTGGCGCCGCGGATCGCGGACGCCGTGGCGCTGATCGCGGACGCGCTCGCGCGCGGCGGGCGGCTCTTCTTCGTCGGCGCCGGCACGAGCGGCCGGCTCGGCGTGCTCGAGGCCGCGGAGTGTCCGCCGACGTTCGGGACGTCGCCGCGGATGGTGCAGGCGATCATGGCCGGCGGCCGTTCGTCCGTCTTTCGCTCGCGCGAAGGCGCGGAGGACGACGCGCGCGCGGCCGCGCGCGCGGTCCGCGGGCGCGTGCGTCGCGGCGACGTCGTGGTGGGCGTGTCCGCGAGCGGCGTGACGCCGTTCGTGCGCGGCGCGCTGGCGGCCGCGGCGGCGCGCCGCGCCGCGACCGTCCTCGTCGCGTGCAATCCGCGCGCGGGGCGGCGCATCCGCGCGACCGTGGTGATCGCGCCGGCGCCCGGTCCCGAGGTGCTCGCCGGCTCGACGCGCCTCAAGGCGGGAACGGCGACGAAGCTCGTGCTCAACACGCTGACGACCGCGTCGATGGCCCGGCTCGGCAAGATGTACGGCAACCGCATGGTCGACCTGCAGCCGCGGTCCCGGAAGCTGCGCGAGCGCGCGCTCCGGCTCGTCGCGGAGCTCGGGCGTGTGTCACCGCGGCGCGCCCGGCGGTTGCTCGCCGACGGTGGCAACGTGCGCGTGGCGATCGTGATGGCACGCACCGGTCGGTCCGCCGTCGAGGCGCGGCGCGCGCTGCGAGAGGTGGGAAATTTTCTCGCACCTTTGATCGGACGTTCCACGCCGTCGCGATAGCGGACACGCGCGGACGACACCGTCGGCTGGGCGACGCTTTTCGTCACGCCTGTGCAGCGAATTGCCGCGTCAGATGGCGGCACGCTCCGGCACACGTCTTGCTGACTTCCGTCGACATGTTCGTGCGCAGATGCGCCTGGCACCGGAAGTACAACGGCCACGCGAAGCTCCTCGGGGTGGCGTCGTGGCGCGGATGGAACATTACCTTCTCGGACGGCATGTGCCGGGACTGCGCCGCGAAGGCGCGGGCCGAGTGGCAGCTTCCGCCGTCGACGCGCCCCGCGCCGCCGCCGCGAATCCGCTCGCTGCGGCCGGACTTCGCCTTCGCCGCCGCCGTGCTGGTCCTGGGCCTCGTCGCGACGTTCGGCGTGGTGGTCGGTCCGCAAGGGCCGGCGCAGCAGACCGCACGCGTGGATGTCACGCCCGCGCCGGCCGATCTCGGAATCGCGAATCGCGCGGCTTCCGACGCGGCGCCCGCCGATCGCGCGCCCGGCGTCACGCCGCGCGCGCCCGCGCCGCGCCTCGGCACGATCGTCGCCGAAGCTCCGGCCGCGACCTATCGCGCGCCGGCGCGGCCGATCCGGGTCGTTCGCGCGTCCGCGAAGCGTCCCACCGCGATCGTCGCGTATCAGCCGTTCGAGCGCCCGGCGACGGTCGAGGTCGCGCGCGTGCCGGAGAAGCCGCTGATGGTGGCGGCCGCGTGGCGCCCGTGGCCCGAGGCGCACGCCTTCCAGGCGCCCTGATCCACATGGGGGGCCGAGGCGGCCCCCCATGCCCCCCGCGCTCCGGCCCCGGAATGAATCCGGGGCCTCCGCGAGTGCCGAGCTGAATCGCTATGAATGGCTCGGCCCGGCGGTGTCCTCCGCGCGGACCGGTGTCTTTCCACGCAGGAAATCGAAGTCGCAGCCCTCGTTCGCCTGCAGCACGTGATCGAGGAACAGGCGACCGTAGCCGCGCTCGTAGTGCGGCGGCCGGGGCGTCCACGCCGCGCGCCGTCGCGCCAGCTCCTCGTCGCTCATTCGCAGCGTGAGCGTGCGCTTCGGCACGTCGAGCTCGATCTCGTCGCCGTCCTTCACGAGCGCGAGCGGCCCGCCCACCGCGGATTCGGGCGCGACGTGAAGCACGACCGTGCCGTACGACGTTCCGCTCATGCGCGCGTCCGAGATTCGCACCATGTCTTTCACGCCTTGCTTGAGCAGACGCGCGGGGATCGGCGCCGCGCCCCATTCGGGCATGCCGGGCGCGCCGCGCGGACCGACGTGCTTCAGCACGAGCACCGACGTCTCGTCGATGGGCACGCTCGGATCGTCGATGCGGCGATGGATGTCGGCGTGGTCCTCGAACACCACCGCGCGCCCGCGATGCGTGAGCAGGTGTGGCGACGCCGCCGACTGCTTCAGCACGGCGCCGCCGGGACACAGGTTGCCGGTGAGGATCACCGTGCCGCCTTCCGTCGCGAGCGGCATCGCGAGCGGACGGATGACGTCCTCGTTGTGGCATACGGCGCCCCCCACGTTGTCGGCGAGGGTCTTGCCGTTCACGGTCGCGGCGCCGCCGTGCAGGAGCGGCAGCAGCTCCTTCAGCACGGCCGGCAAGCCGCCAGCGTAGAAGAAGTCCTCCATCAGGTACTTGCCGGACGGCCGCACGTTGGCGAGCAGCGGCGTCGTGCGCGACAGCTCGTCGAAGCGCGTGAGCGGAACTCGGATGCCCGCGCGCCCGGCGATGGCGACGAGGTGAATGATGGCGTTGGTGCTGCCGCCGATCGCCATGTCGGCGCGGATCGCGTTGTCGAACGCCTCGCGCGTGAGGATCTCGGAGGGCTTCGGGCTCCCGGCCTTCGCCATCTCGACCGCACGGCGTCCCGCGAGCTCCGCCAGCGCATAGCGGCGCGAGTCGGGCGCGGGGATCGCGGCGTTGCCCGGCAGCGTCATGCCGAGCGCCTCCGCCATCGACGCCATCGTCGACGCGGTGCCCATCACCATGCAGTGGCCGCTCGAGCGCGACATGCACGACTCGGCCTCGGCCCACGCCTCGTCGCCGAGGCGGCCGGCGCGGCGCTCCGCCCACAAGCGCCAGTTGTCGGTGCCGGAGCCGAGGTCTTCCGTGCGCCAGCGGCCGCGCAACATCGGCCCTCCCGTCACCATGATCGCCGGCACGTCCGCGGACGCGGCGCCCATGAGCATCGCGGGCGTCGTCTTGTCGCATCCGGAGAGCAGCACGACCGCATCGAGCGGATACGCGCGGATGCACTCCTCCACGTCCATGGCCATGAGGTTCCGGAAGAGCATCGTCGTCGGCTTCATCAGCACTTCGCCGAGCGAGATCGTCGGGAACTCGAGGGGGAAGCCGCCCGCGCTCAGCACCCCGCGCTTCACCGCGTCGGCGAGCTGGCGGAGATGCGCGTTGCAGTTCGTGAGCTCGGACCACGAATTGCCGATGCCGATCACCGGGCGCCCGTCGAACATCTGCTCGCTGAACCCTTCGGCCTTGAGCCACGAGCGGTGCACGAATCCGTCGAGGTCGTCGCGGCCGAACCAGTTGCGGCTTCTGAGCGGCTGTGCTGTCATGGGCTCCCCCTCGGCGGATTATAGGGACAACCAGGAGGTCGCATGCGTCTGGCGGGAAAAGTCGCGATCGTCACCGGCGGTGGAAGCGGCATCGGCCGCGGCATCGTGCTCGCGCTCGCGCGCGAGGGCGCGGACGTCGCGATTCCCGACATCCAGGTGCTCAACGCCGAGAAGGTCTCCGACGAGGTGAAGGCGCTCGGGCGGAAGACGTTCGCGATGAAGACCGACGTCACGAGCGCGGCGGACGTGAAGGGGATGGTCGACCGCACGAAGGAAGTGCTGGGCAAGATCGACATCCTCGTGAACAACGCCGGCATGGCGGCGCCGCCGGGCATGCCGTTCACCAACAACACCGAAGAGGACTGGGACAGGACGTTCGCGGTGAACACGAAGTCGGTGTTCCTCACCTGCAAGGCCGTCGCGCCCTACTTCATCGAGCGCAAGGCCGGCCGCATCATCAACATCGCGTCGATCGCGGGTCCGCTGTCGGCGCCGACGATGCCGCCCTACAGCGTGGCGAAGCAGGGCGTGATCACGTTCACTCGCGTCATCGCGAAGGAGCTCGCGCCGCACGGCATCACGGTCAACGCGATCTGCCCCGGGGTCTTGTGGACCGCGTTCTGGGAGAAGCTCGCCGCGCACATCGCGTCGACGAACCCCGCATTCGCCGGCATGACCCCGCGCCAGGTGTTCGAGAAGCGCGTGGCCGACATCGTGCCGATGAAGTGCGAGCAGACGCCGGAGGACATCGGCCACGCCGCGGCGTTCCTCGCCTCCGACGAGGCGCGCTACATCACCGGCCAGTCGATCAACGTCGACGGCGGGTGCGTGACGTGGTAGTGCGAGGTGAGCACCGTCGAGGTGCGAGCCGAGCGGTGAAATTGCTCGAAAGATAGAGCCATGGATTTCGACTTCACCGAAGCGCAGGAGAGCTTCCGGAAAGAGGTCCGCTCGTGGCTCGAGCGGAACCTGCCCGATGATCTGAGAGGCAAGGCGTTCGCCGCCTCGCGCGCCGACCGCGACGAGGTCGCGCGCCTGCGCTGGTGGCAGAAGCGGATGTACGAGGCCGGCTACGTCGGCATGGACTGGCCGCGCGAGTTCGGCGGGCGCGGCGCGAGCCTCATCGAGATGGTCCTCCTGTATCAGGAGATGGGCCGCGCGGAATCGCCGCAGATCGTGAACCGCGGCGGGGTGTCGATGCTGGGGCCGACGCTGATGAAGCACGGCACGCCGGCGCAGCAACAGCGCTTCCTGAAGCACATCCTCACCGCCGACGAGATGTGGTGTCAGGGCTTCTCCGAGCCGAACGCCGGCTCCGATCTCGCGAACTTGCAGACGCGCGCGGTCCGCGACGGCGATCACTACGTGGTCAACGGCCAGAAGGTCTGGACGAGCATGGGCCACGTCGCCGACTGGTGCTTCCTGCTCGTGCGCACCGATCCCGCCGCGGCGAAGCACAAAGGCATCAGCTTCCTGCTCGTCGACATGACGACGCCGGGCATCACGGTGCGGCCGCTCAGGCAGATCACCGGCGAGGCCGAGTTCAACGAGACGTTCTTCGACAACGTGCGCGTGCCGGTCGAGAACCTCGTCGGCACGGAGAACGAGGGCTGGGGCGTGGCGATCACGACGCTCGCGCACGAGCGCGACGTCCTCACGCACATCCGTCACATCTCGCTGCGCAACGCGCTCCACCGCTTCATCACGCTGGTGAAGGACCAGGGCAAGGCGAGCGACCCGATCGTGCGGCAGAAGGTCGCGCACCTCTACATCGCCGAGCAGGCCTTGCAGCTCAACGGCTACCGGGGCCTCACGAACATCATGCGCGGCGGCCATCCCGGCCCTGAAGGCTCGACGGCGAAGCTCTTGTGGAGCCAGACCGACGTGGAGCTGGCGCAGACCGCGACCGAGATCCTCGGCCCGTACTCGCAGCTCGAGCACGGCACCCCGTGGGCGCCGGACGACGGGCAGTGGGAGTTCTACGAGCTGCTCGCGCGCGGCAGCGGCATCCGCGCGGGCACGACGGAGATCCTGAAAAATATCCTGGGCGAGCGCGTCCTCGGCCTGCCGAAGGACTGACGGAGAGAAGCGTCATGAGTGAGCTGCTCTACGAAGTGAAGGACAAGATCGCGACCATCACGCTCAACCGTCCCGACAAGCTCAACGCGTTCACGCGCGACATGATCGCCGGCTGGCAGCGCTCGCTCGCCGAGGCGCAGGCCGACGACAACGTCAACGTGGTCATCGTGACCGGCGCGGGCCGCGCGTTCTGCTCGGGCGGCGACGTCGGCCGCATGCGCGAGGGCGAGCCCTCCGCGCTGGACGGCAAGAACGGGCTCTGGGAAGGCGTCCATCGCGTGCCGAAGCAGCTCGAGCAGATGGACAAGCCGGTCATCGCGATGGTCAATGGCGTGGCGGTCGGCGCGGGCATGGGCATGAGCGTGATGTGCGACATCCGCATCGCCGCGGAGTCCGCGCGGTTCTCGACGGGCTACGTGAAGGTCGGCCTGGTCCCCGGCGACGGCGACACGTACTTCCTGCCGCGCCTGGTCGGCGCCGCGAAGGCGCTCGAGCTCCTGTGGACGGCGGATTTCATCGAGGCGCCCGAGGCGCTGCGGCTCGGCATCGTGCAGCGCGTGGTGCCCGACGCGAAGCTGAAGGACGAGACGTACGCGCTCGCGCGGCAGATCGCCGACGGCCCGCAGATCCCGATCCGCATGATCAAGCGGCTCGTGTACCAGAGCCTCAAGCTCGACCTGCGCACGCACCTCGACCTGGTGAGCTCGCACATGGGCCTGGTGCGCCAGACGACCGACCACGCGGAGGGCGTGGCCGCGTTCAAGGAGAAGCGCGCCCCGAAGTTCACGGGCAGGTAAGCGTCAGGCCGGCTGCACGCCCGCCTTGTGGCGCTGGGCGAGCGCCTGGTAGCCGGTCGGGTTGCGCTTGACCCACTCCTCGGCCGGTGTGCCCGCGAGCGGACCCTTCACCTTCGCGGGCGCGCCGATCGCGAGCACGCCTTCGGGGATCTCGGTGCCCGGCGTGACGAGCGCGCCGGCCGCGATCATCGAGCGCGCGCCGATCTTCGCGCCGTCGAGCACCGTCGCGCCGTTGCCCACGAGCGCCTCGTCGCCGATCAGCGCCTGGTGCAGGATGCACAGGTGCCCGACCGTCGCGCCGCGGCCGATGTCGGTGCCGCCGCGCGGCGTGACGTGGATGACCGAGCAGTCCTGCACGTTCGCGCCCCCGCGGATCACGATCGGCGCGAAGTCGGCGCGGACGACGGCGTTGTACCAGACCGACGCGTTCTCTTCGATCGTCACGTCGCCGATGATGACGGCGGTCGGCGCGATGAACGCGCTCGGATGGATGCGCGGTGACTTTCCCTCGAAGCTGAACAGTGGCATGCGATGACCCCCGACGGTATGCTCGACGTTGGGTCACATCTTACGCGACCCGGTCACCGGAGGTCGGATGCCGCTGCCGAAGATCGTCGCCGTGGCGACGGCGACGCCGCCGCACTTCTTCCCGCAGGATCAGCTGCTCGCGCTCGCCGGCTACGACGACCCGCGCCGGCGCGGATTCTTCGAGAAGAGCGGGATCGAGGGCCGCTATCTCTACCTCGACCCGGCCACGTTCCGCCCGGACGAGTCGGTCGACGAGATGCAGGCGCGCTTCCGCCGGGGCGCGCTCGAGATCGCGGAGGCGGCCGCGCGGCGCGCGCTCGAGCGCGCGGGGTGGACGCCGGCCGACCTCGATTTCATCGGGACCACGACGTGCACCGGCCGGCTCACGCCGAGCCTCGACGCCCACCTCGTCGCGCGGCTCGGCTGTCGCAGCGCCGTCCAGCGCGTGCACGTGGGCGACACGGGCTGTGCCGCCGCGGTCGTCACCCTCCAGCAGGCCTGGAATCACCTGCGCGCGTTTCCGCGTCACAAGGCCCTCGTGATCGCGGTCGAGCTCTGCTCCACGGCGTACTTCCTCGACGACCGGCTCGAGAGCGCGGTCGCGCACGCGATCTTCGCGGACGGCGCCGGCGCGCTCGCGCTGTCGTGCGGCGGTGACGGCCCGACCCTCGTCGGCCATCGCACGCTCTTCCGGCCGGAGCATCTGCCCGTGATGGGCTTCGAGTATCCGGGCGGCCGGCCGCGCGTGGTCCTCTCGAAGGAAGTCCGCCGGATCGGCGCGGGCATGATGGAGGAGATGGCCACCGCGCTGCTCGCGGACCAGGGCCTCAAGCGCGACCACATCCGCTACTGGGTCCTCCATTCCGCCGGGCGCCGCGTCCTCGACCGCGCGGCCGAGCTCCTCGAGCTCACGCCCGAGCAGACGGCCGCGTCGCGCACGGTCCTGCGCCGCTACGGCAACATGTCGTCGGCCACGATCGTCTTCGTCCTGGAAGAGACGCTTCGGACCGCCACGCCCGTTCCCGGCGAGTGGGGCGTGATCATCGGGCTCGGGCCGGGATTCGCCGCGGAAGGCGCCTTGCTCAGATGGTGACGGCCATGCCGCGTGAAGCGCACCGCCTCGAACGGCTCGATCGCCCGATGCCTCCGGAGGATCTCGCGACGTCGCTCGCGGACATCGAGCGCCTCAACGCGTGGTTCGGCGGCCACCGGCTCACGCTCGGCGAGGTGACGCGACGGCTCGCGGGGCTGCCGCGCGATCGCCGCATCCTCGTGCTCGACGTCGGCGGCGGGCGCGGCGACTTCGCGCGGCACCTCGCGGGGTGGGCGCGGCGCGAGCGGCGCTCGCTGCGGGTGCTCGTCCTCGACCGCGACGGGCCGACGGCGGCGCTCGCCCGCCGTCACTGCGCGGACATGCCGGAGATCACCGTCGTCCAGGGCGACGCGACGGCGCTGCCCTTCCGCGAAGACAGCGTGGACGTCGCCGTGAGCGTGCTGACGCTGCATCACCTCGATCCGGACGGGGCGACGGCGATGCTCGCTGAGATGCGCGCGGCGGCGCGCGACGCGCTCGTCGTCAACGATCTCCTGCGCGGCCGCGTGGCGTGGCTCGCGGTGTGGCTGACGACGCGCTGCTTCGCGCGGCATCCGGCGTCGCGGCACGACGGCCCGCTGTCGGTGCGGCGCTCGTACTCGGTGCGCGAGCTCGAGACGCTCGCGCAGAAGGCCCGTCTCGGTCGTGTCACCATCCGGCGCGTGCCCTGGCTCGTGCGCACGCTCCTCTGCGCGCCATGACGGACGTCCTCGTCGTCGGCGCGGGGCCGGCGGGCGCGGCCACCGCGATCCTCCTCGCCGAGCGCGGGCTCGAGGTGCTCGTGCTCGATCGCGCGGCGTTTCCCCGTCCCAAGATCTGCGGCGAGTACGTGAGCCCGGAAGCCGCGCGGGTCCTCGACAGGCTCGGCGTGCTCAAGGCGCTCGACGCCGCCGGCGCGGTGCCGCTGGCCGGCATGCGCATCACCGCGCCGGACGGCAGGACCATCGAGGCTCGCTATCGGCCCGTCGGGCCGTGGCGGCCGTATCGCGACCACGCGCTCGCGCTCCCGCGCGAGACCTTCGACGCGACGCTGGCGGACCGGCTGCGCCTCGCGCCGGTCGACTTCAGGGAACGCGTGCGCGTGACGGACGTCGTCGTCGAGGACGGCCGCGTGACGGGCGTCGACGCCGTCGGCGCCGACGGGACGACGCGGCGGTTCACCGCACGGCTCGTCGTCGCCGCCGACGGGCGTGCGTCGGTGGTCGCGCAGAAGCTCGGCTTGCGCCGCGCGCATCGGCTCCAGCGCATGGCGCTGGTGACGTACCTCGGGGGCCTCCGCGACGTCGCCGACGTCGGCGAGATCTTCGTCGACCCGCCCGACTACGTGATCCTCAACCCCGTCACGCCCGGACGCGTCAACATGAGCCTCGTGGTGCCGCTCGCCGACGCCGCGCGCTTCAGCGACCGGCCGGAGACGTTCTTCACGGCGCGGGTGAAGCAGCTGCGCCACGTCGCGCGCCGCGTGGCCGGCGCCGACATCACCGCGCGCATCCGCGCGCTCGGCCCGCTCGCGTACCGCGTCGCGCCGCCGAACGTCGGCGGCGTGCTGCTCGTCGGCGATGCCGCCGGGTTCTACGATCCCTTCACGGGCGAGGGCGTCTTCACCGCGCTGCGAAGCGCCGAGCTGGCGGCGGATACCGCCGCGACGGCCCTGCGCGCCGGCGACTGCTCCGTGACTGCGCTCGCCGCGTACGAGCGGACGCGCCGCGCGATCTTCGCGGGCAAGGCGCGGCTGACCCACGCGCTGCAGCTCGCGATCCGTCATCGGCGGCTCGCGAACTTCACCGCGCGCGTCCTCGCGGGCCGCCCGGCGATGCTCGACACGCTCCTCGGCGTGATCGGCGACTTCGTGCCGCCCCGCGCGCTGCTGAGCCGCTAGAATGGGCGGCGATGGCCTCCCGGACCGACGCGCTTCCCCGCCGCTTCAGCCGCATCTACACCGCCGCGATCACCGACGTGATGGACCAGATGGGCCTCTCGCGGCAGACGCTGCCGTCGACGCTCCAGCCGCTGACGCCGGGCATGCGCGCCGCCGGCTACGCGTTCACCGCCCGCGGACGTCCGCATCGCGGCCACCCGCGCGAGCACGACGCGACGCTGCGGCGCTTCCTCGGGATGCTCGGCGCGGTGCCGTCGGACTCGGTGCTCGTGCTCGCGACCAACGACAACACCTCGGCGCACTTCGGCGCGCTCTCGATGGAGGCGCTGCGCCGGCGGAAGGTTCGTGGCGCGGTGATCGACGGCGCGACGCGGGACGCCGCCTCCATCGCGCGCGCGGGCTTTCCGGTCTTCGTCCGCTACCGGACGCCGCAGGACTCCGTGCCCCGCTGGCGCGTGAGCGACTGGGGCCAGCCCGTGACGATCGGCGGCGTGCGCGTGAGCCTCGGCGACATCGTCGTGGCGGATCTCGACGGCGTGGTCGTCGTGCCGCGGCGCGTCGCGCACGAAGTCCTCAGCCGCTGCGAGAAAGTGTTGGGCGCGGAGCACAAGGTCCGCACCGCGGTCAAGCGCGGCATGCCCCCGCTGGAGGCCTACCAGAAGTTCGGTAAGTTCTAGTCCTACCGCTCAAGTTTCGCGCTCCCGCCGACGATATACGGTCCCGTTGCCGCAGGGCCACCGTCTGCCCGCTCGCGACTGGGAGCGGCGGCACCGCGGCATGCTGTTCATCCTGTGCGCGCACGCCGTCGGGATCTTCCTGTACG
>Ga0194119_10007508_pt1 | contig 15324 bp, 11 predicted proteins | sample TA2MahC100mmetaG_FD_148620 | JGI IMG/M metagenome (GOLD analysis project Ga0194119, IMG submission 148620) | Freshwater microbial communities from Lake Tanganyika, Tanzania - TA2015018 Mahale Deep Cast 100m | ecosystem: Environmental > Aquatic > Freshwater > Lake | place: Tanzania: Lake... | reverse complement strand
CGCGCATCGCCGCGGTCCGCGTCGCCTCCTCGCCTACGGGAACGCGCGGGCCGCGGCGTCCTGGAACGCCTTGCGGATGTCCGACGCGTCGGCATTCGGCAGCTTGGCGCGCTGGATCATGAGGACGTACATGCGCCCCGTTGCCGGGTCGGCCCACGCCTGCGTGCCGTAGGCGCCGCCGTGGCCGAACGAGCCGGGCGACAGCGCGGCCGTGACGCCCTGCGGCTCGCGCACCACGCCGCAGGCGAGGCCGAAGGACATGCCGTCGACGAAGCCGGTCTTGAGGTCGCCGGTCTGCGTCCGCGTCATCTGCGCGACCGCCTCGCGCGAGAGGATGCGCCGTCCGCCCCACTCGCCGCCGCGGAGCAGCATCTGCAGGAAGCGCGCGTAGTCCCCGGCGGTGGAGAACAGCCCGCCCGCCGGGAAGGCCGTGCGCGTCGTGTCGTCCAGCTCGCCCTGCAGGAAGTAGATCGGGACGGGCTCGAGCCCGGCGTCGCCGCGCGGTCCGTAGGACGTGGCGAGCCGCGCCTTGAGGTCGTCCGCCGGCCAGAACGTCGTCTCGTTCATGCCCAGCGGCTCCAGCAGGCGTTCGCGGAGGAACTGCGCGTAGGACCGGCCGGAGACGACCTCGACGATCCGTCCGAGCGTGTTGATGCCGCCGTTGCTGTACTCCCACTTGCTGCCGGGTTCGAACTTGAGGGGCCTGGCCGCGCAGGCGGCGATCAGCTCCGCGAGCGTCGCGCCGGGCCGCGCGGGCGGGACGGTCTCGAGGCCGGAGGTGTGCGTCAGCAGGTGACGGATCCGCAGGTCCGCGGCGGCCGTCGCGCCCTTCACGCGGATGTCCTTGAACTCGGGCAGGTGCTTCGCGACGGGATCGTCGACGGAGAGCCTCCCCTCGTCCTGGAGCATCAGGATCAGCGCGCCGGTCGTCGGCTTCGTCATCGAGGCGATCCAGAAGAGACTGTTCGTCCGCATCGGCGCGTGCGCGGCCATGTCCGCCTCGCCCACCGCGTCGAGCGCCAGCACGCGGTCGCGGTCCGCCACCAGCGTCACGGCGCCGGCGATGACGCCCCGGTCCACGTACTCCCGGACGGATGCCGGCACGGTCTCCGCCCCGCCCCACGCCATCCCGGCCGCCATCGCGGCCGCGGCCACCATCGGAATCCATCGCTTCACGGTCATCCTCCTCATTCCACCGTCACGGCCAGGCTTCGGACCTCGCCGCGGAACCGCGCGGCGGCCCCGTAGTCGGCGACCGGGATCCTCGTGTCGCACCCGACGCAGAAGTCCTCGACCGGCTGGTTCTGGATCGGCCCCGGGGCCTTCCCGCGGGCGACGACGCGGCCATCGACCGAGAGCGTCATCGCGCCGTCCGCCGCGAGTCGCGCCTCGACGCGGAAGGCCCCGGCCGGCGCGTCGGGCGCCGCGACCGTCGCCACCTTCGCCTTCTGCCGGACCGTGAACGCCGGCTTTCCCGCGGCGAGGTGCAGCGCGTAGCCGGCCGAGGCGCCGCCGTGGGCGACGAGGGGGCCGCTGCCGCCTTTCGGGTCGACCTCGCAGGCGATCGTGAACGTCCGCCCGCCGACCTGCGGCGCCTTGTCCGCAGGCAGCGTGTCGCCGGGCTTCAGGCTGGACACGTCGACCGGCGTCGACGCCGCGGGTTCCGCGGGATGCGAGCCGGGCAGCCAGAGCCCGGGGTTCTTCGATACGCGGCCGGGCTCGCGCACGCCGGGGCCCGCGCCCGTGACGCCGAGATCCGCGTCCACGCGCGCAACGAGGTCCTGCAGCCGCTTCACGACGTCCGGGTGTTTCGCCGCGACGTCGGTCCGCTCGCCGATGTCCTCGTCGAGGTTGTACAGCGCGGGCTCGAACGCGCCGGCCGCCGGCTTCGACTTCAGGCCCATGCCCTCGTTCTGGCGGGCGATCGCCAGCTTCCAGGGGCCCGAACGGACCGCCTGGAGGGACTGGCCCGCGAAGAAGTAGTGGGCCTCGCGCGGGGACTCCTTCGCGGTGCCGAACAGGAGCCCCGAGATGTCGCGTCCGTCGATCGGGCGGTCCGCCGGCACCGTGCCGCCGCCGAGGGTGACGAAGGTCGGCAGCAGGTCGATGTTGCCCGCGACGGCGCCGCACGAGGTGCCCGCCGGGACGCGGCCCGGCCACCAGGCGAGGGTCGGCACGCGGACGCCTCCCTCGAAGGTCCCGCCCTTGCCGCCGCGCAGCGGGAGGGCGGTTCCGCCGTCGCTGCCCTTCGACAGCCACGGCCCGTTGTCGCTGCTGAACATCACGAGCGTGCGCTCCGCGAGGCCCAGTCCGCGCAGCGTGTCGAGAATGCGGCCGACGCTTCCGTCGACCTCCTCGACCCAGTCGCCGAAGCGGCCATTGGCGGACTTCCCGGCGAACGCGGCGCCGGGATGGATCGGCGTGTGGACGGCGGTGTGAGGGAGGTAGAGGAAGAAGGGGCCGTCCTTCTTCTCCCGGATGAAGGCGACGGCCTCGTCGGTGTAGCGCTCCGTCACGCGCTTCTGGCCGTCGTCGTCGAGCACCTCGATGACCGTCGTGTCCCGCACCAGAGGCAGCGGCGGACGGTTGCCCCTGCCGCCCATGTCGTTGGAGTAGGGGATGCCGAGGTAGCGGTCGAAGCCGTGGCGAGTCGGAAGGAAGTCCGGGTGGTCGCCGCAGTGCCACTTGCCGATGCACATCGTCGCGTAGCCGCGCGCCTTGAGGAGTTCGGCGATCGTGTGCTCGCCGGAGCCGATCCCGATCGCGCTGCACGGGCCGAGCACCGCCGGCAGCGAGACGCGTTTCGCGTAGCAACCGGTCAGCACCTGGGCGCGCGACGGCGTGCACACCGGGGCGGCGTAGAAGCTGGTCAGGCGGAGGCCTTCCTTCGCCATGCGGTCGAGGTTCGGGGTCCGGTTCGAGACCGAGCCGAACGGCCCGATGTCGCCGTAGCCGAGGTCGTCGATGAAGACAAACACGAAGTTGGGCGGCGGCGCGTCCGCCGCGCGTGCAACGTCCGGCCCTGAGGCCATCCCCGCCGCCAGTGCCGCCATCCCGAGCCAAGCCAGAGTGCGCATGTCGTGGTCCCCTCGTCGTGTCGCGCCATCTTCCCCCAGGCCGCCGCCCCCGGGAAGCGTTTTCGCGCCCATCCCGCGCATCGGCCATCGTACATCCATTGTAACGATCGCTACATCCAATGTAAGGTAGCTGCCGGGATCAAGGAGGGTCCGCGGGCCGCCCGCGCGGGCGGGTGGCATCTCCGGCCCGGTCCGGGGCTCTCCGTTCCGGGGACGCGGGGACGTGACGCGGGGCGGGTGCGGAGGCTGGGATGACGGGCAGGAGACGCACCATGAACACGAGGCTTGGCGCCTTCGCGGCGCTTGCAGGATTCGCCGCCGTGGCGGCGTCCGCCGATCCGCTGGCGGACCGCGCCGCGCGCTACCGCACCGAACTGCGCGACTCGATCCTGCCGTACTGGTTCGACACCGCGCAGGACGCTTCGCACGGCGGCTACACGCTGGCGGACGCCGGAAGCGGTCCCGGGCCGGCGAAGGAGAAGATGATCGTCACCCAGGCCCGCATGGTGTGGACCTTCTCCCTCGCGCACCGCCTCGGGTACTCCGACGCGCGGCGCGACCACCTCAAGGCCGCCGGGCAGGGCTTCCGCTTCCTTGCGGAGCGCTTCTTCGACCGCGACCTCGGCGGCTGCTTCTGGACGACCGAGAACGACGGCCGCCCCCGCAATCCGCGGAAGATGATGTACGGCCACGCCTTCGTCCTCTACGCGCTGGTCGAGTTCCACCGGGCGGGCGGCGGCCGCGAGCCGCTCGACCGCGCCCTCGATCTGTTCCGCGTGATGCAGGCCCGCGCGCACGACCCGCAGCACGGCGGCTGGACCGAGCACTTCGAGCGCGACTGGACCCCGCTGCCGCTCCGCTCGCCCGACGGCCAGCCCGAGGTCGCCGGCCTCAAGAGCGCCAACACGCACCTGCACCTGATGGAGGCGTTCACCGAGCTGTTCCGCGCCACCGGCGATCCTGCGGTGAAGGCGGCGCTGGAGGAATCGCTGCGGATCAACCGGACGATGTTCTACCCGCGCGACCCCGGGCGCTCCTGCTTCCACCGGAACCCGGACTGGACGCCCGTCACCGATCCGCGGAGCGCAGGGCTCTCCTACGGCCACAACGTCGAGTTCGGCTGGCTGATGCTCGAGGCCGAGCGCGCCCTCGGCCTCCCGCCGTCGTGGGAGCACGCCCGCGCGCACGTCGACCACGCCCTGGCGCACGGCTGGGACGCGGAGCGCGGCGGGCTCTACCACCGCGGGTCCGGCGACGCGCCCGCCGACGACCGGAAGAAGGTGTGGTGGGTCCAGGCGGAGATGATGGCCGCGCTGACGGAGCTCCTCGTCCACCGTCGCGAGCCCGCCCTCGAGGCGCCGCTGCTCCAGCTCGTCGGCTTCGTCGACCGGCACATGGCCGACCCGCGCGACGGCGTCTGGGTCGACTCGGTCAACGCCGACGGTTCCCCGCTGCGGCGCGACAAGGCGCACAACTGGAAGGCGAACTACCACGACGTCCGCGCGATCGCGAAGTTCGTGGAGGCCTTCGCGCCCCGCTGAAACGGACCCGGCGGATCGGGCGTGGGGCCCGATCCGCCGGGTGTCGATCGTCCAAGGCTTGGACCCTCCGACCCTGCGGACGTCCAACCCTTGGAACCCGCGAACCTTCCTACTTGTCGAACGCGGCGTCGAAGGCGACGGCCGAGGGCTTGAAGTCCATGCGCTTGACGAACGCGCAGGCCTCCTTCGCCCCGTGCTCGCGGTCCATGCCCGAGTCCTCCCACTCGACGGAGAGCGGACCCTGGTAGTTGATCTCGTTCAAGGCCCGGATGATCGCCTCGAAGTTGATGTTCCCGCGCCCCAGCGACCGGAAGTCCCAGAACCGCCGCGAATCCCCGAACGCCACGTGGCCGCCGAACACCCCGGACTCCTTCGGCACCTGGCTCCAGCCCACGTCCTTCATGTGCACGTGGAAGATCCGGTCCCGGAACCGCCGGATGAACGCGACGTAGTCCACCCCCTGGTAGCCCAGGTGGCTCGGATCGAAGTTGAACCCGAAGCAGGGATGCCCGTCCACCGCCTCGATCGCCTTCTCGGCCGAGCAGAGGTCGAAGGCGATCTCGGTGGGATGCACCTCGAGGGCGAACTTCACCCCCACCTTCTGGAACGCGTTGAGGATCGGCTTCCAGCGCCGGCCGAAGTCCTTGAACCCGGCGTCGATCATCGCCTGGGAGGTCGGCGGGAAGGCGTAGAGCATGTGCCAGATCGAGGAGCCGGTGAAGCCGTTGACGATCTTCACGCCCAGGGCCGCCGCGGCCTTCGCGGTGGCGATCATCTCCTTCGCCGCGCGCTGGCGGACGCCCTCGGGCTCGCCGTCGCCCCAGACGTAGTCGGGCACGATGCACTGGTGCCGCTCGTCGATCCGGTCGCACACCGCCTGGCCGACGAGGTGCGCGCTGATCGCGTGAACGCCCAGCCCGTACTTCGCGAGCAGATCCTTCTTGGCCTTGCCGTAGGCCGGGGTGGCCTTCGCGACCTCGAAATGGTCGCCCCAGCACGCCAGCTCGAGCCCGTCGTACCCGAACGCCTTCGCCTTCTGGGCCATCGTCTCCAGCGGCAGGTCCGCCCACTGGCCCGTAAACAACGTCACCGGTCGCGCCATGATCTGCTCCTTCCCGGGATCCCCCGGAGTTTGTTCATCCGGGCCGAAGCATACCGCCGCCCCCGGTGAAGCGAAGCAAAAAGCGCGGCCCGCGCGGGCGCCTGCCGTTGCAATCCACGGGTTCCGGTGCGAGACTGCCGCCCCGCCGCGGGCGGGAGGAGCGCGATGAAGCCGTCGGTTTCCAGTCTGTACCAGGCCGTCGAGATCGGGCAGGACCCGAAGCCCCTGCTGATCGGGGAGCGCTGCAACGCGAACGGATCGAAAGCGTTCCGCGAGCGGCTGCTGGCGGACGACTACGAGGGCTGCCTCCGCATCGCCGTCGAGCAGGAGACCGGCGGGGCGCACCTGCTGGACCTCTGCACCGCGTACGCCGGCCGCGACGAGAGGAAGGACCTGCTGGCGCTCGTGCCGATGCTCGCGCGCTCGGTGCGCATGCCGCTGGTGATCGACTCGACGACCCCGGACTGCATCGAGGCCTGCCTGCGGATCTACCCCGGCCGCTGCGTCATCAACTCGATCAACCTCGAGGACGGCGGGAAGAACCTGAACCGCATCTGCCCCGCGCTGAAGAAACACGGCGCGGCGGTGATCGCCCTGACGATCGACGAGAAGGGCATGGCGATGAAGGCGGACGACAAGGTCGCGATCGCCCGCAGGATCCGCGACCTGGCCGTCGGCCGGCACGGGCTGCGCCCGCAGGACCTGATCTTCGACCCGCTGACGTTCACCGTCGGCGCCGGCGACGAGACCCTGCGCGACGCCGCGGTGCAGACGATCGAGGCGATCCGCCGCATCAAGGCGGAGATCCCCGGGGTCTACACGTCGCTGGGCCTCAGCAACGTCTCCTTCGGCCTGCCCCCCGCCGCGCGCCGCGTGCTGAACAGCGTCTTCCTCCACGAGGCGGTCGAAGCCGGGCTCGACGCGGCGATCGTCGACGCCGGCAAGATCCTGCCGCTGGCGACCATTCCGAAGGAGGACCGCGAGATCTGCCTCGACCTCCTCTTCGACCGCGTGAAGGACCCGGAGAAGAAGCCGCTGACGCTCTTCATCGAACACTTCCAGGCGAAGTCCGGCGCGGCAAAGCCCGACGAGTCCGCGAAGGCGCCGGGGCCGGCCGAGGAGGCCCTCTTCGACCGCGTCGTGCGCGGCGACAAGGAAGGGCTCGAGGACCTCCTCGCGATCCTGCTGCGGCGCTACGTGCCGACGGCGATCATCAACCAGATCCTGGTTCCGTCGATGCGGCACGTCGGCGAGCTGTTCGGCAAGGGCGAGATCCTCCTGCCGTTCGTCCTGCAGTCCGCCGAGGTGATGAAGAGGGCCGTGGCCCATCTCGAGCCGTTCATGGACCGCTCGGGCGACGCGAAGGGGCTGTCCATCCTGCTCGCCACCGTCCAGGGCGACGTGCACGACATCGGCAAGAACCTCGTCGACATCATCCTCTCGAACAACGGCTACAGGGTGCACAACCTCGGCATCAAGGTCCCGGCCGAGACGATCATCGCGAAGGCGAAGGAGCTGAAGGTCGACCTGGTCGGCCTGAGCGGCCTGCTGGTGAAGTCCGCGATCGTGATGCAGGAAAGCATGCCCCAGTACCGCGAGGCCGGGCTCGGCGTGCCGATCCTGCTCGGCGGCGCGGCGCTGACGAAGAAGTTCGTGGCCGAGTCCTGCGCGCCGGGCTACGACGCCCCGGTGGTCTACTGCGCCGATGCCTTCGCCGGGCTCAAGGCGGTGCAGGACTTCGAGGCGGGGGTCCTGAAGGCGACCCGGTGGGATCCGGCGACGGCGGCCACGACGGCCACCGCGGCCGCGCAGGATGTCGAGGTCCGCCGCGACATCCCGGTCCCGAAGCCGCCGTTCCTCGGCGCGCGCCACGTCGAGGATGTCCCGGCCGAGGCGCTCTTCTCCTACATCAACGACGAGGCGCTCTTCCGCGGGCGCTGGGGCTACCGCCGCGGACGGATGGGCGCGGACGAGTACCGCGGGCTGATCGAGGGGAAGGTCCGCCCGCTCTACGCCGAGTTCCGCCGCCGCGCGGTCGAGGAGCGCCTGGTGCAGCCGAAGGTCGCCTACGGGTACTTCCGGTGCTGGAGCCGCGGCGAGACGCTGTTCGTCCAGGACGGCGGCACGGTGCACGAGTTCGGCTTTCCGCGCCGCGCCGAGCCGCCGAGGATCTGCATCGCGGACTTCTTCAAGACCGAGGCCGAGGGCGGGGACGTCGCGGGCTTCTTCGTCGTGACGATCGGCGAGGCGATCGACCGGCAGATCCACGATCTCTACGCCGCGAACGCCTACCACGACTACCTGATGCTCCACGGCTTCAGCGTCGAGGTCACCGACGCCCTCGCCGAGTACTGGCACGAGCGGATGCGGGAGGACCTGGGCATCGGCACGCACCGGCCGAGGAATCTCGCGGGCTACGTCGTCCAGGACTACCAGGGCTCGCGCTACGGCTTCGGCTACCCGTCCTGCCCGGACCTCGGCGCGCACGGCCCGGTCTTCGCGATGCTCCAGCCCGGGGCGATCGGCGTCACGCTGACCGAGAGCTTCCAGATGGTCCCCGAGCAGAGCACGTCGGCCATCGTCGTGCACCACCCGCAGGCCAAGTACTTCGCGGTTTGAACCGGCTTGTCGGGGCGTCCGGCCGGGCGTAGAAGGAGCGCATCATGGAGTTCTCACGGTTCGGCGAACGGTTTCGCGCGCCCTCCGGCATCCGGCGGCTGATGGACGACCTCGGCCGCGCGATGGCGGGCGGACGCATGCTCATGCTCGGCGGCGGAAGCCCGGCCGCGATCCCGGAGATGCAGGCCGTGTGGCGGCGCCGCGTGCGCGAGCTGCTCGACGACGGCGCCGCGATCGACCGGACCCTGCTCCACTACGACACGCCGCAGGGAAACCTCGAGTTCATCGACACGCTGGCCGCGTTCTTCCGCCGCGAATTCGGCTGGCCCGTGGCGCCGGACAATCTCGTCATCACCGCCGGCGCCCAGAGCGCGTTCTTCGCCCTGTTCAACATGCTCGCCGGCGACCCGGCCCCCGGGCGTGCGCGGCGGCGGATCGTCCTGCCGCTCATGCCGGAGTACATCGGCTACGCGGACCAGGGACTGTCGCCGGACCTCTTCCGCGGCCTGGCGCCGCGCGTGCAGGCGACGGGTCCGCGCCGGTTCAAGTACCACGTCGACTTCGACGCCCTCGGGGCGGTCAACGATGCGGCGGCGGTCTGCGTGTCGCGGCCGACCAACCCCACGGGCAACGTGCTTTCGGACGACGAGGTCTCTCGACTGCTCGCCTTCGCCCGGAGCCGCGGCGTTCCGTTGATCGTCGACCATGCCTACGGCGCCCCGTTTCCCTGCATCCAGTTCCGGGAGGCCGCGCCGGTCTGGGACCCGGAGAGCGTCCTGGTGTTCACCCTTTCCAAGCTCGGCCTGCCCGGCGTCCGCACGGGGATCGTGCTCGCGCCCGCCCCGCTGGCCGGGGCGCTGGCGTCGTGGAACTCGATCCTCCACCTGGCCAACGACAACGTCGGGCAGGCGATCGTGCGGCCGCTCTTCGCGAGCGGCGAGATCCTGACCCTCTCCCGCGAGGTGATCCGCCCCTTCTACGAGGGCCGCGCCCGCCAGGCGCTGGCCTGGGCGGACGAGTTCCTGGGGGACGCCGGGGACTGGACCGTCCACGAGAGCGAGGGCGCGCTGTTTCTCTGGTTCCGGTTCCCGGGGCTGGGCATTTCCGCGGAGGCGCTCTACGAGCGACTGAAGCGCCGCGGCGTGCTCGTCGTGCCGGGCCACTACTTCTTTTATGGGGGGCAGGCGGGGCATCCCCACGCCCACGAGTGCGTCCGCGTGACCTGCTCGCAGTCGCCGGAGACGGTGCGGGAGGGGTTCAGGATCCTCGGGGAGGAGATCCGCCGGGCGGGCGATCGCGGTTGATTCCCCGGTTCCCTGTGATAGGGTGGGCGCCATGAAATCGATCCTTTTCCCTGTTCTTTCGCTCGCTCTGATCACCGCGGCGGTTGGCGCCGCAACGCCGGAGGTGCCCGCGCCCGTCCTGTCCGGGCCGGCCCCGGCGGGCGCGGAGACCAACGCTCCGCCGGCGACGAACGCGGTGGCGGCGGTCACGAACGCGGTGGCGGTCGTCACGAACGGGGCGACCGCCGGCAAGGACCTGTCGGCGCCGGCCCCGGCGTCGGCGTCCAAGGTGAAGGATCCCGTCGCCGCCGAACTGGCGCGGATGCACGAGGAACTGGACAAGCTCCACGCGGATCTCATGCCGGCGGATGATTTCGCCGTGTCCGGCCGGATGCTCTTCCCGAAGGACGCTTTCTGGTCCGACGCCACGGGCGGCGAGGTGCAGTGGCGGCACTGGGTCGGCCCGGTGGTCGGCCTGGCGCTGTCCGCCGGCTTCCAGTCGTGGTCGTTGCAGGAGGGGCAGTACATCATCAACCCCGAGCACGAGACCCATCCGACGCTGATCGGCTCGGCGACGATCGTTCCCATCGGGGTTTCGGCCGTGTTCCGCCGGCCGTCGGCGCGCGATTCGTTCCGCGTATCGGCCGAGATCGGCCTGCGATACCTCATGATCTCGAGCGACGCCGCGATGGCGTTCGACTATCCCAACATGTTCGCCCAGCGGACCTACCTGGAGACGTCGGTCGACCTGGACAGCCGGGCCGTCGGCCTGGCCGCCGTGGAGATCGGCGGACCCCTGGGGGCCGGCCTCGAGTGGTTCGTCAACGGCGGCTACCAGATGGACTCGGGCGGCGGGGAGAACTGGCTCTTCGAAAGCATCGGCAACGATTTCAGCGGGGCCGTCGCCGGCGCCGGACTGCGCTGGACGCCGTAACGGCCCGCCGCTTGGGCGTCGCGGGACGCGCGGCGCGCGCCGTCCGGCACTTCAGGATCATGCGCCGCGCGCGCGCGAAGCGACGGATCTTCTCGAGATCCTTGTCCGTCCGCCGCTTCAGCTTCATGCGAACGTCGGTGTTGTCCGCCAGGTCGGCCAGCTTGATCCGGCGCGCCGCGGGATCGGCGCACAGGCGGCGGATGTAGTCGAAGTAGTCCTCGTCCTCCCGCCGCGTCATCAGGTCGACCAGCCGCACGACCCGGCGCGAGAACCCGGCCCGCAGCAGGTCGGCGAGCGTCGCGGCCTCCTCCTCGACAACGTCGTGAAGCGCGGCGGCGACGCGTTCCTCGGGATCGTCCACCCGCAGCATCACCCGCAGGACGTGGAGGAGTTTCGGGTCGCCCCCGCGGCCGCGCTCCTTCGCGTGCGCGGCGGCGGCGAGGATGATCGCGCGCGTCAGCGGATCGGGCGGCAGGCGGCGGCGCATGGACGGGTCCCGCGGATTCATGCGCTCCCCTTTACGCTTTTCCCGGCGCCGTCCAAGCAAAATCCTGACCGGATCCTCACGGAGGGAGGCGGCGCGGGCGCAGACTCACCCGCCGGTCAGCCGGGCGCGGAAGATGAAGAACACGGCGCCGAGGATGCAGAGGCCCGCCCAGACGTAGTCCGAGCGGATCGGCTCGCGCAGGAACAGGATCGAGAAGGGCACGAAGACGACCAGCGTGATCGCCTCCTGGAGGATCTTGAGCTGGCCCACGTTCAGCACCTGGTGCCCGATGCGGTTGGCCGGAACCTGCAGCAGGTACTCGAACAGCGCGATGCCCCAGCTCGCGAGCGCCGCAACGTACCACGGCCGGTGCGAGAGGTTCTTCAGGTGCGCGTACCACGCGAACGTCATGAAGACGTTGCTGCACGCAAGCAGGAAGACCGTGGTGAGGATCGTTCGCACGGCGCCTCCGCGGGCGGCGTCCAACCCTTGGAAGCCCCGGCGAACCGGTCTTCCAAGGGTTGGAAGTCCCGCCGTCGCGTCAGGCCTTCTTGGCGATGCGGACGGCCTTCAGGCGGCCGGTGGCCGGCAGGTCGCCGACGAGCGGGCGGACGTAGTCCAGGAACGCCTTCGTCACATCGTTGCCCGCCGCATTGATGAACTCGTCGGGCATGTGGCGCGTTTCCTTCGCGACGTTCTTCAGCTCCGTGCGCTCGATCCAGGTCTTGTAGACCTTCCCGGGCTTGCGCTTGATCGCCGTGCTGCCGCTCTCGAACTCGCCGGCGACGGCGTACGTCACGGCCATCCGGCCCGCGAGGCGCGCCTCCTTCGCATCGACGGCCGACACGACGCCCGCGAACGAGCGCTGCAGGTAGCCGAACGTGTCGGCGCGGACGCGCGAGATCTGGGCCTTCTCCTTGATCTCCTTCGCGAGCAGGTCGCCCAGCGCGCCGCTGCCGCTGAGCTGCACGTTGCCGTGGGAGTCGGTCTCCTTGATGAACTTGCTGGCGATCGCCTCGCGGTTCTCGTCCTGGATGCCCTCGGAGACGGCGACGACGCAGCGGCCGAGCCTCGCGTGGACGGCCTTCACGTCCTCGACGAACTTCTCGAGCGAGAACGCCCGCTCGGGGAGATAGATCAGGTGCGGGCCGTCGTCCGGGAACTGGCGGGCCAGCGCCGAGGCGGCGGTCAGGAAGCCGGCGTGGCGGCCCATGATCACGTTGATCTTCACGCCCGGGAGCGACCGGTTGTCGAGGTTGTCGCCCATGAACGCCTGCGCGACGAACTTCGCGGCGCTGCCGAACCCCGGGGTGTGGTCGTTCTCGCGCAGGTCGTTGTCGATCGTCTTGCAGATGTGGAAGCAGCGGACGGGGAAGCCGCCCTTCTTTGCCTCCTCGTTGACGATGTGCGTCGTCTCGGCGCTGTCGTTGCCGCCGATGTAGAAGAAGTAACGGATGTCGTACTTCTGCAGCACGGCGAAGACCTTCGCGCAGTCCTCGGGCGTGGGCTTCTTGCGGACCGAGCCCAGGGCCGAGGACGGCGTCTTCGCGACCAGCTCGAGGTTGGCGGGCGTCTCCTTGCGGAGGTCGCAGAGGTTCTCCTCCAGCAGCCCCTTCAAGCCGTGGAGCGAGCCGTAGATCTTGCGGATCTGGGGGTGCTTGCGCGCCTCGAGGACGGCCCCGACGAGGCTCTGGTTGATCACGACCGTCGGTCCGCCGCTCTGCGCGATGACCATGTTGCCGGCCACGGTGTTCTTCGTCTGCTTCGCTGCCATGGATCGATTCCTCCGGTGAGCCCGTCCGAACGGGCGAAAAACGCGGCATTCCTACGCGAAAGACCCGCCGGAGTAAAGCCGGAAGCGGTCCGGCCGCCGCGCCCCGCGTTGTATCGAAATCGCCGGCCGTTTCGTTATAGTAGGATACACAGGGCCGGGAGGCCGCCGGAAACCGATGCAGATCACATTCCAGTGCGAGAAATGCGAGGCGCGGCTGGAGATCGACGCCGACTCCGCGGGCGCCGAGATCGAGTGCCCGACCTGCGGCACCGGCCAGGTGGTTCCGCGCAAGGGCCTGGAGCCGGGCACGACGATCGGCGGCTTCAAGCTCGTCAAGCTGATCGGCCGCGGCGGCATGGGCGAGGTCTACCTGGCCCGGCAGCTTTCGCTGGACCGGATGGTCGCGCTGAAGCTGCTGTCCCGGTCCGGCTCGCTCTCCGGCGATGCCGCGGAGCGCTTCGTCCAGGAGATCCGCCTCACCGCGCGGCTCGAGCATCCCTACCTCGTCACCGCGTTCGAGGCCGGCGAGGACGCCGGCGTCCTCTACCTCGCGATGGCGTACATCCGCGGCGCCTCGCTGCACGAGTACGTGCGCAAGCGCGGTCCGGTGCCGGAGACCGACGCGCTCGTCCTGGGCCGGAAGCTGGCCTCGGCCCTCGCGCACGCCTGGCGGGAGCTCCGCCTGCTGCACCGCGACATCAAGCCGTCGAACATCCTGCTCGACAGCAACGGCGAGCCCCGGCTGGCGGACCTCGGCCTGGCCAAATGCATCGACAAGAACGACGGGCGCACCCTCGCCGGCGCGCTGCTTGGAACGCCCAACTACATGAGCCCCGAGCAGGCGGAGGGGCGCGAGGATCTCGATGTCCGGGCGGACATCTACTCGCTGGGCGCCACCCTCTACACGGCCGTCACCGGGCAGATTCCCTACGAGGCGACGTCCGTCGTCGAGACGCTGCGGCGCCAGGCCACCGAGCCGCTGCCCGACCCGCGCACCTACGCGCCGCAGTTGTCGGAGGGGTTCGTGGAGCTGCTGGGGACGCTGCTGGCGCGCGACCGCGCGGACCGGCCGAAGTCGTGGGAGGCGCTCGTCGCCCTGTTCGACCGGCTCCTGGCGCGGCATCCGGGCGCCGCGGGGATGCTGCCGATCGTCGAAGCGCCCCCGGAGAAGAAGCCCGCCACGGTCGAACCCCCGCCCCAACGCCGGACCGTCGCGGGTCTTGCGGCAGGCATCGTCATCGCCGGGGCGCTGGGCGTGGGCTCGGGACTGGTATGGCTGCAGATCCGGAACTCCGCCGCGGACGCGCCGGCCCCGCCCCCGCAAACGGGGAACCGGGGGCCCGAGACCCCGGCAGCCGAATCCACGGCCGATGTCCCCGCCGCCGTGGCCTCGACCGGCCACGGACAACCCGCCGCGTCGCCGATGGCCGGGCCCACGGAATGGCGCGAGGCCGACGTCTTTCCCGGCGCGGGGGCCTTCGGCGATCCCGCGCAACGGGAAAAGGTCCTTCGGGCGTTCAACGAGGCCCGGGATTGGGCGCGCGACAATCCCGAGGACATCGACGGGCAGATCGAGCGCTTCCGCAAGCTCGCCGCCCTCGCGCCGGGCGGGCCCCTCAATCACCGCGTGCAGGAGATGATCCGCAATGCGCCGGTCATGAAGAAACGCGCCCGGGCCATCTCGGAGGAGAAGATCAAAGCCTTCGTCGATGACGCGTTGCGCACCGGGAACTACGACGAGGCCCTCGACCGGCTGTCCCGTCACGACGGCCCCTTCTCCGAGGAACTGCGGCCCGTGCGCGACGCCTCCATCGCCCGCCTGAAGGAGGCGAAGGAGCAGGCCGCGCGGAAGGCGTTACAGGAGCGGCTCGTCGCCCTCGCCGACCTCGTCGCCGCCGCTGTGATCAAGGGGGATCACGTCTCCGCGCGCTCGGAAATCGACCGCGCCGCCGCCGACCCCGTCTTCGCCGCCGACCAGGCCTCCGTCGAAGCCATCCGCACCCAGGCGATCGAACTGGCCGGCGTCCAGGCAACCCTGCTGGGGTCGTTCCTCGCCCAGAAAGGGCGCGAGGTCGCCATCGAAACGCGCTCCGGGAAGGTCGAGACGCTCCAGATCGCCGACGTTCGCGGCGGGACGGTCGTCGGCCGCCGGATCCTCAAGGAGGGCTTCATCGAAATGCCCCTCACCCTGCGCGACCTCAGCCTGCGCGAGAAGGAGAAGCGGCTCGGCATGGTCCCCGGCGGCGGCGCCTCGCTGGCCCTCGGCCTGCTCGCCCTCGAAGGCGGCGACGCACCGCTCGCCGCCAGCCGCTTCCTCGGCTCCGGCTCGGCCCTCGGCTCGGCCCTCGCCCGCGCCATCACGACCAAGCCTTGAGAAACACCTGGCGGGGACAGAGACGCAGCTGCGGCTCTCTCCCGGGCCCTCGTCACGGGGCGGGGTGGCGCCACGGCTACGACGTGGCGCAGTGGCGGCGCGGGCGGATGCGGTCGCGCGTGGCGATTGCCAC
>Ga0194119_10007499_pt1 | contig 15337 bp, 14 predicted proteins | sample TA2MahC100mmetaG_FD_148620 | JGI IMG/M metagenome (GOLD analysis project Ga0194119, IMG submission 148620) | Freshwater microbial communities from Lake Tanganyika, Tanzania - TA2015018 Mahale Deep Cast 100m | ecosystem: Environmental > Aquatic > Freshwater > Lake | place: Tanzania: Lake... | reverse complement strand
ATATCCAAGAGTCTTCGTCTGTTTTTGTGACGAAATTATATTTGGTTTGCGGGCATTACAATGGCGAACAAGTATTCGTGATTTTATTTTAAGTAAACGGTAGGTTTTACCAAATTAACGGTTGAGTAATAGATATAGGATTTAATTAGCAGAAGTAATTTTATACAATTGAGGCGGCAAGGAAATGATAACTTCAGTTCCGTGAATATTTTCATTTCGAATATTTAGGTCTTCTATCATGATAGGTTTTGGAAGTTTCATTTTTGTGCTTAATAACTTAAGGCGTTCTTCAATAATTTTTATTCCTTTTGAGATATGATCTTCTCTCTTTTGTTTCTGTGCTTCTTTAATGCCTATTCCGTTATCTGTAATTTTTATTATTAAAGATCGTACTTTTATTAAATCTATTTCAACATTTTCAAATGCAAATGAAATTGTAAGCAATTGCCTATTCCGTTATCTGTAATTTTTATTATTAAAGATCGTACTTTTATTAAATCTATTTCAACATTTTCAAATGCAAATGAAATTGTAAGCAATCCATTTTTGTTTGAATTGATTATCCCGTGCCAAAGTGAATTTTCAACGAAGGGCTGAATTATCATGTTAGGTATCATCGTATTATCAGTAGTAATTTCATCATCAACATTTATCTCGTACCTAAACTTTTCCTGGAAGCGGAGTTTTTCAAGATCGAGATAAAGTCTCAGCCGTTTTATTTCTTCCGATAAAAGAATAAATCCGCTTCCGGCAGTATCAAGATTTTTTCTGATCAGTTTTGCCATCATTGCGATGTAATTATTTGCCTCTTCATTTTTTTGATGATTGATAAGATACTGCACCGAGTTGAGTGAGTTAAAAATAAAATGCGGATTCATCATTGCAGACAATGCTTGATGTTTGAGGTCGTTTATCCGTTCTGTGAGTTCCAATTTATCGCGGTTTCGCTTTGAGAGTAGTTTAATCCTCCACAAAACAATTGCCAGAATAGTTAAAAGAATTACTCCAAAAATTAGAAGAATAAACCAGATAGTTTCAACAAAACGCGGAAGAATTGTAAATGAAACTGTAATCGCTTTACTCCAGTTAGTATTTTGTGCTTTAGCAGAAATATCAACTATATACTTGCCATGTTTTAATGATGTGAAGTTTAGAAAGTTTTGATCAGTTTCTATCCAGTCATTATTTAATTTGTATTTGTACCTAATTGCGCCTGGTGAAGAATAATTCAATCCGGCAAATTCGATGTAGACATTATTCGCTTCGGGTTCAAAGACCAATTCTTGATTATTTGAATAAATCGAATCACCATTTGAATAAATCGAATCACCAGCTTGAATGCTTATTAACTTCATCTCGGGAGGCTTTGGATGAAACTCATCGAACAATTTTACATCGAGCAAAGAGAAACCGCTGCTGGTTCCAACATATAAAATATTTTTTTCTTCATCATAAAAAAGTGAAAGCACTTCATCTGTTGTCAAACCCGATTTGCTATTCAAAAAAATTATTTCTGTGCTATCGAATAAATATAGTCCCCGCATAGTTCCAATCCAGATTCTTCCTTTTTTATCTGATGTAATTGAAGTTGAGAAGGAAAGGTCGTAACCATTTATGCTTTTGTATTCTGAAACAGAACCATTACTTAAATCATAATTTGCAATTCCTAAATCACCGGCGAACCAAACTTTATTTTTTTTGTCTTGATAGATTGCTTTTATTCTTGAATTCAAAACCGGGTTTGAAGTGAAAAAAGTTTTATCCCATTTTGCTTTTCCCGCTGTTTCAGTAAAATTAGATAATTTGCATAAGCCAAGGGTTGAACCTACCCAAATGCTGCCTTGTGTATCTTCATATAAATCATTGAATCGGTTTGATAAAGCACTGTCGCCAAAAATATAATAAAGTTGATAAGTAGATTTGTTTGTGTGAAAATTTCTATGAAGTCGTAAATGGTTTCCGGTTGTTCCAAATATGTTCAAACCATTTTTTGTTCGAATAAAAGATGGACGGTTATTGAAATAAAAATTTTCTCCTTTATAAATAACTTTTTCTTTATCAATTTTCGGAAAACCGCCGGTAATATAAACACCATCATCAAACACCTTGACGTTGAATATGTATTCAGTCAATGGGCTTTTCGGGTCTTTCTTTATATGCTCGAATTTATTTTTATAAAATAAATTCACTCCGTTGTATGTGCCTATAAAAATTCTGCCGTTATTATCCTTTGTAATTGAATGGACACTGTTATTACTTAAGCCGTCTTCTTCAGTATAACTTGATAAAAAGAAATTCGTAAGGCAATAAACACCCTTGCCGTAAGTTGCAGCCCAAATGTTTCTTTCTTTATCTTCAAACAGATGATTTACGTTTGTGGTTTGAAGATTCATTTTACTTCCTATATTAATAATCTCTTTTGAGTTGTAAGGAATTTTAAAGAGACCTTTATTCATTACAGAGAACCAGAGATTTCCTTTTTTATCTCTCAGCAAGTTTGATACTTCATTATTACCGCCGACATTTATTTTGTAAGTATCAATCACCTTGTTGTTTTTGATGTGATAAATATTCCCTTTCGAGCCGATATAAAAACTTCCGTCGCCGCCATCTGCCATACAATACGCTTCTATATTTGGATTTTCTTCAATGTCAATTTTGTTTGCAACATCATTCTTTATTTCAAATAATCCTTTTTTTGTCAGCGCAATTATTCTTCGGTTTGATAAGATATCAATTTTATTTAGTGTGAACAGTTCAAGATAAATTACATTGAACGATGGTTTGCTTGAATTATTTTTATTAAAGACGTTTATATAATCACCTCTTGTATTAGCAAATAATTTATTGTTCTTTAATGTTGGAATATTTATAAGAAACGCAATTCGTTCCAGTTTTCCTTTAGTATCATCATAGTAATTTTCAATCTTCCCTTTATTTAGAACATTAATTCCTCTTTCATAATTGCCGAAGAAAATTTCATCATTAATTCCTATTGCAATAGAAGTGATCATGTTTGAATTAAGTCCGTTTTCAACTGTGTAAGTTGTAAACCGTTTTCCGTCAAATCGGCTTGCCCCGTTTTGTGTTGCGAACCAGATGAATCCTTCTTTGTCTTGAATTGTTTGAAACACCGTTGCAGATGCAAGTCCGTCTGCTGATGTGTAGTGGTAATAGGATGGGGTTTGTGAGTAAATTATTCCGCTGAGGAAAAAAGTTACAGCAAGTGCTACTAAAAGATGGTAAGGAATGGTAACGTACGAGTTACAGCAAGTGCTACTAAAAGATGGTAAGGAATGGTAACGTACGGCTTTATGAGTCTTAGTGGTTTATTCTTAAAAAGATTTACCACTAAGACACAAAGTCCACAAAGAAACCATAGGAAAAATGGACTGATGAAAACCAAAGCTTCACTTAATCTAATCATAAAATAATTTCGATTAATAGAAATGAATAGTTTCAAAGCGGTTTCAGTATTGTTTTAATTTTTTTCAGAAACTCAGGTGCTTTTCTGCGTGATATTTCCACTTTGCTTCCGTCAATCATAGTTGCATAACCGCCGCTTACTTTTGAATAATCATTAATATGCTTCAAGTTGATTATGTGTGATTTATGAGTTCTAAAAAAATATTTATCCGAAAGTGTATTTTCAAACTCCTTTAATGTGCGGGAGATGATTTTATTTTTTCCCTCTGTCAAAATTATTTTAGTGTAACATCCTTCAGCTTCAAGCCGTATAATTTTATCAGCCAGCACTACTTCAAATCCATGAGATGCCGGCAGCATCAGTTTATCTGATTCGGTTGGTGACTCTACACTTATCTTTTTATTTTTTAGTGCTAAAAGTTTTTTAATAGTTTGTTTTAGTTCTTTAATATTGATTGGTTTCAGTAAATAATCTACCGCGCCGGCTTTAACTGCCTTAATTCCAAATTCTTCGTAGGCGCTTACAAATACAAACATAAAATTGCGGTCTTCAAATTCGGCGAGAAAGTCAAAGCCATCGAGTACGGGCATATTGATATCTAGAAAGACAACATCGGGTTTATGAGAGCTGACAAGTTTTTTTGCTTCATTAACAGATTCGGCTGTTCCAAGAACTTCAACTTCTGGACAGTAATCAATGAGAATTTTTTTAAGATTTTCGCGCCCGTGGAGTTCGTCGTCAACTATAATTACTTTGAGATTATTCATAATTTGTACTTGTATTACGCTCAAATAATTTTATTGCAATTCTTTTAATTTTTTTTATAATCACATTTCGCTCAGTCAAAGTAATGAGTAAGTAATATTAAGTCAATAGGTCTTAAGTTAATACCGAATAAGAGAGTGCAAAAAAAATCCCGACTATTGTCGGGGCTCAATTACAAATCTACTCTTAATTCTTCATTCACTACACTTCCATAATTTCTTTTTCTTTGTGTTTAATTAATTCCTCAACCATTTCTGAATGTTCATCGGTAAGTTTTTGAGTTTCTTTTTCAGCTTCTTTTAATTGATCTTCTGTAAGTTCTTTATTTTTTTCCATTTTTTTAAGATGGTCATTAGCATCTCTGCGAACGTTGCGAAGTGCAATTTTCGATTCCTCGCCAAATTTTTTAACTAGTTTTACTAACTCCTTCCTTCTCTCTTCAGTCAACATGGGAATAGGAATTCTGATATTAGTTCCATCACCAATTGGATTTAATCCAAGGTCGGAAGCAAGTATAGCTTTTTCAATAATTGGCACCATTGTTTTATCCCAAGGTGTGATAGAAAGAGTATGCACATCTAATACAGATACATTGCCAACTTGGTTTAATGGACTTAAGGTTCCGTAATAATCCACTTTTATTCCATCAAGAAGAGCAGTTGTAGCTTTGCCGGTTCTAATCTTCGATATTTCACTTCGGAATGCTTCTACCGTTTTATCCATTCTATGTTTAGCATCTTTTATGTAAGTATTATTCATCATATCTGCCTCTTGCTTGTTACTTTACTATTTCTGTTACATTAAAATTTCCAACAGAGGTACCAATATTTTCACCAGTTACAACTTTTAATAAATTACCAGCTGAATTCATATTAAACACAATTATCGGTAGGTTATTTTCTTGGCATAAACTGATAGCAGTTAAGTCCATTACACGTAAATTCTTTTTCAGAACATCCATATAAGCTATTTCTTCAAATCTTATTGCATTAGGATGCTTTTCAGGATCCCTATCAAAAACACCATCAACACGAGTGCCTTTCAAAATTGCACTCGCTTCTATTTCAACAGCGCGAAGCGAAGCTGCAGTATCAGTACTAAAGTAAGGATGCCCGGTACCAGCACCAAAAATTACAATTCGTTTTTTTTCTAAATGTCTTATAGCTCTTCTTCTAATATAAGGTTCGGCAATTGCCTCCATATTAATCGCACTCATTAAGCGAGTAAAGATACCTTTGTTTTCAAGAGCGTTTTGAAGAGCAAGTGAATTGATAATTGTTGCCAGCATTCCCATCTGATCGCCAGTAACTCTATCTATACCTTGATCTGTTGCATTCAAACCACGATAAATATTACCGCCGCCAATTACAATTCCAACTTGTACACCTAAGTCATGAATTTTTTTTATTTCATCTGCAAAATAAGTTAAAACCTTCGGATCGATACCAAAGGATTCGTTTCCCATTAGTGATTCGCCGCTTAACTTTAGCAGAATTCGTTTGTATTTAATTTTATTAGTCATAACCTAATTCCAATATAAAAAAAAAGGTCTTATTTATAAATAAGACCTTTTAATGAATCATTTATTTTCATCACTTATGTGAAATCGCTTAAACAGCGTTATCCTAACCTGAGTGGAATTCTTTTTGTTAAAGTCTGCAATTAAATCGCCAACTTTTTTAGAATTCTCTTTAATAAAAGCTTGTTCCAAAAGGCAATTCTCCTCAAAGAACTTATTCAGCTTTCCAACTGCAATTTTCTCCAATACTTGTTCCGGCTTTCCTTCTTTGCGTGCTAATTCTTTATAAATATCTAATTCTTTTTCAATTACAGATTTGTCAACTTCTTCTCTGTTTACAGTTAACGGTCTCATTGCAGCAACTTGCATTGCAACATCTTTAATAATTGGTTGAAGTTCTTCAACGTTATTTGAAGGTACATCATCAACTCTTACTAACACACCAAGTTTGGATCCATGATGAACGTAATCAACAACTTCTCCATTGTAACTATTGACAATTGCGAATCTCGAAACTTCAATTTTTTCACCAATTTTACCAATTAATCCATTTAGTTCATCTGATATAGATTTACCATTTAAATTTTCTTTCATTAAAGCATCAACATCTTTTGGATTTTTTTTAACAACAACATCCATAACAAATTCTGAGAACCCTAAAAAGTCTTCACTTTTAGCAACGAAATCAGTTTCGCAATTAACTTCCAATATTGCAGCTGATTTGCCATTATTAATAACTTTAGTTAAAACAACGCCTTCAGTTGCACTTCTTTCTGCTCTTTTTGCGGCAACAGCAGCTCCTTTTTTTCTTAAAATTTCCACTGCCTTCTCAAAATCGCCGTTAGATTCTTCTAATGCTTTTTTACAATCCATCATACCAGCGCCGGTTTTCTCTCTTAAATCTTTCACTTGATTTGCACTTACTGCCATAATTTGTTTACCTCTTTTTCAATTCTATTATTAAAAAAATTATTCTTGTGTTGGTTCTTCCTTTTTCTCTACTTTAGGTTCACTTTGCTTTGGTTCAGCTTTTTTATCTTTCTCAATTTTCCTTTGATCTGGTCTTGGTCTTCTATCTTGTCTTCCTTTTCTATCTCCTCTATGTTCATCCTTATTGTCAAAACGGACTCTTCGAATTTTTCCTTTAGACTCTTTCTTATTTTGATCTTCAGATTCAGCTTCAGTTACTTTTTTATCACGTTCTTTTTCTGCAGCTTCTTGTGCTCTTAATTCTTTCGATTTTGCATTGCCAACAATTACAGCATCTGCAATAGCTTTAGTAATTATTTCTATTGCTCTAGAAGCATCATCATTGGCTGGAATTATAAAATCAATAGGATCAGGATCACAATTTGTATCAACTATCGCAAAGATTGGTATATTTAATCTTAAAGCCTCTTTGATTGAAATTTGTTCTTTCTTTATATCTACGACAAATAATGCGCCCGGAAGTTTTGCCATTGTTTCAACACCATCCAATACTTTGCGCAGCTTATCTTTTTCTCTTGTTAGGAATAATCTCTCTTTCTTTGTAATCTTTTCAAATGTTCCATCGCTTTCCATCTTTTCAATATTCTGCAATCGTTTAATACTTTTTCGAATGGTTGAATAATTTGTTAGCATACCGCCAAGCCATCGTTCGCTTACCCAATTACTTTCAGATCTTTTCGCTTCAGCAGCAATAGTATGTTTAGCTTGCTTTTTAGTACCAACAAATAAAACTCTTTTACCTTGAGAAACTATTTCAGTCATTGATTCTGCAGCCGCAATAATAGCCTCTTGTGTTTTTTTCAAATCAAAAATGTGAATCCCATTTTTTTCCATAAAGATGTATGGTTTCATTTTAGGATTCCAGCGACGTGTTAGGTGCCCAAAATGAGCACCGGCTTCGATAAGCTCAGTGAGTTGTACTTTAGACATTTTTTCTCCCGTTATACTTCTACTCTCTTCCTCTCTGCCTTTCATCCCCATTTATAGGGACACGGTGACAAATCCGAGAGTATGATTATTGTTAATTAATAAAAAATTATCTCTTAGAGAATTGGAATCTTTTTCTTGCTTTCTTTTGCCCATATTTCTTTCGTTCAACCATACGAGGATCTCTTTTAAGAAGCCCTTCTGATTTTAATGAAGAACGAAAGTCGGAATTTACATTTTCTAATGCACGTGCAATTCCTAAACGTACAGAATCCGATTGCCCAGAAACTCCACCGCCATTTACTTTAGCAAATACATCATATTTTCCTAAAGTTTCTGTTGCAATGAACGGATGAAGAAGATTATCTCTATGTTCTTTTAAGGGAAAATATTTTTCTACTTCTTTATCATTGATTGTAATTTTTCCTGAACCGCTTCTTAAATAAACTCTTGCGATTGCATTCTTTCTTCTTCCAACAAAAATTTTATCTACCATTAAATAACTCCATTATAAACTATATGGAACTGGCTGCTGTGCGCTATGTGGGTGCACATCACCTGAATAAACTTTTAATTTTTTAATCAACTTATTACCCAATCGTGTTTTAGGCAACATCCCACGAACAGCGTGTTCAATTATGTATTCGGGTTTTTTTGCTTTTATCTCAGAAAGGGTTTTTGTTTTTCCACCACCTGGATACATTGAGTGGGTGAAATAAGTTTTTTTAATTTCTCTTTTACCAGTAAGTTTTATTTTTTCAGCATTAATCACAACAACAAAATCACCAGTGTCCATGTTAGGTGTAAAAATCGCTTTATTCTTTCCTCGAATAATTCGGGCTACTTTAGCTGCTAATCTTCCTAAAATTTGATCTTTTGCATCAATCAGATACCATTTATGATCAACATCTTCGGTTTTAATGAATTTTGTAATTCTTTCTTGCTTCAAAACATCCTCCAAAATGCGAAATTCTATTTTTCAAAGGTTTCAAATATATTTCTAAGTGGTTAGAATGTCAAGAAACATAAGTAATATTTAATTAGCTTAATTATTATTTTAGGATTGATTTATCATGATTTTTCATCAATAAACTATGTTTTCAGATATTTTATGAAAATTCTAATTACCGGCGGATCTGGATTTTTAGGGATTAATCTTATACGATTTCTCCTTCAGAGAAAGTTTGAGATTGTGTCATTAGATATTGCTGATTTCGACTATCCGGATAAAAATAAAATTATGGAGATTAAAGGAGATATAAGAAAAAGAGATTTAGTAGAAAAATCGCTTCACGGAATAGATATTATCATTCATACAGCTGCTGCATTACCGCTTTACACTCCAAAAGAAATATATACCACTGATGTTGAAGGCACACGAAATCTTTTAGAAGCAGCTTTCAAAAGAAAAATTAATAGATTTATACATGTTTCATCGACCGCTGTTTATGGAATTCCCCATCACCATCCACTTTATGAAAATGACAAACTTGATGGTGTTGGTCCATACGGAAAAGCAAAAATTCAAGCTGAAGATGTATGTCTTGAATTCAGAAATAAAGGAATGTGTGTTCCAATTTTGCGCCCTAAATCTTTTATTGGTCCAGAGCGACTTGGCGTGTTTGCGCTGTTTTATGACTGGGCTAAAGATGGAAAAAATTTTCCTATGATTGGAAAAGGAAACAATAGGTATCAATTACTCGATGTTGAAGATTTATGTGAAGCAATTTATTTAACAATAACTCTTCCAAAAGAAAAAGTGAACGATATTTTTAACATTGGCGCAAAAGAATTCACAACTATGAAAGAAGATTACCAAGCAGTTTTGGATTATGCTGGTTACAGAAAAAGAATAATTGGACTACCTGAAAAGCCGATAATTATTGCTCTCAAATTTTTAGAAGCACTAAAACTTTCTCCCCTTTATAAATGGGTTTATGAAACTGCGTCCAAAGATTCCTTTGTGTCGATTGAAAAAGCAGAAAATATTTTAGGTTACAAGCCAAAATATTCAAACAAAGATGCGTTGATAAGAAATTACAAATGGTATCTTGATAATTTAGATTCATTTGAAAATCAATCGGGCATTAGTCACCGTGTTCCTTGGAAACAAGGAATTTTAAAATTTGCAAAGATGTTTTTCTAACTATGATTGGAAATATTATTATAAGAAATTGTAAGAATGAAGATGCTGAAGAAATCCGGAATGTATTAAGACTATCATGGCAGCAAGCATATTCTCCTTTTGTACCACAAAAAGATTTGGATTATTACCTAGATAAAGAATATTCAATTAATCGATTGCAAGAAATTTTTCATAATCCAAATTTCATTTGTTTTGTTGCAACAGTTGAAATGAAAATCTGTGGTTGGTTAAAATTGACGATAAATAAAAATGAAAATCGTTTTTACCTTTCATCAGTCTATGTTTTACCTGAAAATCAAAAAATGAAAATTGGCGATAAATTATATCAAATTGCACGCGGCGAAGCAAAACAAAAAAATTATAATGAAATTTATGTCGGCGTTATCAAGCAAAACGAAATAGCATTGAAGTGGTACAAAAAATTAGGATTCGAATTTTTCGAAGAACTTCCATTTGCAATGGGAAATACCTCAATACCACACCTGATTGGCAGATTATGTTTAAGTAAATAAACTCCATTTTTTTTATCTTTGCACTCAACAAAAAGAGGAATTCATGGCAACAAAAAAAGATTATTTAAAAGAAGTAATAAAACATATTGATATAAAAGAACACAATGTAATTAAGCTTGTCGATTCGATGGAAAACATGGCATTTAGCGCCAGAGATCTACACAGAGCTGCAAAAATATATGAAACTATGTTGACTGATGATAATTGTGCTGTTATTCTTACATTGGCCGGCAGTCTTTGATGGAAAACATGGCATTTAGCGCCAGAGATCTACACAGAGCTGCAAAAATATATGAAACTATGTTGACTGATGATAATTGTGCTGTTATTCTTACGTTGGCCGGCAGTCTTTTCAGTGCTGGATTGAAGAGAGTTGTATATGATTTGGTTTCTAATAATATGGTTGATGCAATTGTTTCAACTGGTGCAATTATGGTTGATCAAGATTTTTTTGAAGCATTAGGATTCAAACATTACATGGGGTCTCCATTCGTTGATGATAACGAAATGCGTGAACTTCACATTGATAGAATATATGATACATTTATTGACGAAGACGAACTGCGCATTTGCGATGATACAACTGCTAAAATTTTCGATTCACTTGAACCGCGTCCATATTCATCACGCGAACTCCTCTGGCATTTTGGAAAATATCTTGAAGAAAATGGCGGACCAAAAGTAGACGACAGTGTAATTTGGGCAGCATACAAACACAACGTTCCAATCTTTGTTCCAGCTTTTTCTGATTGCTCTGCTGGATTTGGAATTGTAATGCATCAGCATAACAATCCGGAAAAACATTTATCGTTTGATTCTGGAAAAGATTTTCTTGAATTGACTCAAATAAAACTTAATTCAAATGAAACTGGAATATTTATGATTGGCGGCGGCGTTCCAAAAAACTTTACTCAGGATATTGTTGTTGCTGCGGATATTCTTCAAGAAGATGCACCAATGCATAAATATGCTGTTCAAATTACGGTTGCAGATGTTCGTGACGGCGCTCTTTCATCCTCTACTCTTAAAGAAGCAAGTTCATGGGGAAAAGTTGCAATGAGTTTTGAACAGATGGTTTATTCTGAAGCTACTATTGCAATGCCTCTTGTTGCCGGCTATGCCTATCACAAGGGCGCTTTTAAAAATAGAAGGAAAAGAGAATTGCAAAAATTGTTTCTTAAAGAAGCAGTATCTGTAAAATAATCTTATCAAAGCAACCTTCGAGGTTTTCAAACCTCGAAGGTTATATTAACTCATTTCATTAAAATCATCTTTTTCGTTTTTGTGAATTTAGCAGCTTTCAATTGATAAAAATAAACACCACTTGGTAATTGAGAATTACGAATTGAGAATTGAGAATTATAAGTTCCAGGTTGTAAAAATTCATCTACAAGAGTTGCAACTTCTCTTCCAAGCAGATCATAAACTTTTAAAATCACATGTGTTTCGTCATTTCGAGGAGACGATGTCGACGAGAAATCTTGAAGATTCCTCGCTTGATCAATCGGACTCGGAATGACATATTGAATTGATGTGCTTGGATTAAATGGATTAGGGTAATTTTGACTCAGTTCGAATTTGCTTGGCAGTAAATCATTTTCATCAACGCTTGTTACTTCAACTTTTCCAACAAATAAACCTCTGCCGTGCGTTGCAGCAACAACAGTCCCATCCAGATCGCGGGAGATAACATTTTCTACAACAACATTACCAATTGTATTCGCTCCTTCTTGAGTCCAGAAAGTTGATGAGCCATTTAATTGTGAAGTAGAATAAACTCCAGTGCTTGTTCCAAGTAAATAAATATTTCCACTTGAAATTGGAAGTATGGTCGCAGAACGGATTGATGGACCAAACTGCCCAGCTAAAAAACTGCCCAGCTAAATTTCCTTCAATGTCTGACCAAGATGCACCGCCATTATTAGAATACCATAAACTCATTGTGTTGTAGTTCGAAAGAACAACAATGATTTCATTACTATTTTTTGGATTGACTGCAATTGAGTGAACATAAGCAGTATTTGGAACTTGACCAGAGCCATTACCAGGATAAGTTGGAGTAATTTCAACGGCTGTTGTTGAACTAGTAGAATTAGTAATTTTAAAAATCTTTGGTTGATTTGAACCGGTTGCACCTAAGTATAAAACATGCGGTGAGTTTAACCTTGATACAGTTAATGTAGTAAATGTATATCCGCTTTGAAGTATGTTATCAATCTTTGTCCAACCAACCATAGTTTTAGAAAGATTATTTGGAATTAGTGGTAATCGATCATTTCTCCACAGCACTCTTCCGCTAATGTAATACATAAAATCTTCATTCACTGGATCTACAACAAATGGATTAATAAATAATTGCCCGGTCGCACTATCGGGTTCAAATGAAGTATAGTTGGAATTATTTATGTCCTTGCTTGCTGAATAACCGGATCGTCTTAAATTTCCATTTTGAGTCGAACCGTAAAAATATTCGCTTCCAAAATAAAGATAAGAACCATCGCCTGAAGTTACATCTTTGGAAAGTGTATTATTTCCATTCGAAGATCTAAAATATGGTGTACCGTTATCTTGAGTTCCTCCGGCATATCGATCATCATTATTAGAATAAGGAATTGACGCAGTGTAAAACTGAGTTACTGCATAACCATTATCGCTGTCAACCCAAGGCATGTAAGTTCCATAATTAATCGTTTTGCAATCGCTTACATAACTAATTCCGCCATCATGACCAACCCACAGTTCATCTGGGTTTGACGGATTAAAAACTAATGTATGAACATCAGGATGAAGTTTCGGATAAAAGAAAGCTGTCTGATGATAACCGCCAATCCAATTTAGTTTTGGATTATCTGGTTTAGTTGTAAACCGATCGAATGATCTAAAGAGACTTGTTCCGGCAATGAAAACATAATTTTCATCAGTCGGATGAACCGCAATTGCCATATTATAACTTAATTGCGAATCAATATATCCTTGCTGAGAACCCAAATCCGGAAGATTAGCAGAAAGATTAAAAAATTCTCCAGTCAACGCGTTTATTCTAAATAAAGAAATATTTTCTCTATCATTTGTCCTAGTATTTTGATAAGTGAAAATGTAAAACCAATTTGGGAATGACGGAATAAAAGCCATTACACTTCTTGCATGTGAAGTTGGAAAGGAGGAAGGAGTAATGTTAGTCCAACTGAGTCCATCATTAGTTGATCTGTAAACTCCTGGTGAATAATCTTGAGGATTACCGCTTTGATTAGGAAAAAATTGAGAAAGCGAGGCAACTAAAACACCGCTTTGGTTTACAACAATATCAGAATAATAATGATCATTTCTTCCGCCAATAATATATGTATTGGTTACATCGCCCCATGTAGTTCCGCCATCGGCAGATTGTAAAATTCCGCTTCCATTTGCACAAACGAATAATGTGCCGGTTGTTGGATTGATAATCACTTTTGATGCATATGAAAAATCGCTGTTCCAAAAAACTCCAGTTGGCGATACAATATTTGTTGGTATCTCAATCCATGTTTCACCATTATTGGTTGATTTTAGAAAACCTCCGCCATAAAAGGAACCTGAGCCTCCGCGAGCACTTGCAGAATTTCCTCTGTATTCACCTCCAACCGCATACCAATTATTTCTAAAACCGGGACGTATATCTTGAGCAATAGATGTTACGCTTAAAACTTGAGACAGACTACTTTTCATTTTCCAAGTATTGCCTTTGTCAGTTGATTTCCAAATTCCGCCAGATACTCCGCCGGCAACAATTATATTTGGATTTGCAGCATCAATTACAATAGCTCTCGTTCTTCCTCCAACATCAAACGGACCAATTTCTTGCCAATTAATTTTGCTTGATGAACTTTCTTTTAACAAAAGATTTGTGCTTTGAGGAATTTTTTTTGCAAATTCTAATTCATTAATTCTGATGTTTTCTGGTATTGCATTTATGTATGGATCCTTCATGATGTTGAAAAAATACTCATCACGCGCAACTTTTAATTCTTCTTTTTCACCTTCACTTTTTTCAGGGTTCGATTTAACGAAATGATTCTTAATATTATCTTTCAAATGGAAAAAAGTTAATGATGCGAAAGCAATAAGAATAACTATTAAAAATTTTTTCAAAATCATCATTACTCCAATTTAAATTCAAGATAATATGTCATGCTGAGTAGATCCGCCTTGGCGCGCCAAAACGAAACTGGTCGAAGCGTGACCAAATTTCAAAGAGATACTTTTTATATTACTATTACCTCTTCACTACACGAACATAATTCCAAATTTCATTTGACTTCATATCCAAACCAGTTTCAGTACCATTTCCGGTTTGGGATAATTCAAATAACAAGACATTTCCAATTGTAAAAGTATTCTTTTCAAATAATTCAGCTGAAACATTGAAAAATATTTTTTCTCCTTCAATAACAATTTTTGTATCTGAGCCGTAACCATGAACTGATTTCACAACAGCAGAAATCAAGTAGGTGTCTTTTGAAAATTCAAATTTTTGTATTTCACAGTTTACAATAACAGAACCGGGCGGAATTTTTTCGTTAGTCAATTCCATATTCTCTTGAGCTTTTTCCTGAGAACTGCAAGAAATAAACAATACGAATCCCGAAACAAAAATTACTTTAATCAGTTTTTTCATTAACATTTTATATACTTTTAAATTAGTTGACAGTAAAATATAGAGTTCAAAGAAGTAAACCAATAGAACTGGATAAAAAAAGGGCCGCATAATTACGACCCTCCTGAGTTCTTTATTCGGAATTCCGATTTTATTTCATTAAAACCATTTTCTTAGTTTCAACAAAGTTATCTGCTCTTATCGTGTAAAAATAAACGCCACTTGAAACGCGGTTTCCAAAATTGTCTGTTGCATTCCAATAGATATTGTGTTTACCGGCTGTTCGATTTTCATTTATAAGCGTGCGGACTTCACTGCCAAGCGCATCGAAAATTTTTATTTCTACATCAACTGCTTTGGGCAAAGTAAAACTAATAACTGTCTCTGGATTAAAAGGATTTGGAAAATTCTGATTCAA
>Ga0194119_10007492_pt1 | contig 15354 bp, 13 predicted proteins | sample TA2MahC100mmetaG_FD_148620 | JGI IMG/M metagenome (GOLD analysis project Ga0194119, IMG submission 148620) | Freshwater microbial communities from Lake Tanganyika, Tanzania - TA2015018 Mahale Deep Cast 100m | ecosystem: Environmental > Aquatic > Freshwater > Lake | place: Tanzania: Lake... | reverse complement strand
AAATCTTGCTCAATTTTTCATCAAAACATAAAATTAACTCGTTATAAAAAGGGGGCGAAAGGATTCGACCGGATAGTTTGAGGTATAGGTGGCGTATTGAGGTTGTCAGGCGGCCTCATTAAAAACCTGGCAAAATGATTTAAATGCCGAATATCCAATGGCAATGGCTGCTTAATTAACAGCCACGTTTCATTAGTCTTACCTGCGAGGTTAGTGAAACGACGATTAGCAGGTTAGTTCTGTTCTTCTGCCCGGTGGGAACTGAATGAACTATCAACTGAGCTGGTCTATGGAAACCCTGTCGGTTGGGGTTCCGGATGACGAGACTTAAAAAAACCGACTATATACGTAGAAGCCTATGCTGAAATGTCTAGGGACGCGGGTTCAATTCCCGCCGCCTCCATTTTTTAAGTTGTTTTAATTTAAGGATTTAAAGATTTTAAACTATCAAAAATACCGTCCCCAATGTGTCCCCAGCTTTGATAAATTGCTTTTTTATAATTGTCAAATATTCTTTTAATTCTATTCAAAATAGTTTATTATATGCATACTCAATTTTAATGGTGAGATTAAAAAAAGCGGAGACATTAAATGGAACCAATTTGTTTATTAAATGATGCTGAAAAATATAGCGGGGAGTATGTTGCAACAAAGTCTTTTACCGATAGAGAAGTGATATGTCATGGTGGTGATCCTGGTAAGGTATTAAGAGAAGCAAAAGAGTTAGGAATAGATGAACCGGTAGTTTTTTATGTTCCGGAAAAGGGTGTAATTCAAATTTACTAATGCCTATAAATGACTGTCCTTTTACAGACTTTAAAAGTGGTATTTATCGCCCTTATCTCGCCCTAAAAATAATTAATCCTCACACTAATAAAAGTTATAAAACATTTGGTCTTATAGATACGGGTGCTGATGAATGTGCAGTACCTGCTTTTATTGCGGATGAATTAGGTCACAACCTTCATGCAGGGATACCAAAAACCATAACTACTGGAAGCGGAAAAGCCTCTGTTTACAGACACACGACTAAATTTGAAATATATCATCCTACCTCTGGTGAACTTCTTTATACTATTTCAGACACACCTGTAGATTTTGTATATATTCTTCCTATTGTTTTGTTGGGTGTTAATAATTTTCTCAGTCGATTTATTTTAACAATTAACTATCCCAACAAATCCTTTTCAATAAAATTCCCTTAAGCTTTTTCTGATCATTTTGTATTAGGATTTTGAACGATCGCCATAAACATTTCTTTTTAACTCCTCAGCATTGATTAAATCTTTCCATCCTCCAGCCGTAGCTTTTAGGGCATTCCGAAAAGTTTTCCTTTTTGGCTTTTCGTGTATTTCGTAAATAGTGACAGTAAATTCTTCACCTTCCAAGAATTCAACTTTTTCCAAAGGCTTAATTACGCCTTGCGAAAATCTGACCCTGACTGTTCTTGCCATGTTTACCCTCTTTTAGATTCACCAAACCGTTAACAAAATAAAGTTTAAAGTACATTAACTAAAATGCATATTGACTTCCCTCAGCAAAACCCAGTAAACTTCAATTAGTGTGACAAAAAATCAAACGTAAGTATATACTAGAGAGGAAGTTATTATGAATAAACCATACCAAGAAATAAGTCTTCTGGAATTTCAGACAAAATACCAAACAGAAGAAGATTGTGAAAAAAGGCTCTTTGATCTCCGCTGGCCTCAAGGATTTGCTTGTCCCAGCTGCGGGTATCGAGAATATTACCATGTTACTAAGCGTAAATTGTATCAGTGCAAAAAATGTCGGCATCAGACATCTTTGACAGCCGAAACGGTAATGCGTGGGTTTTCTGCTTTGTCTCTCTCTAAGAAGCTTGGTCTGAGCTATTGGAAAGCATGGACGATGTTGCACAAGATTCGCCATGCGATGAAGAACCGTGATTCTACCTATCAACTGACTGGGATTGTTGAGATCGATGACTCTTTCTTTGGCAGTTCCACAAAGGGAAGTAGTAAACGCGGTCGTGGTACTTCGAAAACAGCTGTAATTGTTGAAGCATCTACCCATGGCAATGCAGTTGGCTTTGCCAAAATGACCGTTGTAGACAAAGTAGACAGTGCATCCATTGACCGTCTCGTAAAAGCGAGTGTGAGAGTAAATCAACCGGTTAAGACCGATGGTTTGCCTGTCTATACTATTGTTGGCAAAAGTGGACATAATCACATACAAAAAATCGTTAAAGGTAAAAAGGCCCATGAAGTACTCAAATGGACACACATTTTGATCTCTAACGCCAAATCATTTATCATGGGAACTTTCCATAGATTCGGGAAAAAACATTTACAAGCATATCTTGATGAATTTTGTTATCGGTTTAATCGCAGAAAATGGGAGCTTCAACTCTTTGATAGATTAGTTACTGCCTGTGTTAACTCCCAGGCTATTTACTTTGCTGAGCTAACTCAATAACCATTTTAACTAATGAGTCCTTTAAAATTATACTTATTTTGACGTCATAGGCAATAAATTTTACGTTTAAATATTTTATGGATATTTTTGGGATATTTTTTCCTTTGAAACCTTGTTATAAATGTGTTTATGATATAGCAGTTAAATAATATTCTGCTTGATATTGGCTAAATAATTTAATGGGAAAAAACACATTTAAGACAGAATTACTTAGTATTCAGGGGTTAAGAGTTCACTTTGATCTGAAGAGACAAGGTGTACTACGTGCTATCGATGGTGTGGATCTGAATATTCGTCAGGGTGAAATTTTAGGCCTTGTAGGGGAATCAGGGTGTGGGAAAACGGTACTTTCTTTATCGCTTTTACGCTTAATTTCACCGCCTGGATATATCAGCAAGGGACAGATTATTTGGGAAGGAACGAACTTATTGAATTTCAGTAATAAAGAAATGCGTCTTGTGCGTGGTAAAGAAATTGCTATGATTTTCCAGAATCCACAGTCTTCATTGAATCCGCTTTACTCAATCGGTTCGCAGTTAGTATCGGTAATTAGATTGCATAGAGAAATGTCAAAAGAACAGGCAAAAAACGAAGCATTGCGGCTCTTGCGTCTGGTTGAAATACCTGATCCAGAAAGGAGAATGAACGATTATCCGCATCAATTTAGTGGTGGAATGGCCCAACGGATTATGATAGCAATGGCATTATCCTGCCAGCCTAAATTATTAATTTGTGATGAGCCAACATCGTCCCTTGATGTAACGATTCAGAACCAGATATTGGATTTGTTACTTGAAATTCGTGAAAAATTTCACATGGCCATTTTATTGGTATCACACGACCTGGGTGTTATTGCCAAGATGTGCGATAGAGTAGCCGTAATGTATCTTGGCCGAATCGTTGAAATTGCCCCTGCTGAGAAACTGTACGAGTCACCGTTGCATCCTTACACCCAGGCGCTTCTTAAATCTGTACCTCTGCCGGATCCTAAGCATAATGGGAAAATTACAAAGCTGGGGGGCGAAGTACCCAGTCCTTTAAATATTCCGTCAGGCTGTCGTTTTCGTACTCGTTGTCCATCGGCTTTCGATCTTTGTCCTCAGATTGATCCAATGTTATTTGCGTTCAACGGTGACGATCATCTTGTGGCCTGTCTCCTATACCATTCAACTAATATGGATTTATGATTTAATATGACTCAAATAATCGAGGTGAAATTATGGGATTTATAATTGGTGGATCCCGAAATGGATCTATGATAAAAGAAATTAACCGTTTGCAAGTTGTGAGCTTGGCTATTAATGATACATGTAACTTGCGATGCAGACATTGTTACTTACAAACAGCGCAAACACATGTATCGATTTTAGGTGATCGTGAATGGCTGTCTCTTGCAGATTCATTATTTACTTACATCAATCCCTCTGTACTTGCTTTTGTGGGAAAAGAACCTCTGTTAAACTCACAATCTGTTAAATTAATATCTGATGTTATTCAGTTGAGAGATAAAATCCAATTAAGTAAACACAATCAAACTAATATTGGGTTGCTGACAAATGGAATGACTTTAACTCAGTTTTCAGATGTTTTATTAGCAAACCCACCAGATTATTTGGACATCAGTGTTGACGGGCTACCAGCAGAACATGATTTACTTCGGGGTTCTGGGGCGTTTTCCCGATTAAAACCAAATTTGCGATGGGCAACCAAATATTTCCTCAATCCATTATGGTTAACCCCTACACTAAATAGATCAAATATCAATTCATTTTTAGCCATGATAGATTATTACAACTCTCATTTTAATATTCGGCGGTTTGCTTTTGGATTTTATATACCTGAAGATGGAATCATCGGTGAATTATCTTTACTTCCTGAACAAGTCGAAAGTTTAATAAATAAAGATCTTTATGAATTAGAAAAATTAGAAGTTAATAATCCTGTAGAAATTTTCTTTGACTTATATACCTTGCACCCTGATGTCCTTCAATACTTTGCCAGTGCCGGATGGGTACCCTCGGGTGGAGGAATCGAAGCTTTTATTTATCGTTTTTCAAATGGAATAACAATGAGAATCCATGTTACAACGGTACCTGTGGGATTACGCTATAATGTCAGGATAACCCCTGAGGGTTATTGGCTTGCTGCAGAGGATGTATTTCATACAAATGCTTATGAAAAATTAGCTGTAGCAAATGTAAAGGATTTTCACTATGACGCTATTAAACTTTATGAAGCAGGTTTACAAATGTCTCGCTTGTATAAACTAAACAGACACCCCATATTGAAATCACCGGGTTCTTCTGAATTTATGAGAGGAAGAGATGTTGCACTGGTATAAAAGTATAATTATTACGATTGTTCTTTGGGTCGTTGTTTTTGCAAGTTTGCAGTGCACAAACAAATCTGCTGATATCTTACGAAAACCCGAATTAAGAATTGCACTAGAAAATGATATTCAAACCCTGGATCCTGTGCAATTAACTGATCCCTATACAAGCCGTATTATCTGGCAAATCTATGAAGGATTGATAAGTCTCGATGCAAAGGGGAACTTGGTACCATTAATTGCAGAATCCTGGGAAGCTATTGATGATTTTAAAACCTGGCGTTTTAAGATTCGTGATGGTATTAGTTTCCATAAGGCAGAGTGTTTTCTTGAACCAAATAACACCCGAAATGTCACGGCCTATGATGTGGTATACAGTTATACACGGTTTGCAGGTGCGTTAGGTTCTTTTATATTCACAGGACTTGTTGAGGGGTTTGATACTTACATTGCAAAAAAATCAAAAGAAATTTCTGGTTTTCGAGCCCTTGATGAACATACTTTTGAAATTCGGCTTACAAGATCAGAACCTGCCTTCTTGTATCGTTTGACTAGTCCATTCCTTTCTATTATGCCCAAAGAAGCAGTGGATTTAGGCGTTGAGAGATTTGGAAAGGATGTAGCCATTGGTACCGGTCCCTTTTGCTTGGTAAATCGGACAGATACAGAAGTAGAACTCAGAAGAAACCCTGATTATTGGCAACCATTGGCTGGTAATATTGAGGAAGTATTTTTTAGAGTTATTAAAAATCCTCAATTTCGTATAGCCGAATTCGAAAAGGGAAATTTAGATATTATTTTATTGCCTACCAATATGATTCCGTACTTTATTACTGCCGGAACTCAATTGAAAGATAAATATGCAGAAAAATATGCTATTACATTTCAGCCAACGTATAACGTCCATTTTATTGGAATCAATAATAAACTTGTGAATGATGTTCATTTACGGAGGGCTATTGCACTGGCTATTAATCCTGAACTGATCATTGATACTATCCTTAACGGAGCTGCCATCCGTGCAAATAGCATTGTTTATCCTGGTATGCTTGGATATCGACCACCATTATCCTTCACGTACGACCCCAAAAGGGCTCAAGAAGAATTAAAAAAATCGAAATATTCGGGAAAAAACCTGAAACTGCTCATTCATGATGCCAGCAATAGTGAGACAATAGGCCAGATTATTCAAAGTCAATTAACCAGGATTGGTATCAATGTAACTCTGGAAAAAGTAGATTTTAATACCGCAATGAGTCAAGTGTTTACCGGGAATACTCCGGAACTTTTTTCTATGTTCTTTGAGTGTATTTATGGTGCTCCGGAGTTGCTTTTTGATGTTTATCGATCAGAAAAGATACCGAGTCCTAATGTTGTTGCGTATAAAAATACGAGAGTTGATAGTTTGATTAATCAAGCATTAAATGAGAGTCAGCGAGAAAAGACAAATCGTATTCTTTCTCAAACAGAAGAAATCGTGCGGGAAGATGCTCCATATATTTGGTTATACCATGCCCAAAATGTATTGTTATATAAAAAGACCCTATCCAATGTTGCCATTAATTTTCATAATCATTGGTTAATATCCGAAATAAAAATAGATAGATAAGATTTTATGAATCAAATAGGCCGGGTATTTTGCTATTATATTTCTTTGTTACTTGGCTTACTATTTCTGAACTTTCTGTTATTCAACGTTATTCCCTCCGATCCTGCCAGAATTATGTTAGGCCCAAACGCTGATAATGCCGCCGTAGAACACTTAAGACAAGAGTTTGATCTAAATGATCCACTAATAAAACAATTTACTCACTATATCAAAGGACTCTTATCCTTTGACCTTGGTATTTCATATACTACCCGACGTGCAGTATGGCCGGATGTCGCATCTAGTTTCAAAGTAACTCTTTTAAGTTCTTTTGGTGCCTTATTACTGGCTACTATTTATAGCATTATCTCTGCATACATTTCTTTTGTTTCTAAGGCCGGTTTTCGCAAGTTTTTTACAGCTCTAAATAGCAATTTAATGAGTGTGCCGAGTTTAGTCATCGCCATAGTTTTTGGCTTGTTTTGTATTCGTTGGGATTTATTAAGCTTTGCTGGTATGGGAGATGTAAGAAATATCCTCATGTCAGCGCTGGTTTTAACCGTTTATCCCTCCGCCTCTCTTTCTCAAATTCTGCTAGAACAAACATTTATTCTTGACAAACAACCATATATTATAGGAGCCCGGAGCCTGGGCTTTACAAATAGTTTTATCTTCTGGAAAAGACTTCTTAAGAATGCACTCTTACCCTGGTTATCTCAGATTTCTAATATTATAGCTATTTTAATAGGCGGTGCGGCTGTTGTGGAGGTTGTTTTTTCTGTACCTGGAATAGGCCGGTTACTTTTCCAGGCTGTATTACGTCGAGACTTGCCAGTTTTACAAGGTATTCTGGCCACCGTTACCATTTGCTTTATTATAATTAATATCCTTACAGAGTTTGGCTATTGGTTGCTGAACCCTCGCAAAGGAAAAATTCATGTTGTATAAATACAGACGACTGATTATTGCGTCCGGCATCATTGCTGGACTTTGGTTACTATTTGAGGTTTGGGCTTTAATTGTTTCAGCTTCACCTACTGAAGTTGTTTTGAGTGAAAGATTACTTAGTCCTTCTATTGAGCATTGGTTTGGAACAGATGATTTGGGTCGTGATATATTGTCGCGCACTGCGTATGGGGCTCGGCTTTCTTTTCGTGTTTCCATCATAGCATGGTTTGCTTCCTTATCTCTTGGGTTGTTTCTGGGAGGTATAGCAGGTTATTGGGAAGGTTCTTTGTTAGATAGAACAATTAGCTGGTGTACAGGAGCCCTTTTTATAATGCCGTATATGATCATAATAATAGCTGCACTGAGTGTATTAGGTCCGGGATTAGAAAACGCATATCTTGTCCTGACTTTCATTGCTTGGGCTGCCCCTGCACGAATGACACGCATCAACGTTATTAAGATAAAAACCCAGGACTTTGTTCGAACAGCACATGCTATGGGATTCTCTCCATTGTCAATTATTCTAAAAGCTATACTTCCCGCTGTTATTCCTACTGTTTTAATTGCCTCGGTGGGTATTTTACCTGAATTGATAGCACTAGATGCCGGATTATCATTTTTTGGTCTGGGAGTACGCCCCCCTGCTCCCTCATTGGGAAAGATGATCGTGGATGGTCTTAGTAACCTTTCTCTTGCATGGTGGATAGCACTAGCGCCAACATTTGCTTTAGGATTAATTTGTATTAGTGTTAATATAGCTGCAAGAATATTGAGGAATGCCACATGAATGTTAGTAAATACATTTCTTATTACCATTCGTTACCCTGGCTCTCATCTCAATTATCAAAGATAATTACCGGTTACGCTGATAAATTGAACAACTATCTTTTATCTAATAGAACCTTCAATAATCGCTCAGTTCCTGTTAATTTGGTTTTTTTTATGTTTGATTCAGAAAAACGTAAATTTCACTTCCTTTCTTCTCTTCATACGAATATCCTGATAAATTTTACTATTCCTTTTTTAGAGGATAGAAACTTTTTTCTGAGTAGCCTCAATCTGATACTAGACCATATTCCACAAACTAAAGAAGTGAAGGAATCATATAGATTCCTACGAAGAGAACAAACTGTTACCCCTGCAACTATGGCGAATTTCCTCAATATTTTATTTCATTTTCCTATGCCAGTTAAATTTATTGATGGATTCCTGTTCGGGCTTTGGAGTAGCAATAGCGTAAAAGCCAATGAATTTTTTGAAGTACTTATTTCTTTTGATTCCGATCTTTCTGGTTTGCCAAGATTTGCAATTAAACAGTTCAATAATCAGAATTGGATTAAGAATAACAATGACAGTATATGGCATAATCAGGCAAAAAGAGAGGATATCCAACCTTTAACATTTTATAAAGATTGGATTGGTGCAATAACAGGGGTGAAAAAGGCTGTCAATTCAGAAGCAAGACACGGATTTTGGATACCTGTGGTCAATGAATGTGAAACTAAAAAACTTCTAGGATTCCTTCATTCACGAGCGAAAGTTCGCGATATCTTACGAGCATATGAGTTATTTTGGAAAAATAATCTCCATGGTTTAATGGAGGAAATAAAAAATGCTGAAATTTAACCCTAAAAGAAGTTCACGCTTGATTAGTGTTATAAGTGAATGGAGGGATAAAATAAAAGAAGTAACAAAAGGAATCGAAGAGGCGGCAAAATCCGAGTTTATCTTTTCCTTTATACTCCTTGATCCTTCTGATTATCGCTTACATATGTGTGTAGAAACAGTTCCTAAACGCGATAATGATTTAAAAAATTATATAGAGGGAGAAATAAAAGATGGGTTGTTGGGATATATTAAATCCAAACAAACGGAAGGTAATTATTTTGAAATTCTTGAAAAAGAACTTTCAGCCGTTTCAGGGGAAGATTTCACCACTGCATTTCTATCCCTGCTGCATTTTTTCCCATATCCTATGACACCAGAAAATAAGAAAGGTAATAATAATTTACAAGAATTTACATGTATTGATGATAGCCTGTATTTTTATCTTGAGGACACGAAGTATGAAATAGAGAATGACATTATTGATATTAATACATTCAGAAATAACGATGATGTATGCTTTAATATTGAAGTATTTGGTAAATATAACCTTTGCCAGAAGCCTTTAAAATATACAGAAAATGAAACTGAAAAAAAGGGTTTGAATGTCTATCATAAAATAATAGAAAGACCAGAGTTCAATCCGGGATTCGGGCTTTGGTTACCTATAAGGAACGGCAAGGGCATAAAAAATGGCACAATTTTAGGTTTTGTAAATTTCATCAGCAAAACAGATAAATTGAGAAATCATGTAAAAAAGTACCTTCAGAAAAATTTTGAATTTATTCAATTTCAAATAAATGAAGCATTTTTTAAGGGAACGCTATTTGAGATTGAAGAAAATTTAAAAGACTTAACCGATACCAAACTTCCAGAAAAGATAAAAGAATTAATACCAAAAATCTTTTTTAAACTAAATGAAGATAAATCTAAAATAGATATAGTTATTGATTATGAGAAAGACATTCCTTATGAATATAAAAAACTAAAAAACTCATCTATTCATGAATTTAAAGAGCTTAAAGAAGCAATTGCTCGCTGTTCCTGTACTGAACTTAGTAAACATGGCAATAGTAATTGTACGTATGATTGTCAAACATATCAAAAGAGCAAAATATTAGAGCTACTCATAAAGTTAGTACAAAAAAAAGATCAGGAACTATCGATTAAGAAAGAAGCCATTAACCATGGCGCCAAAACTGCCCGGGCTACTATTATAAGCGGGAGCGTTTCACATAACATAGGCTCTCATGTGTTGTCTAGTATTAATGAGAAAGTAATCGAAACCAGAAGGTCTGATGTTGAAAGGCTTATTTGCTATGTACAACAGCGGATGGACTATATTGCCGGTGTTACCTCTGATTATCCTCTATGGTCAGAACCGACTCTCTTCTTTTCCGATCTTCTTGAAGGGTTTTTTCAACAAGGTTTATTGCTGGACTATATTACAAAAGATGATGGTGTACGAGGTGAAATAATCGAGTTTCATGTGAAATATAAAAATACTCAGTACGTTTATAAACGGGCAAGAATTGTGCAGCTAAAAAATGGTGAAGAAATGTCATTTTTTGGAAGTGAAAATGAAATAAACCGAAAAATAGCAGAAAAGAGGAATGAAATTGAAAATACGGAGATTGAAAAATACGAATTCAAAGAATTTGATGATAAAAATGAGGAAGATTTTCTTGTTAGTATTCCAGGTGGTGTAATTGGCCGCCATGCCTTTTATGCCCTGCTGGAAAACTTTATGCGTAACGGGGCAAAATACGGTAAGAATAAAAGAGAAAAGTACGAAGTACATATAGAAGTAGAAGAAAAAGGGAAATATTTTGAAGTTAAGATTTACGATAATTGGTCTGGAGATGACGGATTAGTTAACAAGATGCAAGACAAGATTCGAACACCTATCGTTCAGAATGACGGTAGCATTACGCCAGGAGATTGGGGTATTCAGGAGATGAAGATAAGCGCTGACTACCTTGCTTCACCTCATATTACCGAACGTGTTGAAGACGGTACAGTCTCTGAGGAATTTTTTGTTTATGAAAATCCAGAAGATCAAAATAAATATAGGATATGGGCAGAGGGATCAGATAAATTGACATATAAATTCATACTTCAAAAATCAACACTCGTAGCCGTGGCTGATTTCAATGGACAGTTAAAACGTGAAGTTAACTTGTCAAAAGGAGTAGTGATTGAGGCTGTCGATTATAACGAAGACCTGTTAAAACTCGTAAAAGAGTATTCCCCTCAACTTTTGGTAATCAAACTGCCTGAAGATAAAGACAAATTAGATAGTCTGATAAATTACTTAAGGGAAAATCATATTAACCTTCCATCGAGAGTATTACTCTACGTGGATAGTGAGACGAAAATTGATGAAATAAATACGAAAATTAGTAATACTCAAGATATTCCACCAGGACGATACCTAGCAGGCAATTGGTCAAAACCAGATAGTAATGATTGGGAAAAATTTATTATAAATATTTATAAAGAGTGGATTATAAGATTAGGAAACCTTGAAACGGGGAATACACTGAACCTTGCTATTTATTTTGATAGAGATAATAACAATACTGCTGTAAAGCGATGGGAAGATTTGAAAAATAATTTAAGCGAATGGGGTCTTAGCGAAATTGTAAACATTTTTATATATCATAAAAATACTGAAATAAAAACAATCAAATCTGATTTAGAAGGTAAAGACGGTTCTTCAGACTTTAGTGTGGGTGATTTTAAACCATCTTTAACTATAGAAAGGCTTTGTAATGCGATTGTTAATGATAGCTACAACATTTCCATACAAGCACCTATTAATACTATAAACTGGCTTAATGAACTTTTGAAGATTGCTAGTTTCCATGATATTTTGCGTGAAAAAAAGCCTGATATTAATTTTTCCAAAAACATAACTGATTTAGTTGACAAAACTAAAGACTATAGAAATAAGAACTACTCTGATTTAGACAATGATACACAAAATAATATAAAAAGACTCAATCGTCTCCTTTTAGAGGAAACTTACCCACAGGAAACCCCGAAGAACCGTGAAGACAATCTCATAGTGCTTGATAACCATAGAAGGATAAAAGGTATAATCTCCGATAATTTATCACTTGTTTGCCATTTTCACGAAACAGGTACTCGTGAGGAACCTTTTAAAAACAAATACATTTTTGATACTTTACAAAACCTTCCTAAGGGATTTACAGGGATGTATTCTTTATTACTTCTTTTAGAATCTGCAATTACAAAGTGTTTAATCGTTGACGAAAGAGTTATACGTACTGTTGTAAAAAGTTCATTAAAGGGAAATAATGAAATTAAAAAAAATGATAAATGTGTAGCTTTAGAAAGGGCAGGATGCTACGTTCCAACTCATTTGATAACGGAAAACGGAAAATATTTATGTTTTCTCAAAGATGAAATATTTAAAAACTCATATCCACAAAATAATACTAATACAATTGAGATAATAAACAATCGTTTAAATTCTGTAAAAGATAACGAAGGAAAGTCTCAAAAATATTTTGATTATATTGTAATCCATAAAAGTATGTTAGATACTTTAAAAAAAGATATAAATTTGAATAAAACAGAATTTATACGGACCCTCTATAATTTTGCCCCGAGGGTAATCATAACTTCCGGAAAAGGAAAAAGACAAACGAGTAAAACAGATGATGAAAATGATGAAATAGACTCAATAACTTCGGGTTTTTTAGAATATTCAATATTAAAACAATTTTCCGTAACAGAATTATCAAAATATCATTTAAATCGAATTATTTTCTCAATTAATAAGTGAGATAATCTTTATGTTGGATATCATTTTTTGTTGTGCTAAAAAAGACGAATTTAAGGGTAAGTGGAACTATAAAATTAATGGCGCAAATAACACTTTTTTAATTGCTTTTGATAGAAATGCAACTGATCCTGTTGCTTCTTTTGAAAAAATATTTGAAGCTAAATATAATGAATATAAAAATTCTGGAAACATTTACGTAGTTTTTCATGGTGGGCAAGATGAGTGGAATACTTTTATCAATAATCTAAATTCTGGAGATACAATTAATAAAGCCAAACACTTTTTCTATTCTTTGAAGGGCGGATCACGCGAAGAAAAGTTAATAGGTAAAAAAGTATTAAAACCACTTGCAAATGCTGTACGTGATGGTAAAAGTAAATTATTTGAAGATAGATTCGAATGGCTGCTGAAATTATGCAAAGGAGAAACAACGATTGATAAAATTCCTTGGTCATATGCAAGTACGATAAATAAGGTACTTTGTTCATTTTTACCCTTGGATATAGATATGCAGGCATTATCAGATAAAAAAGTAGATAAAGAAAAATATTTACAAGAGATGGATAAAGACCTTAAGAAACTTTATTCTTCAGAAGAAAAGAAGAATAGCCATTATCGCCGGAAACTTTATGATCTTTGGTATTTGCTTAAGGGAAAAGAGTGGCTTAAGAAAAACCGTTTGGAATATTCTCCTGAATTAGAGGAATTTGATTCAATAAATCAACCCAATTCAGAACTTTGTGAATTTGCTGGTATCAGAAATGGACAGCCAGATTTGTCATTTTCAATTCATAATTTCCTTACTATACTTGATACAGATGCACTTGAAAACAAGGTAATGGAAATCTACAAACCACTTGATATTACAGTTAATGATAAAGAGAAACCTGAAAAGATTAACACCTTTCATGAATGGTATTGCAGGCTTGGCGAATACTTAAAAGTCCTGAAGTCTGACTGAATAAAAATTAAAAGTAGCCTACTATCTGGTTCTCAACTTTATTTTGAGTATGTGAAATATTATAAAAGAATGCTCATTAACTATGGAAAGACCTGTCCTCTATATCTTCGCAAAAAGGCAAGAAATACTGCTGAGTATTTCAAGGTGTGTCAGGCATATTGGGTTCGAATGTAGGAAACTGAAACACCGGTTTGACCCTAAAGAGCATACCAGTACATATTTCTTCCTAGAAGAGATAACATCCGTCCTCGATAAGGAACCGCCCGAAACACTTTTAAATGCTGCAGCAATTATAGATGTCACTGAAATTGATAATGATATATCATCATCTCTGAATCCTGTTGAAGATTCAAATGAAACGGGACAAATCATATCATCGTTGATATTAGCTTATCCGGAGGTCTATTGGATATTTTTAGGCGCTTCATACAACAAACCCAACGAAAGCTTGTCCTGGGAAAAAGAGCACCTTGTGGATGTAACTGAAGTGAATATGGGAATGAATCATATTATTGAATTACTAAAACGTCATCAGTATGGTTACAGACCGCTATTTGATCCTTCCGGATTACGAACATATATCAAAGATATCGTTATTGAAACTGAAAAGGCTTTAGAAAGAGCTAACAAATCAGAAGCTGAAAATGATCAAATGTTATCAATTGTTATTGAATGTCTCGAAAAAAGAAAAAAACGAAGCGCTGTTGTTATTGATGAAGAACTCCCATTTACATTTCTTAATGGCTACGTTGCTTATCGCACAGGTTATCGATGTTTTATGATTACTTCAGAATCAGAAATGAAAAAGGTACTAAAAGAATCAAGTGTCGCATTACAATTATCCATAGAGGATTTAGATATAAAACTAAGTGATGTGGATAACGATGATACAAAAAAATTGAGAGATCTCGACATTCGCGCAAATAAAGAAAATTATAAGGCACTTGATATTAAAAAAAACCGTCTTATTGTAACTGGGGTTGCTACAGATGAAGAGAGGAAAAAATATAAGGGAAGATTTGAAATTATTGATAAACCCTACGCAGGTATTTACGATTTAAAAAAATATATTGATAAACTATCCAGTCAGGAACATCCAGTTAGTAATGATCGTGTCAGTTCAGAGAATCAGATTAAAAATACTAATGGTAGTGAAAGTGATCCGACAGATGATAAAAGGATTCCCGCATCACACAGTGCTTTAAATAAGATTTTGCTTATTGCAGACTCCCTGATTAGCAGGGCTAAGAAGATTTTAAATGATGCAAAAAGCTGTCAAGAGTACGTTTTAGGATCAATTCTTTCTCTTGAGGCAAAGGAAGTACTTCATGGAAAATCAATGACCACTGCATTGGAGGCAATTGCACTTCAACACCAGATGGAAGTAAGGGCTGAATGTTGTTTCCTTGGCGTGGCACATGAAATTGAGACAGAAAAACGGTTTGAAGACATACAAGAGGAAGTTAATGCCATTGTAAAAATAAACAACAAAACCGAGCCAAAAAAATTAGCCCAATCATATAATGCGCAGCTTGAAATTGTTAATAATATTCGTCTAATAGAGCTATTGCATAATTAAAATGGTTATGGCATACTATTACATAAAGGAGGAAAAGTATGCTACGATTTAAAAAGATTTCTAAAAGACCCAAGAT
>Ga0194119_10007480_pt1 | contig 15369 bp, 14 predicted proteins | sample TA2MahC100mmetaG_FD_148620 | JGI IMG/M metagenome (GOLD analysis project Ga0194119, IMG submission 148620) | Freshwater microbial communities from Lake Tanganyika, Tanzania - TA2015018 Mahale Deep Cast 100m | ecosystem: Environmental > Aquatic > Freshwater > Lake | place: Tanzania: Lake... | reverse complement strand
ATTTGCCAATTTTTTGCAAAACACTCTTAGCTCTTGCCGAAGGAAGGAAACTTTAAAATCGCGACACGCATTTGGGATCTGAATAAAGTGCAATAGTTCCGCGTCGAATATTTTGCTTTGGATTAAATTTGATAACAAGCTCCTCTAACGGACCCGGGCTAAATTCTACGAGTTTGGTGTGAAATTTTAGAAACTGGTTAAGTTGTTTTTCATAATCTCGGCGAATAGCTATCAAAACATCACAATCTAGACCCCTCAACTGTTCGACGTCTTCAACACTTAACTTTATCAACTTTGGAGGTTTTAAAAGAAAGGCCTTTGTGTAAAGAACGAACGTCTCCTCCACGCCCACAATATTTTTTATGTTCGGATTTGTGTGAAGAAAGCGGACTAAACTAATCACATTATTCTGCGCAATATTAAAACAAGCCAAGGGAAGCAAGATGAGATTAAGACCTACAAACCACTTTAATCTCCAACTTCGAGGGTTATCCGCTGCAATAAAAGCCAAAAAGGGAACCAATAAAATCAAAAACAGTTGAAGAATAGGAATCACAAAACGTTCTTCTTTGTGGGGAACTATCGAATGGGCAAATAAGAATACTGAAATATAGAGAACCGGAGCTATAAGACCGGCAAACTCTTGTTTCCAAGACAATCCGCAATAACGCCCAATTAAAGAGGGAGGAAGGCTAAGCCCTAAGAAAATTAACAAGAAGGTATAAAATGGTGTCACTCCAAAACCGGAAGAGTATTTTAAGTTATAACCCACATAAGTAAAAAGCGATCCATGAAAAGCTCCGGTTAGTAGATAATCTAAAGCACCCGTTATCAAAAAACCCATTATGGCCATCAACACAAAAACCAATAACTCAGGGAAATTCCTTTTAAGAGCCACTAGGAAAAATATTCCGACAAAACAGATTCCTGCTTGAAAACGAAACATCGAAGCCAATACTAAAAACAATAGAGATAACCCGAGAGATTTTCGGTCGGTTCTTTCCCAGTAATGCTGAGCGAACCAACAACTTAGTGTAATAAAAGGCATCGATAACGATTCAATTAAAATCCTAGAAAAAAAAACGGGGGATAAAAAATAAAACCCACTCAAAAATAAAAACCACTCTATTTTGCGATTATTTTCTTTAAAAAGCCTTATTCCCACCCAAGAAAACGCGCTATAGCTAAAAAAACCAACGAGAAGAGAAAGAAATCTAAATTGCCAGGCCGGATCTTGAATCCCTAGATACCAACCTAGTTTAGTCACGCCGAGTAAAACCAACGGAGCAAAGGGACTTCTAATATCTCGCTCTGCAATTACCTGATTAAAGGTTAAATTTTGGGCAGGAATAATTTTTTCAATGATACATGCATAATCATCAATAGCAATAAACCCAATATTCATCAGGGCCGTCAGTACGAGTAGGGCAAAGCCAAGTCCTATGAGCCACTTAGAGCGTTTAGAAAATTTAACCATGTCCCCCCATCAAGAACGGCTGATTATCTTCTACTTTAGAAGATTCCGGAATGGTTTCAAAATAAGTTAAAGCATGGTCACGTAAAGCATCGATGTTTTCAAGCTGAAACAACTCAAATCTAAATTTTCCGGAATTGGGAAATCCGGCAGCATACCAAGCTAAGAATTTTTTTAGAGAAAGAAAGGCCCGGTGGCGATCCTTCTTTTCGATTGCTAAATCAAAATGTCGATCAATTAAAGGAATAAAATTCTTAGTTGCAAATTTTTCACCCTGTATTTCTCGAAATATCCAAGGATTTTTTAGTGCGCCTCGCCCGATCATCACTGCGTGGGCATAACCCTCGTCGATTCTCGTTTTGGCCATCTCTGCAGTGACAATATCTCCGTTACCAATTACCGGAATTTTACTGTGAATAGCCACTTCCCGAATCAACTCCCAGTCAGCATGTCCAGAATATCCCTGCGCTCGAGTCCGACCATGGATAGCAACCCAAGATACTCCACTCTCAGCTGCCACCTGAACCACCTCTTTAACATTTTTTGAGCTATCATCCCAACCGGTTCGAACTTTTATCGTAAGAGGGATTCTTAAACCCTTTTTTATCGTTTCAAGGAGGTCCCCAAGCTTTGCCGGGTCTTTTAACCAAGCAGCTCCACCACCATCACAAACCACTTTTTTCACGGGACAGCCAAAATTGAGGTCGACAAAATCAGCACCTTCACCCTCTACGATTCTAGCCGCTTCAGCCAAAGAACTCTTTTGATGGCCGAAGATCTGAATTCCGACGGGACGTTCCCGATCATCAAACTGCATCATATCCCGAGTTCTTTGCCCTCCTCGGATAAGCCCTTCTGCCGACAAAAGTTCCGAGATCACACACTGAGCCCCAAGCTCACGCATCAAGAGCCTAAATACGGTATCCGAGATACCTGCCATGGGAGCAAAGAAGTACCTTAGGTCTCCATATCGCTCTTTAAATAAGGAAATGGGCTCAAGCATGAGGCGCAAGATACTCTAAATGACTAAGACAAATCCACATCTCTTTGCTGTTTTTAAACCCCTTAAAAACGCACCCACAAAGACCAAAAATATACAATTATATTATATAGTTATATGCTTTTTCTATGGTACTGATCGATTTCATATTTCCAGACAGGAAGTCCACAATATCGATCCCCTTCAGGACAGTAAGGAGTCACTCCCGCTCTTTGTCTTAAGTAACAGGGAGCCTTAAGATGCTGGGCTATTTTGGGAAAAAGACTTTTTACTTGGGTTATCTCATCAATCGTGGCCCTAAAAATTTCTTCTTGCGCATTATAACAAGACCGCATTTTCCATTTATGCTGATAACCGTGAAGATCTCCAGTTGAAACCATTCGAATGCTTAGGGCGTTAGGCAAAAGATAATAAGCGTATTCTTCTTTAACTCCTAAATCCAAGAGTTGATTAACGCTCTCAAAAGTCCTCTCCATGCTTCGGGTGTAAAGTTCAAGAGCCTCAGGATAATGGTTAATTCCATAAGGCGTGATGTAATCAGGCTTACCGCGATAGTGACACATGAGAATCGGCCGACTTGCTAAAACAGCTCTGTGTCTTTGATCCTGTGAGTCGGCGGTATGGCTTATTTTTTTCTGAAATGTGAAGTGCACGTGATGAAAGAGCTGGCTAATCTTCTCAACTGTACCCGAATTCAATGTATCAGCTAACATAGCATTGTACTTTGGATCTAAAAGTAGCTCTAAAGCCTTCTCATCCGACATTTCAGACCTTATTAAGCCAGCCGTTGTACGAAATGCATTGGCCAGTAATTCTTCAGCACCCATTGTGTAGTTAATGAGTTTAGAAGTTTTTCCCTCAAGTCGTTCATCAAACTCTCTAATGAAGGATTCTCGCGAGTTTTGGGAACTCTTTTTAAACTGAGTCAACAGTTCATATTCTACCGTCTTATCTAGAGGCAATGGATCCGGAATTTCTTTTTCAAAAAGAGGATCGACAGCTTTCACACAATCTAGCATTTTTCTGATGACATGCTTTTGTTCTTCGGGAGTTTCAAAGAGATCGCAAAGCTTAGCATAACGAAGCAAAGTTAATGCACTCACCGTGTGGTAGAGATAGGCAGTCGTTCCTATCCCCAATACATATCTGGCGACTTCATAACACCTTTTATCAACCGAACCATCCCATTTATCAGCGTATTTTTTTCTCGATTTAAATCGATCATAATATTCTGTTGCGATCGGTTTTTTCAAAACTCGAATTAAGTTTTCATAATCGGCCGTTTGAGCACCAATAGTCTCTTGATAGATTTCCAAAGCTCGCCCTTCCAAGGGTGGAGTTAGGAAATTACCCGGTTTCACCTTCACGTACCGCTGGCTAACTTGCTCCGAGTTATAGAAAGGATGACTATGCAAAAAACTCCAGATGAATTGTCTAGAAACTCCAGATAACGCAAAAACAAAATGAGCATGTTGCCTTGTCGTTAAATGACCTGCTTCCATCGTCGAAGATGCAATTTTATCTCGAAGGGCCACCATCTTTTCATTCGATGAAACATCAGTCGGAAAAACAATACCCTTGCCCGAATAGCAGGTTCTTGCTGAAGCCACAGCCACTTCGTAAGGCTGCTCGATAGCTCCAACCAATTTAACTTCAATATCTTTAAAAGTACGTAAGGACTCCACTTCTATGCTTCTTTCTCTTTTTTTCTTCGCTCAAGCTCTTTGGGATGCGATTTTCGGTAAGAAGCTTTGAGTCTTTCAGTATCCACTTGTGTATATTTTTGTGTCGTTACTAAGGAATCATGTCCCAAAAGCTCCTGGATTTCTCTTAGACCTGCGCCTCGAGAAAGCAAATGTGTCGCACAAGAATGGCGTAACGTATGTGGAGTAACTTCTAACCCCAATGGACCCAAGGTCTGAACCGCAAACTCTCTAATATTTCTCTGAATACTTCTGACTGAAATTGCTTCACCATCCTGATTCATGAAGAGCGGTGTCTTAGGACCCTGTTTTTGAGTTGTAGGAATAGAATCGATGTAATCTCGAATCGCTGCCATACAATGACGACCTATGGGAACTGAACGTTCTTTGTTTCCCTTACCAAGAACCGTAGCAATAGCTCCTTTAAAATCTACTTTTTCATAAGTGATGCCGGCCAATTCAGAAACTCGAATTCCGGTCGAATAAAGAAGTTCGATCACGGCTCGAATTCTTTTCTCCCTAAGAGTAGCCCCAGGTGTTCCCTCGATCAATCGGATCACCTCTTCAGGCTTTAAAACTTTCGGCAACTTCTCAGCCATTTTAGGTTGCGCAATCAATTTCGCTACATTCTTTTCGATATAACCTTCTCGATGAAGAAACTTAAGAAACCCCTTAATAACCGACAGTCGGCGACAGACAGTGGCTTTTGAGTATTTCTGACCCTGATCGGAAAGATAACTTCTAAGCAATTTAAAATCGCTAAAAATATCTAAGGAAAATTTGCCAGGTGAAGAGTCAAAAATAAATTTAAACCAATGTCTTAGATCAATTTCGTAGTTTAGAAGAGTGTACGCGCTCGAACTTTTTTCGTTCTTAAGGTAGGTAAAGAATTGATCTGAAAGTTCTTTGGGAGAAGGGCCCTTAGCTTGATCAAAAAGATGACTCTGTGACATTGGCTGCAGTTTGCTAGAGATTATACGACTTGGCAATGACTACTCTCGCCTGTTCTGAGGGGTTTAAATATAGAAATAATCCCAATGGATTAACTCGAAGCACAAAATAATAATCGTTCACAGATTATCATTTCTGTCGTTCTTCAATTAAGCAAAGAGCCTTCTCGATTATTTGAGCCTATCGAACGTTCCGCTAGATCGACCAAGCTATCGACATAGCTCTTCCATGTAAACCCACTAGCCTCCTTGATTCCACTCTCAAGTTTTTTTCTGACTTTAGGACTTAAAAACAGTTTAATGTTTCGAGCCAATGCCTTAGCTGATCCGGGTTCACTTAAAAGTCCTGTTTTCCCTTCATGAATCACATAGCTCATGCTTCCCGTATAAGTAGTTAATACCGGTTTCTGAAAAGCCAAAGCCTGGGATACGACTCCAGAGCCAGTTGCTTTAAGATAAGGACAGACTATGGCATCCGCTGCAGAAAACCAGCATGCCGTCTCCTGTTCGGGAATCCATTCCAATTTAGAGTGAATAAAAAATTTATCGGAGAGTTTTCTTAATCTCCGCTCATAATGTTTTCTTTTTGTCCAAGGCTCTCCCGCAATTAGAAAAGCTACCGGAGCATCTGACGGTAATAACTCCATTGCATCCAACAAAACATCTAAGCCCTTATAGGGTCTTATCAAACCAAAAAAGAGAAAACAGGTTAAACCTTCAGGTATTTTCAACTTCATACGAGACAATCTCAAGGAACTATTTCTTACCGAAGTTACTGGGTGAGCTTTGAATAAAACTTTATTTGATCGTCGTCTAAAAAATTCCAAGTTTGAAAATTCAGGATTGTGATGGACGAAAGCCGTCGCCCTCTTTAATGCCCACTCGGAAAGCTTAGAACTTTTGATTACAGAATCATGATCCAAAAAATTATGAATGATGGGAATAACAGGACGAGAACTTTTTCTAGCTAAGTAATTCAAAAAAGGAGCTGAAGTAGAACTCCAATAAGGGGCAATAACACAATCCAAATCACTTTTATCAATTTCTCGAATCACTCTTCGCCAAGTCCACGGTTCGTAGTAAGAGTAAATCGGTTTGGCTAAATCCACTTTTCGACAAGAGTTTTCATCTTTGTCCGACTTTCCCGGAAATAAAAATTGCGGGTATTGTTTACTAACGCTAAGAAAACACTTCAAATAACCTTCTTTGGAGAGATTTTTTGCGAGCTCAGTCGTAAACTTAGCTATTCCCCCACGGAAGGGCCAAGAGGGCCCTACAATCCCGATTCTTAATTTATGTGAAGTTTGTCTCATACCTCTTGTCGAACTGGTGAGCCTAACTTATGCTCCAGACCTTAGACAAGTAGCAAAACAATTAATTGGTTTCCAAATGAAATGCTCCATTTCAGTCATTATTCCAACAGTTAATGAACCGACACTAGAGGTCTGCCTTTCAAAACTAATACCCCAATTAGGTTGGGAGGATGAAACCCTTGTTATTGGTCGCTTTTCTCCCTCTCTCGAGCCCAAATTTCCCAAAGTTCGTTTTATTTCAACACCTGAAAGGGTCAATCCGGCAACTGCTAGAAATCTAGGCATGCAAAAAGCCAAGGGAGATCTTTTCTTATTTCTAGACTCCGACTGTATTCCCTCGGAAGGTTGGATTGAAAATCACCGAAAGTGTCAAATAAAAGGGCTACGAGTTGTCGGGGGAGGTGTTGACATCTCTAATCCAAACTTTTGGATTTTGTCAGATAATCTGTCCATGTTCCACGAATTTTCATCCACCCAACCGGACGGTGAAAAATTTCTCCTGCCGACCTGTAATTTAAGTGTTCATCGGGAAGTCGTGCAAAAAGTAGGTGGCCTCAATGAGCTTCTACCAAGAGGAGAAGATAGCGACTGGACAATCAGAATGAAGAAAGCTGGTTATTCGCTTAACTTTTTTTGCACGATTTCAGTTCTTCACTGCCCCATGAGGGGAAATTGGCGGCTAGTCTTTGAGCACTGGTTTCAATCAGGTAGAAATAATGTCAGAGTAAGACTAAATTATCCCGAAGCCTTTGGAGTTCCTCGTTGGATTTATCATCCAATTTGCCTTCGCTTTTTTTCTCCTTTAATTGCTCTTATAACGACCTTAAAAATCTTTTCTCACCAGCCCTTTTGGAAGCTGTGGAGAACCTTCCCCGCCGTTTATCTAACCAAAGTCATTTACTGTTGGGGCGCTGCAACAAAATAAAAAACAATCCTGCTTTTTACGGCTGTTTCTGGGTTTTCTCCCTATACTTTTTACCAAAATTTCGTTTAATATGGCCCCGAACTTAGAGAAAAAATGAGAAAACTTGTTATTCAAATTCCCTGTTGGAATGAAGAACTTAACATTTCCAATACTATCAATCAGATTCCAAAAAGCTTTAACGGCATTGAAAGTGTCGAAATTTTAATTATTGATGACGGAAGCACCGACGAAACAGTGAGAAATGCAAAGGCCGCAGGAGCTCATCACATTTTGAGATTACCCAAACATCTGGGCCTAGCTAGGGCCTTTGAAGCCGGTATAGCTAAAGCTCTATCATTGGGAGCCGATATTATTGTCAATACCGATGCGGACAATCAATATGAGGCTAAAGATATTATAAAATTGATTCAGCCCATTTTAGAAAATGAAGCAGACTTTGTAGTGGGCGACCGCTTAGCCTCAAAGCTAGTTTTCCTACCCAAGTGGAAACGTTTTCTTTATTTTTGCGCTGACTGGATAGTCAGTCTTTTAATGGGAGCTCACTCTCCGGATCCGACCAGTGGATTTAGAGCCTTTCGTCCATGTTTTGCTAATAATATTCGCCTCAAAGATAAGCACTCTTACACTGTAGAGACCCTAGTACAAGCCTGTTTTTCCGATCAAAGGGTCATGTTTGTTCCTGTCAAATCAAGAATCGTTAATCGCCCCTCTAGACTAATCAAAAACACACCCCTCTATATTTTTAAAACTGCTCTTTCTTTAGTTAGAAGTTATTTTATTTATAGACCTGCAGCTCCGGCCACAAATGCTCCCGAGCTCGTTAACGCATGAAATGATGCTTTTTAAAAAAAAACCCAAATCAAGCTTAGAACTGTGGCAATCTACTTTGGACAAAACAAATCAAGAAATACTTTCTGGCAAATATCGAGTTAAGTTTTCTGCTTTTGAAACCTTTATTTTTCCAAAACCAACCCTTCTTCAAAAGTGGACACTCAAGTATTTATCTCCGTTATTTCGAAAAGCGAAGCATCTTTATAAAAGACTTTTTCCAAACCCTCTAAAAAATCTTAATCGTCTCTCAAATACCTCAAATGAGATTCTCTATGAAAGCATTTAAAACCCTTTTCACAGTTTTAGTTCTGTTTTTGGGGTTCCCAGCTATCGCTGTCCGCTTACCTCGAACTGTGACTCAAGATGAGTTTAAAACCCTTATCTCAACATTGGCTTTTGGTCATACCACTAAAGTCATGCGATCAGCAGAGGCCTACCCCTCGTTCCCCGGATTCAAAATAGCCCTTGAGACCCCACTTGTTTACGCTGGAGATCTTCAAGAAATGGGGGATGGCTCAGCAAGCCTCCCGATAGTTATACCCGCTCCTAGGCTGACTCTTACTAAAGGGTTTGGCTACGACCTAGAAGCCTCTTTTAATATTTCGACTCAAGAACTTTTAGAAACTATGGCTGGTATCGGATTTTTAGCCAAGTGGACCTTTTTAGATGAAAAGAATTCTTTCTTAAGTAGTTCACTTTTTACAAGTTATACGCGATTAAATGGTTTTAATCATACATTCAGTGGAAATAATTTTGAAGTTGGTGTGCTCGCAAGCCAGGATTGGGTTCGAATCAAACCTTATTTAGGCCTGGGACTTCTTTTGGCCTCAGCTAAAGTTGCCCCCTCTATATCACCATCAAATCAAACCGGAATTGCCTTTTCGCCGCATCTTTTTATGGGTGTCGAAATCGAACTCGTCATGAATATGACATTCCAAATGGACTTCACAAGCTTGGTTCCAAATGGAAGTCTAGCTCTCGGATATTGTTTTTAACCTAGTCTCACGAATTATACAGAGGTTAAATTCCTAATCGGTGTGGAAACATCGCAAAAAAGATCATGCACAAGGCGCAAGCTAAAACGACCATAACCATGGACCGGTCTCTTATAACCAATGAGGATCTACCAGCTGATTCAGTCATATAAACCGCTATAATCACCCGTAAATAATAGTAAATCCCAACCGTGCTACTGAGTACCGCCCAAATAACGAGATTCGTGTGTCCGTTTCGAACCGCATCAGAAAACAACAAATATTTTCCCAAAAATCCTGCTGTAGGAGGAATCCCTGCTGCCGAGAGTACAAAAAGAGTTAAGCATAATCCCAAAAGAGGATGAGAAAATCCCAACCCCTCAATGTTCGAAATATCGGTCCCCCCGGAACTTCTCTCGATAAGAGAAATCAACCCCAAAGCCCCTAAAAACATGAAACCATATACCACTAAATAATAAAAGAGATTCTGAGTGTTCAACTGACTTCCTGTTTTTGAAATAGAAATGAGTCCGAGAATCAAATAGCCCGCATGCGAGATACTAGAATAACCTAAAAGACGTTTTAAATTTCTTTGCTTCAAAGCACCTAAGTTTCCGACGAACATCGTAACAACCGCCAGAGGGCCCAAAATAGAGATCCAATGAGTCGACAGAGGCGCCAGCATTCCCCACCAAAGTCTCACAGCCATTCCAAAGGCTGCCAATTTAACAGCACTCCCCATAAACCCTGTGATGGGAGTCGATGCCCCTTCATAAGCATCGGGAAGCCACATATGAAACGGAGCCAATCCCAACTTGAATCCAACTGAGATAATAAAGAGAGCCGAAGCGGTTAGAGCCATTAAACCTGATGGGTTATTTCCTCCCGTTGGAGCCAATAAAAAGCTTGAGATCTGATTGAAGTGCAAACTACCCGTACAGGAGTAAATCAAAGCTATCGAGAAAAGAAGTAATACAGTGGCAAAAGAACCGAATAAAAAGTATTTCAAAGAAGCCTCGGCTCCGTGATGTCTATTTGGTTCAACTCCAACTAACACATAAATAGGCAGAGACATCAATTCCAAGGCCATAAATACCATCAACAAGCTATTGGCGGACACCAGCAACATCATCGCAGCAGAAACAAACTGGAGCAATATCATGACCTCTGGGAGTTCCTCTTTGTCTTTAAAATAGGTTTCGATAAAAACAAAAGATAGAAAAGAAAGGGCTCCTATCGCCCAGTACCAGATTAAAGTTGTAGAATCTAAGAGATAAGACTGAATAAACTCATTTAACCAGGCTTGATGTCCCCCTGGTTGCAATCTCGAATATTCCAATGGAACGTTTTTAAAAAGAAACCAAGTCGCACCGATAGCAAAAACTGGTCCGGATAATGCCACGAGCTTAATAAGCGGTTTCAATTTTGCACTATTTAAGCACTGCAAAGCTATTAAAACCAATCCTGTCACAATAAAGGCTGCCACCGGCATGACTGGAATTAAAAAATAATCAATCACTGGCTTCATACCTTCTTATCTCTCTTTCCCAACACAGAACTTTCAGAAAAACTTTTCTTCAACGAACTTTTCCAAAAACCATCTAAAGCCGGATCCATTTTTTTAAGAAGAAAATTGGGACGAATACCCAGAGCCAGAATCATTAAAGTAATTGGAACCAAACTAGCCCAATCTCGAATGGATAGATCTTTTAGGTTTTTATTTTCGCCTGAAGTGACCGGTCCAAATAATACCTGTCGGATCATAACCAATAAATAGAGCGCTCCAAAAACGGCTGCCGTGACCGAAATATAGGCCCAAACTGGTTTGGCTTTAAAAGCTCCTAATAAAATTAAAAACTCCCCGACAAAACCATTTAGGCCTGGAACCGCCATACTAGAACACGCAACAAATACTAAGAAGAAAGCATACTTTGGCATTACTGAAGCCAGGCCGCCAAAATCCTCAAACTGACGACTATGTCGTCGTTCGTAAAGGATGCCTACCAAAACGAAAAGGGCTCCACTAGAAATACCGTGGTTTACAACTTGCAGAACACTTCCTGTTAAGCCTTCTCGATTTAAAGTACATAACCCCAAAACAACAAATCCCAAGTGGCTCACTGAGGAATAGGCCACCAACTTTTTCATATCGGTCTGCTGAAAAGCCACCCAGGCCCCGTAGACAATACCGATAAGACTTAGCGTAGACAGAATGGGAATCGAGCGCACAAAAGATTCCGGTGCAAACGGAATCGAAAATCTCATCAGCCCATAAGTTCCCATTTTTAACAGAACGGCTGCCAATAGAACGCTGCCTCCAGTCGGCGCTTGAACGTGAGCATCAGGTAACCAAGTATGCAAGGGAAAGAGAGGGACTTTAATGAGAAAAGCTAGAGTCAAACCCCAAAAAACAAGATCTTGAGTCGAAAGCCCCCAAACAATCGAATGGGTAGAAAGACCCACTTTAGAAAGCTCTATTATTTCCCCAGTGTAATTGCCGAATTGCTGGAAATACTGTGTGAAAATCCACAAAATAGAAACCAACATCAACACACTGCCGGAAAAAGTGAACAAAAAGAATTTAAGAGCTGCAAAGATTCTGTTCTGGCTTCCCCAAACCCCAATCAAAAGTATCATGGGAATCAACATGAGCTCCCAGAATACATAGAACAAGAAAATGTCGGTTGCTAAAAAAGTTCCGGTCATCGCAAAATCCAGAAGAAGAAAACAACTCATGAAGGCCCGTAGTCGCCTCTCTTCTCCCCAGCTTGCCAGTAAGGCAATAGGCATCATCAGTTTGGTCAAAAGAACTAAAGGAAAACTTATTCCATCGACCGCCAAACTGAAATAAATGCCATAACTGCCAATCCACGGTAAAGACCATGCCATTTGAAGCTGCTCGGCCTTTGTCCCATCAAAATACAAATACAACAAAGCGGTTAATAAAACTCCAACCAAAGAAGTCAAAAGAGCAACCCACCTTGCCAATGGCTGAGACAAAGGAACGCAAAGGACAACTCCCACCAAGGGAACGAAAACTAGCAACGCTAATAATGAGTCGGTCATTTTAAATCACCCACCCTTTCAACGAACTCCACAACACCCAAAGGCCCCCCAATAGAAGGATCATCAAATAGAACTGAACTAGGCCCGACTGAATGACGTTTATAATAACAGAGACTCCCGATGAAATTCTTACAGGCAACAGGGCCAGTCCGTCGATAACTGTGGGATCGACGAAGCTAGAAAAAAACCTCGAAATCGCCTTGAAAGGAGCTAAGAAAACGAACCCATAAAGCTCATCAATCCAAAACTTGTTGGAGAAGATCAAATGCATGGGCTTAAGAACTTTGTAAGCCGATTCAGCTCTGGACGGTCTGCTATAGAAAAACAACCCTACCGAAATTCCAAAAAGAGCCAATCCTGTGGCCACAAACATCGCTGCATGCTCTGAAATCAAAGTGGCTTGTTCCGGAAACTCAACGAGAACCGAAGCAAGGTAATGCCCCATTAAGTTGGGCATAAAATGAAGACCGTGAGGCACACCTAAAAATCCGGTCAGAGCACTTCCGACAGCCAAAAGAAGCAGAGGTAACATCATCACCCAGGGACTCTCATGAGGATGCGCCTCTCCTCGATAGTTTCCTAAAAAGACAAGAACAAACATTCGAGTCATATAAAAAGCTGTTAGTGTTGAAGCCACTAAAGCTACCCCCCAAAGAAGAGAACTTTGAGTAGAACCTGAAGCTAAAGCACTAAACAAAATGGTGTCTTTACTAAAAAAACCAGACAGTGGGGGGATTCCGCAGATTGCCGCTGTTGCGATCAAGCATGTTAGAAAGGTTCCGGGCATTTTCTTGCGAAGCCCCCCCATATTAAAAATGTTTTGTTCTCCATGCAGACCGTGAATCACACTTCCCGCTCCGAGAAATAACAAAGCTTTGAAAAAGGCATGGGTCATTAAATGAAATACGGCCGCAAAGTAGGCCCTGGACCCAACCGCTAAAAACATCAATCCCAACTGACTCACCGTGGAATAGGCTAACACTTTCTTGATATCAGACTGAGCCATGGCAATAAGAGCCGCAAACAAAGCAGTCCCTGCACCGATCCACGCAATGAGGACATTTACATCGGCTGTCAGCATGTAGAGAAAATTCATTCGGCAAATTAAGTACACACCCGCAGTCACCATGGTAGCGGCATGAATCAAAGCACTCACCGGCGTCGGGCCTGCCATAGCATCAGGCAACCAGACATACAAAGGAATCTGCGCCGATTTGCCGGTAGCCCCTACAAACAAAAAGAAGGCCACAATGTTAAGAAGATGGAGATCAAACTGACTCGATGTCGCTAAAAGTTGTGCGATTTCATCAAACCGAATGGTGTGAAAGATCTGATAGCAATAAAACATCCCTATTAAGAATCCTGCATCTCCAATGCGATTGACTAAAAAAGCTTTCATACCGGCCTTGGCCTTGTCGATGTCTTCGTACCAGTAGCCAATTAAAAGATAGGAACAAAGCCCTACCCCTTCCCAACCCACAAATAACCCCAAAAGATTATCTGAGGCGATCAAAACAAGCATATTGAACAAAAAGAGATTTAGGTAAGCAAAGTAACGACTTGGTCCTCTCTCTTCCGCCATATAACCAATGGAGTACAAGTGAATGAGAGAACCAATTCCAGTGACCACGAGAGCCATCACTGCAGTTAAAGCATCAAACTTAAATCCCCATTGCTGATGAAACTCTCCGACGGTAAACCAGTTAGTGCTCCAATTAATTGCTTTCACGTCATGACTGAGACTAAAAAATAAAAATACGGCACAAGCAAAGGAAGAAGCAGCAAAAAAAGTAGCAATGACGCCCGCTCTTTTGGCAAAAGCAGGACGAATTACAATTCCATTTAAGAAGCTTCCTAGAAGGGGAAGTAGAATCATCGTTACTAAAATGTGAGAAGCCGATAGCATGCTTACCCCTGCAAACTCTTAAAGTGATCCAAATTAACTGTGCCTTTAAGGCGATAGAGATTCAAAATAATTCCAAGTCCCACGGCCACTTCAGCAGCTGCCACTGTCACTACGAAGACCACCAAAATAATTCCGTCAGGCGTATTTGTTCTCATTGAAGTTTCAATCAAGAACAAATTCACCGCATTAAGCATCAGTTCGATACACATCAAAACCACAATCGCATTTCTTCTCAAGAGAAATCCTAAAAGGCCTAGAGCAAACATAGCGATGGTAACAAAATGTGACCAATAGGTGATGGATGTCGGAAAGTTCATTACTTTTCCCCTCCATGAGCAATTTCCTGAGTTCGCGTAATTGCAAAAATAGCTATGATCATGACAAGCAGAAAGAAAGACAAAATCTCAAAAGGCCACAAGTATCGGGTGAATAATAGTTTAGAAATAGTCCTCAATTGATTCTCAGGGATCTCCAATATTTTATTTGGAATTGAACGAGTCAAAACTCGGAGAATAATTAAAGAGAACAACCATACCGAAGCCGAAACCACCCCTAAGAAAACAATGTTAGAAGAATTTTCTCGGCTAGTTTGGAGATTCAGCAACATCACCACAAAAACAAAAAGAACTACGATTGCTCCGGTGTAGATTAGAATCTGTATCATGGCCATGAAAGAGGATCCCCAAAGCAGATAGAGTCCGGAAAGGCCAAAAAAAGAAAGAATCAAACTAAAAGCACTATAAACGGGATTGCGGGAAAGTAATACACCGCTAGCTGCTCCTATGGTGAAAAGACTAAATGCAATGAACAATACCTCTCTCATTGCGCGCTCCTAAAATACATAATCAACGCTGTGATTACCAAATTGATAAGGCCGATAGGAATCAAGTTGCGCCACGCAAGCCGCATCAATTGATCAAATCTAAAGCGAGGTAGAGTCCAACGAACCCAAACAAACATCAACATAAAAACAGAGATCTTAACAATCACCGTGAAGACTTGAAGGACCGCTAAAAGATTTCTTGAACCCAACCATTGCAGCAACGTTACATCCGAAACCCAAGGCAAATGCCATCCACCAAAGTACATGGCCACCATAAGCCCCGACATCGTCGCCATATTCATGTACTCGGCCATAAAAAAAGTTCCGAAATCCATCGGCCCATACTCAGTGTGAAATCCCGCCACTAGCTCGGCCTCGGTTTCAGGGAGATCAAATGGCAATCG
>Ga0194119_10007469_pt1 | contig 15382 bp, 10 predicted proteins | sample TA2MahC100mmetaG_FD_148620 | JGI IMG/M metagenome (GOLD analysis project Ga0194119, IMG submission 148620) | Freshwater microbial communities from Lake Tanganyika, Tanzania - TA2015018 Mahale Deep Cast 100m | ecosystem: Environmental > Aquatic > Freshwater > Lake | place: Tanzania: Lake... | reverse complement strand
CCTCAAAGGATGAAATCGAAATCTTTCGCAAAGCCATTGAGGCCGACCCACGCAACTACATCGCTCAACCAATGATTTCATTATCGCGACACCCGACGCAAACAGACGAAAACAAGTTTGAGGGCCGACACATTGACCTGCGCCCTTTCATACTTTACGGCGAGAAAATCGTCATTGTACCCGGCGGCCTGACTCGCGTTGCGCTACGAAAAGGCTCGCTGGTCGTAAACTCCTCTCAAGGAGGCGGCAGTAAAGATACATGGGTGCTTTATGGCGATGAATGAAAAATTCCTGTTTATTGTTGAGTTACCTCATGGCTGTTTTCCCGCCGTTTTTTTGCCCGCTCAATAAATAGGCACCAGAAACTAGTTGCTGATTAATTTCATGTTAAGCCGCGTTGCCAACAATCTCTATTGGATGGCTCGTTACATCGAGCGTGCAGAGAACATCGCGCGCATTGTGGATGTCAACCTACAACTTCTGCTCGACTTACGTGACCTCAACGATCAGCGCTTAGCAGACCACTGGATGCCTATTGTTCAAAGCACCGGCGATGAAGCTGCCTTCCTTGGCCTCCATAAGAAGGCTACCGGCAAGCATGTAACCGAGTTTCTGGTGTTCCAAACAGAGAACACAAATTCGCTTGTTTCATCGATCTGCCAAGCGCGCGAAAACGCCCGCATGGTGCGCGACCAAATCACTGGCGACCTGTGGGAGGAGTTGAACCGTCTTTATCTTTTCGTTCGCTCACCCCAAGCGCGGCAAGTGTGGAAGGAAAGCCCCACTGATTTTTTCCAACAAGTTAAGTCTTCTTCGCTCACGCTGATCGGGCTAACGCGCGCAACCGCCATTCGAAATGAAGGTTGGAATTTTAGTGAAGCAGGTAAGCTCATCGAGCGCGCGGACAAAACCTCGCGCATCCTTGATCTCCGTTATCACACACTTCCAGAGAAAGGTGCACCCACCAGCGTCACTCAAGCAGAAGCGCTTGAATGGTCTGCTATCCTGCGCTCGTGTAGTGCGTGGGATGCCTACAAGTCTATCCATAGCGCAGAAGTGCACCCCAAGCTGGTCACAAACTTTCTCCTCCTCAACGAAGATTTTCCCCGCTCAGCACGTTTCTGCGTCAAGGAACTTAATCTCGCGTTACGCCGCATTTCCGGGGTGTCAGCAGGCCGCTTTTCGAACGAGGCAGAGAAACTTACTGGCCGGCTTGAGGCCGAACTTCAATTTAGTACCGTGGATGAAATATTTGCTCACGGGCTGCATCAGTACCTCGATCAGTTTCAATTTAAGCTCAACGCCATAGGCAACGCTCTCTTCTCAGCTTACTTCTTCCAATCGACCGCAAGTGTGGATGATCAAATCCTCGTGCAGCAGGAGGAACAGCAACAGCAGAGCCATCATTTAGTGCTAGGCGCAAATGATGCGAACCGACCCACTGTAAACTAAAATCTCAGCAAAAATTATTTACGCCGCATGGCTATCCACGTCGCGTTAAATCACAAGACAAGATACGACTATGATCGGCCCATCAATCTTGGGCCACACGTAATACGTTTACGTCCCGCCCCGCACACCCGCACGCGGATATTGAGCTATTCGCTTCGCGCTACGCCGCAAAAACACTTTGTCAATTGGCAGCAGGACCCGCAGTCAAACTGGATCGCCCGTCTTGTCTTCCCGGAGCAAACCAAGGAGTTCTCTGTTGAGGTGGACCTAGTAGCTGAGATGGCGGTGCTAAATCCTTTTGATTTCTTCCTGGAGCCGGAGGCTGAATGCGTCCCTTTTGTTTACGACCACGCGCTCGACCATGAACTCGCGCCATTTCGTCTCAGGTCTTCTGCCACACCGCAGTTCGCGAAATATCTCGGCGAGGTAAAGCGCACCCTTTTAGTTAATAGCCGGGTTTACGAAACGAAAATCTCTCCTCAGACACAGACTGCCACGCGCCCCGAGAACCAAGAGCTCCCTCAAGCGTTTTCTGCCAAAGATAACCGACCGCGCACGATTGATTTCCTAGTGGCACTTAATCAAAAGCTTTGGCGCGACATCAAATACACCATTCGAATGGAGCCCGGCGTGCAAACTCCCGAGGAGACGCTCCAGTTCGCCAGCGGATCATGCCGCGATTCAGCTTGGTTGCTTGTACAACTATTGCGCCACTGTGGACTAGCCGCGCGCTTTGTCAGCGGCTACTTGATTCAACTAAAGCCGGATGTGAAGTCGCTCGATGGGCCAAACGGCGCAGAGAAAGACTTCACGGATCTGCATGCATGGAGCGAGGTGTATCTGCCGGGAGCGGGCTGGATTGGGCTTGATCCTACCAGTGGTCTCCTTGCTGGTGAAGGCCACCTACCGCTTGCTGCTACGCCCGACCCTACGAGCGCGGCGCCTATTAGTGGACTCATTGACCAGTGCGAATGCAAGTTCAGCCATGAAATGCGGGTCACGCGCATTTTCGAGTCACCACGCGTCTCGCTGCCTTACACGGACAAGCAATGGGGCGAGATTGATTCGCTTGGTCACGCGATTGACAAGGAGCTAAAGGAGGGGGACGTGCGCCTCACAATGGGCGGCGAGCCGACTTTCATCTCTCTCGATGATCCTGACGGACCAGAATGGAACTTTGCCGCCGTGTCACCGAAGAAGCGCTTGCTTTCAGGCAAACTTATTAAACGGCTCAAAGCCCAATTTGCATCCGGCGCTCTGCTGCATTACGGACAAGGCAAATGGTATCCTGGCGAAGAACTGCCGCGATGGGCACTCGGCTGCTATTGGCGTAAGGACGGCGTGCCAATCTGGAAAAACGACTCACTCATCGCCGACGAGTCAAAGGACTACGGCCACGGTGCGAAAGACGCGTCAGCCCTGATTTCCCGCATTGCCAAGATTGTTGGCGCGGACCCGAAATATGCAATTCCTGCCTACGAAGACGCCTTCTACTACACATGGAAGGAGCGTCGCCTGCCATCTAACGTCACGCCGGAGAAATCTAACCTTACAAACAGGCTGGAGCGCGAGCGCATTGCCCGCATTTTTCAACGGGGGCTGGGCGAGGTTGTCGGCTATGCACTGCCTATCAAGCGGGATTCGCACGGAGGTCAGTCCGGTTGGATATCCGGCGCATGGTTCCTACGTGATGACGAAACGCTCTGGCTCATTCCCGGTGACTCTGCAATGGGTCTACGCCTCCCGCTGGATTCAATTCCTTGGGTCTCAGAAAAAGAGCACCCATGGGTACTTCCGCCCGACCCAGCACAGAAGTTTCCAGCATTGCCCCGAAATTTTCCCTATAAAGTTGGATTGTCTGGTAGCACGGCTCAGCGCTTTATCCAAAGTCAAGTTGGCCTAACCATTCCAAAGGATTACGGTCTAGCACAAAGTGCCCAACAACTCGACGAGTTTGAGGACAACCGCAAGGAGTTGCCAACTTTGCCGGTAAACTTTGACTCAAGTCTGCGACCCAACCAAGGCCAGTCCGCTCCGTGGATTATCCGCACCGCAATATGTGTCGAGCCACGCGATGGTCGCCTGCACGTCTTTATGCCGCCGGTTGCATCCACAGAGGATTATCTAGACCTCGTGGCCGGCGTAGAGACTGCCGTTACTGAACTTGGCTTGCCCGTCATCATCGAGGGCGAAGTTCCACCGCCTGACCCGCGCTTAAACAAACTTGTGGTGACACCCGACCCTGGCGTTATCGAAGTGAATCTACACCCAAGTAAATCGTGGAAGGATCTCGTCGAACGCACAACCGTGCTTTACCAAGAAGCACGCCAAACTCGACTAGGGACCGAGAAGTTCATGCTCGACGGCCGTCACACCGGCACCGGCGGAGGCAACCACATCATCGTCGGCGGAGAAACCACTGGTGATTCTCCCATTCTCCGTCGGCCAGACTTGTTGCGGTCACTTCTCAGTTACTGGCAAAACCACCCGTCTTTAAGTTGGCTTTTCAGTGGGCTTTTTATCGGGCCGACCTCACAGGCCCCGCGCATTGATGAGGCCCGCAACGACTCTCTTTTTGAACTTGAAATCGCCTTCAAAGAACTCGACCGAAATCTTGCGCAGTTCGGCTACACGCCGCCGTGGCTATGTGATCGGCTCTTCCGTAACCTGCTCATCGATGCCAGCGGCAATACACATCGATCTGAATTTAGCATTGATAAACTGTTCCCTCCCGAGCGAAACACGGGTCGTTTGGGACTCCTTGAGATGCGCGCGTTCGAAATGCCACCCGATGCACGAATGAGCCTCGCTCAACACTTGCTCTTACGTGGCCTCATAGCGAAGTTTTGGAAGCATCCATACCAGAACGGCTTAGTGCGCTGGGGTACAGACATTCATGATCGTTGGATGCTGCCACATTTTTGCGAAATGGATTTCCAAGATGTCATTCGCGACTTGCGCGACGACGGCTATCCGTTTGAATTCGAATGGTATTCCCCTCACTTCGAGTTTCGATTTCCCTTCATCGGTGATCTCGCGCAACGCAATATTCATGTGGAACTCAGAGCTGCGCTCGAGCCGTGGCACGTACTCGGTGAGGAACCTGGCAGCAGCGGAACCGTGCGCTACGTGGACAGTTCGCTTGAGCGTTTGCAAATCAAAGCTCGTGGACTTTCTGGCGATCGCTTTGCCATCACAGTCGGCGGCCATCGCGTTCCGCTGCATCCGACAGGTGTGAACAATGAGTTTGTCGCCGGCTTACGGTACCGTGCGTGGCAACCACCTGAATGTCTTCAACCGACCATCGGCATTCATACGCCGCTGGTGTTTGATGTGGTGGACACTTGGAACAAACGTAGTATTGGCGGTTGCACCTATCACGTCGCACATCCAGGCGGGCGTAGCTATGATCGGTTCCCTGTTAATAGCTACGAAGCTGAGTCGCGTCGGCTCGCGCGCTTTTTTCGCGGCGGGCATTCACACGGTAAACTCAACATCACCGCAGCGAAGGCCAACCCGGAATTTCCAATTACGCTGGATCTGCGTCATGTCTAGCGCACCGCAACGGAATCGTTGTCTGCGACCATAGGTCGCAATAAATATCTGGGGCCAGAAATCATGTGTATTCCCAATCTTGTAAACGATCTAAATTCATTATCTTCGGTGATACGGCCTGATCTAAAATATTTATCAGCCCGCTTACAGGACCGGCATCATTTACGGTCAGTTGGCAAAATGGCTCGGCCTGTCTGAAAGCTAAATAAATGTGTTTTAAAGTCGCAGGACGGATCTTTTAAAGCTTCGAGCACAACGCGCCTTGAAAAGAGTAAACAAAAACCATTCACTAAATATTGGAAACCTTTCCTTACACTTTCAAGCCGAGGAAATTTCAAACATGCAAAGCTCCCGACCCAAGACTTTCTTGAGTGCCCTCGAATCGTAGTCGCTTTATGAGATCAACAAAATATCCCGCTGGGAGTGAACGTGCTCCGATTAACCGAGCAGACTTTTGGAGACGAGGCCTCGCTTGCTTGCGGTTACTAGATTAAGATTGATCAGCGCCATGAGCGAAATCAGCACGCCAAAAAGCGCCAGGCATAATTTCGATCTGCTCGCGAACTACTCGCCGGCGAAAGAGTCATTTGACGAATTGCTCTCAGCGAATGGTGAACCGCGCCGACATTACCTACCGCTGTTAGATCACCTAGATTCACTTGGTCCGGAGGAACTAAGGCGACGGGCAGACACCTGTCGTCGGCTTCTTCATGAGGGCGGAGTCACCTACAACGTCTATGGCGACGCGCGTGGCATGGAGCGCCCGTGGCAGCTTAATCCGGTGCCATTTCTTATGGCAGCCAATGAGTGGCGCTCGCTGGAAACCGCCCTAATTCAGCGCGCGACACTCCTTAATCTTGTGCTTGCCGATTGTTACGGTTCACAAGAGCTACTGCGCTCGGGACGCCTGCCGCCTGCGCTGGTCTTTGGACAGCCGGATTTTCTCCGGTCATGCCACGGCATTAAACAATCACACGACAACTATCTCCATTTCTACGCCGTAGACCTTGCGCGCTCGCCAGATGGCCAGTGGTGGGTCGTATCCGATCGCACGAACATTCCCACCGGGGCCGGTTACGCACTCGCTAACCGCCTCATCATCTCGCGACTCTTGCCAGATACATTCCGAGACGGGCATGTGCAACGGCTAGCCAGCTTCTTTCGTGGGGTGCGAAATTCACTCGCACAACTCGCTGCGCGCCACACCGACAACCCGCGGATTGTCCTGCTCACACCCGGTCCTTATAACGAGACATATTTTGAGCAGGCTTATCTTGCGCGTTACCTCGGTTACATGCTCGTTGAGGGTCAGGACCTCACTGTCCGCGACGACCGAGTATTTTTGAAAACACTCTCAGGCCTAGAACCGGTAGACGTGATTTTACGCCGGGTAGACGATGAATTTTGCGACCCGCTGGAGCTGCGCAATGATTCGATGCTCGGTGTGCCGGGCCTAGTTGAGGCATTACGAGCGGGTAACGTCGCTGTCACAAACTCGCTCGGCAGCGGGCTGCTGCAACAGCCCGCCTTCTTGGGTTTTTTGCCGAGCCTCTGTCGCCACCTGCTCGGCGAGGATTTGAAGCTTCCATCTGTCGCGACGTGGTGGTGCGGTCAACAAACGGCACGCGACTACGTGCTAAAGCATCTCGATGACTTGTTCGTAAAATCTGCCTTCCGCAGCGAGCGCAAAGGCTCCAACCCCGAACGCGACCTAACTCAGACTGAACGCGAGGTGCTGGCTCGGGCCATTCGTTTCCAACCGCATCAGTACGTGGCGCAAGAGCGTGTGGTTTTGTCGAGCGCTCCTGCATGGGGAGAGCAGGGTTTAACCTCACGTCCGGTGGCACTACGCGTCTATCTCGTCGCTACGGATAAGGGTTACCAACTGATGCCAGGCGGTTTGACGCGCGTGGCAAGTGAGACAAGCGGACGTTTCGTCTCGATGCAGCGCGGTGGCACAAGCATGGACACTTGGGTGTTAAGCGATAAACCCGTCGAGCCGATGTCTTTATTGACCACGCCTAGTAATTCGATCGATTTGCGGCGCGTGGGCAACAACTTGCCTAGCCGCATGGCCGACAACTTTTATTGGATGGGGCGCTACGCTGAGCGCTCGGATTTCACTGCGCGCATGCTTCGCGCAGCGCTAGTGCGCTTTGGTCCAGAGACGACGAGCGGCGCGTTGCCGTTTCTAGAGCCGTTGTTGGAAACTTTGGAGAGTCAAGGTCAACTCACTCCCGGCGAGGCCGGTCGAGGAATTCGTGCAAATCATGAGGCCCTTGAAGCCGACTTACTTGCAGCCATCTTTGACCCTGCGCGGCCAGGCAGCTTGCGGCACATCGCGGAAAACTTACAGCGCCTTGCCGTGCTTGTTCGCGATCGTACTTCGAGCGAAGTCTGGCGTGTGCTTAGTTCACTCGCTGACACGCTGTCACGTCCAACATCTAGCCTGATGCTTGCGGGGGAGGCTGTCGGCATCCTGCAACAAGCGATGCTTTCACTCGCGGCCTTCAGCGGGCTAGCACGCGAAAACATGACCCGTGCTCATGGCTGGCGTTTTCTCGATATGGGCCGGCGTATTGAACGCGGCGTTTACCTCTGCACGTTTTTGGAAAATGCCCTAGGATCTTCCGAGGCAAACAATCCCAGTTTGCTGGAGACATTGCTCGATGTTTGCGATTGTGCCATCACTTACCGTGCGCGTTACAATCTTTTGCCCAACATCGCGGCCGTTTATGACCTAGTCCTGCTCGACGACACGAACCCGCGCTCGCTGCTTTTCCAGCTCAACCAACTGGTGAAACATTGCGACCGGCTGCCGCAGGAGCGCGAGAGCGCTTTGCCCAGCGCAGGGCAGCGCGTGCTTATTGAGAGCCTCGCCCGCTTGCGGTTGCTGGACCCTCGCGAACTAAACACGCTCAGTGGCGGCTGGCACGATTCCGAGACCGGCACCGTCATCAGCGCGACGCTGCGCGACCTGCCGCGGCTGAGCGATGCGATTGCCGTGAGTTACTTCGCTCACTCTGCAATTTCCCGGGCCGACCAGGGGGGCTCGCCGTGAACTATCGCATCGTCCACCGCACGACCTATGGTTACAGTGAGCCGGTTACAGTCTCGCACCACGCGGCACGCATAAAACCCCGGACGCTGGATCATCAGCGGCGGCTAGAGTACAACCTACAAATCACTCCCGAGCCGCCAGCGCGCAAGGTCCGCGCGGACTATTTTGGCAATAGCGTTTGCTTCTTTAGCATTCAGGAGCTGCACAACCGGTTCGAAATCACCGCCGAAAGCCTAGTGAGCGTGGCCGAAACGACCCCTCCGGCGGTAGTGCTTTCACCCCCGTGGGAGCAAGTTGTGCGTCTGTTTTCGGAAACGGTTTCGCCCACGGTGGCAGATCCCTACCAATTCTGTTTCGATTCACCCGGCGCGCATGCCACGCGAGATTTGGCGGATTATGCCCTGCCAAGCTTTGCGCCTGGCACACCGTTGTTGCAGGCGGTCACCGACTTGAACCGCCGCATCCACGCCGACTTCACCTACGATCCCGCGGCCACCACGGTGACGACGCCGTTGGAGAAAGTAATCTCGCAACGTCGCGGGGTTTGTCAGGACTTTGCACACTTGGCGATAGCCTCGCTGCGCTCGATGGGTTTGCCAGCACGCTACGTGAGCGGTTATCTTCGCACACGCTCCCTTGAAGGACAGTCGCGTCTCGTGGGTGCAGACGCATCACATGCGTGGTTCTCCGCGTTTTGCCCGGATCTTGGTTGGGTGGACTTCGATCCAACCAACAATGTCTTGCCGCTGGACGAGCACATCACGGTCGCATATGGGCGTGACTTCGACGACGTTAGTCCCGTCAGGGGGATTCTGACCGGCGGTGGCGAACATATTGTCAAGGTCTCTGTGGATGTAACTCCGGTATAGGCGAGCAGCCGTCTTCCTCATGAAGTGGGAAATTCTCCATCGCACACGCTTTAACTATGCTATGCCAGTGCGTGATAGTTTTAATGAGGTGCGACTACAGCCTCCGACAAACGAACACCAATCCGTTGAATCATTCTTGCTAAAAGTTTTGCCCGCTACACGACTTCGGCACTATACAGATTTTTACCACAATATCATTCATCACTTTGAGATCCCCGAGCCGCACACTTCATTAACCATCGAAAGCCACACCCGGGTAAACACTCGGCCTACGGCTGTGTTAGCAGAGGATGCTACTCCGTTTCAGCTGGCTAGGATTGACGAAGCGCTGCGCGGGGAGCGGAGTTACGACTTTTTGCAAACAAGTCGTTTCGTAGATACGACACCAGAAACGTGGCGACTTGCATTAGACGTGGTAGGCGACCGACGAGACACTTGGCAGGCGGCCTTAGCGCTAATGCAGTTTGTTCACACGCACCTGAATTACGAGGCCGCCTCCACGCACGTGCACACCCATATGAAGGACGTGTTGATCCAGCGGCGCGGTGTGTGCCAAGACTTCGCCCACGTCTTGCTTGGGCTATGCCGAGCGATGAAAATTCCTGCGTGTTACGTGAGCGGCTACCTCGCCACTGAGAAGGCTAACGCGACTCACGCGTGGATCGAGGTGCTCATCCCTAGCATCGGCTGGTGCGCGCTTGACCCCACACACAACGTACAACCAGGTGAGTCTTACGTGAAGATCGCTGTCGGCCGCGATTACGCAGATGTCGCACCTGTCAGCGGCCATTACGTTGGCAACACCGAGCGATCGCTCGAGGTGTCAGTGCGCGTGTCGGCGATATAACAAGTCCAAAAAGTTAACGCGTTGGCGCGCACCCTGCCTGGAAGCTAAGTCGCGCGTGTATTCAGGGTTAAAGCTGGACAGTATGGGTCCATAATCGCGCCCTTGGAAATTAAACCTTAAATATGACCCACGGATAAAAAGTAATAACAAGCAGGCGTATTTCACCTGCCCAAAGCTATTTTTACGGGCAGTAAATTTTCACCACCACCGCCGAGAAAGTTTTACAGCCGCAAGTAGAGAGCATGACGGTTCAGCCAGCGCACCATCCACCAGATGAGCCCAAAATGCACCACGCCCATTCCCAAGGCCCACCACGCGGGCGAGTCCTTCGGGCAGAGAGTTTTCAAACACGCCATGACCAGCATGTGAATGATGTAGGCGGCCAACGCGTTGCTACCTAAGTCGTGAAACATAGTCAGCCGCCAACCGCGTCCATCGCAGAACAAACGGAACAAAGCATACAGCGCGAGCGAGAAACCGGCCGAAAACAGCAGGTAAGACGCGCTACCCGCTTTTTGGCTCATGGTCCACAGGTCGTGCGAACGCGGGTTTGCAAAAAATGGCGGGATGGCCCAGCCACCACCATTGGCCAAACAAGCAAGCGCGTAGCCCGCTAGCATGAGAGTCACACCCCAAGCGATAAGGTGCCACATTGACCGGCCACCGCGCACGGCGTCGTAAGCCAGCGAGCCCGCCACGGTGGGCAGGGTCCACGTGAGGAATCCCAGCGGGCCACCATCAATGACCCCGCTGTGGATGAGCGTGTCGAACCAGAAGCGATGCGAAAGCCACAGATGCAGCCCGGCGCTTAGCAGCGCAAAGGCAATTCGCACAGGCGCGCCGCGTGCCAACACTGGCACCAACCACAAGCTCGTCGCACCAATGTGCGTCAGTGCCTGAAAGGGATTCGCCCAGACCTTTAGCGAGAAAAAACCGCTCCACCCGGCCTCCACTAAAGCTGCCCAGTTTTTCCATGAGCCTCCCAATTCGTAGAACACAACGCCAAAAATGAACAACCCCAAGCCGCGCCGCAAAGCCTGTCTATGCGCGGCCCAGGGGCCAAACTTCTCCGCGTTGCGGCTATACACCAAACGCAGCGCGAAGCCCGCAGCGAAGAAGAACTGCGGCATGATAGTGTCCGCATAGCTACACCAAGAGCGGTGATGCTTGAGGATTTCCGGCATGACCACGAAGGACCCCAGCCAATTAACCAGAAACATTCCCGCTACCGTATAACCGCGGAACTGATCCAAGGACAGGATGCGGGCGGGATTGCCAACTGATGGATCTGCGTCCGGTTTTGAAAGAGTGAATGTTGACAAGTTGCTGGCTGAAAAACTAACAGGATTGTCCCTGTGTGATTTAGAATTTCTTGTGAGTCTTACCTGAGGCTTACGAAAATTATGGAGGGCGTTGAAAATTTCCTTCAGCGGGCTGATCTCGCTGTGAGCAAACTGGCTTCTACGGATCGGCTTCTCAGCAAGCGTTAAGTTTGGATCAGGAATTACTTCTTATCCTTGGTCACAGTCTTGGTCTCGCCAAAGATATTGGGTTTGCTGGTGGTTGACTCGCTAATGATACGCCCAGCGGAATCCTTGGTCACAGTTTTGATCTCACCGAAGATATTTGGCTTGGCGGCCGTGGACTCGCTTACGACGCGCCCGGAGGAATCTTTGGTCACAGTCTTGATCTCGCCAAAGATATTAGGTTTAGAGGTGGTTGACTCGCTAATGATACGCCCAGCGGAATCCTTGGTCACGGTTTTGATCTCACCGAAGATATTTGGCTTGGCGGCCGTGGACTCGCTTACGACGCGCCCGGAGGAATCTTTGGTCACGGTCTTGGTCTCGCCAAAGATGTTGGGTTTAAGGGTGGTGGATTCCAAACGCTTTTCGGCTGCGGACAGTGAGAGTGCTGCCCCTAGAAAAGCTGAGAGCAACAAGATCTTATACGTGCGCATAATTTGATTTAGTTATGGGACAGCCTAAACACAAGGCAGACTTATCACCACTTTCTGATGCCCGTCGCCATGCCAAAGCGCAAGCAGGAAATCACCTAGTTAAGGAGCCGGAGCCCTCTGAAGGTCGTCCCATTCATCCGCCACTCTTCTTCTGCAAAGCTTCCTGACCATGGCGGCAGTCCCAACACTCACCGCAGGGGCCAAGACGGCGATACGCTTCCTCTGTTAGCCGAGCAGCTTCAAACAGAAGGCGATCGGGCGACGTAAACGAGGTTCGCTTAGATGCAGCTCTTTATGATCGCTTGGAGAGTGTCCACTTTGGCACGCAGCCTTCATGTGCCTGCGAAGTCGTCGCGGCGAAGTCGGCGAGGTAACCGAAGGGATGCGAAACTTCGACCGGTTCGGCTTTTCGAGCCTCCAGGTCGGCTTTGACGGCGATGGTGCCCTTCAAAAGGTCGAACTCGATTTCGTCGTCGTCCTGCACTTTGGCGATGGGACCGCCCAAAACGGCCTCGGGCGTGCAATGAACACCCACCGCGCCGGCGGAGACGCCGGAGACGCGGCCATCGGTGATGAGCGCGACCTTGCCATACAACTCCGGCACGGCCAGCGCGGCGCTAGCCACGTGCATCTCGGGCATGCCGAGCGCCACCGGGCCGCTGCCGCGGATGATGACAATGTGGCCTGGCTTGATTCGACCTTGAGCAGCAGCTTCGAAGACGCCTTTGCTGTTCTCGAAGCAGATCGCGCGGCCGCAGAAGTAAGGCTTTTTGAGCGAAGACACTTTAAAAACCATCCCGTGCGGCGCGAGGTTGCCGAAACACACTTGGATGTCGGCATACTCTTTAAAGGGCTGGTCGTGCGGCGCGATAAGATTGTTCGGAAAAGGCACTGCTTTGGCGCGGGCGAGGTTTTCAGCCAAAGTCTGGCCAGTGACGGTCAGGCACGAGCCAATGAGCAATCCAGCATCAGAGATGTACTTCAATAGCATCGTAGTGCCGCCAAGGCGGTGGAGATCGACCATCGTCCCGCGGCCACGAGGTGCGAAGCTGCACAGCACCGGCACTTTGCGGCAAATTGCCTGTACATCGCGCAATGTGAAATCTACACCGGCCTCGCGAGCGACGGCGAGGAGGTGAATCACGCCGTTTGTACTGCCGCCGATGGCCGCGATGGCCGTCATGGCATTCGTCAGCGACTGCTTCGTGATGATGTCTCGCGGCCGAATGTTTTTTTCGAGCAATTGGCGCACCGCTTTGCCAACGCGGAGGCATTCCTCGCGCTTGCCGGCCTCAATGGCTGGCATCGAGGAGGTGTCGGGCAAGCTGAGCCCCATCGCTTCAAGCGTAATACCCCAAGTATTAAAGGACGCCGCGATGCCGCACCCGCCAGGACCGGGGCAGGCCGTGCGGATGATCTGCTCGCTCTCCTCCCAGCTCATGGTGCCCTGCGCTTCCCTCGCGGCAGCGTCATAAACATCAAGAATGCTCGTCGATTGCCCTTGGTGGCAGCCTGGCATGATGCTGCCACCGTTGACGATGAGTCCGGGAAAGTTCGTGCGGGCCAACGCCATAGCAAAAGCCGGACCGTTTTTGTCGCAATGATGCAGGCCGATGATGGCATCGTAGCTGTGCGCCGTGCAGATCATCTCCGCTCCGTTCGCCATGAGGTTACGCGAGCAAAGCGAGGCCGCGCCGCCGATGTTGCCCTGTGTGATGTTGTCGCTCGCTGGCGAAACGCCAAATGGGAAGCCTACCAGACCCGCCTCCGCGCAGCCTTGGGCGATGAGCTTCGCCAGCTCATGCGCATGCACATTGCAGATATTTCCATCCAGCAAAGGCGTGCCGATCCCAATTTGAGCCTTGTCGAAGTCCTCTTCCTTAAAGCCGAGGCCCCAATAGAAAGCCGTAATGCCGCGCTGCCAACCGCGGGTGACATTGCGCGAGTTCCAGTTGAGAGAGCTTTGGTCTGCCATTAGGGGACGAGTCTAACGAACACCCCGAAGTACGGCAAAAAAAAGCTTCACCGTGCCAATAAACCGTAACTTCCCATCTATTCGCAACTGAGCGCCTCTGCCTCGGATTCTTTCCCGATTTTTCAGCAGCCATTTCTTAACGACGACGGTTTTTTGAACCGTACTCGGGAATGGCAACCGTTGCTGGCTGGAACCCCTCGTCATGCATGGTTGTGCCTTGCGGTCAAGCAACCAGCAATGGCCCCGCACAAGTGGCCTTCCCACGAGATGGGGCCGGATTGCGGCAGCACTCCGTAGATGATGCCGCCGTAGGCCACACCCACACCCACGGCCACAAAGACGGCGCGCCAACTGTCCATCAGAAAGCCCGCGACCAGCAGATACACCACCAGCCCGTAAATCACCGAGCTGGCCCCGATGTGGACGGTGGGCTGGCCATCGGTCATGCTGCGCCCGATGAGCCACGTGCCCAAGCCGCTCGCCAGCCAGATAAGGGCCAGCGTGCGCCACGGGTGATATTTGCGATCCCAGAATAGCAGCGTGAGCAGCACGAACAGCGGCGCAGCGTTCGCGAGCAGGTGCGCGGCGTTGCCGTGCAGGAGCGGGCTGAAGAGCAGGCCGACCAACCCGCGTTCGTCACGGGGCACGATCCCGAAGCCGGCGAAGGAAATTTGCCCGACCAACTCGACCGCCTTGATGAAAAACATCAGGCCCACCAGCAGGAAGCTGGCTTGCAGGGCGGACGTAAAGTTATGCGGGCCGGAGCGGGCCATAGCAGTGAAGGGTAAGAACCCGGCACGGCACGGCCAAGCAATTCCCTTATCGAGCAGACGAAAAGCTAAAAACAAGCGGTTCTTCTAGCTTGCCGCCGTTATTGCCAAGTTACTTGCGGGACTGAACGACGACTTGGTTGAACGCTTACTAGATGCAAGAGCAGCGACAGCGCGGGGAAATTTCCTGAGCTTGCTTGTCGCTTTTCGAAAACTGAATTACTTCCCCATCAGGTGCTCGATGACCATCTGATCGAGCGCCTGATAGTTGCGGTCGGCGACGAGGGCTTGCGCGGCCTTCTCATCGAAGCTGCGGACCTTGTCCAGCAGGCGGAGGAAAGTGCGGCGGCTGTTCGTGAGGTGGTCGAGCCAGTGCGCTTCCTTAGTGGTGCGGAAGGGATGCACGTCGAAGCACACGTATTCGCCCTTCTTCCCGTAGCCGTTCCGCTCTAGCGCGCGGATTTGGTCGAAGGCGCTGCGGAGGTTCGTGCAACCGAACGGGCGGTCCTGGTCATACTTGAGGCCGTTCTGGTCGTTGAGATGGAGCGACCAGAGTTTTCCGAAGGCGCAGGCAAAATCAATTTCGTCCGCCGGGTCGAGGCCGGCGAGGATGGCGTGCGCGCTCTCGATGAGGCAGCCGACGCGCTTGGGGTCGCGCGTGAGTTGAGCGATGGCAAGCGCATGGCCGATGGTGGGAATGTAGGCATGGTCCATCGGCTCGTTGGGCTTCGGCTCGATAGCGAGGCGGATGCGCTTGTCGTAGCCGAGCATCGCATCAAACGCGGTCACGAGCTGATCCATAGCGCGCCGGGCGTTCTTGGACTCGCGGATGTAGCTGCCCTCGCGGGCGAGCCAGAGGACGATGACATCGGTGTCCAACTCACGGGCGATGT
>Ga0194119_10007461_pt1 | contig 15399 bp, 14 predicted proteins | sample TA2MahC100mmetaG_FD_148620 | JGI IMG/M metagenome (GOLD analysis project Ga0194119, IMG submission 148620) | Freshwater microbial communities from Lake Tanganyika, Tanzania - TA2015018 Mahale Deep Cast 100m | ecosystem: Environmental > Aquatic > Freshwater > Lake | place: Tanzania: Lake... | reverse complement strand
ACACCGGCCTGCTCGTCATCCGGGCCTACCACGAGGCGCGGGGCGAGGGGCACCGCCACATCTGCCTCATCCCGACCAGCGCGCACGGCACCAACCCCGCCAGCGCGGTGATGTGCGGGTTCCGCGTCGTGCCCGTCGCCTGCGACGCCCGCGGCGACATCGACCAGGCCGACCTCGCCGCGAAGGTCGAACGGCACAGCCGCGACCTCGCCGCGCTGATGGTCACCTACCCTTCCACCCACGGCGTCTTCGAGACCGGCATCAAGGACATCTGCGCCCTCATCCACGCGCACGGGGGCCAAGTGTATATGGACGGCGCCAATATGAACGCCCAGGTCGGCCTCACCTCCCCGGGCCACATCGGCGCGGACGTCTGCCACCTGAACCTGCACAAGACCTTCTGCATCCCGCACGGCGGCGGCGGTCCGGGAATGGGGCCGATCGGCGTCGCGGCCCACCTCGCGCCCTTCCTGCCCGGGCACCCCCTCGCCCCCGCCGCGCCCGGCACCGGCGACCAGCGCATCGGCCCCGTCTCCGCCGCGCCCTTCGGCAGCGCGAGCATCCTCGTCATCTCCTGGATGTACATCCGGATGATGGGCGGCGCCGGCCTCACCGCCGCGACGCGCCGCGCCATCCTCAACGCCAACTACATCGCCCGCCGCCTCGAGGGCCGCTTCCCGGTCCTGTACCGCGGCGCGCAGGGCCTCGTGGCCCACGAGTGCATCATCGACCTCCGCGGCTGGAAGAAGCACGGCCTCGAGGTCGAGGACGCCGCCAAGCGCCTGATGGATTACGGCTACCACGCGCCGACGATGTCGTTCCCGGTCCCCGGCACCCTGATGATCGAGCCCACGGAGAGCGAATCGAAGGCGGAACTCGACCGCTTCTGCGACGCGCTCCTCGCCATCCACGCCGAGATGCAGGCCGTGGCCGAGGGCCGCGCCGATCCGGCCGACAACCCGCTCAAGCACGCCCCGCACACCGCCCGCGTCGTGTGCGCCGACGCCTGGACGCACGCCTACTCCCGCGAGACCGCCGCCTTCCCCGACCGCCACACGCGCGCCGCCAAGTTCTGGCCCGCCGTCGGCCGCGTCGACAACGTCCACGGCGACCGGCACCTCGTCTGCTCCTGCGTGGGGATGGAGGCCCACGCCGGCAACTGACCGCGGCGCGGCTTGCGTCACGCCGGCGCGTCGGGCACCACGGGGAAGATGAAGATCATCCGCCACCTCACGCCGGCGGGCCCGGCCTGGGCCGCCCTCCAGCCCGACGGATCCGCCCTTGCCCTCGAGGGCGAGGTGCCGGGCGACTTCCGCCCCACCGGCCGCGCCGTCACCCCGGGCCGGCGGCTGGCCCCGGTGACCCCGACGAACCTCCTCTGCATCGGGCTGAACTACCGGCGCCACGCCGCGGAGTCGAACTCGCCCCTCCCGCCGCACCCGGTGCTGTTTATGAAGAATACGGCCGCGGTGCAGCACCCCGGCGGGCCGATCCAGCTGCCGCGCCACCTGCCCAGCACGAAGGTGGATTACGAGTGCGAGCTTGCCGTGGTCATCGGCCGCGCCTGCCGCAACGCCACCCGCGAGAACGCCCTCGACCACGTGCTCGGCTACACCTGCGCCAACGACGTCTCGGCCCGCGACTGGCAGCGGGACGGCGGCGGCGGCCAGTGGTGCCAGGGCAAGAGCTTCGACACCTTCTGCCCGCTCGGCCCCGTGCTCGTCACCCCCGACGAGCTCCCCCGCCCGAACGCGCTCCGCATCCGCACCGTGCTCAACGGCCAGGTGATGCAGGACTGGAGCACGGACGATATGATCTTCGATGTGCCCGCGATCATCGCGTTCCTCAGCGCGAGCAAGACGCTGCTGCCCGGCACGGTCATCCTCACCGGCACCCCCCACGGCGTCGGTTTCGCCCGCAACCCGCCGGTGTGGCTCCAGCCGGGCGACGAGGTGACCGTGGACATCGAGGGGATTGGCGCGCTCACCAACCCAGTGGTTGAGGAGCCGCTCTGACGCGGGCCTCGCGCGGATGCCGGAACTCGCCGCCATCGCGACCGCCCTCGGCAAAACGGGCCACCTGCCCGCGGTTCTCGCGACGCTGGTGCGCGTCGAGGGCTCCTCCTACCGACGACCCGGCGCCCGGCTGCTAATCACCGGGGCCGGCGAGCGCCTCGGTGCGATCAGCGGCGGATGCCTCGAGGAGGACCTAGTGGAACGGGCCCGCGGCGTGTTGGCGCGGGGTATCCCTGAGGCCGTCACCTACGACACCACCGCCGAGAAGGATCTCGTCTGGGGCGTCGGGCTCGGCTGCCACGGCGTTGTGCGGGTGCTGCTCGAACGGTTCACCGCGCCGCCGGCTTGGGCGGCGGCACTCTGCGCCGCGACGGCCGGGCGTCGGACCGTGCGGCTGCGCGTGCGCCACGACGGCCCGGACTCGCTCCGCTGGGGCACCCGCCTCGCCTCGCCTAAGGAGGACCCCGCCGAAGCTGGGGAATGGGAGCAACTCGTGCCGCCGCCGGCGGCGCTCTTCATCCTTGGCGCCGGGGAGGATGCCCGGCCGGTCGCTTCCCTCGCGCGCACGCTGGGCTGGCACGTGACCGTCGCCGACCCGCGGCCGGCGTTCGCGACCCGTGCGCGTTTCCCGGCCGCCGACAACGTAGTGACGGCCCCCGCGGCCGAGCTGGTCGCGCGGCTCGATCCCGGGCCCGATGCGCTCGTGGTGGTGATGACCCATCATTACGTGCACGACCGGCCGCTGCTGGGTGCGCTCCTCGGACGGCCGCTGGCCTACGTCGGGCTGCTGGGGCCGCGCCGGCGCGCCGAGAGGATCCTCGCCGACCTCGCGGCGACCGCGCCCGCGGCCGCCGCGGAACTCGGGCGGAGATTGCGCGCGCCAGTAGGCTTGGACCTTGGCGCGGACGGACCGGAGCAGGTTGCGCTGGCGATCCTCGCGGAAATGCAGGCGGTGCTGGGCGGGCGCGACGGCTGGCCACTGCGCGAACGGGAGGGCCCGATCCATGGCTGACGCGCTTTCACCGCCGCCGGAGGCGGAACGCCCGTTCCCCTGCGGCCTCATCGTCCTTGCGGCCGGCGCGTCGACGCGGATGGGCCAACCGAAGCAGTTGCTCGCGATCGGGGGCCGGCCGCTGCTGGTGCGCGTGGTCGAGGCGGCGCTCGCGGCGCCCGTCTGGCCGGTAGTGGTCGTGCTCGGGGCGCACGCCGCGGCGCTGCGTCCGCTGCTCGCGCCGCACCCCGTGCTCGTGGTCGAGAATGCCGCGTGGGCGGAAGGGATGGCGTCATCGCTGCGGGAGGGCATCGCGACGCTCGCGCAGTTTTCCCGTCGGCTGGAGGCGGCAGTGGTGGTGCTGGCGGACCAGCCGACGCTCGACGCGACGGTGATCCGGCAGCTGATCGCGGCGCACCACGCCAGCGGGCGCGACGTGGTGGCGGCCCGGTACGCCGGCCGCCACGGTGCGCCGGCGCTGTTCCACCGGCGCCAGTTCCCGCGCCTCGCGGCGCTCACCGGCGAGGCGGGCGCGCGCGAGCTCCTCAACGGCGGCGACCCGCCAGTCGCGGCCATCGAGCTCCCGGAGTTGGCCGAGGACCTCGACACCCCCGACGACCTGCACCGCTGGCGGGCGGCGCACGGCGGGGCGAATGCTCCGCCCCCGCCCTCATCCCCGCCCGCCGCTATCCTTCCGCCGTGAAGCCCACTCCCCGGCTCCTCGCTCTCGCGCTCACGTTGCTCACCGGCGGCGCCCACGACGCCGCGACCCTGCCAGAGCCGGGGCCGGGCACCCACTGCGCCAACCTCGCGTCCGCCCCGGACGGTACGGTGCACCTCACCTACTACGGGCCACCCCCAGAGAGCGCCGTGGTCGGCGCGCGCTCTCTCTGGCTCACCTCCCTCACGGCCGGCGCGACGGAGTGGACGCCCCCGCGGCCGATCGTCACCACCCCACTCCTGCAGGAAAACTGGGCGGACTTCGCCTCAGTGGTCGCCGGCACCGATGGTGCCCTCACCGCCCAGTGGTTCCAGCGCGAGGCGCCGGACGCCCGGGGTTACGCTGGATGGTACTCTCGTTCCGAGGACGGCGGGCGCTCGTGGCGGACTCCGGCCCGGCTTGGCCACGAGTTCGTCGCCCTCGCCCCGCTGGCGGCCGGAGACACGCTCGCCGTCTGGCTGGAAGGGGCGCACCCGCATCACGTCGGCGGGACCGGGCACCTAGCAGCCGCCGCCAAGGCGACCCACGGCGGCGGGATGCGGCTCCTCGGGCGGATTCTAGCGCCCGACGGCACCGTGCGCCGTGACTGGATCCTCGACCCCATGGTCTGCGATTGCTGCCAGAACACCGCGGTCACGCTCGGAGACGGCCGGGTGTTCGTCGCCTACCGCGGCCGGACGCGCGGAGAAATCCGCGATAACCGCTATCTGGTCTTTGATCCGGCAACCGCGGCCTCGAGCCGCTCCGCCCTCCTGCGCGAGGACGGTTGGGTCATTCCCGCGTGCCCCGTCAACGGTCCGGCCGCCGATGCGCTGGGCGAGGCGCTTACCGTCGCCTGGTTCACGGCCGCCGGAGGCCAGCCCCGCATCCACGCTCGCCATTCCGCAGACGGGGCTAGGACGCTCGGGGAACCGCAGGGAATCGATCTCGGCCAACCGATGGGCCGGCTCGACACCGTGATGCTTCGGGATGGCAGCGCGGTCGTGACCTGGCTCGAGGCCGGTGGCGGAGTGTCGGAGGCGGGGATCTACGCGCGCCGCATTTTCCCCGGCGGTGGCCTCTCCGCACCATCACTCGTCGCGGCCTCCTCAAGCGCGCGGTCCAGCGGCTTTCCGCGCACCGCCCGGCACGGTCCGGAAGCAGTGCTGGTGGTGTGGACCCAGACCGGGGAGGCGCCCCGGGTGCGGCTGACCAGCATCCCGCTCACGACGCTAGGACGAGTGGCAAGCGAGCGTTGAGCGCGGAGGGGGCCGGTCTGGCGCGAGTCCCGGCTCAGGCCAAGGCGACCCCGCGGGGGACCCGCAGCACGACCGTGCCGGCCACCTTGTCGTGCCACGCTTGGCACTCCCGGTCGAAGGCGATCCAGAGGAACCCGAGGCCGAGCGGGAGCAGCGACAGGAAACAACCGAGCGCGCGGAGGCACGCCGTGGTCCAATCAACCTCGCGTCCGTCGGTCCGCACGACGCGAAGTCCGAACACGGTGCCACCGATGGTCGTGCCGCGGAGACGCCAGAGGACGGCGCCGTAGCCGGCGAGCACGAGCAGGAAAGCGGGCGCCAGCGCGCGGGCCAGCGCCACCACGATGCCGACGACCAGCGCGTCAATCGCCAGCGCCGCGAGGCGCACGAGCAAACCGGCCCGCGGCAAGGCGTCCGAATCCGCCCCCGCACCCCCGGCCGGAGGCGTAGCGGGCACGGCGGCCCGCCCGGGCTCCGGGGCGGGCTCGGCCGCGGGGGCGGCGTCCGCGGCGGGAGCGGGGCCCGATGCCGCGGCGGCGGCCGACGGGGTTGCCCCGGGGGAAGGCGCGCGGCGCAAGGCCAGCGCCGCGACCAGCACCATCACGCCGACACTCAGCCAGGTCAGGGTGAGCACCAGCGCGAAGCCGAGGAACGGCACCGTGTAGAGCAGCAGCACCACCGCGGCGCCGAGGAGCAGGGCGGTCCCGATGCTGTTCCGGTCGCCGCCGAGCGCGCCCAGCAGCCGGCGACCGAGCCAGATCCGCAAGGCGGCCTGCCCGAGGATGTGGGCACCCAGCAGGCCGAGCGCCAGGAACGGCACGAGCACCAGCCCGACCACCGATACGGAAAGCACCGTGAGCACCACCGGCGTGCAGATCACGGTCAGGACGGTCGTCAGGAGCGTCAGGCCCGGGCACGCGCCCAGCGTGTCCACTGCCCGCTCGACCGGACCCCGGAAGATCAGGGCGGACAAAAGGTACAGCGCGGCGAAGCCGGCCGCGATAAACCACGCCCAGCCGAGGCCCTCGCGGAAGGCGAGCGGCCGCCCCCAGAGCAGGCATGAGCGCAGCCACGTCATCGCGCCGGACCAGGTCTCGGAGGAATGGATGGTGATCACGCCGATCGCGGGGCCCGAAACCTTGGCGGCCGGATCCCGGCGAACGTGCCCGCCGACCAGCACGTAGCCGCGGGGCAACTCCGCCCGCGGCCCGAGCTCGAGCATGCCCCCGACCACGACCACCTCGCGGCCGACCGGACCGTCGATCAACGCGGACCCGCCGATGACCACCACGCCGCCCTCGACCCGGCCGCGTTGCTCGACGGAGCCAAATACGCCGACCAGATCCTTGCCCACGGAGCCGCCAGGTCGCACCACGGCGGACCCGAAAATCGCGACGGCGTCCCGGGCGACTTCACCGGCCACCTCAAGGGATCCGCAAATGCTGACAGCCTCGCTGCGCCGCTCCCCTGCACCGACCGATTGATCGCCGACCGGGGGGCGCTTCCGCCGCGCGCGTTCCTCCTGTCCCGCGGGGGCGGCGGGCGGCGTCTCCGGCGGCGTCTCCGCGCCACGAATCAGCCCAGCGCCAAACGCGAGCCCGCAAACCAGCAGCCGCACGGTTGGCGCCCGCCAGGCGCTTGCTATCGAAAGGGCGACCACGGGGGCGGAGGACAGGAAGTTCATCGGGAAAAGGGAGCGGATGGTTCAGGCGCGGGGCGCCAGCAGACGGGTCAGGGCGAGGACGAGCGCGAGCACGGCGGCCAGGCTGGTGCAGAAGGCGAAGCCGAGCTCCTGCAGCCACGCCCCGGGGAGTTCCGCGACGGAGCGGAGCATCACCGGCCCCAGTGCGGCGAGTGGCGCGAGCGCGTCGATCAGGCGCGCGAGGGCGGCGGCGAGGCGTTCCGTGCCGCCGTGGAAGGCGGCGGCGCTGAGGATGGCTCCCGCGCCGGCGGTGAGGACGAAGATCAACCGCGCGGAATGGGGCCAGCCCGCAAATTCGCGGCGCCACCAGGGTCGGGCCTCGCGACGGGCCAGCTCGGCGAGAACCCGGCCGGCCAGCGTGGCGGGCGAGGTGGGCGACGGCAGCGCCCGCAGCGTGGCGTGGGTCCACGCCGCGAGGGGATCCGGTTCCGGAGGCAAGCGGGCGGGGTCAGGGCGCGGGGTCATCGGGAAATGGAATCGTGGGGGGTGCCGGCGCCGCGCAGCGCGGTCGCGAGGGCGGCGCGGCCGCGGAACAGGTCCGTCTTCACCTTGGCGAGGGAGACGCCAAGGCGGGTGGCGATCTCGTCGTACGGCAAATCCTCGTAATGGAAGAGCACCAGCGGGACCCGCTGGTGGTCGGGCAGCGCGGCGAGGGCCTGTTCCACCTGGGCGCGGCGCTCCGCGGCCTCCACCGGGGCGCGCGGCTCGTCGGGCGCGGCGAACTCCACCTCTGGTCCCGGGCCTTCGCCGGGGTCCTCGCGGCGCAGTTCGGAGAAGAATCGCCACCGATTCCGGTAGCGGGTGAGGTGGTTGAGGGCGAGGTTGGTGGCCACCGCCTTCAGCCAACCGCCGGCCGTCGGGCTGGCGCGTAGCTGGGCGAACCGCGCGTGCGCCCGCAGGAACACCTCCTGCGCGATGTCCTCGGCCTGGGCGCGATTGGCCGTGAGCCGGACGGCGGTGGCGAAGACCGTATCCTGATAGGCACGCATAAAGGCAGTGAATTCTTCCTCCGCGCTCACGGGAGGGACGGGCGACGCGGCGAATTCATTGCGGTTCACCGGCAGAACCCCTCGGACCGGGGAAAGTTGCGGTCTCCGTGCGGGAGCCGGGCGGCGGGAATCAGAAGTCGATCGCCTTGATCGTGCCGATTTTAACCTCGAAGCGCTCTGCGTACGGCTTCACCCGCCGCAGTTCGGTGCGCTGCAGGTCCATCGAGGCCCCGCCCGAGAAGAAGAGGATGGACCAATCCGCGTCGCCGCTGATCCCGGCGAGCGCCGGCGGCGCCTGAGGATCGACCTGCACAAAGTCGAGGGTGGCGTCACCAGCCTTCACGTTGAGCACCAGCTTGGCGCGGAACGACTCGCGGAGGAGCACCGAAAGGTTCTCGAGCACCTCCCCCTCCTTCCGCAGGCGCGCCTGCACCCGAAACTTCTCGGGCGGGAAGCGAAGGTTGTCGTTCCGCCGGAGCGGCAACTCGAAGATCCAATGCGTCGCGGTCTCCTCCGCTAGGGTGGAACCGCCGAGCTCGATCGCCTCGCCCAGCGTCGGGTAGCCGCGCCGCGGGGCGGAGGGCCGCTCCGGGTCCGCCTCCTCGCCCCGGCGGCGGTACTTGGCGCGGTCGCGATCGGACGGCTCGCGGCCGTTGATCATCACTGGCGTCCACTGCTGCTCAAACGGCTTGGAGGGGTCGTACCGGAGGATCTGCTCCGACTTCACCTTGCCGGCCGAGTCGCGCATCACGCGACGCTCGGTGTAGGCCCAGCGGGGGAAGTCGTCCGCGACGCGCTGGAGCGCAGTGGTGAGGAGCGAGAGTTCCTCGGGCGTGACGGGCCGCGGCAGCGCTCGGACCACGACGGGCAGGACTAGCAAAAGGAGCAGACTGGGTAACGAGGAGCGGCGGGAGGACATCAGCGCGACGGACCCTCTCCAGTACACGCAGGTTGCGCAAGTCCCCTTGCGCGGAGGCGGGCGAGGGCGTTTCAACCAGCAGGCGCCGAACCACCGGCTTCGGCCGGGCCCGCGGGAGTCCGGAACCGAGCTGGCACCTCGCCCGCGCGTCCCTGCACCACCACCTCTAGGAGGCTGGCGAGAGCGTCCGCGCGAGGGATTGACCGCTCGAGGGCGAGCTGGTCGGCGCGCCGCGACAGTTGCGCGGCCATCACGGGGGCTTGGGCCGGCGAGGCTCCGAGACGCGCGCAGAGTTGGATGAGTTGCTCCAGTTCGTTCACGGGGCGGGCCGCCGGTGCACGCTGGGGCGCGCTTCGCCGGGAAGGAGCAGGCGCCCGTCGGCGGGCGCGTGAAGCAGGCTGATCATCGCGAGTCCGATCCAGCCCCCGCGGCCATCCGCCGCGGCGCCCCTCACCTCGCCAGCCGGCCGGTCCTCCGGTCCGCGCAGGGGCGTGCCGGGAGCCGGGGCCACGTCGCCCTCCCCAGCCACGCGCCAGAGCTGCCGCCGCACCTGCCCCATCGCCTTGAGCCGCGCCATCACCTCCTGACCGAGGTAACAGCCCTTCTGGAACGACACCGCCGCATCCTCGAGCCCCGCCTCCTGCGGGAGATCCGCGGGGCCGAACTCCTCGGGGATGGCCGGTAACCCCGCGTCCAGCCGCAGCAGCTTCATCCGCGCGGCGTCCAGTTCGTGTCCCGGCGGCGGCAGCGCGGCCGCGACCTCGCGCCGGCCGACCCACTCCACGTTGCCCGCAGCGAGGCGCCGGCCCGGAAACCGGAAGGCGTCCGGACCCGCGGGGGGGCCCTCAGGTGCGGTCGCGAGGATACTGAGCCCGGTCCACGCCGCCGTCTGATCCTCGAGCGTCACCTCATCGGCGATGAGGAAGGCCTCGAGGCGGGCGAGGAGCGTGGCGGCGGGCGTGAAGTAGCTGCCGATCCAGAATTCATCTGGCGCCCCGCCCCGAAGCACGAAGCTCTCGCCGACCACCTTGCCCTTCAGCGAGAGCCACAACCCATAGGTCGCGGCGGCATCGCCATTCCGGAGCGGCCGGAGGTCCTGGGAGCACTGTCCCTGCAAAAACGAGAGGGCATCAGGACCTGACACGCGGAGCCAAGCGGCCGGATCCCAACGGTGCCAGGCGGGGTAAGGAGAAAAGTTGATATCTTTTAAAACCATGTTTCGGAATGCTTTAAGAAATATATGGTCGATTTTGAAAACTTCTCATTGACCCGGGTGCTGCTGTGCCTACTTCTCCCAACGTCACTTTCAAGACTTCTCCCGCCTAGCGGGAGTTTTGGGGTAACTAAGAAAGCAAAGGCCGGCCGCTTAGGGGTAAGCGGCCGGCCACTTTTTTTCCCGGTCGGTTCGGCCGCCGTTTGCCCCTTGCGTGGGATCTCCGGGGTCGGCTCCGTCGGGGATGCTCGCCGCTCTGTTTGCCGCCACCTTCTTCGCGCTCAGCGCGAGCTGCGCGAACCAGAGCCTGCGGCACTTTGGTCCGGCGCGGGCAAACCTCGGCCGGCTGGTGGTGGCGACGATCGTGCTCGGGGCGTTCGCGCACACCGCGGGCGGCGGCCTCAGTAGCGCGAGCACAGTCTGGTTTCTCCTCAGCGGGGTGATCGGGATGGGACTCGGCGACCTGGCGGTCTACGCGGCCCTGCCACGGCTGGGTTCGCGACTCACGGTACTTATCGTCCAATGCCTCGCGGCGCCCTTGGCGGCGGTGGGGGAATGGTTCTGGCTGGGTACGCGGATCACCGCGCCCGAGATGCTCTGGGGCGTCGTGATCCTCGGTGGGGTGGCGCTCGCGCTCTCGCCGGAAGGGGGTGGCGGGCGGACGGCGGGCGGCGCCGCCGCGCTTGGGTTGGCCTTCCTCGCGGCGTGCGGCCAGGGCTTCGGCGCACTGGTCAGTCGCAAGGGAGTGCAGGTGGCGGAGGCGGCGGGGGAACTGGTGGGGAACGCGACCTTCGGCCTGACCGCGGCTTACCAGCGGATTCTGGCCGGCCTGCTTCTGACCGCGCTCTGGTTCGCGGTGCGGAGACGGTGGGCGGGTACCGCGGAGTCGCCGTGGGCGCCCTACCGGCATCCCGGCGCGTCCGACCCGCTCGGGACCGGGTGGAGCTGGATGGTGGCGAACGGTCTCGCGGGGCCGGTGATCGGCGTCGGTTGCTACCAGTGGGCGCTGGCAACCACGCCGAGCGGGCTCGTACTGCCGATCGCAGCGACCGCGCCGCTGCTGGCGATGCCAATCGCGTACTGGCTCGAAGGCGATCGGCCCGGGAAGCGGGCGATCCTCGGCGGCTTGGTGGCGGTCGCGGGGTGCGTCGCCCTCGCCCGGGCGCGGTGAGGCGCGGCGCCGGCGCGCACGCCACGGTTGACGCCCCGGGCGCGAGGCGGTGTCGTCGCCGGTTTCGATGCTGACGATCGCCGATGTCTCCAAGTCCTACGGCACCCGCGAGCTGTTCGCCGAGGTGTCGCTCTTCATCGCCCGCACCGACCGCCTCGGGCTGGTGGGGCCGAACGGCGCGGGCAAATCGACCCTCTTCAACCTGATCCTCGGCGAGGAGCGGCCGGACACCGGGACGATCGAGTGGGAACGCGGGGCCGACTTCGGCTTTCTCCCGCAGGAGAGCGCGCCCGCCGGCGAGGAGACCATCCTGCACATCGCCACCAGCGGGAAGCGCCTCGAGCCCACGGAGGACGACTTCGACATCGATTACACCTTGGAGCCGCGCGCCCGGAAGATCCTCGCCGGGCTTGGGTTCCGCGAGGGGGACGCCGACCTGCCGGCGAAGACCTTCTCCGGCGGCTGGGTGATGCGTGCCCACCTCGCCCGCCTGCTCGTGGCCGAGCCCGCCCTGCTGCTGCTCGACGAGCCCACCAACCACCTCGATCTTGAGGCCCTGCTCTGGTTCCAGGACTACCTGACCCGCTACCCGGGCGGCCTCGTGGTCATCTCGCACGATCGTGCCTTCCTCAACGCCCTCTGCACCGGGATGCTCGAGCTGCGCGGCGGGCGGCTCCACTACTACCACGGCAACTACGACAACTTCCTGCAGGAGAAGGAGGCCCGCAAGGAACAGCAGGCGGCGCTCTTCAAGAACCAGCAGCGCGAGATCGCCCACCTGCAGAAGTTCGTCGACCGCTTCGGCGCCAAGGCCTCGATGGCCTCCCGCGCGAAATCGAAGGAGAAGCAGATCGAGCGCCTGCAGGAGGTCGCCGTCGAGGAGCCGCACGAGGAGCTCAAGCGGATCAACTTCCGCTTCCCGCAGCCGCCCCGCTCCGGCCTCAAGGTGATCGAGCTCGCGCAGGTCCGGCAGGCCTACGGCGACCACGTGGTCTACCGCGACCTCAACTTCACCGCCGAACGCGGCCAGCGCATCGTGCTCGTCGGCCCCAACGGCGCGGGCAAGTCCACGCTGCTCAAGATCCTCGCCGGCGTGATCCCGATCGAGGGCGGCAATCGCGAGCTCGGCAGCAATGTGTTCACGGGCTACTTCGCCCAGAACCGCCTCGACAACCTGAAGCCGGACCTGACGGTCTTCGAGAACGTGATGGAGCTGCGGACGAACGAGAACCAGCTCACCGAGCAGCAGGCCCGCGCGATCCTCGGCGCCTTCCTGTTCCGCAAGGACGACGTCCACAAGCCGATCGGCGTGCTCTCCGGCGGCGAGAAGTCGCGCCTCGCCCTCGCCCGCCTGCTGGTGAAGCCGCCGAACCTGCTGCTGATGGACGAGCCGACCACGCACCTCGACATCGCGTCGATCGACGCGCTGCTCCACGCGCTCAAGTCCTACGAGGGCACGCTGATCTTCATCAGCCACGACGTGCACTTCATCCGCGCGCTCGCCGAGAACGTGCTGCACGTGCACAGCGGGCGCCTCACGCCCTACGCCGGCAACTACGACTACTACCTCGAGAAATCCAAGGCCGGCGACGCCCGCGCCGCGCTGACCGCCGGCTTCACCGACGCCCGGCCGAAACAAGCCGCCACGCCGGCTCCGGCCCCCGCGCCTGCCGCCCCGGCCCGGAAAAAGGCGTCCGCCTCCGAGGTGCGGAAATTCCGCGAGCACGTCGGGCAACTCGAGAAGACCGTGACGGAGCTGGAGGCCAAGCAGGCCGAGATCACGGCGGCCCTCGAGGCCCCCGAGACCTACGCCGACAAGGGCAAGTTCCATCACCTCAACCGCGAGCTCTCCGTGGTGGTCGACCAGCTCGGCGAGGCCACCACCGCCTGGGAACGCGCCGCCTCCGAACTCCAGGAACTCGAGCGCGACGCCTAGGCGCCCCGGGCGGGACCGGAGCGGATCCGGCGCACAAACTCGGCCTCGAAAACCTCGTAGACCAGGCTCCTTTCCCCGGCGAAGAGCACCTCCAGCGCACCCTCGGAAGCGTAGGCGAAGATGACGCGGTGGCGACCGACCCGGAGCCGGTGGTATCCAGTCAAGCCGCCCTCCAAAGGCAGGATATCCCCTCGCTCAAAAGCGAGTTCCCGGAGCGCGCGCTTCAAGGCGCGGCGCGGCTCGGGTGCCAGCCGCGTCGCGAACCGCGTAACCTGGGCCGAGACCCGGAGACCCCGACTCATTCCGGGATATCGTCCAATTTGCCGAAGACCGTCCGGCCGGCCCGGTGGTCGCTGACCGCCTTGACCAATTCCGGATCGGTGAGGAGCTCGAGGGTTTCCGCGACCGCCGCCATCCGCTCGTAACTCACCACGCACGCGACGGGCGCCTCGTGACGGGTCACCGTGACGACCCGCCCGCTTTCCGCCGCCCGGATGAGGGCCGGGAAGTTGTTTTGGCCCTCGGAAACGCTCACGGTAGATTTCATTCCGTTATACCTGTACCGAAATCTCTTCCCGTCAAGGAGGCTGCCGCGCGGGTGATCCTCACCCCGCGAGCCGGTCCGCGACCAGCGGCGGGGGGACGACCGCCGTTTCCCCGAGCGCAAAGGCCCCGGCCAGCAACGCGCGGGCCTCGGCCAGGCCGGACCGGTCGTTCGCGTGCAGCCACGCGAGCGGCTGGCCCGCCGTGACCGCCTCCCCCACCCTCGCCAGCCCGGCCACCCCGACGGCGGGATCCACGGAGTCCTCCGCACGCGCGCGGCCCGCGCCGAGCCGCAAGGCCGCGAACGCCACGGACCGCGCGTCCACCGCGGCAACCCACCCCGAGCGAGGCGCCAACACCGGCTCGACGTGCCGCGCGACCGGCAACCGGTCAGGATCATCCACCACGCGCGCGTCGCCGCCCTGCGCGGCGATGACGGCGCGGAACTTCTCCAGCGCGGCCCCGCTGCTCAGAGCGGCCTCGAGCCGCGCGTTCGCCTGCGCGGGATCCGCGGCGACGCCGCCCAGCAGAAGCATCTCCACGGCGAGCGCGCGCGTGACCTCCATCAGGTCCGCGGGGCCCGCGCCGCGGAGCGCCGCGATCGACTCGGTCACCTCGAGGGCGTTGCCCACCGCCCGGCCGAGCGGAGCGTCCATCCGGGTCAGCAACGCGCGCACCTGCTTGCCCGCGGCGCGGCCCACGCGGACCAGCGTCGCGGCCAGATCCCGCGCCGCAGGCAGGTCGGGCATGAACGCGCCGCGCCCGAACTTCACGTCCAGCACGAGCGCGTCGATCCCGGCGGCTAGCTTCTTGGACAGGATCGAGCCGCAGATCAGCGGGATGCTCTCGACCGTCGCGGTGACGTCGCGCAGCGCGTAGAGCCGGCGGTCCGCCGGGGCGAGCTCGGGGGTCTGGCCGATCAGGGCGCAGCCGACGCGCGCGACCTGGTCGCGGTACTCCGCGAGCGACCGCCCGGTGCGGAAGCCCGGGATGGCCTCGAGCTTGTCGAGGGTGCCGCCGGAGTGCCCGAGACCGCGGCCGCTGATCATCGGCACGGGGACGCCGCAGGCTGCGACCCACGGGGCCAGCACGAGGGAGACCTTGTCGCCCACCCCGCCGGTGGAGTGCTTGTCGACCTTGATCCCGGGGATGGCGGAAAGATCGGCGACCGCGCCCGAGCGCGTCATCGCCGCCGTGTAGAGGGCGGTCTCCTCCGCGTCGAGGCCGCGGAGGCAGATCGCCATCAGGAGGGCGGAGAGCTGGTAGTCCGCCCAGGAGCCGTCGGTCGCGCCACGGACGAACGCCCCGATCTCCTCCGCGGTCAGGGCGTGGCCGTCACGCTTGCGGGCGATGATGCGCGGGGGGGACATCGGCGGGGCTCAGCTGCGGAAGAGCACGTCCTCGCGGTTGAACATCCTCACCGCCAAAGCGAGGGCGCCGGCGGCGTAGAGCGAGGAGGAAACGAAGATGAGCGCGATGTAGCCCCAAGGCCAGGAACCGGAGAGCATCTCCTTGCAGACCAGGCTCAGGTTGAGCAGCGGGATGAGCGCGGTCCGCGCGGTGAGCTCGGTGCCGGGCAGGGCGGCGATCATCCCCGGCACAAGAACGACCACGATGAGGGGACCGAGGTAGCTCTGGGCCTCCTTGTAGCTCTTGGCGAAAAGGGAGACGGTGAGGGCGACGGCGGAGAACAGCACGGCCACGGGCAGGACCATCGCGAAGACGCCGGCCAGCCCGAGCGGGTCGATCGTCGGGAGCGAACCCATCCCGGCGGCCGCGGCGCCGGGCGGCAGCGCGCCCCCGGCGGCGGCCCCGGAGGATCCGAGGAAGAGCGCCCCGCCAAGGAGGGCGCTCCCGGCCATCGAGGCCACCACGAAGAACATCGACGCCAGCGACCCCGTCAGCACGAGGAGGAATTTCCCGAGCACGAGGTCGAGGCGCGCGACGGGGCTGCAGAGGAG
>Ga0194119_10007452_pt1 | contig 15411 bp, 19 predicted proteins | sample TA2MahC100mmetaG_FD_148620 | JGI IMG/M metagenome (GOLD analysis project Ga0194119, IMG submission 148620) | Freshwater microbial communities from Lake Tanganyika, Tanzania - TA2015018 Mahale Deep Cast 100m | ecosystem: Environmental > Aquatic > Freshwater > Lake | place: Tanzania: Lake... | reverse complement strand
ACCGAGAAGGTGACCGGCTCAGCCATCGTCGCTGGCCACCAGTTCCAGGGTGACCGGCTGACGCTGCTGCAACAGCGTCATCAGCACCGCAACCACCGGCCGCTCCTGTTCTCGGCAAGTCCGCAGCACACGTTGCGCTGCGCGCCTTACAACAAATCAACGCAGGATCTTTCGGCCCCGCCGGTGAGGTGCGCCAAGAAATCGCGGCCTATTACAAATTCTCGCTACGCTAGTTGCGGTCCGGCAGGATGACGAAGTCGAACGGCGCGCCGCCGTCCCTCTTGTCCACCGCCACGATGGTGCGGATGATGCCGGACCAGGTGACCAGACGCTGTGAGTCGATGGCTATCGTCTTGGTTCCTGCGACGGCCACGCGAGCCTGGTACATCGCCGGCGGCACGGCGAGGTAGCCGGACGCAACTTTGAACGAAACGTTCGACAGAGCCGCCGTCTTGCCGTCGAGCGTTTCAAACGGCGTCGTGACGTAGACGTCCACGCCCGGCGCGCTCGCCGCCGCATGCACCACGCGAACCTTGATCTGATTGCCCATCGGAAGCGTATTGTCGTCAACCAGCAGCATCAGGTCGAGCGCCGGGGCCTTGCCGGCAAAGCCCACCGCAATCGCGGTGTAGTCGCGCCCGGCTTCGACCGTGGGCGCGGCGTTCAAAACGGTCGTGGAGGTGCCAGTCACGTTTACGCGAATCTCATGGCGGCCCGCCGGCAACGCCAGATATTCGGTGTACTCGCGATACGGGAGGTTCTCGATCACCTTTGCACCGTCCACGAGAATATCTACGCCCGGAGCGTCCGGCGAGGCATGCAGGACGCGAAGGCGACCGGTGGTCATTTGAGCAAACGCGGACGAAGCCGCAAGCAGGCATACGAGGCCTGAGGCAAAGGAAAAGCGGGTCATAGTTCTCCTAGTAGCTCCAACAGAATTTGTCGAGGGGCGTGAGGCGAGTAGCCGCGCGCCCTGGGTTTTGGGACGCCGTCTACTTGTAGTCAGATGCAAAAACTTGTTACACACGCTGACACTGGCCTTCTGCGTTAAGTGGTTGCCTGAAGGGTTCACCGTGGTCGTACCTCTTTCATCCTGGCTGCCGGAATCTTGGCAAACAAAACCGGCTCTGCAACAACCGAACTACCCGTGCGCCGAAAAGCTTTCGCAAGCGGTGGCCGAACTCTCCGCATTGCCGCCGCTGGTGACTTCGTGGGAGGTGCTCGCGCTGAAGCAGCAGCTCGCCGAGGCCGCCGCCGGCAAACGCTTCGTGCTACAGGGCGGCGATTGCGCCGAGCGTTTTGATGACTGCCGCGCCTCGTCAGTCACCAGCAAGCTCAAGATCCTGCTCCAGATGAGCCTTGTGCTTGTGCAGGGTTCGCAGAAGCCCGTAATCCGCCTCGGACGATTCGCCGGCCAATACGCCAAGCCGCGCTCAGACGACAACGAAACCCGCAACGGCGTCACCCTGCCCAGCTACCGCGGTGACCTCGTCAATCGCCCCGCCTTCACCGGGGCGCACCGCGTACCGGATCCCGACCTCTTGCGGCGCGGCTACGAACGCGCCGCGCTGACGCTCAACTTCATCCGCTCGCTCGTGCGCGGCGGCTTTGCAGACTTGCATCACCCCGAATACTGGGACCTCGAGTTCGTGCGTCACTCGCCCATGGCCGACGAGTATCACCGCCTGGCCAAAAGCATTTCCCAGTCATTGCGTTCTATGGAGAACGTGCTCGGCGCGCACTCCTCAGACTTGCAGTGGGTGGATTTCTTCACCAGCCACGAAGCGCTGCACCTGCACTATGAACAGGCCCAAACACACCGCGTGCCGCACCGCGCAGGCTGATCCAATCTGTCAACGCACTTTCCGTGGGTCGGCCTTCGCAAGGCCGATCCGGATGGCGCACACGTTGAATACTGCCGGGGCATCGAAAATCCCATCGGCGTGAAGATCGGCGCCTCAGCCACGGCCGACAGCATCAGCCGGCTGCTTGATATTCTGCACCCGAAGAACGCACCCGGCCGGCTTACCTTCATCCACAGGCTCGGTTGCGGCAAGATCGCCGAGCACCTGCCGCGGCTCATCGAACTCGTCCGCCGCTATGGCAGGCAGGTGGGCTGGATTTGCGACCCCATGCACGGCAACACCCAGACCACCACCAACGGGTTCAAGACCCGCCGTTTTGACGACATCCTGAGTGAGCTTGAACAGGCGTTTGCGATTCACGCGGCCGAAGGCTCGGTCCTGGGCGGCGTGCATTTTGAGCTCACCGGTGAGAACGTCACCGAGTGCATCGGCGGATCGAGCGGGATCACGGAAGCGGATCTGCCGGCGAACTACAAAAGCGAAGTAGACCCGCGGCTCAACTACGAACAGGCACTTGAGATGGCGTTCCTGGTGGCGCGGCAGATGGTGTCCACGCGGACGCCGGCAGCGGGCTAGGGCTAGGTGAGCATCTCGGACACGGGGATGGTCAGGTCTGCGATGGCCGCCACGCCGCTTTCGCTCAGGATGTCGACGTGCGCGTAGAAGCCGTCGTGCGGTTCGCGGTGAATCACCAGTACTCGCCGGTTCAGGTCGAGCACCCAGTATTCGACCACGCCCGCACGGGCGTAAAGATCGCGCTTTTCGCCGAGATCGAAGGTGGCGCTCGAGTCGGCCACTTCGATCAATAGCAGCAATTCATCGGAACGCGGGTGGCGATTCGCAAGATCCGGCTGATCGTTCGCCATGATTGCGATGTCCGGCTCAGGCAGGCTAAAGCTGCCATCCGGGCCCTAAACGGAAACGGGCAACTGTCCCTGAACCCGCTCCCCGAAAACACGGGTAAGCCGGGCCTGCAACGACCGGATCACCTTCGCATGCGGCGGCTTCTGGCCCATCTTATCAATCAACTCCCCGTTCACCAACTCGCACCGCTGGCCGGCAAAGAAACCCGAAGCGATCAGTTCCTCGTACTCGGCCCGCGTGAAGCGCTTGCGGCGCGGGCCTTCCTGCTGAACCGGGGCGGGTGGCACTACGAGAGCGGCTGACATAAATCTCCTAAGCTAGTTCACGATCGTCGCCGGATTCGACAACTCGCCGATCTCCGGCACCGTGATCGTCACCACATCGCCCGGCGCGAGCGCGTTCTCTTCCTTCACAATGATGCCCGTGCCCGTGCAGAGCACACTACCCGTTGGGATGGCATTCGCGCGGAACAGGTACTCCACCAGCGACTCAATCTTGCGGCTCAACTTCGACGTGTTCACCGCGCCACTGTACATCACCTCGCCGTTGCGCCGGATCTCGCACGTCATATCGAGCCCATACGGATTCGTCAGTTCATCCGGCGTCACAATCACCGGCCCGAGCGAACAGCAGGCGTTGTAGACCTTGGACTGCGGAAGATAGAGCGGGTTTTCCTTCTCGATATCCCAAGCCGAAACATCGTTGGCCAGTGTGTAGCCCAGCACCGTGCCGCCGCTGCCCATCACCACCGCCAGTTCCGGCTCCGGCGCGGTGAAGCGCGAGTCCGGCCGGATGCCAATGGGTTGACCCGGCCCCACGCACACACGCGCGGTGCCCTTGAAGAAGCTCTCCGGCCGGTGCGCGGCATTGAACACGTAGGCATAGAAGCCTTCGCGCGTGTTGTGTTCCGCGTCGCGGAACGCCGCACTCATTTCATAGGTGCATCCGCACGCCCACACTTCCCGCGGATGAATGGGGATCACCGGCATCAGCTTTTGGCCATGCTTGCTCGCCTGACGCTGCGCCAACTCACCCAGCGCGAGCTTCTCCAGTTCCGCGCGCCGGATCAGGTCCTGCATCGTGGTGTCGGGAATCGGGCGAGCCGAGCCATTCTCCCAAATCGCCGCCGTGATGCGGCCGTTCCATATCACTTGCCCAAGTTTCATTTGCTCTCTGCTCTTCCCGCTAGTACTTCAAGTACACCGTCTTGTGATCGCTGTAGAATTCCATCGCCGCCTGGCCCTGTTCTTTCGGACCGAAGCTGGAATCCTTCGTGCCGCCGAACGGCAGTTGGTATTCCACGCCCGCGCTCGGCAGGTTCACTGTCAGCAGGCCGGCTTCGGCGCGATAGACGAATTCAAATACCCGGCTGATATTGGTGGTCTGCACCGACGCCGACAGCCCGAACGGAATGTTGTTGGCAATCCGGAGGGCGTCGTAAAAGTCCCTCGCGCGCATCACCGCCAGAATGGGGCCGAAGATTTCTTCCTGCGCGAGACGCATGGTCTCGGTGACGCCGCCGAAGATCGTCGGCTCCACGAAGTAGCCCTTGTCGTAGTCGCCTCCGGTCAATCGGTTGCCGCCGCACAAGGGCTCGCCCGCTTCGGCGCGGCCAATGGCGATGTAATCGAGGTTCGTCTTGAGCTGATCTTCGTCCACCGCCGGGCCGATGTCAATGCCCGGCTTCATGCCGTCGCCCACCTTCAGCTTCTTGGTCCGCTCCACCAACGCGGCTACATACCTGTCGTAGATTGCGTCTTCCACAATCACGCGGCTCGTCGCCGTGCATTTCTGCCCGGTGGAGAAGAACGCCGCGTTCACCACGTTTTCCACGGCCGAGTTAAAGTCCGCATCGGCCAGCACGATGGTGGGGTTCTTGCCGCCCATCTCAAGCTGAATCCGCAGGCGCCGCTTGCTCGCTTCGGCATGGAGCCACTCGCCCACACCGCATGAACCGGTGAACGAAATCGCCTTGAGGTGCGTTGCGTTCACCATGGCACTACCCAGCGTGCCGCCGGAGCCCGCCACGAAGTTCACCACGCCCTTGGGAAAGCCCGCCTCATGGCACGCTTCCACAATGCGCCACGAGCTCAGCGGCGAAACCGACGCGGGCTTCACCACGATCGGGTTGCCGCAGATCAGCGCAGGAGCCATCTTCCACGCGGGAATCGCGATGGGGAAGTTCCACGGCGTGACCAGGCCCACCACGCCAATCGGCTTGCGGAGCGAGAACATGTGGACGCGGTCGCGCTCAGACGGCACGATGGCGCCTGGCATACGCGACCCTTCGCCGCCGAAGTACCGGAAGATATTGATGGCGCGGCGCACTTCGCCCTTGGCTTCGGGCAGAGTCTTGCCTTCTTCGCGGCACATCTCTTCGCCCAGTTGATCGAACTTGCGATCGAGAATGTCGGCCACTTTGTAGAGCAAGTTGCCGCGGGCCGGGCCGCTGAGGTCCGCCCAGGCAGGGAGGGCGACATGCGCGGCGTCCACGGCGGCTGTCATGTCGGCGGCAGTGCCTTTGACAAACAGGCCAACCACTTCGCCCGTGTTGGCAGGGTTGCGGTTTTCAAACGTGCGGCCGCCTACCCACTCACCGTTAATGTAGTTCTGAAAAAGAGGTGCGCTCATGGATCTTAAAAGGATACCTTTGGTGCGGTTCTCGCCGCAGGCTCGGCCTTGAAGTAGCTGTCGTTGCGGCCGAAGCCGGACAGACTGGCCGCGATGTTCTGCGGGAACAGCTGGATATACGTATTGTAGTCCTGGATGGAGTTGTTGTACTTCTGCCGTTCGATGGCGATGCGGTTTTCCGCGCCGGACAACTCGTCCTGGAGCTTCATGAAATTCTCGTTCGATTTGAGCTGCGGGTAGTTCTCAGTCAACATCAGCAGCCGTCCCAGCGCACCGTCTAGCGTCGCATTCGCGGCCATCTTCTCCTGCGGCGATCTGGCGCCGAGCAACCCGGAACGCGCCTGCGCGATTTCACCGAACACGGCCTGCGCCTGTTTGGTGATGCCCTTGACGGTTTCCACCAGGTTCGGGATCAGGTCCGCGCGCCGCTGCAGCACGTTCTCCACCTGCGCCCATGATCCTTCGATCGCATTCTTCTTGACCACCATCTCATTGCGCGCCGAGACCACCTGTCCGCCGAATACCACCCCGATTACGACGAGAGCAATGAGAGCGAGTACGCCAATTTTCATTGAGGTTTCCTTTCTGAGGGACTTCGCGATGGACTATTTGTGCAGCTCGTCCACGGCATCCACCAACCGTTGAACTCCTGTTAGGTATCGCGCAAAGACCCCGGCCGCGTCAATGGCCGACGCCTTGGTTTTCTCCTCGCGCACATCCAGCAACGGTTCAAACGCCGCGGGTTCCACGCCGAAGTGCGTGGCCGCGAGCCGCACCGTTTCGCGCCGCGAGAGGCCGCCTTCGTGGCCAGCCAGCAGCAGCCCGTGCCGCGCCAGCACGAGAAGCGTCGACACCGAATCGGCCATCAACTGCACGAGGAGCTTTTTGTCATGAAGCACGCCCGCGGCCTTCTGCCGCAGGCCAAGCAATTTGGTGCGGAGTTCGTACTCCACCTGCGCGCGATAGAACGAGCGGTCCACCACTCGCCCGTCGATGACATCCTTGCCGTGGAGTACCCGGCGGCGCGACTGCATGTCCGTGTATTTGATGGGAAAGCAGTCGGTGGAGCCGGCCACTTCGAACTCGGTCATCAACACCGGCGCGGGGTTCTAGCGCTCCATCCACCAATGAAACAGAGCTTCGGACGCCGCCAGTTCATCCGGCCCCACGCGGCCGAGCACGCACAGGAGATTGAAATCCGAGTAGTGTTCGTTGAACTCGGCGCCCGCGGCCGACCCGTAGAGAATCAGCGCCACGGCGTTCGCGCCAAACGCTTTTGTGAACCGCTCGGTGAACTGTTTGAGTTGTACTTCCTTGTTCATGTCGTCACTACCAGTCGCTCGATGCGCCGCCGCCGCCGGAGTCGCCGCCGCCAAAACCGCCAAAGCCTCCTCCGGAATCGTTCATCCCCCAAAAACTGCCGCCGCGTGGATAATGGCCTGGAAAGCTGGCGGGAAGAAGATGGGAATCACGCCACCTCCTCCGCCGCGGCGGTAGCGGCGCTTGGACGCGGTCCGGCTGTTGAGATAGAACATCAGCAGCACAAAGCCGACGAAGACAATCATCTCCACCGGGATCGCCGGCTCAGTAGCGCGTGGGCGGCTGGTGCGGATCGGCGCGGCGCCGCTCACGCCTTTGGCCGCCAGCACCTTGTCGCCGATGGTACGCGCGGCCGCAATCATCGCGTCGCCTTAGTGATTCTCGCGCAACGCCGGGCGCATCTCACGCAGAACGGAGCCACTGAAACCGTCCGGCAGAATCGGCTCAAGCCCGTGGCCGATTTCGAGGCGGCTCTTGCGCTCGCGCCGAGCCAGCAACAGCAGCGCGCCTTCGTTCGACTTCTTTTGTCCGATGCCCCAGGCGCGATAGAGCGCGTTGGCCACGTCGGCCACGGGCTAATTCTCAAGCGAGAGGAGCGTGACAAACGCCAATTGCACACCGGTTCGATCTTCAAGGTCCTTGCAGTAGCACTCGATCTACAGCTTTGAAGCAGTGTCGATCACGTGCGAAAAATCGCTCACGTAGCCTTGTGGCTTGAACGATGTGAAGTCATAGCCCCAGGCGGCACACGCGGCACGCAAGGCGGCGAGAGCGGCGCGTTTCATCGAAGTCAGCAGGCCAATTGGCTCCGGCCGACGCGCAAGCCATTCAGCCGTCCCACCACCGTCACGCCCATCGCGGCAGGCCGGAACAACTCGTTGGCCGTAGCCTGCACCGACTCCGCCGTTACCGCGTCAATCTCCGCCACAATCTCGTCAAGCGTTGCAAAGCGGCCGAAGTACAACTCTTGGCGCGCGAGGTTCGACATGCGGCTGGATGTGGATTCGAGGCCCAACATCACCGAACCCTTTAAATGGTTTTTGCCGCGGTCCAGTTCTTCCTGTGGCACGGGCTCGGTCTTCAACCGATGCAACTCCTCGATCACCAGCTCCAACACCTTCGGAACCGACTGGATCGAAGTGCCGGCGTACACCGACAGCACGCCGGAATCGCGATAGGCGTTCAGCTCTGAGAACACCGCGTAAGCCAAGCCGCGCTGCTCGCGAATCGTCTGGAACAGCCGCGAGCTCATGCTGCCGCCCAGCAGCGCGTTCATTACATACGCGCTGAAGCGCTGCGGATGCGCCACCGGATAGGCCGGCACGCCCGCCAGCATATGCACCTGCTCGAGCGACTTCTTGTCTTTCAATACGATCCGCGCCTGCGGCTCCGGCGGGCCGGCCTGCTTGCGTGGCACACGCGCGGGAAGCGAGGCAAACTCGGCCGCCACCATATCCACCACCTGCTGGTGCTCCAAGTGCCCCGCGGCAGTCACAATGATCTGCCCTGGCGTGTAGACCGAGCGGTAGAAGTTGCGTACCGTCCGCGCGTCGAAGGACTTCACCGTTTGCTTGTTGCCGATGATCGACTGCCCCAGCGGATGGCCCCGCCAGAAGTTGGAGGTGAAGGTCTCGTGGACCAGATACTCAGGGTTGTCCACCTCCATCTTCATCTCTTCGAGGATCACGCCTTTTTCTTTCTCAATGTCCTCGGGGCGGAACATGGGGCGCAGCATCATGTCAGAGAGCACGTCGAAGGCGGCCGGCAAATGCTCGTCGAGCACCTTCACGTTGAAGCACACCAGTTCCTTGCCAGTGAACGCATCGAGGTTGCCGCCCAGAGAATCGAGGCTCTTGGCAATCTCTTCTGCCGAACGTGTAGGCGTGCCCTTGAACACCATATGTTCGATGAAGTGCGAGATGCCGCTTTCCGCCGGCGTCTCCCGGCGCGAGCCCGAGTCCACCCAGATGCCGAGCGACACGCTGCGTACGTGGTCCATGGCCTCGGTGATCACGCGCAAGCCGTTGGGCAGCACCGTGGTCCTGATGGCACGCACGGCATTCTTCGACGAACCGGCCCGGTTCCGGGATACTTTCATGTGTGGTGAGGGAGTCCTTCGCCTTCTATTGTACGGTGCACTGTGTATGGTACCGTTAAAGATCTACGGAAGCACCTATGGAAGCCCTCGGAATGGTCGAAACAAAGGGACTGGTCGGCGCCATTGAAGCCGCCGATGCGATGGTCAAGACAGCGAACGTGATCCTCGAAGGCAAAGAGTTTATCGGCGCCGGGTTCGTCACGGTCACTGTGCGCGGCGATGTCGGCGCGGTGAAAGCCGCTACTGACGCTGGCGCAGCCGCGGCGCGACGCGTGGGTGAACTCGTGGCCGTGCATGTAATCCCCAACCCGCACGGCGACACCGAACGCGTATTGCCCGGCAAGAAGAAAGCCGCCTCCAAAGAGTCGGTGGGGTAGAGCGGGCCCAATCACGTGCTCCGGGAATCGGACCTCGTCTCCATTCAGGAAGTCCGCGCCAAAGTCGAACAGGCCTACGCGGCGTTCCAGCAATTTCGCACCTTCAAACAGGAACAGCTCGACGCCATTGTGGAAGCGATGGCGGCTGCGGCGCGCGCCAAGGCTGCGCATCTCGCTCAGCGCGCGGTGGAAGAAACCAGCTACGGCAACACGCCGGACAAGACTGCGAAGAATCTGCTGACCTGTGACATTCTGCCGCGCACGCTGCGCGGCATGAAGACCGTGGGCATTCTGCGCGAAGACACTGAAAAGAAAGTTATCGAGATCGGCGTGCCGGTTGGCGTAGTGGCGGCGATTCTGCCGACGACCAACCCGACGTCCACGGCGATCTACAAGACGATCATCGCGCTCAAAGCCGGCAATGCTGTGGTGCTGAGCCCGCATCCGCGCGCCCGGGCCTGTAGCTGCGAGACAGCGCGGGTCCTCTATGAAGCCGCGCGCGCGGCCGGAGCACCGGAACACATCATTCAGTGCATCGACAACGCCACCATGGAAGGCACCGACGCGCTGATGCGGCATCCCCGCACGAGCGTAATCGTAGCCACAGGCGGCGCGGGCATTGTGAAGGCGGCCTATTCGAGCGGCAAGCCCGCTTATGGGGTCGGCCCAGGCAACGTGCCGGTGCTGCTGGATGCGTCGGCGAATATCGGCGAGGCCGTGGCGAAGGTGCTGCAGGGCAAGTCTTTCGACTACGGCACGCTGTGTTCGAGCGAGCAGACGTTGGTGGCGCTCGAAGCGTCGAAGCAGGCGGTGATGGAAGAACTGAAGCGGCAGCAGGCGTACTTGTGCAACGAGACCGAATGCCGCGCGGTGGCTAAGCTGTTGATTGCGCCCAACTGGCGCATCAATGCGAACTGCGTGGGGCAAGCCGCGCCGAAGATCGCGCAGATGGCGGGCTTTGCCGTGCCACCGGAAACGCGCGTGCTGGTGACGCCCATCGGCGGCGTGGGCAAAGAGTATCCGCTCTCCATGGAGAAACTGAGCCCGGTGCTCTCGCTGCTGTTTGTGGCGGACTGGGAAGCGCAGGTGCGCGCCTGCCAGGCGCTGCTTAAGTTCGGCGGACTGGGCCACACCAGTGTGATTCATACCACCGACCCCGCGCGGGTTCGTGAATACGGATTGCGCATCCCCAGCTTCCGCGTGCTGGTGAACACACCGTCGCCGCATGGCTCGACTGGAATTACGACGGCGCTCGCGCCCGCTATGACGTTGGGGTGCGGCGCGATGGCCGGCAACGCGACGAGCGACAATTTGGGTCCGCAGCATTTGATGAATGTGAGGCGGGTAGCCACCATGATTCGTAAACCGGAAGAGGCCTTTGAAACAGCGCCCAGCGGCGATGTGCCACAGATGATGTTGTCGGCCGTGGATAAGTATCTCGCACGGCGCGGCATCGGCGGCATCGGCGGCGTAGGAGCGGCGTGCCCGGCGCCTTCCGTAGCCGCGACCGTGGTCGATCGCTTCCTCGGCCAGCGCGGCGGCGCGGCAGAAGCTCCGGCGTCATCCTGCGGTTGCCCGGCTCCAACACCCGCGCCTGCCCTGGAAACCCCCGCGCCGTCCCCTGCCCCGGCGGCTGAGCCCGTCAAAGTCACCGACTTCGTCTGCGAAGCCGACGTGCGCGATGCGATGCGCGCGGGCAAAAAGATCTTCACCGGTCCGCGAACGATCATCACACCGGCGGCAAGGGAATTGGCCGCGCAACATGATATCCTCGTGACCGCCCAGCGCCCATGAGACAAGACCTCGACAACCTCCGCAAAGAAATCGATCGCCTGCTCCGCGATGGCGCCTACGTGGTGTACCACTCGCGCTCGCGCGTGGACGAGACGATGATGCCGATTCTCTGGGACACCGAACGGCATCCCGACCCCAGCGAATTTCTCGATACGGCGCTGTCGATCGGCGTCAAGCTGGTTGTGTATCACTATCGTGAGATGACCGAGCAGGTGCTCGAAGATGGCTTTGAAAAACTCGAAGCCGCGGGCCTGCCGCGCGACCGGCACCGTGAGCTCGAACGCGAACTCAAACGGCTGAAGGGCTACGTGGGCTTCACCAGCGACATTGAACTCTCGTTCGATTTCGACCGCCAGACGTACATGTATGAAGCCACCGCGCCCTGGTACAACGACTTTCTCAACGTACTCGACGAACTCGACGAGATCTTTCAGATGGGCGGCGAAGAACCACCTTCGATGGGCGGCGGCTACTTCTCGCAGAACTAAATGACGCGGCGTCCGGCTCGCTGGAATCTCCCGGTTGCCGATCCGGCCAAAGCCAAGTGGCTGGCCGCGCAACTGCATCTGGCGCCGCTCACGGCACGCATTCTGGTCAATCGCGGCTATGCAGACGCCGGCTCGGCCAACCAGTTTCTCCACCCTTCGATTGACTCGCTCCACGATCCGTTTTTGATGAAAGGCATGGAACAGGCCGCGCGGCGGTTGCTGCAGGCCGTCCGCCGCAACGAGAAAGTTCTGCTCTACGGCGACTACGACGTGGACGGCACCACCAGTATCGTGCTGCTTTCGAAGGTGCTGCAGATGGCGGGCAACGATGCCAATTTTCATGTGCCGCATCGCCTCAAGGACGGCTACGGGATGCGTCCGGAAGTGATCAATGAAGCGGCGCAGGAGGGTACGACTCTGATTGTGAGCATGGACACCGGCATCCGCGCCAACGAGGTGGTGAAGTACGCGCGCGAGTTGGGTGTGGACGTGATTGTCACCGATCACCACTTGCCCGAAGCAGAGATTCCGCCCGCTTACGCCGTGCTGAATCCGAATCAGCCGGGCTGCGAGTATCCGGAAAAGAACTTGTGCGGCGCGGGCGTGGCCTTCAAGCTGGTGCAGGCGCTGCTGCGTTTGATGGAGATGCCGGCGGGGCGCGTGAAGCGGCTCACCGAGTCGTTTCTGAAAGTTGTGGCGATTGCCACCGTGGCCGACGTGGTGCCGCTCACCGGCGAGAACCGGGTGATCGTCAAGCACGGATTGAGCGGCCTCGGCGACACGAACAATCTCGGCCTGAAATCTCTGCTCACCGTCGCCGGCTTTCAACCCGGCGAAGCCCCCACCGCTGGGCAAGTGGCGTTTCGCTTGGCGCCGCGCATCAACGCCACGGGCCGCATGGATTCGGCGCGCAACGTCATCGAACTTTTCCTTACGTCCGATCACGACCGCGCGCGCGAACTGAGCATGCTGCTGGATGAGTTCAACAGAGAGCGCCAGGAAGTGGAGCGCGACATTCTGGCGGCCACCCTGAAGGAAACCGAAGAATGGCCCGTGGACGATGAGCGCCGCGCGCTGGTGTTCGCCGGCGAAGGCTGGCACCACGGCGTGGCGGGCATTGTCGCCAGCCGCCTGGTGGAGCGTTTCCATCGCCCGGTGTTTGTGCTGGAGATCGACCCGGTGAAGCAGCAAGCGGTCGGCTCGGGCCGGAGCGTGCCCGCGTTTCATCTGCTTGAGGCCCTCGAATCGATGCCGAAGTTGTTTGTGAAGTTCGGCGGCCACCACCAGGCGGCGGGCTTGACGATGGATGTCGCGCGCTTGGAGGAGTTTAAGCACCGCTTTGCCGCGTATGCACGCGAGCGGCTGGACGTCGAGGAACTGTGCCCGCACTTCCGGATCGACGCGGAAGTGGAACTGCGCGAACTGACACCGTCCACCGGCCGCGAAGTATTGTCGCTCGGACCGTTCGGCTACGGTAATCCTACGCCGGTGCTGGCTGTCCGCGGGGCGACGCTGCGGCAGCCGCCCTCCATCATGAAAGAGCGCCATCTGAAATTCTTCCTGCAGCAGGACCGCTTCCCGCTGACCTGCAAGGCATGGAACTGGGTGGAACGGCTGGATGAGTTTCCCACCGGCGACGAGACGCTGATTGACGCCGTGTTTGCGCTCGAAGAAGACACCTACTCGGCCTTCTCCGCCACACTGCGCGACCTGCGGCTATCCACGCCATCGTTCTTGTAGCACACGCGCGCCAAAAACAAGGCCGCCGTGGCACTCACTTTTTGAAATAAGTGATTTCCGCCGCGGCGGATAGGAAAATTCGCGTTTCGTGTGAACGGCCCTAGTGGGTTCGTTTTTGCACAATCTCTTGAACCGGAAGCGGTGGGCGGCGGCTACCGCCCGTAAGCCGCGATGCGGCCTAACGTTTGAAGAAGGCCCGGACGGCGCCGGCCGTTTCGTCGGCAAAGGAATCCGCCATGCGCGGATAGAGCGGAAGGCTGAGTACTTCACGCGATGCCTGTTCGGCGTTCGGCAGGCTGCCGCGCTTGAGGCCGGCGCTGGCAAACGCCGGCATCAGGTGGAGCGGAACCGGATAGTGGATGCCGGCAAAGATGCCCCGCGCGGCGAGAAACTCGCGGAGCGCGTTGCGGCGTTTGGTGCGGATGACATAGAGGTGCCGCACGCTGAACTCGTGCGTCTTGACCAGCCGGATGCCCGGGCAATCGGCCAGGGCCGCATCGTAGCGCGCGGCCAAGCGGCGCCGGTCCGCAGTCCAATCGGTCAGGCGCGTGAGGAACGCCCGCAGGTAGCAGCATTGCATTTCATCGAGCCGCGAATTGCGGCCGACAAAGTACGATACTTGCCCGCCGGGCTTGCGTCCGCCGTCGCGCCATTGCCGCAGACGATCCGCCACCGCCTTGCCGGGCGTGACAATGGCGCCGCCATCACCCAATGCACCCAGATTTTTAGTGGGATAGAACGAGTACGTAACGTACGGCCCGTAGTGCGTTAGTGGCTTGCCGCCATGGGCAGCTCCATGCGCCTGGGCCGCATCCTGCATCAACACGGCGCCGGCTCTGTTCGCCAGAGTCCGCAGCAAGCTCAGGTGGCAGGCTTGCCCATACAGATGCACGGGTACGATCGCCGCCGTCCGTTTAGTGATGCGCCGTTCGGCATCCCGTGGATCCATCAGCAGCGTGTCCGGGTCCACGTCGCAGAACCGAATCTGCGCGCCAGTGCCGCAAATGCCGATTCCGGTAAACGGAGCGGTGAGCGCGGTGGTGAGTACTTCCTGCTTGGGGCTGTTCACGCCGGCGTCGCGGAGCGCCAGTTCAATCGCGTCGGTGCCGTTGGCGACGCCCACTGCGCGAGCGCGGCCGGGCTCCACAAACTCTCCCCACTCCTGTTCAAAGGCGGCTAGTTGGGTCCCCAGAATAAAGTGCTTGCGCGCGAACAACTCCTCCAAACGTTCCCGCCAAAACGGCGCCGCATCGTCAATCAACGCTCCGAAATCGATCGGCGGAATCCGCACGGGCGTCTTCGCCTTCATCATCACTTTCCCCGCCCCAGAAGCACCACGTCCGTCCACAGCCTGATCAACTGCCACAGTGTCTTCAGTAGAGACCTGAAGCGGAAGAACTGGCTCGTGCCGTGCAGGCGCGGGTAGTGATGCACGCCCACTTCGCACACACCGCAACCGCTCATTTCGATTTTGCGTACCAGTTCCACGCAGATGGTGCCGCTGGTGGAGGTCAGGTACACGTCCTGCACGATGGCGCGGCGCATCAGGCGAAAGTCGCAGTCGACGTCCCGAATCCGGATGCCGAAAAGGAATCGCGCGAACTGGTTGTAGATCTTCCCGATCCAGATACGGTGCCAGGGGTCGTTCCGTTCCAGCTTGAAGCCGTTCACCAAACCGACGGCGGGAGTCATCAGCGCCAGCAGTTTGGGCAACTCGCCCACATCGTACTGGCCATCACCGTCTGTGTAGAACACCAGGTCGAGGGTGGCCGCCAAAAAGCCGCTGCGCAACGCGCGGCCGTATCCGCGGTTCACCTCGTGCGTGATCACGCGCATATGGGGCGCGTATTGCTGGCGCAACTGCTCCAGCACTTCGCCAGTGTTGTCCAGACTCCCGTCGTTCACCACGATCACTTCGTGGCCGCGCGACGTCGCGCGAAGAACCGAAAACGTCTTTCCGATCAGTTCCGGAAGCGAGGGAGCATCGTTGTATGCGGGGAAAAAGACACTGATGCTTTCGGGGTTCAAGTACTCACCGGCCCAATTAACCTTTTGCCATCATCGCACACCGACCGGGATGAGGCGAGGACCTCTCGTACTACATCGCCGCAACGTCGGTCAGGCGAAAATCACGGCCGCTTTACCGATAAGTAAGTTTTTTGTGGTCCAGTCCCAGTTGGTGAAGTACCGTGGCGTGCAGATCGTGGGGGTGAACGCGGTTCTCCACGGCCTTG
>Ga0194119_10007451_pt1 | contig 15415 bp, 15 predicted proteins | sample TA2MahC100mmetaG_FD_148620 | JGI IMG/M metagenome (GOLD analysis project Ga0194119, IMG submission 148620) | Freshwater microbial communities from Lake Tanganyika, Tanzania - TA2015018 Mahale Deep Cast 100m | ecosystem: Environmental > Aquatic > Freshwater > Lake | place: Tanzania: Lake... | reverse complement strand
CCGTCATCGCCGAACTTCAGCGCCAACCCCTCTCGATCATGGCTACGTCGATTACCTCCGCCACAAGCCTCTGGCACTCAAGTCGGCGTGATGTTCAGAAATCTACGTTTTCACTTGCGCGCTAACACCGATGGTGACCACCTCAACCATCACAGCTCAGAATAACACGGAAAGTAATAGGATCTAGATTCAGGATAAGAGCGGTTTCATCACGCGGCCATGCACGTCGGTGAGGCGGAAGTAACGGCCCTGGAAGCGGTAGGTGAGGCGTGTGTGTTCAATGCCGAGGCAGTGGAGAATGGTGGCTTGCAAGTCGTGCACGTGGACGCCGTTTTCGACGATGTTGTAGCTATAGTCGTCCGTGGAGCCGTAGACGAGACCGGGCTTGATGCCGCCGCCGGCCATCCAGATGGAGAAGCAGCGCGGGTGATGATCGCGCCCGTACTCCTCTTTGGTGAGGCGGCCCTGGCAGTAGACGGTGCGGCCGAATTCGCCGCCCCAGATGACGAGCGTGTCATCCAACATGCCGCGTTCGGCAAGATCGTTGACGAGCGCCGCCGAAGGCTGGTCGGTTTCCACGGCGCGGCGCGGCAGGCCTTTGACGAGCCCGCCGTGATGATCCCAGTCGCGATGGAATAACTGGATGGCACGGACGCCGCGCTCGGCGAGGCGGCGGGCCATGAGGCAGTTATAAGCGAAGGTGCCGGGCTTGCGTGCGTCGGGGCCGTAGCTGTCGATTGCTTTGGGCGACTCATTGGAGAGGTCCGTGAGTTCAGGCACGGAACTTTGCATGCGGAACGCCATCTCGTATTGAGCGATGCGGGTGGAGATTTCCGGGTCGCCATAGTCGGTGAGTTTATCCTGGTTGAGCTCGGCGAGCGTGTCGAGATATTCGCGGCGCGCGGCGGCTTCGAGGCCGGGCGGGTTGGAGAGATACAGCACGGGGTCGCCCACGGAACGGAACTTGATGCCCTGGTAGCGCGTGGGGAGAAAGCCCGAGCCCCAGAGGCGATCGTAGAGCGGCTGGCCGGAGCCGCCCTGGCCCGGCGAGATGAGGACGACGAACGCGGGCAGGTCTTGCGTGTCGCTGCCGAGGCCGTAGGCGAGCCAGGAGCCGAGCGACGGACGGCCGGCGATTTGCGAGCCGGTCATGAGGAACGTTACCGCCGGGTCGTGATTGATGGCTTCGGTGTGAAGGCTGCGGACGATGGCGATCTTGTCGGCGATTTTGGCGATGTGCGGAATCGACTCGCCGATCCAGGCGCCCGACTGGCCGTGCTGTGCGAAGTTGAAGCGCGAGGGCACGACGGGGAAGCTGGATTGCGAAGCCGACATCTGCGTGAGGCGCTGGCCGCGGCGAATGCTGTCGGGCAGATCCGTGCCGGCGAACTCGGCGAGACGCGGCTTGTAGTCGAAGAGTTCGAGTTGCGACGGGCCGCCGGATTGGAAGAGATAGATCACGCGCTTGGCTTTGGGCGCGAAGTTGGGGAAGCCAGGGAGGCCGCCGACGCGTTGGGGAGTGTCGGCTGCGCCGAGGTCGCGTTCGAGGAGCGGCGCGAGTGCGGCTGCGCCGATGCCCGTGGCCATGCGCCCGAAGAAGTATCGCCGGGTGAGGGGGTTCATTCTTTGGTCACCGTTTCGTCGAGGTTCAACACCACGCTGGCGAGGCCCGTGTAGGCAGCCAACTCGCGCGCGTCGAGGCGTGGGTCGCGTTCGGCTTCACCCTGGCGCAGCAGCGCTTCGGCGGCCTTGGTGTCGCGGTTGTACCGCGTTTGGAGTTTGTCGAGGAGCCGCGCGAGCGAGGCGCGCTCCTTCTCGCCCGCATCGCGGCCGAGCGTGACGCGATAGGCGTAGTTCATGCGTGCGGCCGGCGTCGAGCCGCCTTCGCGCAGCATACGCTCGGCGAGCTTGCGCGCGGCTTCCACGTACGTCACGTCGTTCATCAACGCCAGGGCTTGCAGGGGCGTGTTGGTGCGCGACTCGCGGACCACGCAACTTTCGCGCGTGGGCGAATCGAACGTCACCATGGAGGGCGGCGCGATGGTGCGGCGCCAGTAGCTATAGAGGCTCCGGCGGTAGAGGCCCGCGCCGCGGTCGTTTTCGTAGTTCGCGCCGCCGGCGAGTTCGTTCCACAAGCCTTCCGGTTGATAGGGGCGCACGGGCGGGCCGCCAAGTTGGTTTACCAGCAGGCCGGAGGCGGCGAGCGCCTGATCGCGGATCATTTCAGCGGGGAGGCGGAGACGCGCGCCACGGGCAAAGAGGCGGTTTTCGGGGTCGCGCTGCAGCAGGTCAGGCGTGACGCGCGAGGACTGGCGGTAGGTGGCGCTCATCACGATGGTTTTGAGCAGGCGGCGCATGTCCCAGCCGTTATCGCGGAAGTCGACGGCGAGCCATTCGAGCACCTCGGGGTGCAGCGGCCACTCGCCTTGGGAGCCGAAGTCCTCCACGGTTTTGACGAGGCCGGTGCCGAAGAGCATCTGCCAGAAGCGGTTGACGATGACGCGCGCGGTGAGCGGATTGGCTTCGCTGACGAGCCAGCGCGCGAGGCCCAGGCGATTGCGCGGTTCGCCCGCGGCGATGGCGGGGAGGAACTCAGGAACGGCGGCGGAGACTTCGTCGCCCTGTGCGTCGTAGGCGCCGCGCTTCAAGATGTAGGCCGGGCGCGGCGGACCTTCCTGCATCACCATGGCCGTGGGGACGGACGCAAGGTACGCATCGCGCTCGGCGGTGGCGACGACGGAGCGATAGTAGACATCGCGCAGCGGGCGCGACAGGCCGCTATCGAGAAACGCGGCGCGGAGTTTGCCGGCCTGCGTGGGGGTGCGCTGCGCGGTGGGGATGCGCGCGATGGCGTCGAGCGGGAGCGGATCGAGCGCAATGGCCACTTCGGCGGGCGAGAACTCTCGGTCAAAGATGCGGACGTCTGAGATCTCGCCGCGAAAGCGCATATCGTCACCGCCGCCCGCGCCGATGCGGAGTTCGGCTTTGTGTTCCAGCGGCCAGATGTTCTGATCGAACAGAATATTGAGCGGCTGATCGACGCCGTTCAGATAGATCTTGGTGTGGCCGTCGCGGGCTTTCATGGAGCCATCGTAGGTGACGGTGACGTGCTGCCAGCCGGTGGCAGTGTCGGGCAGCGGATTGGCAGTCTCCATGCGCATGCCGAGATCCGTCCAGCGGAAGATGTAGTGGAAGCGGAGCTTGCCATCGATGAGATAGATGGCCCAGCCGCTGCCTTCGAAGTAATCTTCCATGCGCGAGAGAATGGTGGCGCGCTTGACGCCGGGCGCGGCTTTGAAGCGGGCCATCAGGGTGAACGGGTCGCGAAAGTTGAAGCGGCCTTTTTCGGTGCCGAGCTTCACTTCGCGCGTGCCGTCAAAGCCCGCGTCGGGGAGAGTTTCGGCGGCCACGCGATTTTCGCCTCGTTCCCATGCGCCCGCTGCGGTGCGCTCCCACGCCTGCTGTTCGCGCACTGCTTGCGGCTGCGCGGCGTTCCACGCGCGTTGCGCGGCGGCGGCGCGGGCATCGAGTTGCTGGATGCGCGTTTCCTGCTCCGCGGTGGGCGCCTTGATGTAGGGCGCTTCGTTGCCGAAGTTGAAGACGAAGCCCTTTTCGCGGGGGATGTTGTTGAAGAAGGCGAACATCGAATAGAAGTCGCGCTGGCGGAGCGGGTCGTACTTATGATCGTGGCAGCGCGTGCAGCCCATGGTGAGGCCGAGCCAGACGGTGGATGTGGTTTCGACGCGATCGGCCACGTACTCCACGCGGAACTCCTCGTCCACGATGCCGCCCTCGGCCGTGGTGCGGTGATTGCGGTGGAAGCCGGTGGCGATCTGCTGGTCGCGCGTGGCATTGGGCAGCAGGTCTCCGGCGAGTTGCTGGATGGTGAATTGATCAAAGGGCAGGTTGCGCGCGAAGGCGTTGATCACCCAGTCGCGCCAGGGCCACATGGTGCGCACGCCGTCTGACTGGTAGCCGTTGGTATCGGCGTAGCGCGCGGATTCGAGCCAGCGGATGGCCATGCGCTCGGCGTGGCGCGGGGAGGCGAGAAGACGGTCGACGGCTTTTTCATAGGCGCCCGGCGTGTTGTCGGCGAGGAACGCGTCTGCTTCAGAAGGCGTGGGTGGCAGGCCGGTGAGATCGAGCGTGACGCGGCGGAGCAGCGTGGCTCTTGACGCTTCGGGCGATGGTGTGAGGCGTTCGCGTTCGAGGCGCGCGGCGACGTACCAATCGAAACCGGCGCGCGGCCAGGCGGCGAGCGTTTTCAGTTCCGGCCGCGCGGACTGACGCGGCGCGATGAAGGACCAGTGTTGTTGCCACGGCGCGCCGGCGTCGATCCACGCGCGGATGGTTTCGACGTCGCTCGCCGGCAATGCGTCGTGCCCGGCATAGGCGGGTGGCATGCGCAGGGTTTTGTTGGTGGAGGCCATGCGCTGGTAGACCAGGCTTTGGGCCGCGTTGCCCGCAACGATGGCTTTGCTCTTCGCGCCGCTTTCGGTGTCGAGCCGGAGGTTCGCTTTGCGGTTGCCCGCGTCGGGGCCATGGCAGGCAAAGCAACGGTCAGAAAGAATGGGCCGGATGTCGCGGTTGAACTCGGGCGCGACGGCATGGGCGGCGGAAGCGGCGAGGAGCAGGAGAAGGATGCGCACGGTGCTTTCGACTCCGATTATAGAGGACAGCGGGTTCGCTATACTCTTGGCCACGCAAGCGAGGAATGGATGAACTTTTCAGCGGACAGCGTAGAGTCCTGGAGTAAAGACGGGATCGAGACCGTGTTCTTCGGCGGCGAAGCGAAACAGCTGGCGTTGACGATGGCGAGCGTGCCCGGCACCACCGATCATTACTTTGAGTGGAACGGCCAATCGAATGCGTGCCACAACGCGGTGAAGGCCATCGGGCTGACCGGGAGCGAGCTGCAAATTTAATTGCTGGCGAAGGCGGCCAAACAGTTGGGGGAAGCGCAGTTTGCGATTGCGCTGGCCTTCGATGACGATGTGCTGAAGGAAGTGACCGAGCGGCTGCGAGTGATCTTCGGCGAACGGTTCAAAGCGACGGCGAAGAAGAAGAAGGATGCGCCGGCGCCGAAACAGGATTACAGCACGATCCGGTATCTCGATCTCGAGGGCAAGAACCTGCAGGAGCTGCCCGCGTACGTGCAGGAAATGACGGCGGTTGAAACCGCGCGTTTGGCGCGCAACCCGAAACTGGATTTCGGCAAAGTGTGCGAGGTGCTGGCGGCGCTGCCTGCGTTGAGGGAACTGACCTTCACCACCACGCAGGTTCCGGCGCCGAAGAGCATCGGGCGGCTGCGCGCGCTGGAGATACTGCAGCTCGATGGCTTCACGGAGCCGCAGGCGTTTCCGGAAACTTTCGCGGAGTTGACGCAATTGCGCGAACTGCGGATCATGAGCGGCGCCGATGTGATTCTGCCCGAGTCTTCCGCCGCGCTGGCGAATCTTACCTCGCTCAGCATTCGCGCGCTCGGCTGGCAGGCGCCCGTGGAGATTCACAAGCTGACGAAGCTCACGAACCTCGATCTGGAGCATTGCCGCTTTGCGCGCGTGCCGGAGGGGATGGCCGGCATGGACGCGGTGACCACGGTTTTTCTGGGCGGGCAGAGCGCCGTGGAGTTTACGCAGTTGCTGCTGGTGGTGGCGCGGATGCGGAACGTGACGGAGTTGCAACTGGCAACGCACGAGATACCGGAAGAGATCGGGCTGTGCCGGCAGATTCAGGTGTTGACGGTGTGGGGCGCGCGGCAGATTCCGGCGGGCATCGGGAAGCTGAAGCAGTTGAAGCAACTGGTGCTGAGCATCGGAGACTTTGCGGCGCTGCCGGAGGCGGTGGGCGAGTTGACGAACCTGACGCTGCTGAATGTGAGCGAGAATTCGTCGCTGTGCACGCTGCCGGATAGCCTGGGCAATCTTACGCAGTTGGAGAATCTGTTTTTGAATGAGAACCCGCGGTTGACGCAACTGCCGGAGAGCGCGGGCCGGCTGAAGGCGCTGAAGTCGGTGCGGTTGTCGGACCCGGAGACGGTGGCCGGGGTGCCGGCGAGTTGGCGGGCTTTTCTGAGCAGTGATTAGAGCGGCTGGAAGTCCGCGGCAAGGAGCGCGAGGATCTGTTTTTTGGTGGCGCGGTAGCGGTCCTTGTGGTTGTAGCTAAGCGTGCTGCACACGAAGCAGACGGAGATGGGGATGGAGGCGGCGCCGTTGGTGATGACGATGAGGTAGTCTGAGCCGCAAGGCGACAGGGGCTCGGAGGTGAGCTCGAAGCGCGGACATTGATATCGAGAATGTCCGCCGGCTGGAATTGGGGGAGCGGCAGGTATCGGTTGATGTAGTCCTGCGCGGGCTTGTAGATGCGGCTGGGCGGAATGATGTTGGTGATGCGGCCGGTGCTGTCGCGGAAAGGCTCGCCTGTGACCGGATCGTGAATGATGATCGGCGCGCGAATCGCACGGCCATCGCGAACGAGCGGAGTCAACAGCGCGGAAAAGTCGCCGCCGCGAAAGGCTTCGGGGAACCAGTTCGCCTCGCGCACGTTTTCGATCGTCTGGCGAAGCCCCTCATAGTTGAAGCTCCAGAAGGTCTTGTTGCGGCCGTCGTAAATCTTCGGGGCGTACACGGGGCCGCCGGCGAACACACCGAACTGATTCCGCCGCAGCCGGTTCTTTTCGCGCCGCGTCTGGCCGGGCAGGAGTCCGAGATTGAGAAAGTAGTTTTCGGCCGCGAGCTTGTCGTTGCGCAGGAACTCAAACAGCGTTCCGCGGAGTTGGTTGGTGCCGGACTTGAGGGCGATCTGCACCACCGCGCCGTTGTTCTGGCCATACTCGGCTGAGTAGGAACTCGTTTGGACTTTGAACTCCTCAATGGCATCGATCGACGGCGTGAAGACCATCACGTTCACGCGCGAATTGGCGGCGGTGACGCCGTCGAGCGAAATCTGTTGGTTGTTCTCGCGCTGCCCGTTCGCGGTGAGCGCCACTGACCGGCCCGGAATCGGGCTGCCCGCGCTACCGTCAAGCCCTTGCCGCAAGCCGAACTGCACGCCCGGAGTGAGCACGGCGAGCGTTGCTATGTTGCGCCCGTTGAGCGGCAGTTCGACGATGCGCTTGTTGTCTATCACCTGGCCCACCGCCGCGTCCTCGGTCTTCAACTGCACTGTCGCGGCCTGGACCTCGATCGTCTCCTTGGTGTTGCCGACGGCGAGCAGAAAATCGAGGCGGACCTTTTGTTGGAGCTGCAGGCGAATGCCGGTCTTCTCCTGGGTCTGGAACCCTTGCATCTCCGCCGTCACGGTGTAGTTGCCGATCTCGATGAGCGGAAACGAATAGTTACCCGTGTTGGCCGTGGTGACGGTGCGACGCTCGCCGGTGTCGGTGCGGAGGAGGGTGACCCGCGCGCCCGATACAACGGCACTGGTGGAATCGGTGATCGTGCCCAGGATTTCAGTGGACGTCGTTTGCGCGAAGCCGACGGCGCAGAGCGATAACAAAAGGGTCAGACGCCACATTGGGTGAGAGCTCATCACCCCTGGCTGATTCGCCGCAAGGATCTCGCGCTAGACGAACTCGATCTCGAAAATCCAGCCCGCTGTCGGGCTGTCGCGATTCGGCCAACCCGGGTGAATGCCCGCGTCGCAGCCGTAGAACTTGCCGTTGAAGTAGGCGAGGCCATGCGGGTCGCTGGAGCCCGGCAGGAAATCCACCACCTCCAGCGTCTTGCCTGTTGCGACGTCTTGCCGCGACAGCGCCGGCTTGCCTTCCTTGTGGCTCTTGCTGTCGTTGCCCAGCACCTGCCACATCGTCTTTTCGTTGTCGATGGCGATGCCGTGATAACGCACGCGGTCAGGAAACTGCTGGTAGAACGGGATCATGTAGTCCGGCTGCCAGGTCCTCGGGTCCACGCGGATGTTGCCGCGCAGGCGGAGCGAGGACAGCCACAACTTGCCGTTGTCCCACAGCGCGCCGTGTGAGCCGCCGCCGTCGAGTCCGGGAGGGCCCAGCGGAATCTGGCGATGGCTGATCACCTTTGAGTTCATGTCCACCTGGAACACGCCCTGCGGCGGCGCGTTCGCCACCATCCACACATAGCCGCCGCCCACGGCCATGCCGCTCATGTTGCGGCAGGGCGTCACCACGGTCTTCAGCACTTTGCCGGTTTTCCAATCCAGCAGCCACGCATTCTCGGTGAGGACTTTCGGCTCGGGCAATCCGTATGACTTGGCTTGGTCGCCGGTGAGTTTCTGCTCGCCGACCCACAGGCCTTCCGGGGTGGCCGAGAGGCCGTTCGGAAAGCTGCCGTCCGGGGCTTTGAACAGTTTCGTGGTCTTCGCCATCCGCTTGACGGCTTTCTTCGCTGGCGCCTGCGCAAACGCGCGTGCGCCCGCGGCCAGGGCGAGCGAGGCGCCGAGAAATTCCCGTTTGGTCATATCGAGCGAAAGTCTATCACGACAAGAGCGAATGAGGTGACGATCGGCCGCTGCTCGCCTAGTGCGGCGGCGAGCAACGGGTGCTTCGCGACCAGAATCTTCCTAGTAGCATTGTGAGTAGCATGAACTGCCGCACTGTGTGGGTGCTGATCGCTGCTTCGGCTGCGTACAGCGCGCGTCTTGACTATAACCGCGACGTCCGCCCGATCCTTGCCGAGAACTGCTTCCACTGCCACGGGCAGGACAGCAAGAATCGCATGGCCGGCCTGCGTTTGGACACGTCCGCCGGCGCCGCGCGGGCCATCACGCCGGGCAAGCCTGGGGCGAGTTCGCTCTACGCGCGCATCTCCGCGGAACAGCCCGCGCGCCGTATGCCGCCCGTAGCTTCGAACCGGAGCCTCACGGCGGAGCAGGTCGCCGCGCTCAAACGCTGGATTGAAGAAGGCGCGGCGTACGCATAGCACTGGTCCTTCACGCCGCCACAGCGTCCAGTCGTGCCAGCCGGCGAGAACGCGATTGACACGCTGGTGCGCCGCCGCCTCGCCGCCGATGGCTTGCAACTGAATCGCGCTGCTTCGCCCGCCGCCTGGCTCCGCCGCGTCTCGCTCGATTTGACGGGCCTGCCGCCCACGCCCGCCGAAGTGGACGCGTTCGTGGCTGACCCTGCGTATGAGCGCGCCGCCGACCGTCTGCTTGCTTCGCCCCGCTATGGCGAGCGGATGGCGATGGACTGGCTGGACGTAGCGCGCTACGCCGACACGCACGGCTTTAACAACGACGCCGAACGCTCCATGTGGCGCTGGCGCGATTGGGTGATTGAGAGCTTCAACAGGAATCTCCCTTACCACCGCTTCATCACCGAGCAACTTGCCGGTGACCTGCTTCCGAAGCCCACGCTCGAACAACGCATCGCCACTGGCTTCGGCCGCAACCACGTCATCAACTCCGAGGGCGGCATCATCGACGAAGAGTACCGGGTGGAGTATGTGGTGGACCGTGTGCGTACGCTCGGCATGGCGTGGATGGGCCTGACGCTCGAATGCGCGCGCTGCCACGATCACAAGTACGACCCCATCTCGCAGCGCGATCACTACCGGTTGTACGCATTCTTCAACAACGTGCCGGAGTTGGGTGAAGACGGCCGCGTATCCAACGCGCCGCCCATGATTCCGGCACCCACCGCGCCGCAGCAGGCGCGGCTGCGCGAACTCGAAGCGAAAGTGGCGGCGCTCGAGAACAAGCGTTGGCCCAAGGCAAGGCTGCCCAAAGAGCCCGGCGTTGCGCTGATGCGCTCTGCGCCTCGTCCGGACAAGGCGCAATTAGAGCCCGTCGAGATTTCAAAGCGCAGTGCGTTCACGATGTCCGCGTGGCTGAACCCCGATGCGGCCGACACGGACGCGCCACTGCTTTCCGCCATGGATTTCGCGCGCAACCCCGCGGCCACCACGTACGGCAACGGCATTGAGCTGCGCCTCGTGTCAAGGGCGGTTGTGGTGCTATTTCGTGACGGTCTCAACGAAGCGCCGTGGACGCTCTCCAAGTCAACCCGGAGCGTTGACGCGGAGTGTACCTATGACGAAGCGCTGGTGCGCAACGCGGTGGCGGATGAAACCGCGCTGCTGGATGGCGACGTCATTGCCGCGCCGCTGGCCGGGCATGAAGCCATCACCCTGCGCGGCGCGGTGCAACTGCGGTCGCGCGGGCCACAGTTTGATGAGAACCACCTGCGCTGGGCGGCGGCGGCCGGCCTCACCGCAGGCCTGGCCTTCGATGCGGCCAACCGGCTGGAGATGGCCGAGGCCGAGAACGCGCGGCTCCGGCGGCAATTGGAACTGCAGCACGACATGGTGGGCGAGAGTCCGCGCATGCGGGCCGTCTACAAGTTCATCGCGCGCGTCGCGCCCGCGCCCACCAAGGTGCTGATCACCGGCGAAAGCGGAACCGACAAGGAGCTGGTGCCGCAGGCGATTCACCGCAACAGCCCGCGTGCGCAGAAGCCGTTTGTGGCGATCAACTGCGCTTCGCTGGGCGAAGCTCTGCTTGAAAGTGAGCTGTTCGGACACGAGAAGGGCGCGTTCACCGGCGCCGTTACCCAGAAGAGGGGAAAGCTGGAACTCGCGCACACCGGCACCGTGTTTCTCGATGAGCTGGGCGAGATGCCGCTGCTCACGCAAGCCAAGCTCCTGCGCGTGTTGCAGCAGCGCCAGTTTGAGCGGCTGGGCGGCACGCGCGTGATGGAAGTGGATCTGCGCGTGGTGGCCGCCACCAATCGCAACCTGTCTGAAGCGGTGAAGGCCGGCACGTTCCGGCAGGATCTGTTCTATCGCCTGAATGTGGTGTCGATCGATTTGCCTTTGCTGCGTGACCGGCGGGAGGACGTGCCGCTGCTGGCCGCTTATTTCATCACGCGGTTCGCGCAGCGCATGGGGCGGCATGTGGAGGGTCTGTCTCCGGAAGCACGCGCCTGCCTGCTGCACTACGATTGGCCGGGCAATGTGCGGGAACTCGAGAACGCCATGGAGCGCGCCGTGGTGATGGGCACGTCGAGCATGATTCAGCTGGAGGATCTGCCGGAGTTAGTGGTGGAGGCGGGCTCGCGCGCAATTGCGTTGGGCGAGGGCGGCTTTCACGCGGCGGTGGTGGAGTGCAAGCGGCGGCTGGTGCTGGAAGCGCTGGACCGCGCTCAAGGCAACGTCGCGGAGGCGGCAAAGCTCCTGGGGTTGAACTCGAACTACCTGCACCGGCTGATGAATAACCTGGATTTGCGGGCTGAGCGAAGTTAGTCAGCCGCAAGCAGAGTCGGCAGCAGGAACGTGACGGCGCGGAAAAAGCAGAGCGCCACCACGGCGAGAGCGATGCGCGCGGCCCAATCCCAGGCGCGGTCCGTGTTCACTGACTTGTTCGGTTCGTCCGCCACCCAGCCCACGGCGAAACCGCCTGCGAGTCCGCCAATGTGCGCGCCCATATCGATCATCGGGATCAGCAAGCTGGCGACGATACCGTACACGAGCGCGCGATAGTAGACGGTCTTGATGGCCGCGCCATAGGCGGTGCGTTCCCACTTTACGCCGTGCGCGAACATCGCGCCCATCAGCCCGAATAGTCCGGCCGAAGCGCCGATCGACAAGCCCATCGGCCGCCACCAGTGGCTGAGCCAGAAGCCGGTGATGGTGGACACGACGAAGATCACCCACATGCGGCTGGAGCCATAGAGCTCTTCGGCATGCGCGCCGACATCGAGCAGCGACCACATGTTGAACATGATGTGCATGATGCCGCCGTGCAGAAAACCCGCGGTAACCAAACGCCACCACTGCCCCGCCAGCATCGCCGGACCGAACTTGCCGCCGAAGGCAATCAGCGTGCGGCCGTCAATATCGGTTAGCGCATGTGGATTGCCCGCCTTCATCGAATAAACGATCGTGGCGACGTAAAGCCCGCTGCACACCATCACCAGCAGAGTGGCCAGAAACCGCTGGCCCGGCAGCAGGCCGCCCAGCAGATCGTCGGGCATGCGCAGATCGATGGCCCGCACGCCGAGCGCTACGCCGCAGTACTCGCACTGCTTATCGTCTGTTGTGATGAAGGCCCGGCAGTTCGGGCACATCCGCCGCTTGTCCACAGCTCCCTATTGTCGCCTGAATCAACCCGCTTGTTACAATCGGGATTCGTACAAACATGGCGAAAAGCGAACGCGAACTGCGCGAAGACATCGTCTGCATCGGTCAACTGGTTTACCAGAAGGGCTGGGTGGCGGCCAACGACGGCAACATCTCCATCCGTCTGGCGCCGGACCGTATACTCTGCACGCCCACGGGTGTTTCAAAAGGCATGATGTCGGTGGACGACCTCATCGTTGTGGACCCGCAGGGCAAGAAGGTAGCCGGGGCGCGCGAGGCGACGAGCGAGATTTTGATGCATCTCGCCATCTACAGCCTGCGGCCCGACACCGTGGCCGTAGTGCACACGCACCCGCCCACCGCCACCGGCTTTGCCGCGGCGGGCCGCCCGTTAAACCAGGCGATTCTGCCCGAGGTGGTGGTGAACCTCGGCTGCATTCCGCTGGCCGCCTACGGGCTGCCCGGCACGCCTGCGTTGAGCGATTCCATCAAGCCGTTTGTGCCCAAGTACGACGCGATTCTGCTGGCCAATCACGGCGCGGTCTGCTACGGCGCGGATGTGTGGCAGGCGTTCTTCCGCATGGAGACGCTGGAGCACTATGCGCGCATTGCGCTGGTGGCCGAAACGCTGGGCGGCGCCAATCTCCTGCCGCGGCAGGAAGTGGCGAAGTTGATCGAAGCGCGGACGCGGTACGGCGTGAAGTCGAAGGCGACGGGCGAGCCGGGGTGCCCGGTGGCGGCGGAGGACTCGGGCGCGACAGCGGCCGCGGGCGGCGCGGGCGAGACGTTCACGGTGACGCGCGCGGAGTTGATCGCGCTCGTGGAAGAGGCGATGCGGGCGGCGGGGAAAGGGTAGCACCTCGATCGCTTCATGTCCGATACGTATCTGCGGCTCGTCCCGGAAGATCCCAGGTTCGTCCCGCCAAGCGGACCGATGAGGTGCAGTTCGTCGACAGTGGCGAGAACTTTGAGCGGGTGCTGTGTCCAAGCTGCCGGGCTGATCTTACAGACTCCTGGCCATTGCTGATGGAAGAAGCGTCGAAACTCAGGTTCTCGGAACTCCGCGTTCAAACTCCCTGCTGTCGCACTTTCACTGACCTGAATGGGCTCGTGTACACGTGGCCCGCCGGTTTTGCGAGATTCGTGCTGGAAGTCTCATATTCTGGGCCGCTACTGACGGGACCCGAGCGCCAGAAAATTGGACTACCCCAACACCTCGACTTCCGCCCAGTGCACCTTGAGCGGCGCGTCTGCGGCGCGGGCGTCAATCACCGTCACCACCGGTTGGCCGGCGGCGGCGTCCGCGGTCCACACATGCATCGTCTCCTTGGGCCACGGCGCGGGGCCTTCGTTGCGCGCACCGACCTACTGGCACTTTACACCGTTCAAGCGTAGCTCCGCCGGCGCCGGGCCTTCGCAGCCGAGACGCACTTCGGCGCGGCTCACCTTGGGCCCCGTCGCAATGCGCAGCGCGAACCAGTTGCCAGCGCCCACACTCTTCGGCAGCAGCGCGGCGCTTGCTTCGTCCGGGCCCCAGGTGTCCGTATACGTCGCCACGTGCCGCCGCGTCTTACCTGCGAGCGTCGAGAGTTTGCCGCATTCGTTCAGCACGGCCTTCGTATCTTCGGCGCGCTCCATCGCCGTCTGCGAGTCCATGTAATTGAACAGGTAAACGCGGTCCGCCCCGCGTTCGAGCATCGCCGCTGCCGCGCCGCGCACGGTCTCAAGCGAATTCTTCTGAATCGCGTAGGCGTGATACGGGCGGATGAGCAACTCGAGGCCCGCGGCCAGCGTCACGCGCGGCGGCAGCAGGCGGCGCCACAACTCAATGGGCATGTCGGTTTCAATCGACGCCCAGAACGGCGTCACCACCACCATATCCACCAGCCCCAACTGTCACTGCGGATCGATCTTGCGCTGCGCGAGATCCCACGCGGTGTGGATCCATTTGTGCGAACCTTCGCGCGAGGCGGCGGGCGTGGAGGCGAGCATCGGCTGATCGTCCGGGCCGTTCGCATCGTAGCCGCGCCAGATCGGGTCCCACACTTCGCTTGCGTAGCTGGTGCGCATGGAGTTGGCCGAGAGCATGAGCTCGCGCACCTGGGTGCCGGAGTATTGATCGATGAATCCGGCTACCTTCTCGGCGTCCAGCCTTTCGCCGGCGCGCGTGAAGAAGTAGTGGCTGTTGTCTTCGTTCAGGCCCAGCGCCGTAGCGCGGTCGCCAGTCGGCGCGGCGGCTGCGGCGGCCACCGCCGCGGGCAGGGCGAGAAACGCGCGGCAAAGCAGGATACTACGTTCCATCGAACAGGCGCCGCGCGGTGTTCCATAGGATGTCTCGTTTGGACAAACGGGTCCGCTTTCAACTCTCGGTTCATAAGTGCCTCAACCCATGGTCTTGCCTTGCCCGGAAATCGTCCCTTCGACGCTCACCGTCTTTCCTGCGAAGTCCTTCGGCCGTTCGATCAGATCCGATACAGCCGCTTGAGGGGCCCCGCTGAAGGTTCCGTAGAGGCTCGGCATCTGCATCGCCCGCCATACAAAGAAACCACCGGCAAGGAATACCAGTAAACAGAGCGCAATAATCGTTCGCATCGCTAGTCCTTTCGTCCTTTCGCCTTCTCAGTTGCCTGCGTTGCTCGCTCAAAGAATGGCTCGAACCGCCTGCCGTACACAAAGGCGTCGAGCAGGATCAGGTTCTTTCTCACTCCTCTCACCGATGTTTCGTAGTCCAACTGGCCGCTTGGATCGAGCGCGGGAGCTCTTATCGCAGCGAGCTTGTCCGCTTTCGAGCCTGGCTTAACCGCTGCGTAGTAGTCGTGCTTGTAAAAGTCTCCAAGACTCAGCCCCGCGAACTGAGCCCGGAACTCTTTCGCTCGCAGCTGCCTCGCCGCTGGGCTCTCCAGCCGCTGAAAGAAGAAGCTCTTAATCTCAGCGCTCGCCGGGTCCATCGAGAGAAACACCTGAATCACTCCTCCTTTTCCTGGTACATTCACTCCTTGAACAACGCCAACCTTCGCCGAGCCCTTGAAGACGCTGTAGACCGTGTAGGGAGTCTCGAAGGTTTCGTAGATCGGATCAAGATCGCCTCCCAGCCGGGCCTTGAGGCCCTTGAATATCTCCGCGCCGTCCTTCAGCCGCGGTAACTCGTAGAGGTCCTCCCTGAAACTCGTCATCTCCGGATAAAGATATTTGTATTTGTTTACCGGGTACTGAACAAATGGAGCGCAAGCATGTGGCGTAGGGTAGGTGGCGCAGAGCAAAAAGCAACGTGAGGAGCCCGGACCAAGTCGCGGAGAGTTGGAGCGCGAGAACGCGCGGCTACGGCAGGAGAGTGAGCGGTTGCAGCGGGAGATCGAACGCCT
>Ga0194119_10007450_pt1 | contig 15415 bp, 15 predicted proteins | sample TA2MahC100mmetaG_FD_148620 | JGI IMG/M metagenome (GOLD analysis project Ga0194119, IMG submission 148620) | Freshwater microbial communities from Lake Tanganyika, Tanzania - TA2015018 Mahale Deep Cast 100m | ecosystem: Environmental > Aquatic > Freshwater > Lake | place: Tanzania: Lake... | reverse complement strand
CAGTTCGCCACCATTACCTCCACGCCCATGATCTGTGACGGTGATACCGGTTATGGTGGCCTGCTTAATGTGATGCACACGGTGCGCGGTTACGAGGCAGCAGGTGCCTGCGCGATCCAGCTCGAAGACCAGCAGTTCCCCAAAAAATGTGGCCACATGCTGGGCCGCAAGGTGGTGAGCGCAGACGAAATGGCCGCCAAGATCCGGGTGGCAGTTGAAACCCGCAACGACCCGAATTTTCTGATCATCGCGCGCACCGATGCACGCACCACCCTGGGTCTGGATGAGGCCATGCGCCGCGCCGAGGTGTATGCGCGTGCGGGCGCCGACATGCTGTTCATCGAAAGCCCGGAGTCGGAAGAAGAGATGCGAAAGCTCGGCAGTTCATTTGATCTGCCGCTGGTGGCCAACATGGTCGACGGTGGACGCACACCCGTGCTCACCGCGCAGGCTCTGTCCGAGATTGGCTACTCGCTTGCAATTTTCCCGGCAGCGGCGTTCCTCGCCACCGGGGCGGCGGTGCGTTCGGTGTATGAAAAGCTTCGCCGCGATGGCTCAACCGCCGGCATGACCCAGCCGCTTTATCCCTTCCCTGAGTTTTCGCAGTTGATGGGTTTCGACTGGGTTGCAGGCTTCGACAAGGCGCACGCCGATTCGGAGGGCTGACGCTCTTTTTCCGCAGGCAGCAAGCATCGGGGCTAAGCCATTGGCGCAGCTCATTTAACCAACCGGCGCGCTCAGGCGCGCCGTCTCAAGGGAGCACCACACCATGCCCGACCACCTTGGCTATCGGAAGATCTTTGGGGTTACCGGCCCGTCCACCAACACCATCGTTCAGCCCGACTTCGACGACCTTCGACCCATCGGTGTCACCAACCACTACAGCCGAATCATCATTCCCAACATGCCCGTCAACAACAACGAAGACTTTCTTCGGCTGGTGAAGGCGATCATGGGGGAAACGCTGGCTGCAATCGACGTGCTGAAAAGCTGCGAAATGCAGTATCTCGTCATGGGCATGTCGGCCACCACGTTCTGGGATGGCCGCAAAGGCGCCGAGGCCTACGTCAAACAGCTGTCCGAACATGCGGGAGTGGGTGTGTCCTGCGGGTCGTTTGCCACCGCCGCCGCACTCGAGACGCTCGGTGCCAAGCGCATTGCGTTCCTGTCACCTTATTTCGAGGTGGCCAACGAGCAGGTGCGTCGCTTCTATGAGGACAGCGGTTTCACGGTGGTGCGCGATCTCTGCCTGAAGCGCCCAAGCCCCGTGCTGATCGCCCATAGCACCGACGAGATGTGCCGCAAGGCCATCCGCGAACTCGATAGCGATGATGTCGATGCCATCGTGCAGGTGGGCACCAATCTATCGATGATTCGACTGGCGGCAGCGGCCGAACTGTTCCTGGGCAAGCCGGTTATCGCCATCAACACTGCCACCTACTGGCATGCGCTTCGTACCTGCGGCATTCAGGACAGAATGGCTGGCTACGGCTCGCTGCTTGAGTTTCACTGATCGCTTCGCAAGCGCTGTGCGACAAGGCTGCGGCGCTCTCCCCACCAGGAAGGCGCGCAGCCCCTGTGGCGCAGCAGCGGCTCAGTACGAGCGCGGCATGCCCAGTACGTGCTCGCCGATATACGCAAGCACCATATTGGTTGAGATAGGCGCGATCTGCTGGATGCGCGCCTCACGCCACTTGCGCTCAACGTCGTACTCGCGCGCATAGCCAAATCCGCCATGGGTCTGCATGCAGGCTTCCGCCGCATGCCATGAGGCTTCCGAGGCCAGAAGCTTGGCGATATTGGCATCGTCGCCGCAAGGCAGGCCTGCTTCAAACAGCGCGGCCGCTTTGCGCAGCATCAGATCGGCTGCCTGGGTTTCCGCATAGGCGCGCGCGATGGGAAACTGGATGCCCTGGTTCTGGCCGATAGGCCGATTGAACACGACGCGTTCGCTGGCATATTTGGACGCGGTGCGGATAAACCAGCGAGCGTCGCCGATCGATTCGGATGACACCAGAATCCGCTCGGCGTTCATGCCGTCAAGAATGTAGCGAAAGCCTTTGCCCTCTTCGCCAATCAGATTTTCGGCGGGCACCCGCGCACCCTCGAAAAACACTTCGGTGGTGTTGTGGTTCGTCATGGCTTTAAGGGGCCGGATTTCCAACCCTTTGCCCAGGCACTCGCGAATATCAACCAGAAATACCGAAAGCCCTTCGGTTTTCTTTTTGACTTCATCCAACGGCGTCGTGCGCGCGAGCAGCAGCATCAGGTCGGAATACAAAGCCCGCGAGGTCCAGACCTTCTGTCCATGAATCACATAGTGATCGCCATCGCGCAGTGCGCGGGTCTTCAGCCGCGTGGTGTCAGAGCCGGTGGTGGGTTCGGTAACGCCAAAGGCCTGCAGACGAAGCTCACCGCTGGCGATTTTCGGCAGGTATCGACGTTTCTGTTCTTCTGAGCCGTGGCGAAGCAGCGTGCCCATGATGTACATCTGCGCATGCGCGGCGGCTGCGCTGCAGCCCTCTGCATGAATCTCTTCCAGGATGATGGAGGCCGCGCGAAGCGGCAGACCCGCACCACCATATTCTTCGGGAATGAGCGCAGCCAGATAGCCGGCATCGGTCATCGCCTGAACAAACTCCGAGGGGTATGCCTCGCGTGCCTCCAGATCGCGCCAATATTTGCCGGGAAAATCCTGGCAGATGCGGCGCACGCTTTCGCGGATGTCCGGATAGTCTTCGCCCAGCGGAATGCTGACACCGGCCTGATCGGCGGCGCTTGCCTGATGCGATCCCATGGCTTGATCTCCTGCGATTACTTGCCTTTGAAAACAGGCTTTCTTTTTTCGTTGAAGGCGCGAATGCCCTCGTAGCGGTCTTCGGTTTCGATGAGGTGGTTGTAAGCCTCGACTTCGAACCGATAAGCGGTTTTCAGCTCCATCTGCAGGCCGAAATGAATTGATTTTTTCGCCTGGCGAACCGAGAGTGGCGCGTTGCCTGCGATGGCGCGTGCGGTGTCCAGTGCTGCAGGCATCAGTTCGGCCGGCTCGCAGACACGATTGACCAGCCCCCATTCAGCGGCCTGCTGCGCGCTGAAGGGCTTGGCGGTAAGAATGATTTCTTTGGCGCGGCGCTCGCCCACTGCTCGCGGCAGATTTTGCGTGCCGCCACCGCCGGGCATGATGCCGATCGATACTTCCGTGAGGGCAAAGCGCGCGGTGCTGGTGGCGTAAAGAAAATCGCAGGCAAGCGCGGTTTCGAGTCCGCCTGCATAGGCGTGACCATTGATGGCTGCGATGATGGGCACCGGCACTTCCACCAGCGTCCAGTAGGCGCGCTCAAACAGTTCGTGTTGCGCGACCCACTGCTGCTTGGTCATGCCATTGCGCTCTTTCAGGTCACCGCCCGCGCAGAATATTTTTTCGCCGGCGCCGGTGAGAATGGCGCAACGCACATCGCCTGCGTCATCGGTGAGCCGGCGCCACAAGTCGAGCATGTCATGACCCATCTGGGTGTTGATGGCATTGGCAACTTCCGGACGGTTCAGCGTGATGAGGAGCACATGTGGCTCGACCATCTCGAGTTTGAGCGTGGCGTAGTTTGGAAAGTTCATGCAAAAGGTCCTGAGGTTGACCGTCAGACGTTAAACCTGAAATGCATCACGTCACCATCGCGCAACACGTAGTCTTTGCCTTCTAGGCGCATCTTGCCTTTGTCTTTGGCGCCGCTTTCGCCCTTGCAGGCGATGTAGTCGTCGTAAGCGATGGTTTCGGCACGGATGAAGCCGCGCTCGAAGTCGGTGTGAATCACGCCTGCTGCCTGGGGCGCGTTTGCGCCGACCCGCACGGTCCAGGCCCGCACCTCTTTTTCGCCGGCAGTGAAGTAGGTTTGCAGGCCCAGAAGCTTGAATGCCGCCCGGATGACGCGGTTCAGCCCTGGCTCTTCCATGCCAATGTCTGACAGGAACACCATCTTGTCGTCATCGGACAGATCGGCGATTTCGGCCTCGATCGCAGCACACACTGGCACCACCACCGAGTTTTCGGCGGCGGCGTGCCGCATGACCGCTTCAAGATGCGGATTGTTTGTGAAGCCACCCTCTTTGACATTTGCCACGTACATCGTGGGCTTGGCGGTGATCAGACAGAGCGGCTTCAGCACTGCCTTTTCCTCGTCGTACAGGTCCAGCGAGCGCACGGGCTTCGCCTCGTTGAGTACGGCAAGACATTTTTCGAGCACGGCCACCAGCCGCTGCGCTTCTTTGTCGCCGCCTGCCCGCGCCACCTTGGTGTAGCGCACCAGCGCCTTGTCAACGGTGGCCAGATCGGCAAGGGCCAGCTCGGTATTGATGATCTCGATATCGGAGAGCGGATCGATTTTGCCGCTGACGTGGATCACGTTGCTGTCTTCAAAGCAGCGCACCACATGCACGATCGCATCGGTTTCGCGGATATTGGCGAGGAACTGGTTGCCCAGCCCTTCGCCTTTGGATGCACCCGCCACCAGCCCGGCGATGTCGACAAACTCAACCGTGGCAGGCATGACACGCTGAGGTTTGACCAGGCCGGCGAGCGCCGCCAAGCGCGGGTCGGGTACTTCGACGATGCCAACATTGGGCTCGATCGTGCAGAACGGATAGTTTTCCGCGGCGATCCCGGCCTTGGTCAGCGCGTTGAAGAGCGTGGACTTGCCGACGTTGGGTAGGCCGACGATTCCGCATTTGAGCGACATGACATTTCCTTCGGAGCTGCTCGCGGTGACCGCACCGCGGCGGGGAGCGTCATTGTACTGACCCGAATCAGCCCGCGAGCCGGCGTAACACCCTGACATGGAGCGGCCGGACGAAGCTTGCGCCGCCCGGGCCCATGAAGGGCGCGAATGCCGCACGCACTTCAGCGACTTTGTCGTCGTCAAGACGATGGTCGGCGTAGCTCGGCCGCATCTGCTTGGTCTCAAACTCTTCGAAGTTGGCGAATGTGCTGGAGAGCCCAAAGCGCCGATTGCTCACCTGCTCCCAGCGGCCGGCCTGTGCCAACGCGTCATCGAGCGCCTTCTGTGCTGCCGCGCGCACCACGCCCTCGTCGTTGAAAAGCCGGATCAGCGAGTTGAACGCGCCGCCGTAGACCGGCTCGGAGACATAGAACAATCCGCCCGGCTTCAGTATCCGAGCGACCTCGCCGATCGCCTGGCCGATCATGGACATTGGCACATGGTGCAGCGACTTCAGCATGATCGCCAGATCAAAGCTCGCATCGGCAAACGGCACCGCCTGCGCGCCCGACTCGATGAACTCAATACCGGGCTGCGGGTTGGCAATATTCTTGCGGTGCTGGACCGCATCGATCTCAAGCGCTGCGATGGAACAGCGCGGATACCGCGCAATCAGCCGGCGGGCCATCTGCGCCGGGCCGCAGCCCAGTTCGATGATGCGCTGTGCGTCAAGCTGCGCGATGGCGTTGAGCTCATCGAGTTCGTCGGCAATCAGCGGTACCTGGTCGGGGTCGGCGACGGTCATTGCAACACCTTGTTTTCAGAAGGACGCTGACGGTAGCGCCGCTTGGCGGGTTGGGTCAAGGCAGCAGTCCGGATCGATACCGCACTGCGACGAGATTGCATCGGTTGCCAACAATGCCTAACCTAGCGGGCATCATGGCACCCACCCTGGAAGGCAAGCTGGTCGTTGCGATTTCTTCGCGCGCGGTCTTCGATTTCGAAGAGGAAAATCGCGTGTTCGAAGGGGGTAACGCACAGGCTTACATGGCGCTTCAGCGCGATCGGCTCGAGCAGCCCGCCTCGCCAGGCGTTGCTCATGCGCTGGTGAAGAAGCTGCTGGCGTTCGATGCGCCCGATTGTGCGCCAGAGGCCCGGCGCATCGAGGTGGTGGTGCTGTCGCGAAATGATCCGGTGAGCGGTCTGCGGGTGTTTCGTTCAGCAAGGCATGAAGGCTTGCGACTTGAGCGCGGCGTTTTCACCAGCGGCCGAACGCCCTGGCCCTATCTGGTGCCACTTGCCGCCAACCTGTTCCTGTCAGCCAATGCTGACGACGTGCGCGCCGCGCTGGCTGCAGGATTTCCCGCTGCGCGCGTGTTCCCCGAATCGGTCAAGGCGTCCGAGTCGCACCCTGATGAAATTCGAATTGCCTTCGATGGCGACGCGGTGTTGTTCTCCGATGAATCCGAGCGCGTGTTTCAGGCCAATGGCCTCGATGCATTTCAGCGCCACGAGGCGGATCGCGCTGCGAGCCCGTTGCCGCCCGGGCCATTCAAGCCCCTGCTCGAAGCCCTGCACAGGCTGCGCATGGCGGACTCAAATGCGCCGGCCATGCGAATCCGAACCGCGCTCGTCACCGCGCGAAGTGCGCCTGCGCACGAGCGAGCCATACGCACCCTCATGGCCTGGGGCGTGGGGGTGGATGAGGCGATGTTTCTGGGCGGACTGGGCAAGGGGCCGTTTCTCAAAGAATTCGAGCCCGATTTCTTTTTTGATGACCAGACCGGCCATGTTCAGCAGGCCGCGCGCTTCGGTCCCGCGGGGCATGTGCCGGCGGGTGTGGCCAACGAACACCGGTAGCGGGTCAGCTTCGCGGCGCGGTATGCAGCCGCTTCATCGCCTGCTCGAGACGTCCGGCAAGCAGATCGGGAACCGTATCGAGCCCGGCGTCAATCGCCTGATCAATTTTTGCGCGATCGTCGCGCGACGGACGATGCAATACGAAGTCGATGACGGCCTGCTCGAGCGCGAGCGTGCGGGGATGACCAATGCCGAGCCGCATCCGCCAGAACATGGCAGATCCCAGCCTGGCGGTGATGTCCTTGAGCCCATTGTGACCCGCATGACCGCCGCCTTGCTTGAGCTTGGCCATTCCGGGCATCAGATCGAGTTCATCGTGCACAACCAGGATGGACTCTGGCGCCACCCGATAAAAACCGGCAAGCGCAGCAACCGCCTGACCCGAGCGGTTCATGAAGGTGGTGGGCTTGATCAGATAAACCGGCTCGCCTGCCGCCGTGATTCGCGCAACATCGCCAAAAAACTTGCTTTGGCGTGAAAAAGCCGCCGAGTGCGCTCGCGCGAGCGCATCGACAAACCAGAAACCTGCGTTATGCCGTGTGTCGTCGTATTCAGCGCCGACATTGCCAAGACCGGCAATCAGACGGATACCGTTCATTGCAGTAGCGCCACAGGGGCCGCGTGGGCGTCCTGTGGCGATAAGCCAGCCGTCAGCGCGTTACTTCTTGGCGGCAGGCTTGGCTGCCGGCGCCGCTTTCCCAGCGGGCGCGGCTTTGGCGGGAGCCGCCGCAGCATCAGCTGTTTCGGTCGGCGCTTCTTCTGCGCCCGGAATCGTGACGGTGACGACTACCGGGTTTTCCTTGCTGCGCAGCACCGGTGATACGCCCTCGGGGAAACGGATGTCGCGCACATGCAGCGGCTTACCCGCTCCGAGGCTGCTGAGATCGACGTCAATAAAGCCAGGCAGGTCTTTGGGCAGGCAGGTGATGTCGATTTCGGTGAGCACATGGCCGACGATGCCGGCCGATTGCTTGACCGCGGGCGAGACTTCCTGATTGCGGAAGTGCAACGGCACCCGCATGTGGATCGGCCGATCGGGCGCGACGCGCTGGAAGTCGATGTGCATGACCTGCTGGCGGTACGGATGCCATTGCACGTCACGAAGCAGCACCTGCTCGGAGCGGCCGTCGAGTTCCATATCGAGAATGGATGAATGAAATGCTTCAACGCGCAGCGCGTGATAAAGCGGGTTGTGCTCAATGGCGATCGGCGTGGGCTGCTGATCGGTTCCGCCATAGAGAATGCCCGGAACATGGTTGCTGCGACGCAGGCGGCGGCTCGCACTCGATCCCTGCTCTTTTCGTGTGGTGGCGACGACTTTCATCGTGCACTCCTTTCATACGCGAGCCTCTCGACTCGCTTAAACCCGGAACCCGCGACCAGGACACCGGGTGTTGCTGACACGCCCGCCGCTTTGATGCGACGAGCACCTTGGAAAACGATGAATCTGTATGCGCTCCGAACCCTGTATCAGTCGACGAACAGTGATGAGACGGAGTCAGCGCGGTTGATGCGAAGAATAGTTTCGGCAAACAGCTGCGCGCACGACAGCACGCGGATTTTGCCGCAGGCGCGCGCTGCATCGGAGAGCGGAATCGTGTCGATCACGACCAGTTCATCGAGCGCAGGATCATTTACGCGGTCAATTGCAGCGCCTGACAACACCGGATGCGTGCAGTAGGCGAGTACCCGCCTGGCGCCGTGCTCTTTGAGCGCTGCGGCTGCCTTGACCAGCGTGTTGGCCGTATCGACGATGTCGTCCATGATGACGCAGGTACGGCCTGATACATCGCCAATGATGTTCATCACCTCGGCGACGTTCGCCTTGGGGCGACGCTTGTCGATGATGGCGAGATCGGAGTCGATGCGCTTGGCAATGGCGCGTGCGCGCACCACGCCACCCACATCGGGCGAGACGACCAACAGGTCGTCGTAGGGCGACTTGTGCAGATCGGCAAGCATGACCGGCGCTGCGTAGATGTTATCGACCGGAATATCGAAGAAGCCCTGAATCTGATCGGCGTGCAGGTCCATGGTGAGCACGCGGTCAACGCCAGCGATCTGCAGCATGTTGGCGACCACCTTGGCGCTGATCGCCACGCGCGACGAGCGCACGCGCCGGTCTTGCCGCGCGTATCCAAAATAGGGCAGGGCTGCGGTGATTCGGCCGGCCGATGCGCGCTTGAGCGCGTCGACCATGATCATGACTTCCATCAGATTGTCGTTGGTCGGCGCACAGGTGGGCTGGACCACGAACACATCTTTGCCGCGAACGTTTTCCAGGATCTCGACCATCGCTTCGCCGTCAGAAAACCGGCTGACGGTGGCCTTGCCCAGTTTGATGTGCAGATGGTGCGCGATGTCTGCCGCAAGCCGGGGATTGGCATTGCCGGTAAACACCATCAGACCCTCGGGCGACAGCGACTCCGCGTGACGACGGTATCCTGAAAGCATCGAGCCACCTGAACAATCGAGAGTGAGAACGCTGGGCGCCGCTTGGGTTAACAATGGCAAACAGCACGGAAACTTTGGCTGGGGAGGTAGGATTCGAACCTACGCATGCCGGAATCAAAATCCGGTGCCTTAACCAACTTGGCGACTCCCCAACGTGGTGATGCTGCCGACGTTGACCCGGTTACAGCGCATCCGGGTGAATCGAGGCACTTCAGACAAACGCCCACGAATTGAGCGGGTGCCGCGCGACCGTCCGACCCACATGAACGGAAGCGCCTTCGCCGAGCCTGCCGCCGGATTCAAGAAACTGAACAACGGCGGCAAGTTGATCTTCAGGAACCGGCATGAAAACCGTAGAACCCGACCCGCTCATGCGGGGAAGTTCTGGAGCGATTTCGAATCGGCGGGCAGCTTCGCGAAGTGCAAACAGTGCCGCCTCAACGCTAGCCTCAAGGCGCATGGCCACTGGCTCGAGATCATTCCTTCCACAAAAGACCGACCGGCCCTGCAAAAGACCGTCGATTTTGAGCGGTTTCGAATCACGTGTCAAACGAGGGTCAGCGAAGACCCGGGGCGTTGAGACCCCGACGCCGGGTGCAATCAGCACATAGCGGCGGGGCGGTTGCGGACAGGCCTGGAGCTGATCGCCGACCCCGGTGGCGTAAGCGGTCTGGCCAAACACGAAGAACGGGACATCAGCGCCCAGCCGCAGACCAATCTGCGCGAGCGCGTCGCGGGTGAGGCCGAGCGACCACAGCCGGTTCAGGCCGAGCAGGACCGTAGCGGCATCGGAGCTGCCACCCCCCACCCCGCCCCCAATCGGGATGCGCTTGTTCAGGCCGATGTCGACCCCGAGCGCGCAGCCGGTGTGCTCGACCAGGAGTCTGGCTGCGCGTACCGTCAGATCATGCTCGGGCGCAATACCTGGCAGCGGGTTGATGCGGCCGATCAGGCCGTCGTGGCGTAAGCGAAGATCGACGCGATCGCTCAGATCGATCATCTCGAAAACGGTTTCGAGCAGGTGGTAGCCGTCGCTGCGTCGACCGGTGACGTGTAGGAACAGGTTCAGCTTGGCCGGCGCCGGCAGGTTGCGCAGTTCAACGATCACGATGCGGAATCAACGACCAGGCGCAGCCGCAGGCGGCGGTCTGCGGCAATGCCCTGTCCGGGCCACGAGAGTTGCAGTGTCCGGACCACGCGATCGTCGAGCCAGCCATCGATGCGAATATCCCAGCCCGACTCGTGGCCCGCCCACTGGTTTCCCGGCCTGGCTGTGCCGGCCGATCCAAAACGACCCTGCAGCCACCCGGGGAGCCGCTGCACGGGGACGCGCCAGCCGAACAGCTGTTCGGTGAGCAGCTCGACCGATGGCGCCTGGTGGCTGCGGCCCTGATTGTCGGTCAGCCGGGCGCCCTGCGCATCGGCCTGCGCCTGCGCGATCATCTGCCCGATCGGGCTCGATAGTTCGAGCAGCGTCTGACCTTCGCGCTGCAGCAACCGGAATCGACCACTCGCGGATTGCTCGTCGCCCGCTGATCCAGGCACGCGATAGAGCGCCGAAAAGCGTCCAGACCACTCGGAAGGATCAGTCGCCGAGCGATCGCCGGATGCGGTGCGCTCGGGGTCAGGTGAGATGACCGCGCAGCCGGAAACGGCCGCTGCGGCCGCGAGTCCGATCAGCCAGCCGCGCCGCGCCAGACTGCAGGGTGATTGATCGGACTGGCAACTGGCTGCTGGCGATTCCCGAAAGCCCACGCTCATGGCGAGACATTCAGTCGCTGCAGGGTTTCGCGCAAGACATCGTTGGTCGGCTCGCGGCTGCCGGCGTCGCGCCAGAGCTGTCTGGCCTCATCGGGCATTCCGGCCTTCCAGAGAACTTCGCCCAGGTGCACACCGATTTCAACATCGGGTCGAAGGGCATAGGCCTTGCGAAGATGGCGAATTGCGCCTTCCAGGTCGCCGCGCCTGAACAGCACCCAGCCCATGCTGTCTAGGATGTGTGCATCGTCAGGCGCGAGCTCAAGCGCCTTCTCGATAAGGCGCTGTGCCTCGGAGAGTCGCAGGTTACGGTCGGCCAATGTGTAGCCCAGTGCGTTGTAAGCGTGCGCATGGTCGGGCTTGGCCTCGATCAGTTTCCGCAGGCTTGCCTCGAGTACATCGATTCGATTGATCTTCTCGGCGGCCATCGCATGGTCGTAGAGCAGATCGGTGTCATCGGGCAGGCGCTTGAGCCCGTCGTCCAGCACTTTGAACGCATCGGCGTAGCGCCCGGCTTCACGCAGCACCTGCGCCTGAACCGCAATGAGGCGTGAGCGCATGCGCGCTTCGTCTGCAGCGGGTTCGCGAAGCAGCGCGAGCGCCTCCTCAACGCGCTTGAGCCGTCCCAGCAGCAACGCTTGGCGGATTCGCGCGACATCGGCCTGGTCGCCCACGTCGACGCGCGCATACCAGGAAATGGCGTCCTCATAGCGCTTCTCTTCCTCGGCGATCTGCCCCATGAAAAGCAGAGCGATCGCGTTGTCGCGCGCGATGTCGGCGGGCAGATCGATGTAGCGCTGCAGATACCGTTGCGCGACGCTGTTCTGACCCGCCTGGGCTGCGACCTGTGCCAGCGAGAACAGGATGACGGGGTTATCCGGATCCTGAGCCAGCGCGGCCTCAAACTGCTTTTGCGCATCATCGACACGTCCTGCTTGCAGCAGCAGGCGGGCCAGCGTGAAGCGCGCCTCGAGTGACTTGGGTTCGCGAACCAGAAACTGTTCGAGCAGCCCGAGCGCGCTGGCAAGCCCGCCCTGCGTGCGCGCGGCGAGCCGCGCAGCCATGACGGCTGCGCTTTCATCGTTGGGCGCAAGCCGATGCGCCTCGGCAGCCTCGGCCGCAGCGCGATCATGTGCTTCAGCGGCCGATGCGATCGCTGCGAGCGCGAGCCTGGCGGCCGCCACATTCTGGTCGGGGGCGGACAGCCGTTCAAGCATCGCGAGCGCCTGCTTCTTGTCGGGCGCGCGCAGCAGCGCAGCCTGCAGGCTCTCATAGGTCTGAGCGAGGGTTCCGTCTCGCCGGGCACGCTCGAGTCGAGTGCGTAAAGCGGGCTCTGCCGTGCCAAGCGCGCCGGTGCTGAGCTGCAGCGCCTCAACCGTCTGGCCTGCAAGCCTTGAGTTGGGTTCAAGCTCCAGCCATAAGCGGGCGGCGGTGAGCGCGCGATCAGGAGAGCGTGCCGCAAGCGACAGTTCAGCTGCGCGCTGCGCCAGTCGCGGGTCGCGCGTGGCGCGTGCCAGCGCAAGATAGGTTGCCGCGGCGCTCGCCACTTCGCCGCGCTGCGCGGCGATTTCTGCAGCCAGCACCTGAAACAGGATTTGCGGCGACAGGTCAACCTCGGGCAGTGGACGGGTTGCACGACTCGTCGACGCAGAGGAAGGCTGCTGGGCGCCACTCGGCGGTGTCTGCGCGACCGCGCCGCCGCTTGAAAAGGCAAACAGGGCCACAGACAGGATGCCGGCAGTCAGCGGGCTGATACGTCGGCCGGATTCAATCATGGCGCGTAGGGACAAGGCGGTGGGGGTTGAGGGCGGATCTGTCCGCTGGGCGCGGGCCGAGCCATGGGCGGATGGTAGGTTCAATTACACTGCCTCGCAAGCAAGGTCCTGAATACTTTGTAGCCAATGCCTGAATTACCCGAAGTTGAAGTGGTGCGCCGAGGACTCGGCGCGCGCGTGGCCGGAGCAACCGTCGCGCGCGTGCAGGTACGCGAGCGCAGGCTCCGCTGGCCTGTTCCCGATGCGCTCGCGTCCCAGCTGCCGGGCTGCACGCTGCGCGGGCTGGACCGGCGCGGGAAATATCTGTTGTTTGATTTTGGTGTTGGCACGCTGATCGTGCACCTGGGCATGTCGGGCACCCTGCGATGGTTTGGCGAGCCGCCCGCACTCGCACCGCATGATCATGTCGACATCCTCACCGACCGCGGGCTGCTGCGCTACAACGATCCGAGGCGCTTCGGCGCGATGCTATGGCATCGGCCCGAGCAGGGGCCGTTGGCGTCTCATCCGCTTCTCGCAAATCTTGGCATTGAGCCGTTCGATGAGCGCTTCAATGGTCAGTGGTTGTACCAGGCCTCGCGCGAACGACGCGTTGCGGTCAAACAGTGGCTGCTCGCGGGTCAGTGCGTGGTGGGGGTCGGCAACATCTATGCATCGGAGAGCCTGTTTCGCGCGGGCATCCGACCAACAGTCGCCGCGAGGCGGCTGTCACTCGCCCGCTGCGAGCGGCTCGCACAGGCGATCCGGGAAACGCTCAGTAGCGCCATCGAGCGCGGCGGCAGCAGTCTTCGCGACTTTGTCGCCTCCGATGGCAGTGGCGGCTATTTTCAGCTCGACTGTGGTGTCTATGGGCGGGCGGGCGAACCGTGCAGGGTATGTGCGAGCCCGATCAGGCTGATCCGTCAACAGCAGCGGGCCACCTATTTCTGCTCAACCTGTCAGCCGCGCTAGGCCCGGGAGCCGTCCTTTCCGATGAGACCTGAGGCCGGATTCGCAGCGCGCATCGTCAGCTGGCAGCAGCGCCACGGTCGCCATGATCTGCCCTGGCAGACGAACCGAGACCCCTACCGTATCTGGCTGTCTGAAGTGATGCTGCAGCAAACCCAGGTGCGAACGGTGATCCCGTACTACCTGCGCTTTCTCGAGCAGTTTCCGGATGTCGCAGCACTGGCCGCAGCGCCGCTTGAGCGGGTGATGGAGCTTTGGAGCGGACTGGGCTACTACAGCCGCGCGCGCAACCTGCATCGATGCGCGCAGACCATTGTGACGACGCATGGCGGACGCTTTCCGGCCTCGTCTTCGGCGCTTGCCGAGCTGCCCGGCGTGGGCCGCTCGACGGCCGCTGCCATCGCTGCGTTCGCGTTTGGCGAGCGCGCGGCGATTCTCGATGGCAACGTCAAGCGCGTGCTCTGCCGGCATTTTGGCGTGGACGGCTGGCCCGGAGAACGTCAGGTGGAACAGCGGCTGTGGGACATCGCGCAGCGCGAACTGCCGCAGACCGGTATCGAGCCTTACACCCAGGGGCTGATGGACCTTGGCGCGCAGACCTGTACCAGAACACGACCCCAGTGCGACCCCTGTCCGGTTGCCGCAAGCTGCATGGCGAGGGCGCAAGGGCGCCAGGCCAGCCTGCCCGCGAGCAGGCCTGCCCGCGCCACACCGGTTCGTGAAACCTGCTGGGCGGTGATCATCCAGAATCAGCGCGTGCTGCTTGAGCGCCGCCCGCCTGCAGGCATCTGGGGTGGATTATTGAGTCTGCCCGAGATATCAGTGACCGAGATCGAGCACGCGGCTGCGCAGGTCGAGACCCGCTTCGGCGTCACCGTTACCAGCTGTCATCGCCTGTCGCCAGTGCTGCACGCGTTCACGCACTTTCGCCTGATCGCCCATCCGGTGCTCATCGAAGTCACGCAAGCCGCGCGACTGGCCGCCGATACCCCGCATCAGTGGTTCGAATTGCCGAAGGCGGGGCAGTTGGCGCTTGCGCAACCCGTACGGACGCTTCTGCTCAACCTGTTGGAGCGGTCCGCCGCTCAGGCGCCGCTGCTCTGATCAGATGATCTGCTCGCGCGACAGAACTTCGTGGATCAGTGCGAGTCGGCGCAGCGGGTCAGTGAGTTCCATCAGCATCTGACGCGACGGCATGGAGAGCGGCAGCAGCTCGGCCAGGCGGTTGGCGACCCAGCCGGCGGATTCCGGTATGTAGGGCTCCGCGAGAATGCGCCGCGCGGGCTCGGGTTCGCGCGCGCAGATGTCGTCGATGGCGCGACGGATCAGGTGCGCGCAGGCTGCCAGGTCGTCTGGCACCGCCACCACTGGATCGTCTGCGATGGGTTCCACCTGCGCGCGAATCAGGCCGTTGGGCTGCACGCTGCGACTGAGCACGGTGAACCGGCGGACACCCACGGTGCGCAACTGCAGCACACCGGGCTCGGTCATATCCCAATCATCGATCTGTGCGGTGCAGCCGATGGCCTCGTGGTCGGCGGGCGTTCCCACCTCGCGCCCCTGCGTGATCAGACAGACACCAAAGGGCCGCGCGGTATTCATGCATTCGCGGACCATGTCCATGTAGCGTGCCTCGAAGATTCGAAGCGGCAACACCCCGCCTGGGAACAGCACGGTGCCGAGCGGAAAAATGGGCAACAAATCGGCAGGCGCGGTCATCGGTGTGCAGCAGCCGCCTGCGCGCGCATCGCAACGCCGCGATGCCGCACCAGTACCTGCTCGCGATCGCGAAACGTGGCGGCCAGCCGTTCGACGCAGTACACCGAGCGGTGTTGCCCGCCGGTACAGCCCACCGCAATGGTCAGGTAGCTGCGGTTTTCAAGAATGTAGTGCGGCAGCCAGTTCTCGAGA
>Ga0194119_10007439_pt1 | contig 15426 bp, 16 predicted proteins | sample TA2MahC100mmetaG_FD_148620 | JGI IMG/M metagenome (GOLD analysis project Ga0194119, IMG submission 148620) | Freshwater microbial communities from Lake Tanganyika, Tanzania - TA2015018 Mahale Deep Cast 100m | ecosystem: Environmental > Aquatic > Freshwater > Lake | place: Tanzania: Lake... | reverse complement strand
AAGGCATGAGCGTTCGACTCGCGGGCAAGGTCGCCGTCGTCACCGGATCGAGTCGCGGCATCGGCCGCGGCACCGCCATCGCACTGGCCGAAATGGGCGCGACGGTGTACATCACCGGTCGTTCCATGGGCTCGGGTCCACTCACGATCGACACCACCGTGAAGATGGTGAACGACGCGGGTGGTACCGGTATCGCCGTCCAGGTCGATCACGGTGACGATGCGCAGATCGCCGCATTGTTCGCGCGCGTGAAGTCCGACTTCGGCAAGATCGACATCCTCGTCAACAACGTGTACAAGATCCCTGATCCGCCGGCGTGGGGCGGTGGCTTCTGGGAACACCCCGTGAGCATCTGGGACGATCAGGTCGGTATCGGTTTGCGCGCCCATTACGTGGCGTCGTGGCACGCCGCGCCCTTGTTGTTCGAAGGTGGTGCGGGTGGCTCGATCATGAACGTGTCGTCACCGGGCGGATCGTCGTATCACTTCAGTTCGTCGTACGGCGCCGGCAAGGCCGGCCTCGACCGTTTGAGCGCCGACATGGCGATCGAGCTGCGCCCGAAGGGCATCGCGTGCTGTTCCATCTATCCGGGTTCGGTCGCCACCGAATTCATCCAGGAGTGGGCCGGTAAGCGCGGAAGCGATCTCACGCAGGCCCAGACCACCCTCGGCGTGGGTCGGGCCATCGCCGCTCTGGCGGTGGCCCCCGACCTCATGGATCGCAGTGGAACCATTCAGTGGGTCGAAGACATCTCCGAGCAGTTCGACGTCCGCGACGAGAACGGAAATCTCGCGGTGCGTTATCACTCACGCCTGCGCTGAAGCCTTGAGGTTCGTGTGTCGACCGGACATCTGGAACTGAGAAGTCTCGAGAAATCGTTCGATGGTCGGGGAGTCGTCCGCGAGGTGACTCTTGATGTTCCGGGCGGGGAGTTCTTCTCGCTGCTCGGTCCATCGGGTTGTGGCAAGACCACGACGTTGCGCATGATCGCCGGGTTCGAGCGACCAGACTCCGGCACGATCACGATCGATGACGACGATGTGGGGGACTGGCCGCCCGAAAAACGTCCGGTTGCAACGGTGTTCCAGAATTACGCGCTCTTTCCTCATCTCGATGTGGCCGAGAACGTCGGATTCGGTTTGCGTTTCACCAAGACTGATTCGACCGAGCGTCGACGTCTCGTCGCCGATGTGCTCGATCGGGTGCGTCTGACTGGCTTCGAGAGTCGTCGAGTTCATCGTTTGTCAGGAGGTGAACAACAGCGAGTGGCCCTCGCGCGTGCTCTTGTTTTGCGCCCGCGAGTACTTCTGCTCGATGAACCTCTCGGCGCTCTCGATGCTCAGTTGAGGAAGCAGCTGCAAGTCGAGTTGGCCGAAATCCAACGCGATGTGGGTCTCACATTCGTGTACGTGACGCACGATCAGGAAGAAGCCTGGACCATGAGTGACCGGATCGGCCTCATGTTCGGGGGTTCCTTGCGTGCGGTCGGCCGTCCGCGTGATCTCTACGACTCTCCGACGTCGTTGTCGGCGGCCCGGTTCCTCGGAACCGCCAATGTCTTCACGGGGCAGGCGAATGGATCGTGGATGGACGTTGGCACTTGGAGGGTTCCCCTGCCTTCTGCGGTCCGATCGGGTGAAGTCACCGTCATGGTCCGTCCCGAACGCATCCGTGTCGTCGATGGCCAAGGTGCTGGTTCGGGTCGTGTGACCGTGGCGCAGTTCGCTGGTGTCTCGCAGCTCGTGACGCTCGATGTCGGAGGTATGCACGTCAGAATCTCGGTTCCGAACGACGGGCGAAACGATTTCTTGCGTCCAGGTGAAGTCGTCAACTTCGATGTCGAACCCGCTCACGTCGTCGTTTTGACTGACGACTGATCAAAGATCCATCTGCGTCACGTCAGCAACGGCTTGACGAAAACCTCCCGATCCACCGTGACGATGTTGCCAACGTGACAGCACGACAACCGTGAGAGCGAGTGCCATGAACGACAGGAGCACCATGACGGTGGCTAGGGCGTTGAGTGCGGGGGAGGAACTCGACCGTACGGCCGAGTAGATCTTGACTGGGACAGTTTCCGACGATGCTCCCGCCGAGAGAAAACTGGAGATGACGAAGTCGTCGATGGACGAGGCGAACACGATCACGCAGCTGGCCACGATCGCGGGGGTCAGAAGAGGCAGCAGCACGAGACGAATCGCCTGTGCTCGTGTGGCGCCGAGATCGCGGGCCGCCTCCTCGTAGGACGGTCCGAGTGACACGAGGCGGGCCCGCACGGTGACCACGACGAACGACAAGGAGAACGTGACGTGACCGATGAGTTGGGCGGGGCGGCCGAGTGGGATGCCGGTGAACAGGTTGGTGAAGGTGATGAGGAGGGCGGCGCCCATCACGATCTCGGGAGTGACGAGGGGGAGGGAGTTCACCCAGTTGACGGTCGCCGCTGCGCGAGTGCGCCACCGCTCGAGACCAACAGCAAGAAGAGCGCCAACTGGAACGGTGATCAAAATCGAGCCCAGAGCCAGAACCAGTGAATTGACGAGAGCAGTGCGGAGCGTTGGGTCGTGAAGCAGGGACTGCTGCCGATCTCCCGTCCACCAACGAAGTGAGAATCCTTGCCAGACCGTGCGACTCTTGCCATCGTTGAACGAGAAAAGAACAGCGATCAGTACTGGAACGAGTGACCAAACCACGTAGGCCCCGGTGACGAAAGAGAGACCGCGAGATCGCTTTCTCACGAGGCTTCCCGACGAACGCGGGCAAGGCGAATGAGGTACCACGACATGACGAGCGCGAGAAACAGCGCCAACACGAGAACGAGAGTGGCACCCTTCTGCTTCTGCGAACTGGCATTGACGAAGAAGTCGATTTGGTTACCGATCATCTCGGTCCGAGGAGATCGCGAGAGCAGATCATTGGTGTAGTAGTCGCCGAACATAGGTAGTGCGATGAGCACGGTTCCGGCAGCGATTCCTGCCCTCGACAGTGGCAGGGTGATCCGTCGAAACGCTTGGGATGATGAAGCACCGAGGTCTCGGGCGGCTTCGATCAGTCGCCAATCGAGCCGTTCGAGCGATGCATATAACGGGAGGATCAGGAACGGCAGGTATCCGTAAACGAGGCCGAGAATCACCGTGAGGTGATTTCCGTTCAGCCACTGCTGGTCGATCCCGAACAGTCTGAGGAACCGCGACGCCAGGCCTTCAGGTTCGAGCAGGTTGACCCAAGCCAGAAGTCGCATGAGGAAACTGACCCAGAAGGGGATCACCATCAACGCGAGCAAAATCGTACGGCGAACGCCTTCTTGGCGCGCCAGGTAGTACGCGATGGGGTATCCAATGATCAGGCTCAGCGCGACAGCGGCGATCACGTAGAAACTCGTTCGAAGAAAGACGCTACGCAGGGGGCCGCCGACGACGCTGCCGAGCACTTCGCTGGCATCCGAGAACTGCCACTGAAGCGGGTTCCACACCGGAACCGCGTCACGAAAGATGGGGTCGACCTGACCGAAGGCCACGCAGGCGATGGTGTATGCCGGAACGACGAAGAAGATGGCTAGCCACAATGAACCCGGTAGCGCAAGACCAGGCCAGAAGATTCGACGGTCAGCCGGCGGTGAACTCTGACCAGACATCGATCCACATCTCATCGACTTCGGGAACTAAGTTCACGAGTCGCCGGCCCGATCGGTAACGATCCGGAGTGACAAGAGCGCTGAGCAAGGACTCCGGGACTCCGTTTCGTTCGATCAGCAGGTCGCTGGTGACGGCTTCGAGTGCCGGTTGGTATCCCACGTAGGTCTGGTTCAGCAGAGCGTTGTCGACGTCGAGCAAGAAGTTGATGAAGCAGTGCGCGAGAACTGGCTTGGTGGCTCTCGTCAACACGCAGAAGAAATCGTTGGCCGTGATTGTTTCGGGCGGGTACCAGAAGCCGAGTACCGACGGATCGGCTCCCTCGGGAAGGAATCCCTGTCCAGCGAGCATGTCCCCCGACCAACACAATGCGATGTCACGATTGCCTGCTGGGATCTCCTGATACGAGAGGATGTCGATCTGGGGGTTGACTGCCTGCACAAGGTCCGCCAGATCGGAGCCAGCCGCTTCGACGACCGCACGGTCGGACGTGTTCACATCGGTCAGGCCGTTTCGGAACATCGACATGCACAGACTGTCGCGGTACGAGTCGAGAATGCCGGCTCGACCCCGATAGCGCGAGTCCCAGAGCGCGCTCCAACCCTCGCGGCCGGCGAACACAGTGGTGTCGACGTCGCGGTCGGTGCGATATCCGATCCCGTCGGCATAGATCACGTGCGGAACGGTGTATTGCGAGCCGAGGTCGTAGTACGGATCCTGGAGTCCAGAGATGATGTTGGCGAAGTTCGACAGATACGAGCGATTCAGAGGTTGAACGAGTTGTGCCGCCATCAGAAGCGCCATCGAGGCGTCGGTCATGCCGATCATGAGGTCGGCTTCGATCGCGCCGGAGCGGAGCTTTGTAATCGCCTCTTCTTCCGTCGTGTAGGTGGAGATTTCGAGCGACACTCCGTATTGGCTCTCGAAGGCCTCGACGACATCGGGGTTCACGTAGTCGGCGTAGTTGTAGACGCGGAACGTGCCCGACTCGGGAGCGAGGCCATCGGCGATCGGGTCACGGTTCAGCGGGAGACGTATGGGTGTGTCGGGTGTTCCGATGAGAAGCCCCCCGGTTGATTCGCTCGCGCCACCTCCGCAGGCTGACAGGAGCGCAGGGGAGAGGGCTGCGGCACCGAGACCCCAACCCGTCAATTGGATGAACCGGCGACGATTCAGATGATGTGCTCTCACTGTCTCCCCTCGCGCCATAATCGGCCCAACACTCCGATTATGGCACCGGATTCTCGTCAGAACGAGAGTTCGAGGTGGTCGACGCCGCGGATCGTGAGTCGATCGCGCCATGTGATGGCGCCGGTCGCCTTCATCGATGGGAACCGAGCCACGAGTGAGCCGACCGCGACTTCGGCTTCGAGGTGCGCGAGGTTGGCGCCGAGGCAGTAGTGGATGCCCGCGGCCAATGCCAGATGGCGGTTGGCGTTTTCGCGCCCGAGGTCGAGTCGATGGGGATCGGCGAACACCGATGGATCGTGATTGGCGGCACCGAGAACCGTGGTGACGATGGTGCCGGGTTGGGCCACGACCGGGCCGTTGATGCCGTGGTAGGTGACGGGCACCAGTGGAACGCGAACGGTTTGCTGAACCGGGCCGTCCATGCGGAGGCATTCGTCGACCGCGCGCGATCCCATGCTCGGATCGGCGTGCCAGCGCGCCAACTGGTCGGGGTGGCCGAGCAGCGTGTTGACGGAGTTGCCGATGAGGTTGACGGTTGTCTCGTGGCCCGCGATGTAGAGCAGCACCACGAACGAGATGAGTTCGGGCAACGACAGGACGTCGCCGTCTTCTTCCACGGCGATGAGCCCCGACAGCAAGTCGTCGCCCGGATGCTTGCGACGATCCTCGATCACGTTCAGGAGGTAGGGGATGAGGAGGCCGAACACTTCATCCGACTTGTCGAGGTCGTCGAGCGTGGAGGTGGGCTCGAGGTTCTGCGTGATGATCTGGCTCCACTCGCGCATCTCCTCGGCCCGATCGGTGGGCATGGCCAGCAGATCGGAGATCACCTGGAAGGGGATCGGGAAGGCGAGATCGTCGATGAGCTCCATGCCGCCGCGGGCGGCCGCTTGATCGAGCACATCGTCGACGAGTTCTTGAACACGACCGCGTAGGCGTTCGATGGCCGATGGCGTGAATGCTTTGCTGACGAGTCGACGTAGACGCGTGTGATCGGGTGGATCGAGGTTGAGGATCGACTTGGCACCCTCGCGCCCGCGACGGCGATCGCGCTTGGCCTTGTTCAGCGGGTCGGTGGGTTCGTTCGCGTTGGCCTCGATGTCGCGGCTGAAGTCGTTGCTGCGGAGCGTGTGGGCGATGTCGTCGTAGCGCGTGAGAACGATGGTGCCGAACGGCGTGACGTGCACCGGATCGAGTTCGCGCAGCGCGTCGTAGAACGGATACGGGTTGGCCCGAAAGGCCGGATCGAAAGGATTGAAAACGGGCGTGGTCATGGCTGGGAGCACACGGCCAGGGCATCGACGATCGCATCGATCTGCTCGTCGTCGATCACGAGTGGAGGGCAGAACGTGTTGGTGTCGGTGCCCACCGCGCGAGTGATCACACCGTGTTCGAGCATTCGGTCGCGAACCTTCACCGGGTCGATCTGCGGGTGTTGCGCCACCGCCCAGACCGCACCGTCACCGCGCACGGCCGCGAGTAGTCCATCGGCGTGCAACGAGTGCAGCCCGGCCGAGAGTCGCTGACCCACATGATGCGCGCGATCGACGAGGCCCTCGCGTTCGATGATGTCGATATTGGCCAGTGCGGCGCGACATGCGGTTGGATGTCCGGAGTACGTGAATCCGGTGCGCAGGAAGAAGTTGGGGTCGGCTTCGAGTGGACCGCGCACCGCGGGCCCGACGAACACGCCGCCGAGCGGCTGATATCCCGACGTCAAGGCCTTGGCGAACGTGACGAGGTCGGGGCGCACACCGAAACGGTGGGCGGCGAACCAATGACCGAGTCGACCGAATCCACTGATCACTTCGTCGAAGATCAGGAAGGCGCCGTGCTGATCGCACAGTCGGCGCACGCCTTCGATGTATCCCTCGGTCGGAGGGAACACGCCGCCCGCGCCTTGTACCGGTTCGATCAACACCGCGGCCAGGCGATCCTGATTCTGCGACATCGCGATGGACAGCGCTTCGAGATCGTCGGCCGGAACTTGCAGCACGTCGCCCACGAGCGGGCCGTAGCCCTCGCGGTTGGGCGGGATGCCTTGCGCGCTCGTGCCGCCGTAGGTGGTGCCGTGGTAACCGCGTTGGCGTGAGATGATGATGGTCTTTTCGGGGTGGCCCGACTGGACGTGCGCGAGGCGGGCCAACTTCATGGCGGTGTCGACGGCTTCCGAGCCCGATGAGGTGAAGAAGACGCGGCTGTCGGGCATCGGAGCGATACCGATGAGGCGTTCGGCCAGTCGCTCGACGGGTTCGTTGGTGAAGGGGTCGAAAGTGGAGTAGCCGGCGAGGGTCTCGGCTTGTTCGGCGATCACGCGGGCGATTTCGGTGCGGCCGTGGCCGACGGCGCAGTACCAAAGGGCGGCCATACCGTCGATGTAGTCGCGGCCATTCGAGTCGGTGACCACGGCCCCCTGGCCGCGCACGAGGGTGATGAACGACTCGCGCGTGGGCTTGGCGAAGGGGTGGAGGAAGGCCGAGGGCATGGCCTGAACGCTAGTGGTGGGCGCCGTGGTGAGAGTCCGGGTTGCCCGACGAAATGAGAACAATTATCGTTTCTGACATGCGCCGACTGTCCTCCTCGACTCGAGCCTTCCGTTTCGTTGCTCCCGTGCTGGTTCTCGTGGCTTCCGCCTGTGGTTCGGGGGACTCCGCGCCCACCACGGCGGCCGAGGCCACTCCCGATTCGGTTGTGATGACGAGCGAGCCGGTCGATACGACTGCTGTTCCCGAACCGTCGACAATCGTCGTGACAACGTCGATACTCGGCGCCGTTGTGAGTGACATGGTTGGTGAGGCATCCGACGTCGTGGTGCTGATCCCGAACGGACTCGATCCGCACGATTGGGAGCCGTCGGCCAAGGACGTCGAGGCCATCAACAAGGCCGACCTCGTGGTGGCCAATGGCCTCGATCTCGAGGAGAAGTTGATCGACACACTCGAGGCTGCCGAGGGCGCTGGTGTGCGCGTGTTCCACGCGACCGATCACATCGTCGCGCTGGACGGCGAGGACCATGACGAGGCTCACGGTGACGAGGCTCACGGTGACGAGGCTCACGGTGACGAGGCTCACGGTGACGAGGCTCACGGCGACGAGGCTCACGGCGACGAGGCGAAGACCGACGATCACGGCCATGATCACGCCGAGGGTGATCCGCACTTCTGGACCGATCCGTTGGCGATGGCGGCGGTGGTTGCTGCGCTGGGCGACGAGCTGGCTGCCATCGGCGTCGACGTGTCGGATCGCGTCGATCGTGTGATCACCGATCTGAACGACGTCGATGGTGTGATCACCCAATTGCTGTCGTCGTTGCCCGATGATCGGCGCCTTCTCGTAACGGGGCACGATTCGCTCGGCTACTTCGCCGAGCACTACGGCTTCACGCTGATCGGCTCGATCATCCCGAGTCTGAGTAGCGCCGCCGAAGTGACCGCGAAGAACTTGGCGGAACTGAAAGAGGCGATCGGCAAGACCGGGGCTTCGGTGATCTTCACGGAGTTGGGGACCCCGACCGACGTGGCCGATGCTCTGGCTGACGAGACCGGTACACGTGTGGTCGAACTGGCCACGCACCTGGTGCCCGACGACAATCTGTACCGATCGTTCTTGTTGAACCTCGCGTCCGACATCGTGGCGGCTCTATCGGCGACTTCATAGTGTGTCCCGAGTGGGACCGTTGATCGATCCGTTCGTCGACAACGACTTCATGCTGCGGGCCTTGTTGGCTGGCGCGTTGGTTTCCATTGCGTGTGCGGTGGTGGGCACGTACGTGGTGCTGCGTGGAATGTCGTTCATCGGCGATGCGCTGGCGCACGGTGTGCTGCCGGGTGTCGCGGGTGCGCTGTTGATCGGCTGGCCCACGATGCTCGGGGCGGCCGTGGGTGCGGGGGTGATGATCGGCGGAGTCGGTGTGGTGACTCGCCGCTCGCGATTGTCGAGCGACGCCGCCATCGGCTTGCTGTTCGTGGGGTTGCTGGCCCTCGGCATCGTCGTGATCTCGAGTTCCGACTCGATCACCACGAGCGTCGAGGCCATCTTGTTCGGCGAGTTCTTGGGTGTGAGTGACGGCGACCTGTGGGCGCTCGGTATCGCGGTACTGGTGGTGGGGGCGGTGGCGGCCTGGTCGGCTCGGCCGTTCTTGTTGCTGTGTTTCGACCCCGACCTGGCCAGTGTCATGGGGTATCGCGCCAACCGCTACCACCAACTGATGCTGGCTCTGGTGGCCGGAACGATCGTGGTGGCGTTCCAAACGGTCGGCTCGTTGTTGGTGTTCGGCATGTTGCTCGCGCCGGCGGGTGTGGGTTCTCTTCTGGCGCGTCGAGTCGGCGTGATGATGATCTGGGCGTCGGTGGTTGGCGTGCTGTCCACGTATGTGGGTCTGCTGCTCTCGTATCACTACGGCTGGGCGGCCGGGGCCACCGTGGTTCTGGTGTCGGTCGTGATCTTCTTCGTCGCTCTCGTCGCGACATCGCTCGTGCCGAGGAGAGCGGCATGAGTGCGGTCGTCGTCGCCCGACGCCTGACGGTGGGCTATGGCGAACGTCGTGTTCTCGACGGTGTCGACACTTTTCTCGCCAGCGGCGGATCGATCGCACTGGTGGGTTCGAACGGATCAGGTAAGTCGACTTTGTTGAAGACCTTCGCCGGTTTGTTGGAACCACTCGGTGGGGTCGTGGAGGTGCTCGGGGGAGCACCACGTGAGGCCAGTCGATCGATTGCGTACGTGAGCCAGTTCCATCGCAACGCGCTGGCGTTGCCGTTGCGGGCGATCGACGTGGTGCGCATGGCCCGCTTCGATCATCGTGGTCGGTTCGCTCGAGCGTCGGTCGATGACGAGACCGCGGTGGCCGAGGCGATGGACACGATGGAGACCACCGAGCTGTCCGATGTGGCTCTGCGCGATCTGTCGGGAGGCCAGCAGCAACGCGTGTACGTGGCGCAGGCGCTCGCGCGACGGGGTGCCGTGTTGTTGCTCGACGAACCCACGAGCGGATTGGACGCTGCTGGCCGCGCTGCTTATCTGCGAGCAGTGGAGCGTGAGCGAGAGCGGGGAGTGGCGGTGATCAGTGCGACGCACGACATCGGCGAAGCGTCGACGTGCGATCGGGTGTTGCTGTTGGCTGGACGGTTGATCGCCGATGGGCCGCCCGATGTGGTGCTGACTCCGGAGAATCTGCTGGCCACGTTCGGTGTGGGGCTGACGAGAGTGCACGACCAGTTGGTCGTCACCGAACACCAGCACGAACACGGGCACGAAAACGGGCACTAGCTCGAGATTCTGGTTAGAAACTTTCACCCTGGAGGTAGAGAATTGCCACCAGAAGACCGGTTGGATGTCTAGTGTTCGTCCCAGTGGTCGTCGTGTTGGGCGTGTAGGTGCCCATCGTGCAAGTAATCCACGTGATCACCATGCGGCACCGCCTGATGGCCGCATCCCGGGCCGTGTTCGTGCTCGTGATGTGAGTGCGCCACGCACTCCTCCGAATCGCACATGTCCCAGTGATCACCGTGCTGACGATGTCGATGCCCGTCGTGAACGAAGTCGACGTGGTCGTCGTGCTCGACCATCACGTGTCCGCAATCGGGTCCGTGCACGTGCGGGTGAGTCGGGGCCGGGGCGTGCTCGCTCATGGTCCCATTACCCCCGTTGTGACCCCTGGCGGACCGCCAATCGGACAGCGATGTCGCGTCATCGGCCGAGATCCGCTGGAATGAACACGTGCTCGACCGCTTCGCCGACCGACTTCTCGACGCAACCGTTGTCGGTGGGTTCTCGCGCCTCGGCCCGGCCGTGCGCTCGCGCCTCGGGAACTGGGAATCGTTCCTACCTGGCTGTCTGTCCGGTCTAACCGTCGTGGTCACCGGTCCAACGTCCGGACTCGGTTTGGCCGCCGCGCTCGAATTCGATCGTCTCGGTGCCGATCTCGTCTTGATCGGTCGAGACCCTGATCGCGTCGAATCCGTGCGCACTCGTCTGAGCGGCGCCGAACGAGCGGTCGCTCTCGTTGCCGACATGGGCGATCTCGTCGCCGTCCGTCGAGTGGCCGCCCAACTGTTGGCGACCGGTCGTCCCATCCACGCGCTGGTGCACAACGCGGGTGCACTGACGTCCGATCGTCTCATCACTCCGCAGGGTCACGAGGCAACCATCGCCACCCACGTTCTCGGCCCGCGTCTGCTCACCCGCGAAGTCCTCGCGCTCCTCGACGGCGGTCGCGTGATCACGGTGTCGTCGGGCGGGATGTACGCCGCGCCACTGCCGCGATTCGATCGCGGTGAGTCGCCCGAGATGAGCCTGCAGCGATACGACGGCACCAAGCAGTACGCCATCGCCAAGCGCATGCAAGTGACGCTCAACGAGATCGATGCGACGAATCACCCGAATGTCACGTTCTCGGCCATGCATCCGGGCTGGGCCGACACACCTGGGGTCCGCGCATCGTTGCCGGGCTTCGCCAAGGTCACCGCACCGATCCTGCGCACCGCCGAACAGGGAGCCGACACCATCGTGTGGCTGACGGCCACCGGACGTCGTTACGACTCGGGCCGCTTCTGGTGCGATCGGGCCGAGCGTCCCATCCACCGCCTCCCGACCACGCGCCGAACCGACGACGACGCGAACCGTTCGGCTCTGACGACGTGGGTCGACGACGCGATCAGTGCGTCATGATCTCGTCGGCGTAACGGCCGGCGCGCAACAGCTCACCCATCGTCGTCATGGCCGGAGCCGTGTGGCGGAAGAAGTGCAGGTATCCGTCGCAGAGATGATTGAGCCCGGGCTCGCCGTCGGCCGTGGTCGCGAAACGATCCTTCGGGCATCCACCGTGGCACGCGAACAGAACATCGCACTCACGGCACTGACGGGGGAGTGTCGACTGCTTGGCCCGCCCGAAGGCCCGCTGCCGTTCGTCGTCGACCAACGCTCGCAATGGTGTGTCGTGGATGTTGCCGATCAGGTGATCGGGCTCCACGAAGTGATCGCACGAGTACACGTCGCCGTTGAACTCGAGAGCCAACGCGTCGCCGCAGGTGGGTGAGTGGATGCACAACGAGTACTGCCCGAGGTGCGCCCCTAACGTCACGTCGAACATCTGCACGAACACCCGGCCCACGTCATGCGAGACCCATTCGTCGAACACCGCCGTGAGGAACTCGCCGTTCTGCCGGCCCGTGATCGAGCGACTGGTCGTGAGGTCGCCCGACTGCGTGTACAGGATGCGTCGGCGCCCGGGCCTGTCGCTCCATCCCTTCTCGGCGATCTCGAGTGTGACCGGGGTGGCCCTTTCGACGATCGGGATGAACTGAACGAACTCGGCTCCGAGTTCGTCGCGGAAGTAGCGATACACCGTGAGGGGTTCGTGAACGTTCGCGCTCGACACCGAGCACAACACGTTCACGTCGACGCCGCGCGAACGCAGAAGAGTCCACGCCGCGATCACAGCGGAATGTGTGCCGTCACCCTTCTTATCGACCCGATGGACGTCGTGCAGATGGGCCGGACCATCGAGGCTCAGACCCACGAGCACGCGATGTTCGGCGAACAACCGCGCCCATTCGTCGTCGAGCAACACCCCGTTGGTCTGCACACTGTGGAGCAAGGTCTGGCTTGGCCGTCGAACCCGCTCGGCCATCTCGATCGCGGTTCGGAAGAACTTGACACCCATGAGGGTCGGCTCGCCACCCTGCCAGGCGATGTTCACGTCGCCATCGGGTTGGGCGTCGAGCAACTGCCCGATGTACTCGGTGAGGGTGGCCGACGACATGCGATGGCTCTGGTTCGGATACAGCGCGTCCTTCGACAAGAAGAAGCAGTACGAACAGTCGAGATTGCAGGTGGCCCCGGTGGGCTTGGCCAGCAAGTGGAACGCGCGTCGCGTCACGACGTCATGATTCCCACGAGCGATGCCACAGCAGCGGATTGCTCGGACCATCGGCAACCGCACCGGTCTCGCGACCGCCGAGCCACAACGCCAGGTCGAATTGGCGCGCCGGATGATCGGCCTCGGAGATTCGTGTTCCGTCGGCGTAGTAGATGACGGTGAGGACGGCGCGCATGAGATCCGACTCGTTGGCCGGGGCCGAGTGAAGAGTCCAGCCGCGATGGAACGTGGCGTCGCCGGCGGCGAATGGTCCGTGAGTCGACAACGTGAATCCGCGCTCGGCCACGACGGTGTCGAAGAACTCGTGTGAGGCATCGCCGATCACGAGTTCGCCGAGATTGCCGTGACGCCACGATCCGTCGGCGAATGTCATGCCACCAACGTCGCGCGGAATGTCGACGAGTGGCATCCACATCGTGATCGTGCGATCGGAGTCGAGCGGCCAGTACACCTGATCCTGGTGCCAGGGCGTGAAGCCGCCACCCGGCTCCTTGTAAAGCGCCTGATCGTGGTACAGCCGAACGCCGTCGCATTGCAGGAGTTCGGCGGCCACCCGGGCGAACCGCCGGGCCAGTGCGAATTCGGCCACGGCCGCGCTGTGGCGATGCACGTTGGCCGACTGGATGAAAGCCCGGCCATACGTGTCACGCTCTTCGAGGGGCCGCTTGTCCCACCGCAGAGCCATGGTCGCCTGGTCGATGGCCGGCTTGTACCTCTCCACCAGGGAGTGGGGGGCGAGCCCACGAACCACCGCATGGCCAGCCGCCTCGAACGCCTCGACGGATCCCGGGGCCAGGACGTACGGCTCGTCGAGCACGGTGGGACGGTCGGTCACCGTCCCATTCTTCCATGTGCGCTCGACTTCACAGCGCAGACGTTGGTGGTCGACCCCCTCGATCGGCGAGACTCACGGCGTGGAATTCGCTTGGACCAACGAGCAACTCGCCCTTCGTGAGGAGGCCCGTGAGGTGGCGGCCAAAGCCGTCGAGAAGTACGGCCGCGCCAACGACTCGTGGATCAACGGTTGGTCGAAGGACTTCGCCGCCGAACTCGGTGCGCGCGGCTGGATCGGTCTCACGTGGCCGAAGGAGTTCGGTGGCGGTGGCCGTCCAGCCATCGATCGCTTGATCATCGGCGAAGAACTCATCAGCGCCGGCGCACCCATCGGCTCGATGTGGTTCGCCGATCGTCAGATGGGTCCGACACTCATCACCTACGGCCGCCCCGATCAGCAAGCCGAGTATCTTCCGGCCATCCTGGCCGGACAGAGCGTGTGGTGCATCGGCATGTCCGAACCCAACTCGGGTTCCGATCTCGCGTCGTTGAAGACGCAGGCCGTGCGCGATGGCGACGAGTGGGTCATCAACGGTCAGAAGATCTGGACGAGTTTCGGCGCGGTGGCCGACTACTGCTACTTGATCTGCCGCACCACCACCGAAGGTCCGCCGCATGCGGGCATCAGCGAGATCATCGTGCCGATGAACACGCCGGGCATCGAAGTGCGCCCCATCAAGGACATGACCACCAATCGTCACTTCTGCGAAGTGTTCTTCACCGACGTGCGGCTGCCGATCGTCAACCTGGTGGGGGTGGAGGGCAACGCCTTCAAGCAGACGATGCGCCAACTCGAACATGAACGTGGTGGTATCGATCGTCTCGTGTCGAACCACGCGCTCTACAAGGTCGCGCTCGAGCGGGCCGATCGATCCGATCCGCGTGTGCGTCAGCAGATCGCGCGCCTCGAGGAGAAGTACCGGATCGGTCGCATCCTCGTCATTCGCGAAGTGCTGCACCAGGCGCCGGCCGGTTTCTCGGCCGCCACCAAGTGCTTCTGCACCGAACACGAATGGGACGTCGCGCAGTTCGTGAGCCAGGTGCTCGGCCCGGAAGCCACACTCTGGAACCAGGTGACGCAGGGTCTCGCCTACGCGCCCGGCTACACCATCATGGGCGGCACGTCGAACGTGATGCGCAACATCCTCGGCGAGCGAGTCCTCGGCCTCCCACGCTGACATGCCGTCCGACGCAACGGCGCGCGAGCCCAAGTTCTGCGCGTCGTGCGGCCGTCGTATGGAGTGGCGCAAGAAGTGGGAACGCAACTGGGACTCGGTGAAGTACTGCAGCGATCACTGTCGCCGTGTGCGCGTGTCCGATCTCGACCGTCGCCTGGAGGCGCGGATCGAAGCGATGCTCGACACCCGATCGGGAAGCCTGTGTCCATCGGAGGTGGCGCGGGCCGAACGAGACGACGACTGGCGTGAACTGATGGAACCGGTACGGGCCGCTGCGCGCCGTCTGAACGTGCGCGGCCTGGTGGTGTTCACGCAGGGTGGACGCGTGGTCGATCCGTCCACCGCCACGGGCCCGGTCCGGCTGCGACGCCCCTGAGCCGTCGGTTACCGTTGGCGTCGACTGCGAGGGGGACGCATGACCGAGTGGAACATCGCCGACGTGTACGAGGCGATCGCCGCCAAGACGCCGAACGCGCCGTGCCAGATCCAGGGTGATCGCCGCTTCACGTGGCGACAGTTCGACGAACGCACCGCGGCACTGGCGGCCGACTTCATCGAGGCCGGCCTCACCAAGCAGAGCAAGGTCGCGGCCTATCTGTACAACTGCCCCGAGTATCTCGAGACCTACGTCGCGGCGTTCAAGGGCGGCTTCGCGCCGGTCAACACCAACTACCGCTACGGACCCGAAGAAGTCAGTTATCTCTTCGACAAC
>Ga0194119_10007435_pt1 | contig 15429 bp, 10 predicted proteins | sample TA2MahC100mmetaG_FD_148620 | JGI IMG/M metagenome (GOLD analysis project Ga0194119, IMG submission 148620) | Freshwater microbial communities from Lake Tanganyika, Tanzania - TA2015018 Mahale Deep Cast 100m | ecosystem: Environmental > Aquatic > Freshwater > Lake | place: Tanzania: Lake... | reverse complement strand
TGGCTCGTACGGGTCACAATGTGCGATTTGATCCCGGCACCGAAACGATCATCGGCGATGCGGAAGCGAACCTCTACGTCAGACGGAACTATCGGACGCATTGGAGCACGCCGAAGATGCTCTAGCATCAGCGTGGGAGGGAGGGCGCCGGGCATTGGAATTCTGCGAAGTCGTGCTTACCGCCAGTAGCGTTGGCGCCAAGGTGGAGAGCACCACTCACTTACTCGCCCAGATAAGTAGTTCGACGCAGCCACTGCCAATCAACTTCTCGATCTTGGCCTCGCCTCGGATTTTGCAATTGCCGGTTTGCCGGCTGTGCAAAAGCAAAACGGGCGCTGGTTGGAGCGCCCGTTCTTATTGGTTATCCGTTTTCGGCGAACTACTTTGAAGCTTTCTTTTTGTTGTGCTCGGCCCAGCGTTTCTTTTGCGCTTCGGATATTCGCGCGATAGCCTCAGGGCTCAGTACGCGCTTCTTGCGGCCCGGCTTGCGGCCGCGTTTCTTAGGTGCGGTGGCTCCCGCGGTTTTCGCGGCGCTCATCTTTCCTGGCGGGCGGCCTCTGCGGCGAGGAGCGGCCGCCGCGGCGGTGCCGCCAAGCAGCGACTTAACCGCCGCTATCTGTTATTCAATCCGCTTCTTCTGGATCTCAAGACCTTCGATCGCGGCGGCCCAGATCGCGGCCTGATCGATGTTGGAAGGAGTGTTAGGCATACTCTTGCCTCAAGCATCTTATTAATTGGGAACTTTGTCAACCGGGCCAGGGTTGTTCGCACCGAAGCCGGGTAGTATGCCCCGCACCAGTTAGAGATATCGGCCATTCGTGATCGCGAAGATCGATCCGAAAAAGGGGATGGTGTTAGTAAGTTCCCGCATCGCGCGCCGGGCTATTTTACGACCGTGCCTTTGGGTGGAACGGTCCAAACATGAACACGGCGCCATTCGATTTCCACCGTCTTTTCGGGCTTCCATTCGCCCATGTCGAACTGGTGGGAAACGATGCGTGTGCCTGGTTTCAGCTGCTGGAGTAAGATCGGTTTCAGCCGGAGATTTACTTCCGGCAGGAGATAGAGGGTTACGACGGTCGCTTCGCTGAAATCCGCTTTGAAGAGATCCTGTTCGATGAACTTCGCCTTGGCCGACACGCCTTCCTTCGCGGCGTTTTCGTTCGCCTCTTTGACACGCACCGGATTGATATCAATACCCACTCCTTTTACGGCGCCGTGTCTTTTGATCGCGGTAATAACCAGGCGGCCGTCGCCGCAGCCGAGATCGTAGATAACATCGCCGGGCTTGACCTGCCCGAGCTTCATCATCTGTTCAACCACTTCCGGTGGAGTCGGGACATAAGGGACATCGCCGACCTGCTCTTCAAACTGCGCCCACATCGGGAACGCAAGCGCCGCGAGACTGAGGAGAATACGCATGGGCTGTATTCTACCCGAAAAGCGCGACCGCATTGTCCCACAGAATTTGGCGCTTGGCCTCGTCGGGGATGTTCAGTGTGAAAATCTTGCCCAGTTCGGTCTCGATGCTCGAAGGAAGATCGCTGCCCGCCAGGAGTTTTTCGACGGGCACGTAGTGCATGAGATCGGCGATGTGATGGGGCATCAGCGAGCTGAGTTCGACGTAGATGTTCGGACAGACTTGCGAGGCCACGGCGCATTCCAGCATGTAGACCGAGCCGCCGGCGTGGCCGAGGATGATCGTTACTTCCGGGAATCGGCGCGCGGCGGAGATGAACAGCGACGGCAAGGAAAACGGCACGCCCGAGCCAGTGTGGGCGACGACGGCCAGTCCGTTGTCCCGCGCGGCTTGAAAGAAGAAGTCGCTGCGCGGCGAGACCGGATTTAGCGCCTGATACATCGGCTGCAACTTGAGGGCTTTGAAACCGAACTCTTGGCGACAGCGCTTCACTTCGGCGGCAAAGTCGCGCTCATCAATGAACGGATAGATGCAAGCCGCGCCGGCGAAGCGGTCGGGCCATTGTTTCACGGCCGCGCCGATTTCATCGTGCTCGCGCTTGAAATCGTCGACGACGGGGAACGGAATGAGGAGAGACTTGTCGACTCCGTGCTTGTCCATTTCGCGCAGCAGCTCTTCGGCCGTGCGCACCGTGCCGGAGTGGCGCGCGCGGCCGATGTGGGTGTGGGTGTCGAAGACTTTAAAACCGTGCATCATGCGCGGACGGCCTGTGCGATCTTGTCGCCGAGATCGTGGGTCTTCATTGTGCCTCCGACATCGGGAGTGCGATTGGCGGGATCGGCAAGAACTTCAGCTACGGCGCGGTGCAAGATTTGCCCGCCGCGTTTGGCATCGTCGCCGGGGAGCCAGTCGAGCATCATGGCCGCCGAGAGAATCATGGCGACGGGGTTGGCGATGCCTTTGCCGGCGATGTCGGGCGCGGTGCCGTGGGACGGCTGGAAGACGGCGTACTTGTCGCCCAGATCGGCTGATGGCGCCATGCCCATGCCGCCGACGAGGCCCGCGGCGAGATCGGAGAGAATATCGCCGAACATGTTTTCGGTGACCATAACGTCGAAGTCCCAGGGGCGGCGGACGAGGAAGAGCGCGGCGGCGTCGACGTAGTTGGCTTCGGTTTCTACGTCTGGGTATTCCTTGGCGATTTCATTGAAGATCGTGCGGAAGTAGGCCATCGACGGGAGCACGTTAGCCTTATCGATGAGCGTGACCTTCTTGCGGCGCGTCCGCGCGAGTTTGAAGGCGGAGTGAAAGAGGCGGACCGAGGCGTGGCGAGTGATGCGCATGGAGTCGGTGGCTGAGTCGGAGTTGAGATCGGCGCTGCCGTGGCGCGCGGCGAAGAGGCCTTCGGTGCTCTCACGGATGAGGACGAAGTCGATGGGTCTTTGTGACTTCAGCGGCGTGTCGTTGGGGTGATAAGTCTTGATGGGGCGAAGGCCGCAGTAAAGATCGAGGCGTTCGCGGAGATCGATCTGCGGTGTCATCTCCTTGCCGTCGGGCCAGCGCACGCCGGGGAGGCCCATGGCGCCGAGGAGAATGGCGTCGTAGTTCGGGAACTGCCCGAAGGTCTCTTCCGGGAGCGGGTTACCCCTCTTGAGAAATTCGCCCGCGCCGACGGAAAATTCGTCGAACTGAAAATGAAGGGTAGGGATGGCGGCGGCGACGGCACTGAGGGCTTTCAGACTTTCGTTGGTAACGTCGGAACCGATGCCGTCACCGGGAAGGACGGCGATTTTGAAGGAGGACATTTAGCGGAGGAGTTTTCTCGTTTCTTCGGAGTCTTCGATAACGCAGCGCCAGCCGACGATATTGCCGCCGTTGCCTTTGTTGCGGAATGAAATGCGCAAATGTTGCGCGGGATCGGAATCCCACGAGCCGCCGCGCGAGGCACGTTCCTTGCCGGAGGCCGGGCCCTTGGGATCGGATTTGGGAGAAGCGGCGTAGTAGCCTTTGTCGTAGAAGTCGGAGGTCATCTCCCAAAGGTTGCCGAACATGTCAAACAGGCCGAAGGCGTTGGGGTCGAATTGCTTGACCTGGGCGACATAGTCGAAGCGGTCGTTGCCTTTGCGGCCGTGGAAATTGGCTTTTTCGCGAGCGTTTTCCGACGAAAGCGGTACGATCTCGTTGGCTTTGCCGGCGCGCGCGGCGTATTCCCATTCGGCTTCGGACGGCAAGCGCCCGCCGGCGAATTTGCAGAACGCGGCGGCGTCGTCATAGCTGAACGCAGGCATGGGCAGGTTCGTGTTTCGCCAGCCTTCATGTTCAACGGGGGCGCGGGGCAGTTTCTTCTTGGGGTCGGTCATTTCGAGGAAACGCTTGTACGCTTCGACGGTAACTTCGGTCTCGCCCATCCAGAAAGCCTTGGTCAACGTGACTTCGTGTTGCGGTTTCTCGTGTTCTTCGCACTTGGTGTCATCCTTGGCGCAACCCATGAGAAACTTGCCGGCGGGAATGTAGACATAGCTTTGACGGTCCTTGCTGTTGACGCGGTCCTTGGAGATAAAGGAGTCGACGGGCTTGGACGGCGGGGCTTCCTTCGGCGGCGGGGGCGGGTCCGTGAAGCGGAAGGCGGCGGTGACGGTGCTGTTCGAGAAAGGGCTGATCTTTTTCGACACGCTGCCTTGCGCTCCGACCAATAGTTCGACAAGCGTCGTGCCGGGCTTGCGGATTAGCTCCGCGATCTGCCGCACAAAGGCGCCGCGTTCCGTTGCGTCCAGCGCGACTGGGAGCGCGTTCAGGGCCGACGCCGATAGAAATGCGATCTGGCCGAGGTCAGCGAGTTCGGGCGCGGCCAAGCCTGCGCCCGTCGCCTTTGGAAGCAGCGCGGCGGGCTGTTCGGGGGCGTCGATCAGCATCATCTTCACGCCGGCCTTCTTGTCGTCGAGCATCTGGAAGAAGCCGGTCATCGACTGCGCGAGGAACGTGGCGTCGCCGGCTTTGGCGGGATCGTAGTCGACGGGGACGATGAAGTTGTCGCTCTTGGACTGCATGGCGTAGCCGGTGTAATAGATCAAAACCGTGTCGCCTTGTTTGATCGACGAGAGGAAGGCGATCTTTTCGATCTGTCCCTGCGCGAGGTTTCGTTCCTCGGAAACGGCGAACTTGGCGGCCGCGAGCGCGGACTTGAGCGCGTCCAGATCGGCGCTATTCACCGCGCGAGGGGCGAGCTTTTGATACTCCGAATTGACCAGCAGCAGCGCCCGGCGGTCTTGCGCGGCGAGGGTAAAAACGGCGAGGCTGAGGAACAGAACACGCATAGGGGCGATGTCCCGATTCTAATACGACTACTCTTGTACGAACCAGCGGATCTGGATCAGAGTGACTGGGCCGGCCGAGTTGTTGACGAGAACGGCACGCGAAAAACGGTTGGCGGCGGCGGGCGCTGACTCGACGTTTACGCCCGGAGTCGTGACTTCGATGCGGATGGGCACGTCGCCCGGGAAGGTGCGGTTGGCGCTGCCAGAGGAGCCGCCTTCCTTCGAAATCGTGACCTTTTGTCCGGGCGCGAGTTCGCCGACCCACGTGATGTTTCCGCGGCGAGGACCCGCATACGTGCCGACGGGAATCGGCGCTTCTTTGGGTTGCTCCTTCGGTAGCTCCTTCGGCGGGTCGGGCTGCTTTTTCGGAGGATCGGGAATTTGCGTGACGACGACCGGCTTGTCGGCTTCGCGCACGCGGAGTGAGACGTTGATGCGCTGCGGGGCAGCGCCGTCGGCGTTAATGGCGACCTCGCCTTGGTATGAACCTGGCGCAAGACCGGCCGGTGAAACTTGAACGGAAATAGACGTGGGGAGCGCGGCGCTGGTTGGCGCGGCGGACAACCACGAACCCTTGGCGCGCGCAGCCACCGATATACGGGACACTCCGCTGCCGCGAACATGGACAACTTTGCTATCGCCGGAAGCGGCGCCTTGGCGCACGTCGAACGTCAAGAGATCGGAGTCGACGGTGAGGTGCGGGGCGTTGGGCGTTTGCGGCTGCGCGGCCCGGCCGGTGATTTTCATCGTTACGTCGATGACGCGCGATTTGGGTTCGCCTGTCGACGCTTCGAGTTTGATCTGTGTTTTGTAGTCGCCGGGAGCAAGGCCGGTGGGCGCGATGCCGATCGAGAATTGCCCTGGCGTTTCGGCGTGTGCGGGGTCGACGTTAAGCCAGGGCGCGGCGCCGCTTGCGGTCAGACCGACGACGCCATTGGCGCTTGATAGCGCGATGGTTTTCGGCTCGGGAAGGCTTTCGCCCATCTTCCACGCAAAGGCCAGTTTTTGCGTAGAGACGCTCCAGGAGACCGTTCCCGGTTTGGGGCCAAGCGTGAAGTACGCGCCCGCCGCGATCACGACGGCGGCGACGCCGGCCACGGCCACCTTCCACATTGCAATACCTTGCTTCGGTGCACCGAGTTCATGGAGGCGCTTATCCGCCCAAGTCAACAGGCCGGTGGCCTGCGGGTCACCGGGGAATTCAAGCAGCAACACGCCCGCGCCTTCCTTGACGAGCTGGGGTTGATCGTTGCGGCGCTTGTTTTCCAGATCGGCGATGCGGTTGGCGTAATCTTTTTGCTTGAGATGCGCGCCGCGGGCGGCGTTGAGTTGATCGAGCGCCTGGATCGCCTCGGCGTCATTGGGGTTTTGGTCGATCAGGGAACGCAGCACGCCCACGGCTTCTTCGAGCGAGCCGCGGCGGGAGAGATCGGCCGCTTTCGTCAGAGCAGCGGCCCGTTCGGATTTCTGCTTCTCGCGCTCCTTGGCAAGACGCTGCAAGAGACGTTTGAATGCCTCGGAGGGCGGTCGCGCGCCGCTGGAGTTTCGCAGTAAATTCTCGGCGAGATCGAGGCGTTTGTTGTCGAGATGTTGCTCGATGGTATGCAGGGTCTCGACGAAGGCTGTTTCGGCGGCGAGCGACTGTTGGAGCTTTAGCAGTCGCGGGTCACGGGGATTGGCGGCGAGGGCTTGCAGCAAGCGCGGACCAGCCTCGGCAAGCGCGCCTTTTTCGATGAGCTGTTCAATCGCTTTCGCGCCGGCTTCGTGCTCGGCCATGCGGCGCTTGACTTCGATCTCGTCGGCGAGGCGAACGAGGCCGGTTTGTTCCCCGAATTGTGAGCGAGCGTCGTCCAGGTCCTGCCGCGCGGCGTCGAACTGAGCGCGGTCGATGGCGTCTTGAATGCGCTTCATGCGCGCGGAGAGATCGCCGGCGCGCTGGCGATCGGCCGAACGCATGGCGAGCGCGGCGCGCGCGGAGAAGAGTTCGGGGTCGCCGGCGTGGACTTGCAAAGCGGCGTCGATCGCGGCCAGCGCATCCGCATCGCGTCCTTGGCCTTCGAGCATCCGCGACTTCTTTCGCGCCTCGTCTTTCTCCCGGCGCGCCTGCTGCTCGGAGAGACCGCGTTCGATGCCGTCGAGCAGAGCGGTTAGCTCCGGTTCGCCGGGATACTCTTTCAGCGTGTTCTGCAGAAGTGCGCGGGCGGAATCCCACTGCGACGCGGCGATGCGGCTCTTGGCTTCCGCCGCGGTGGCTGTGACCGCTTCGCGCTTTTTCCGGAGTTGCCGCTCGGCTTCGACCTCGCGTTCCAGGTCGCGGAGCATCGGCGAGTCACCGTGCTTGGCGCGCACGGCCTTGACTGTTTCGATCGCTTGGTCGAGATCGCCCTTCTTGCGCTGCTCGCGCGCGGCGGCCAGCCCGGCGTCGCGCTGTTTGCTCGATGCTTCTTCGCCGGCTGCCTTTTCCACGCTGGCGACCAATGCCGCGACTTCGGGATCTGCCAAATGGGGCCCCAGCTTTGCCAGCGCTTCGGCGAACTTCGATTGCCCGAGCAGCGCGCGCGCCTCGGCCGTCGCCTTTTGAATAGCGGCGCGTTCTTCGCGGGCACGGAGGTCGACCTCGATCTCGTTGGCGAGAGATTGCAGTGCGGGGACCTCGCCCACGCGATGCAACGTTTCGCGCAGCTTCGCGAGCGCCTCGGGTGCTTTGCCGGCGGCGCGCAGGTCGGTGGCGGCGCGGAGAGTCTCGTCGATCGCGCGGCGTTCATCCCTCTGCTGAACGAATTTCGCGGCTTCGTCGCGCAATGACGCCAGAGCGTGTTCGCCGGTGAATTCGGTGAGCGCGCGTTCGGCGAGCGCGAGAGCGCGGTCGAGTTCGCCGTCCTGCTGCATGCCATGGACGCGTTCGGTGACGCGGCGGACGGCATCGCGGCGTTCCAGCTTGCGGCGCAATTCTGAACAGGCGTTGAGCAACTCGGCCAGACCCGGTTGGTCCGGCGCTTCCTTCCTGATTGGATGGAGGATGTTCTCGGCTTGATCGACGCGCTCTTGCCGAAGCATTTCGGTGGCTTCGGCCATCGCGCGCAGACGGCGATCGCTCTCCAGTCTTTGTTTCTTCGCGGCTTCGATACGCGAGACAGCCTCGACGATCTCCGGCGGTTCGTGCAGCCGTTTAGAGGCCTCGCCAAGCAGCGCGAGAGCGTCGTCGAAGGCGCCGGCGGAGGCCATCGCGCCCGCACCGGCCACAAGTTCGGCAACTTCCTTGCGCCGTTCCTGCGAGTCAAAGGCATGTTCTACGCGGGTTAAGACCTCGCGGGCGCGCGTGTTGGCGGAGTCCACGGCGAGCGCCTGTTTGACCATCTCGTGCGCGCCGGTGAAGTCCTGCTTGTCGGCAAGTTTGGCGGCGGCTTCGGCGAGTTCCTGCGCCTTGCGGTACTTGTCGACCGAGCCGCGCGCCACCTCGAGCAGTTGCCGGATTTCGGTGTTTGCCGAATCCATGCGAAGCGCGTTTTCGAAGTTTTGAATCGCTTCGGCATAACGGCCCTTGGAAAGCAGGTCCTGGCCGTTGGATTTCAGAGCGCCAACCTTCGGTTGGATCGCCTGCTGCTGCGCCATTTTCTGAATGCGCTCGCGAAGTTGGCGCGCCTCGACATTCAGCGGATCGAGATCAAGGACGCGCCGAACGAAGCGCTGGGCTTCTTCCCCGCGCTGCTGTTCGAACAGGGACCGCGCTTCGGGCAACAACTCCGAGGCGCGTTGTTTGCGCAGCTCCATTAATATCGGCCCAGCATCGAGTTGAAACTCGTGGAGACTTTGGTAACGCAGGTCGCGGTCTTTCGAAAGCGCCTTCATGATGAGCTGGCTGAGCGACTCGGGGCAATCGGGAACGAGTGTCGATGGTGCGGGCGGCTCGACGTTGGTGATGCTATAGAGAATCGCCGGGGGCGTGGAGCCCTCGAATGGGAATCGCCCGGTAATGAACTCGTAGTAGATCACGCCGAACGCCCAGATGTCGCAGAGAGCGTCGACATCGGCGTCGCGGAACTGCTCGGGGCTCATGTAGTTCAGCGTCCCGACGAGAAAGCCGGCCTTGGTGAACCGCGTCGTATCGGAGCGGGTTAGGCGCGCGATGCCGAAGTCCATCATCTTGACGAGGTTGTCCCGCATCACCATGATGTTGGCGGGCTTCACGTCGCGGTGAACGATTTCGCTCTCATGGGCGCAGTGCAGTCCGGCGGCCACCTGCTGCATGATTTCGACCTTGTCGAGAATCGTCATCGGCCGGCGATCCTTGAGAATTTTCTGGAGGTCGTCGCCTTCCAGATACTCCATCACCAGATAGTGATTGCCGCCTTCTTCGCCGAACTCGTGGATGGTGACGAGATTCGGATGGTGAAGGTTGCCGGCGGTGGTGGCTTCGAGTCGAAAGCGTGTGAGGAACTCGGGGTCGGAGGCGTCGGGAAGGAGGACTTTGATCGCGACGACACGGCCTACAGTTGGGTCGAAGCCCTTGTAAACGCGGCCAAAACCGCCGCGGCCGATTTCGGCCTGAATCTCATACTTGCCGATACGCTCCACTAGACACACCTCGGGCGGGCGTTCGGATACGTGTTCCCGATTGGACGTGAGCGCGGCAAAGGGACAGACTCATGATACCTCCTCGGCGCACTGATGGATTTTCCGGGCCGATTTCGCTACGTCTTATAACGCCAAGTTGTAACGAATGTGGCGCGTCTCGTACTATTGCTAATAAGGAACCCATTCATTCATGAACTTATTCCGCGCTACATTGATCGTGGGCATTGCCAGCCTTGGCCTGCTCGCCCAGAGCCGTTCCGTTGTTCGATCCGGGAGCTATGAAGTTGGAGGCTTTGTCGGCGCCAGCTATGGAATCGACGAGTTCCGCGTCATGGGAGGCGCGAACGTGACGTACGCGGCGAATAAGTGGATCTTGCCGTACGCCGAGTACAGTTACTTTCCAGGCATCGGCCGCAAGCAGAGCCGAACGATTCCCGGGCTCACGCGACCGATCGACATCAGCTACAAAATTCCGTTGAGCGACTTCCACGGCGGCGTGCACATCCGCATGCCGGTACGCGAGTTCCCTGTCGTCCCTTACGCCGTGATTGGCGTCGGTATGATCCATGCGCCGGCGCGAAGTTTCAATGTGAACATCGAAGGAATTCAAGTCCCGTTCAGCGCGACGGCGTCGACGGACCCGGCGGTCAACTTCGGCGGCGGACTGCGCTACTACATCAACCAGCGCGTGGGCATGCGCGCCGAGGCGAAGGTCTACAAACCCGGCGGCCAATTTAAGGACACCTTCGGCAAAGTGGAATTCGGCTTCTTCGTCCAGCTTCGCTAGCGAAATTGATTCCGTCACCGTAACCTGGCGAACGAGGGATGAGCGCGCGGATTCAATCAACCGCGGCCATTAAGAGAATCCAGCACCGTTCGGGCTTGCTCCATCGCGAGCGAGGGGCTTGTAATTATCGGAGGGAATTTCCCGGCGCTCGCCGCTTCGGCGGCTGCGCGGGCCATGGAGGCCTGGGCCATCACGATGGCGTCGGACTGCGACGCGAGAGCGACGAGCCCTTCGGTCACCAGACGGTCGTGGGTGGCCGTGTCTCCGTTCTGCACCGCTTCGAAAGCGCCTTCGCACAGGTGCGCGATGATGTGCGGTGTCCGGCCCATCCGCTGCGCGGTGCGTTGAAATAGAGCTAGCGTCGGATCGAGCGTCGTACGGACCGTCGCAATGATACCGATGCGATCCGCCGACGACACGGCGCGCTCCGCCATCAGATCGTCGATTCGGAGCACGGGAACGTCGAACACGGAGCGCGCGATTTCCACTGCCGGGCCGATCGATGAGCAGGTAACCAATACGGCGTCGGCGCCGGCTTCGACCGCGTTAGCAACCTGGGCAATCAACCGGCGGATCGTCTTCTTTTCCAACCGTCCGGCGGCGATCGTGTTTTGAATCAGACTTGTATCGAGGATGTGAATGACTCGAACCCCAGGCAGCTCTCGTTTCGCCAGATCGGCAAAAGTCGGGACGAGCATCGCCCCAGTGTGGATGAACGCTAGAGTCTGGTTCACAAATAATCCCGTTACGTTAGTCCAGAATCGCACAGCGCCGCTCGGCACAATGGGCGGTTCCGAAGGCCGGAATGTGAATTTATCCGTCAGACAAGTAACCTGGCCGTTGTGCGAGCCGCCGTTTTTGTTTGATCGCGCAAGCGATTTCACGCGCCATGCCATTGAGTTCCGCCGATCCCCAGTCCGAGGGCGTTCAGTCCGTAGAACGCGCCTGCCGCATACTTCGGGCGTTCCATTCGGAAACCGAACAGCTCTCGCTGTCCGCACTCGTGCAGCGCACGGGCCTAAGCAAGACAACGGTCTTTCGGCTCCTGCAAAGCCTGGTCGAAGGACAGTTGGTGACCCGTGTGGGCAAGGGAATCTATGAGACCAGAATCCGCCCGCTGGAACCGCGCAGTTTCCGAATCGGCTTCGCCAGCCAGGCCGATTCGCAGTTTGCCCGCGACGTAGCGGCGAGCCTCAGCCAGGCCGCGGGGCGCGACCATGTGCAACTCATCACGGTCAACAACAAATACAGTGCCAGGAAGGCGCTGGCCAACGCGGACCTGTTGATTCGCGAGCAAGTCGATCTCGTGATCGAATTCCAGACCTACGAGCGGGTCGCGCCGACGATCGCGGCGAAGTTTCTCGAAGCGCACATCCCGGTCATCGCTCTGGAGATTCCCCATCCCGGAGCAATGTTTTTCGGCGCCAACAACTATCAGGCGGGCCTCATGGGCGGGCGAGCACTTGGCCGCTGGGCAAACGACAATTGGCGCGGTCAAGTCGACGAGATCATGCTTCTCGAACTGCCGATCGCCGGATCGCTTCTTCAATTACGGACAGGAGGATTCCTCGCCGGCTTGCGCGCCGAAATACCCGCTCTCGAAAAGATCGCTCCCGTTCACTTGGATGCAAAGGGTGACTACGACCGGATTCTTGAGGTCGTACGCCGTCACCTGCGGCGGAAGAAACCGAAGCGGACGCTGATCGGCGCAGTGAACGATGTCGCCGCGCTGGCGGCAATTCGCGCGTTTGAGGAAGCCGGCGCCGCGACGTTGTGCGCGGCGATGGGGCAGAACGGCATCAAGGAAGCGCGGATGGAACTACGCAAGAAAGGCTCGCGGCTGATCGGAACGGTAGCGTATTTCCCGGAACGCTATGGCGCCGAGATCATTCCGCTCGCGATCAGCGTGTTGGAGAAGAAACCGATTGCCAACGCGACGTTTGTGAAACATCAACTGCTCACGCCGAGGACGGTCGATTTGCTGTATCTTGATTCAAGAATCTAGCCCACGGTCCGTTGCGCGCAAAGTCGCAAAAACTAGGCGAAAATTTCCGGCAGTTCGCGCGAGGCTGACGGGAACGTCTTCAACCCCGCGCCCATGGCCTTGTTGGCCGCCACGAGATAAAGGTCGCTCACCGTGCCCGTAGAACGCGTGTGTGTGTTCGTCTTCAGCCCACCGGCGTGTCCGGCGGCGATGATCGAGTAGCCGTTGTTCTTGTGATCGTTGGCCTCGGCGTGTTCGTGCACGAACAGCAACGAAGTGCGGTCGAGCACAGACGCGTCGCCCTCGCGGATCGACTTCAACTTGCCGAGCAGATACGCAAACTCTTCGACGTGCCAGCGGCAGATGTCGCGCATCACGCGCTGACCGTCGGGGCCATCGAAGCCCGGCGCTTTGCCATCGCGGTGGGTGTAGTCGTGATGGCGCGCGGCGGTGTAGCCGAGCCACGGGAATCGCGAAAGACCTTGGCACTTCGTCAACATGTAGGAGGCCACGCGCGTTTGCCCGCTGGCGAAGGCGTGCGCAAGCAGGTCGCTCTGCAACTTCGCGATGCGGGGCCAGTCTTTCATGTCGCCCTCGGCTTCGGGCGGATCGATACGGCGATAGTTCGGCGGCAGGCTGGCGATCGCCTTTTCGACGTCGCGAATCGAAGAGAGGTGCTCGTCGAGGCGTGTCGTGTCTTCCTTGCCGAGCGCCTTCTTCAATCCGGCGGCGTCTTCGCGTACCGCGTCGAGAACGCTCTTCTTCCGGTTGATCCAGCCGGCGTCGCGTGCACCGAACAGACGGTCGAACAACTTATTGGGCAGCATTTCCGGCGGCAGGGATCGGTCGTAGCCGGCCCAGCTCATATTGCGCTGAATGCTTTCGCCGAACGATTCCTGCGACACTCCGATCTGCAGCGAACGGAAACGGCTGTCGCCGCCCACGCGCGAAGCGATCGCTTGATCGATCGACGGCCCGCCCGAACCTCGGCCGGTGAACTGGGTGCCGCTCATCAGCGCCGCCATCGAACGGTGATGATCGTTACCTGGGCCGGGCAGTCGCGCGGCGGGATTGTCAAGACCCGTGATGACGTGAATATCGTCGCGAAACGGCGCCAGCGGCGCAAGACACGGCGTCAACGTGAAGCCCGAACCGGTTTCGGCGGGAATCCAGTATTTTTCGACCACGCCGTTGCCGTTGAACCACAGCACAAAGCGTGTGGGAATCTCGGACTTGGTCGCCGCATAGGCCGTGCCGTTAGCGTTGAACATCGCCGCCAGCGGCGGTAAGCCGATCGTCACCCCACCAAGGTTGCGCAGAAAGTAGCGGCGCCCCAGCGATCTGTCTTTGGTCTGTACGAATGCCATTTACATCTCCGGCGGGAGGATCGACCACTTCAACAGCGACACCATCAACTCCTGAAAGTGGAAGCCCGATTTTTGAAAATCCTCGAACGATTTGCGAATGACGGCGGCGTCGCCGACCTTCTCATGCCGTCCCTGGTAGTAGCGGAACAACTGCTTCACCATGCACTCCTGGCATTGTGTGTTCCCTGCCAAAATATTACCCAATTCGCGAGGCGAACGGAAGGCCGCGTTCGGGAGACCGGCGACGTTGCCGGAAGTATCGAAGTCCAGATACACAGTTTCGGTCTCGCCCTTTTCTTTCCGCTCCGGAGTGAAGGTGATCTTGAGCTTCTCGCGGCGCTGTCCGACGGCGTCGAACTTCTCGAGTCCGAAGCCGATCGGGTCGATGAGCGTGTGGCAGCTTGCGCAGCTTTCGTTGGAGAGATGCACGCCAAGGCGTTCGCGATTCGTCATCGGCTTGGCGCGCGTCGGCACGGGGAGATTTGCGTTCACACCCGGCGGCGGTTGTGGCACGTCCTGGCACAGGAACTGCTCGCGGATGAAAAGCCCGCGCGCTGTCGGCGAGGTTTCCGAAGGCTTCGACGTCGCCGCGAGGAAGAGCGCCTGTCCGAGCACGCCGGCACGCTCGCTTTCCAGTGGCCACTCGGCGCGGGCGAACTCCTCCGATGGAGCTTTCATGTTGTAGAGCCGGGCCAGCGTCGTGCTCACGAAGGAGTAGTCCGCGTTGAAGAACTGCATGAAGTTCTGATTCGTCCACACCAGATGGGCCATCATGCGGCGCGTTTCCTCGGTCATCGCGACGGCCAACTCCGGCGTGTACATCGGGAACGACGCGCGCTCCTTCACGGCCCCGAGCAACGAATCGAAGCGCAGCCATTCCGTGACGAATTCGTCGATGGTCGTCCGGGCCCGCGCGTCCTTTAACATGCGCCACGCCTGCTTTTCGATTCCTTCGTGAGTCTTTAGTTCACCCGCCGATGCCGCGCGAAATAGTTCGGCGTCGGGCATGCTGTTCCAAAGTGCGTAGGAAAGCCGGCTCGCGGTTTCATACGGCCGCCACGACGGCTCCGCGCCGTTTTCGGTGCGAAGCAGGAAGTTGGGCGATTGCAGCATTCCTTCGACCACCATCTGCGCCCCTCCGGCGGCCCACAACCTCTCATAGCGCGCCGCTTCAGCGTCCAGCAGCGGGCGGCGGAACGCTTTCATGCCGAACGCGCGGATGAATTTCTGCGAGCAGCCCGCAACGGCTGGTTTGCACGGAACGAGTCCGCGCGTATCGCCGCCGCGAAACGCCGACTTCGCCAGCTTTTCCGCGCCGGTCGTGTAGGCCTCGGCGAGCAGCGGCGAGACATTTTGCGATTGAAACTGATTGCGAAACCCGCCGACGAAATCTTCGGTCGGGAATTGATCGGCGACGCGCGTGTCGTCGCCCAACAGATCGCGCACGGTGTTGTTGTATTGCGCGTGAGTCAAACGCCGCATCACGGGTTTGGCGGCGTCGCGGCGTTCGGCGAGAACGAAGCGATCGGTGGCCTTGGTGTTGGCGGCGAGGTAGTTGATCCACTCTTGAACGACCCGCTCCTCGGCGCTACCGGGGGTAATTCGCAGGCCGCCGGCATGCGCAGCGCGGCGCGTCGGTTTGTCGAGCAGCAACGACTTGGCAGGATTCGCGCGGTTGACGAGCGTGTGCAGCGAAAGTCCGAAGGTCTTCCACTCCTCTGCGGTCAACTCGCCTTCGGGAAAGCGCAGGCGTGTTCCAGCGGCCACGCCGCCCCCGTGATGACAGCCACGGCAGTTGGCTTTTTCAAGCGCGGGCAGGACGGTCGAACGAAAATACGCGGGGCCGGTTTGGGCTCCAAGCGGAAGGAAGGCAATGAATAGTACGCCGAGTCTCACCGCCTTCCATCTTATTACTTGCTTACAATCAACTGCTGTGGCGCGTTCGGCACCTGGTGGCATTCGTTCGCCGAGAACCCCGCCTC
>Ga0194119_10007431_pt1 | contig 15433 bp, 15 predicted proteins | sample TA2MahC100mmetaG_FD_148620 | JGI IMG/M metagenome (GOLD analysis project Ga0194119, IMG submission 148620) | Freshwater microbial communities from Lake Tanganyika, Tanzania - TA2015018 Mahale Deep Cast 100m | ecosystem: Environmental > Aquatic > Freshwater > Lake | place: Tanzania: Lake... | reverse complement strand
GACGATCTCTTCAGGCTTGTGCCTCTTCTTCGGCATTGCAGTCCTCCTTAATGTCAAAAGACAGAGTTCAGGGCGGACCACTTTTCAGGGGGAGGACCAATACCGCTCGCCTTGAGGCCGTAGGACAGCCCGGCGGCGCCGCAAAAAACGTCGACGACGGCGATCTTTGAGGACAGAGAGGGAATGCTAGCCATTTCCTAAGGAAGGTATCCTATCTTGATCTCAAGATTGATCTCTAGTGTCAGGTACACGGAATAAAACTACACTGCGGTTTCCCGGATGCTACAGAAGCGCTTAGAGTGGGACAGATTCACTCCCACTCAATCGTCCCCGGCGGCTTGCTGGTGATGTCGTACGTCACCCGGTTGATCCCCCGCACCTCGTTGATGATGCGCGTCGCCACCCGCCCCAGGAACTCGTGCGGGAACGGGTAGTAGTCCGCGGTCATGCCGTCGGTCGACGTCACCGCGCGCAGCGCGCACGCCTGGTCGTAGGTCCGGCCGTCGCCCATCACGCCCACGGTGCGCACCGGCAGCAGCACAGCGAAGGCCTGCCAGATCTCGTCGTACAGGCCGGCGCGCTTGATCTCGTCGAGATAGACGGCGTCGACCTTGCGCAGCAGGTCGAGCTTCTCCCGTGTGATGTCGCCGGGGATGCGGATGGCCAGCCCGGGGCCGGGGAACGGGTGGCGGTTGACCATGTCCTGGGGCAGGCCGAGCTCGCGGCCCAACACGCGCACCTCGTCCTTGAAGAGTTCGCGCAGCGGTTCGACCAGCTTCATGTTCATGCGCGCCGGCAGGCCGCCGACATTGTGGTGGCTCTTGATGGTCACCGACGGGCCGCCGGTGAACGACACCGATTCGATCACGTCGGGGTAGAGCGTGCCCTGGGCGAGGAACTCCGCACCGCCGATCTTCTTCGACTCGGCCTCGAAGACGTCGATGAACAGCTTGCCGATGGTCTTGCGCTTGACCTCGGGGTCGGTGACGCCCTTGAGCGCGTCGAGGAACAGGTCCGAGGCGTCGGCGTGGATCAGCGGGATGTTGTAGTGGTCGCGGAACAGGCGCACGACCTCGGCGCCCTCGTCCAGGCGCAAGAGGCCGTGGTCGACGAAGACGCATTGCAGCTGATCGCCGATCGCCTCGTGCAGCAGCACCGCGACGACCGATGAATCGACGCCGCCGCTCAGGCCGCAGATCACGCGGCCCTTGCCGACCTGCTTGCGGATGTCGGCGATGGCGCGCGCCTTGAAGGCGCCCATCGTCCAGTCGCCCTCGCAGCTCGCGATCTTGCGCGCGAAGTTGCGCAGCAGCTTGGCGCCGTCGGGGGTGTGCATCACCTCGGGGTGGAACTGCACGCCGTAGAACTTGCGCGCCTCGTCGGCGACGGCGGCGAAGGGTGCGTTCTCCGAGGTGGCGATCACCTTGAAGCCGTCGGGCAGGCGCGTGACGCGATCGCCGTGGCTCATCCACACCGGCTTGTGGTCGCCGGGGCCCCAGACGCCGTCGAACAGCGCGCTGTCGGTCTTGACCTCGATGGTGGCGCGGCCGAATTCGCGGTGATGGCCGCTCTCGACGGCGCCGCCGAGCTGCGCGGCCATCGTCTGCTCGCCGTAGCAGATGCCCAGCACCGGCACGCCCTGGGTGAAGACGCCCTGCGGCGCGCGCGGCGTGTGCGTCTCGGTCACCGACGCGGGGCCGCCCGAGAGGATGATCGCCCTGGGGTCGAAGGATTTCAGCTTGGCGTCATCCAGCGCGTTGAACGGATGGATCTCGCAATAGACGCCCGCCTCGCGGACCCGGCGCGCGATCAACTGGGTGACCTGGGAGCCGAAATCCACGATCAGGATGCGATCGGTCATTTTGGGGGGTGGTCTCCGGGAGGGGCGGCAGAGACGCAGCCGTTTAGCAAATGCCGGCTGGGGGGACAATGTGGGCAGTTCTCCCTCTCCCCGCCTGCGGGGAGAGGGTCGGGGTGAGGGGCTGTCACCGGTGTCGCACCGCCGTCGTACGCAACCTGAGACTCCCCCTCACCCCAACCCTCTCCCCGCGCGCGGGGAGAGGGAGTCGAGCCGCTCGCGTGCCGCCTTCAGGTCGGGCCAGCCATAGGCGATCTCGTGCACCGCGGTGCCGCCCATGTGCTCGGTGCGCTCGCCGAGCTTGATGCCGCCCAGGCGCTCGTAAAAGAAGCGTGAGGGATTGCGCGCCACGACCCACAGCATCGCCGCGCCCAGCTTGCGCGCCAGCATCCAGTCGAAGCTCGCCAGCATCAGCGCGCGGCCGATACCGCGGTTCTGGAAGGCCGGCGAGACGTAGAGCCGGTAGATCTCGCCGCCATCGACGAAGCTGTCGGAGCCGCGCCGCGTGGCGCCGACGGTGGCCAGGCCGACGATGCCGTCGTTCGGCAGCTCCGCCGCCAAGGTGTCGCCGAAGCGGTCGTCGCCGCGCAGCTCGTGCGTCCAGGCGGCGGCGTGGCGCACGTCGGACATGCCGACCAGCATCTGGTCGGGCAGGATGCCGGCATAGGTGTCGCGCCAGGTCTCGACGTAGATGCGCGCGAGGGTGGCGGCATCCTCGAGGCGCGCGGGGCGGATGGCGATCATGCGGCCTTCCTCCGGAGCACGGCGGCGAAGAAGCCATCCGTACCATGCCGCGCCGGCGTCAGCCGCAACGATGTGCCGGCGCGCGCGTCGTCGGGGAATTTCGTGCCGACGGTCTCGCCCCACACCGCCTCGACCGGCAGCGCCTCGAAGTCGGGATGCGCCTGCAGGAAGCCCTCGATCACCCGCTCGTTCTCCTGCGGCAGCAACGAGCAGGTGGCGTAGACCAGCCGGCCCTCGGGCCGCACCAGCTTTGCTGCCGCGTCGAGGATCTCGCCCTGCTTGGGCGGCAGCTCCTCGAGGTCGATCGGTTGCAAGGTCCAGCGGCCATCGGGGTTGCGCCGCCAGGTGCCGGTGCCGGTGCAGGGCGCGTCAACCAGCACGCGGTCGAACTTGCCGGCATTGCGCTTGAGCCATTTGCGGCCCTCCGCGTCGATCGGCCGGCGCTCGACATTGTGCACGCCGGCACGGCGCAGGCGCGTGGCCGAACGTTCGAGCCGCCCCTCCGAGACATCGCAGGCGACGATGCGGCCCTTGTTCTCCATACGGGCGGCGATGGCCAAGGTCTTGCCGCCAGCGCCGGCGCAGTAGTCGACGACCTGCATGCCCGGCGCCGCGCCAACCAGCAGCGCCACGAGCTGCGAGCCCTCGTCCTGCACCTCGATCAGCCCGTCGCGAAAGGCCGGCGTCGTCACCACCGACTGCCGCGCCTTCAGCCGCAGACCGAGCGGCGAGAGGTCGGTGTCGAGCGTCTCGACCGCTTCCGCCTTCAGCGCCTTCTTCGCCCGCGCGCGGTCGGCCTTCAGCGGATTGACGCGCAGGTCGACCGGCGCGGTTTCGGCGAGCGCCGCGACCTCCGGCTCGAAGCGCGCACCGAAGGCCTCGTCGAAGTAGGGCTCGATCCAGCCCGGGATGTTGAGCCTGACGGCGCGCGGCTGCGCCGGGTGGTCGTAGGTGTGGCCCTCCAGCCGGGTCAGCACGTCGCGCTCGGCCGGTGCCAGCGAGGCCGGGCGGTAGCGGCCGGTATCGATGGCGTGCTCGAGCTGGTTCACCCGCCAGCCATCGTGCAGCAGCACGTCGACGAAGACGCGCAGGCGCGGCGAGACCGGCAGCTCGGATTTCGCGCGCTCGAGCCACCATTCGATCTGGGCGCGCTTCCTGAGCACGCCGTAGACGCGCTCGGTGATCGAGCGCCGATCGCCGCCGCCGATATAGCGCCGTCCCCGCAGGAACTCGCCGACCACGGCGTCGGCCGGCTTGCGCGGATTGGCCAGGATCTCGGCCAGCGCCTCGATCGCCGTGCCGATGCGGGCACCGGGGGTCATGTCGGATTCGACTGTGTCATGGTAAGTTGGCCGCTCTAGTTCCACCCGCGGGCGCGGAAGTCAATCGATGCGCAGGACAGTCGGCAAGGGCCGCGAGGCGACGATCGGCGCGGCGCTGGTTCTGTGCAGCCTGCTGCTCTGTTTTGCCGCGCTCGAGGCGGCGGCGCGGGTGCTCGCCCAGCGTGCATCGCTGTGGCGATTCCCCAACTACATCACGGCCTATCGCACCGCCCTGGGCTCGGGCGTACCGACCCAGTACGACGCACGGCTGGGCTGGGTGCCGCGCGCCAATTTCAAGGGCACCGACCACCAGGAGGCGGTGATGTACACCGCCGACGCCCTGAGCCTGCGCCAGCACAATTACGACCGCCCGCCCCCGCCGGCCGACGACGCGATCCTCGCCGTGGGCGATTCCTACACCGAAGGCGGCGAGGTCGAGGACAACGCATCCTGGCCGGCGCATCTGGAGCGCCTGACCAAGCGCCGCGTGATCAACGGCGGCGTCGGCGGCTACGGCCTCGACCAGATCGTGCTGCGCGCCGAGGATCTGGTGGCGCGACTGAAGCCCGCGACCCTGCTGGTCGGCTTCATCGCCGACGATGTCGGCCGCGCCGAGCTGACGCGCCGCTCGGGCGCCGCCAAGCCGTACTTTGCGATCGAGAACGGCGCGCTGGCGCTGCGCAACGTGCCGGTGCCGCCGCCTGAAGCGGCGCGGCTCGATCTCGTACGCCGCGTGCTCGGCTATTCCTTCCTGATCGACCTGGTGATGCGCCGCCTCGACCTGCTCGACTATTGGTACGCCGGCGTCACGCTGGAGCATCGCGCGCATCGCGACGGCGAGCGGGTCGCCTGCCTGCTGATGGCCCGGCTGGCGGCGCTGCCGACACGCACCGTCCTGGTCGCGCAGTACACGCCCGGCGCCTGGCGGGACGAGGCCGACCGGCGCGAGCAGCGCCGCCTCGTCGCGCATGTCGCGGGCTGCGCGAAGGCGGCGAAGCTCGACGTGCTCGACACCTTCGAGGCGATCGAGCGCGCGGTCGTGAAGGACGGCGTCGCCCCCTACTACATCAACTGGCACATGAACGACGCCGGCAACGCGCTGACGGCGACGCTGATCGCGCGGCATCTGACGGCGCCGCGCTGATGCGCGACGCCCTGGTCAACAGCGCCGTCCTGCTGGTCAGCGTCGTCGTCGGCCTGATCGGCTGCGAGATCGGCGTCCGCCTGCTGAGCGGCAGCGACAGGGGATGGGAGTTCCACAACTATGTCGCCGACCAGGGGCAATGGGTCGGCCGCTGGCGCACCATGCGGCCCGACCCGCTGCTGGGCTACATCCCGCGCGATGGCTACAGCGGCAGCGACAACGGCTATCACGTGCACATCACATACGGCGCCGACGGCTTTCGCCTGCACCGCCAGGGCAAGCCGCCGTCGACGATGGAGCCGCCGATCCTCGTCGTCGGCGATTCCTTCGCCATGGGCGCGGAGGTCGGCGACGACGAGAGCTGGGCGGCCTATATGGAGGAGGCGCTCGACCGGCGCGTGCTGACCGGCGGCGTGCCGGGCTACGGCATCGACCAGGTGGTGCTGCGTGCCGAGTCGCTGATCGGCAAGTACAGGCCCGACACGCTGATCGTCGGCCTGATCGCCGACGACGTCGAACGCGCGCGCATGCGCATCCTCTGGGGCATGCCGAAGCCCTACTTCGAGATCGAGGATGGCAAGCTCGTGCTGCGCAACGTGCCGCTCAGCGCGCCAGATCCCAATCCGCGGGTCGACCTGTTGCGCCGCGTGCTGGGCTACTCCTACCTCATGGATGTCGCCGTGCGGCGGCTGGGCCACGAGGCATGGTGGTGGCGCGGCCAGCCCGGCCATATCGAGCCGGCGCACGACTATGGCGACAAGGTCGCCTGCCTGCTGATGGACCGGCTGGCCGCGCTGCGCGACCAGCACAAGACCAGGGTCGTGCTGGTCGCGCAGTATTCGATCCAGGCCTGGGAGGCCGAGCATCTCCGCCGGCACGAGGTCGCCGTCGTGCGCGCCGTCGCCGACTGCGCGCGGGTGCGCGGTATCGACACCATCGACACCTATGCCGCCGTCGCCGAGGCGGTGCGCGCGCACGGTATCGCGGGGTCCTACACCGGCATCCACATGAACCCGGCCGGCAATCGTCTGACCGCCAGGCTGATCCTGGACTGGCTCGAGGCGCAGAAATAGCCCGCCGGCCGCGACGACACACACGACACAATTCAGCGGGCCCCACGACACGGCCACGGCATCTGCCGCGGGCATCCTCCCCCCATCGAAAACGCCATCGGGGAGCCGCTCAGACGCTCCCCGGTCAACCGGAGGAGCCTCCCATGTCCGTCGAATCCATCGTCGCCGCCTTCGCAAATGGCCCCAAGACCGGCGCCTTCCCCCATCTCAGCCACACCGAGGTTCTGCAGGGCATCAGGAACCGGCTCGCCAATCCGGACATGATCAACCAGGGCGACGCCAGCCTGTGCGGGCCCGCCAGCTTCCTCTACTGCCTGCTCAAGGACGACCCGGAAGCCTGGGTCACCTACGTCACCCAGATGTGGCTGACGGGCAGCGCGCGCATCGGCAAGCTGGAGGTCAAGCCGTCCAAGGACTGCCGCAACGCCAACCCGCCGGGTGTCAAGGCGGTCGACTGGGTGGCGCTCGCGAGCCTGCGCGACTCCGAGAACACCTTGTTCGACTACCAATCCTCGTCCAACGAAGTCGGCGGCATCACCATGCCCCGCACGATGGCGAGCTGGTTCGAGAAGGCCGGCTACAAGCAGGTCACCAACGAGACCAACCTGTTCGTCACCAAGGGCGCCGACTCGCTCAAGACGGCGCTGGGGCTCGCCGGGCAAAGACGCCGCGTCTGCATGTTGATCAACGCCCGGATGATCGCCCGCGACGGCGGCGTATCGGGCTTCTTCAGCACGGCGAACCACTGGGTCGTGCTGCAGGGTGGCGCCGGCATCACCGGCGAGCAGGCCAGCCTCGATATCTGGTCGTGGGGCGCGTCCAACACCCACGGCTTCCGCAAAGCCGAGCGCGTCCTGACCAACCACTACGGCTACGTCTCGGCGATGCGCGCCCGCGCCGCCTGAGATATCGACACGAGCACACGGAGAGACCCATGTCCGACGAACAGATCCCCTACGGCCTTTGGTTCCGGCGCTACGCGCCCTTCACCACCTTCGGCGACATCGGTGTCGGCACTTTCGAGGGCGACACGCGCACCCAGGCGTCGGGCTCGATCAGCGACACCTCGCGCACCTACGGCTGTGTCTATTTCGACAGCTCCCGGGCCGTGCGCGCCATCGGCGGCAGCAGCGGCACGATCCTCTTCGGGACGTTCGGCGGATCGATCCACGGTATGGCGGACGTCAAGACAGTGTTCCGCCGGATCCTGTCGAAGAGTGGCGCCATCGAGTTCAGCGCCAGCACCGAAGGCGGCAATCCGCTGGTGCCCGGCGCGCCAGAGATCGACACCATGGTGACCGCCAAGATCGATTTCTCGACCGCGAACCGCATGACCATCAGCGGCGAGGTCCACGGCGACAACTTCCCGAACCTCGAGGTTTTCGTCCACTGCTACCGCTCGCGTACCAGCGCGATCCTGGTCGACGGCCGGACCACCGGCGGCCGCGACTCCGGTCCGGGCACACGCCTCTTCGGCTCTCACGCGACGCATCGCATCGCCAAGTTCGACGCCGCGTTGTCGCTCGACGGCTCGGGACGCCTGACCGGCGCCTACAAGGCGACGTCCAGCACCTTGACCGACTACCCCTCGATCAAGCCGCTCCAGCGCGAGATGGGGCTGAAGCTGTAGGGCGACGAGCCCAAGATCGACATGGCGCCGTCGCCCCGAGCGCAACCTCGCTGCGCTTGGGGCGACAGGTACGTCCGATCGACCGCTCGATCCCCCGGCGCTGGCGATACCTACATGTTCTGCCGGTAGTTCGGCGCCTCGCGCATGATGTCGACATCGTGCACGTGGCTTTCGCGCAGGCCCGAGCCGGTGATCTTCAGGAAGCGGCAGTTCGTCTGCATCTCGGCGATCGAGCCGTTGCCGGTGTAGCCCATCGCCGCCTTCAGCCCGCCGACCAGCTGATGGATGACGTTGCCGACCGGGCCCTTGTAGCCGACGCGGCCCTCGATGCCTTCGGGAACCAGCTTCAGCGAGTCGGCGACTTCCTGCTGGAAGTAGCGGTCGGCCGAGCCGCGCGCCATGGCGCCGAGCGAGCCCATGCCGCGATAGGATTTGTAGGAACGGCCCTGGTAGAGGAAGACCTCGCCCGGGCTCTCGTCGGTGCCGGCGAGCAGTGAGCCGATCATGGCGACGTCGGCGCCGGCGGCGATCGCCTTGGCAAGGTCGCCGGAATACTTGATGCCGCCATCGGCGATCGCCGGCACGCCCGCGGCGTGGCAGACCTCGGCCGATTCCATGATCGCGGTGAGCTGCGGCACGCCGACGCCAGCGACGATGCGGGTGGTGCAAATCGAGCCCGGGCCGATGCCGATTTTCACCGCGTCGGCGCCGGCGTCGATCAGCGCGCGTGCGCCTTCGGCGGTGGCGACGTTGCCGGCGATCACCTGGGCGTAGTTGCTGAGCTTCTTGATGCGGGTGACCGAGTCGAGCACGCCCCTGGAATGGCCATGCGCGGTGTCGACGATGATGATGTCGACATCGGCGTCGAGCAGCGCCTCGGCCCGGCGATAGCCGTCGTCGCCCACGCCGGTGGCGGCGGCGACGCGCAGGCGGCCCTTCTCGTCCTTGCAGGCGTGCGGGTGCTTGTTGGCCTTCTCGATGTCCTTCACCGTGATCAGGCCGACGCAGCGATAGTCGTTGTCGACCACCAGCAGCTTCTCGATACGGCGCTGGTGCAGCAGACGCTTGGCCTCGTCGCGGCTGACGCCTTCGCGCACCGTGACCAGGCGATCCTTGGTCATCAGGGAACTCACGAGCGCGCTCTCGTCGGTGGCGAAGCGCACGTCGCGGTTGGTGAGGATGCCGGCGAGCTTGCCGCTCTTCTCGACCACCGGCACGCCGGAGATGTTGTACGCCGACATCAACTTCAGCGCGTCGGCCAAGGTGGCGTCGGGCTCGATGGTCAGCGGGTTGACCACCATGCCGCTTTCGAACTTCTTGACCTTGCGCACCTCGTCGGCCTGCGCCGCGATGTCGAGATTCTTGTGCACCACGCCCAGCCCACCGACCTGCGCCATGGCGATCGCCATGTTGGCCTCGGTGACCGTGTCCATCGCCGCCGAGATCAGCGGAATACCGAGCTCGACCGTGCGCGTGAGCCTTGTCTTGGTCTGGGTCTGGTGCGGGAGGACCGCCGAGGCGGCCGGCTTCAGGAGGACGTCGTCGAACGTCAGCGCTTCCTGAATGTCCATGGCCACCTCGTCCAGCGATGGGTGGCGCCATCGCCACCCGCGTTTCCCTTGGGATGGCGCGCCATCATACACATCGCGGCTGCAAAGCCAAGGACCTCGCTAGATATTGTGTCTCGCTTGTTCAGAGGGGATGTGGCGATTCATTGCGTCGCGTCAGGTTTCGGCGCAATGAACCGCGTCCTTCGGGCCGTCGGCCTAGCCGCTACATCCCGCCGATGAAGTCGCGCTTGCCGACCTCCACACCAATGCTGCGCAGGATCGCGTAGGCCGTGGTGACGTGGAAATAGAAGTTCGGCATGGCGAAGTGCAGCAGATAGACCTCGCCCTTGAAGGTCATCGGGTTGCCGCCGATGGTGCGCGTGATGTCGCGGCCCTCGCTGCCGTCGATCTGCTCGCGCTTGAAGCCGCTGATGTAAGCCAGCGTCTTGTCGATGCGGGCCTTGCAGTCGGCGAGCGTCGCCTCGGTGTCGTCGTACTTCGGCGGCTCGACGCCGGACAGCAACGCCGGCGTGCCCTTGGCGAAGTCGGCGGCGATCTGGATCTGCCGCACGAAGGGCAGCATGTCGGGATAGAGCCTGAGCTGCAGCACGACGGCGTCCTGCATCTTCTTCGACGCCGCGAAGGCCGCACCCTTGTCGAGCACATTGCCAAGCGCCCTGAGCTGACGCTGGAAGACCGGCACCGAGGCCGAATACATGCTGATGGTCATGATGATCTCTCCTCTTGTCTCTTCCTTCCCCCCGCGGATGCGGGGAGAAGGAAGCGCTATCTCTCCCCTGCACCACCCCGAAAGCCGGTGGCGACGACGTACATCTCCGCCGAGTCGGCACGGCTGGCCGGCGGCTTGATGTGCTTGACCTTCTCGAAGTCGCGCTTGAGCCGCTCCAGCAGCCCGCGCTCGGTGCCGCCGCGCAGCACCTTGGCGACGTAGACGCCGCCCGGCCGCAGCACTTCGCGCGCGAAGTCGTGCGCCGCCTCGGCCAGCGCCATGATGCGTGCGTGGTCGGTCTGCGGATGGCCCGTCGCGGCAGCGGCCATGTCGCTCAGCACCACGTCGGTCGGCCCGCCGAGCTTCGCCCGCAGCATCGCGGGCGCGTCGTCGGCCATGAAATCGTGGTGCAGGATCTCGGCGCCGGCGATCGGATCAATGGCGGTGATGTCGATACCGACCACCTGCCCGCCCTTCTCCGGCTTCACGCGCTCGACCGCGACCTGGGTCCAGCCGCCCGGCGCGCAGCCGAGATCGACCACGCGCACGCCCGGCTTGAGGAAGCGCAGTTCGTCGTCGATCTCGCGCAGCTTGAAAGCGGCACGCGAGCGATAGCCCTGGCGCTTGGCCTCCTGCACATAGGGATCGTTGAGCTGGCGCTCGAGCCACAGGGTCGAGCCGATCTTGCGGCCGCGTGCGGTCTTCACGCGCACGGTCTGGCCGCGGCCGGTGAAGCGGGTGCCTCCCTTGCCGGCCTGTTTCTTCGCCGCCATGGTCAGCAATCGGCGCGCGCGTGCAGCGGATCGGCTTCGCGATCGGCCTCGCGCATCAGGTCGGCCAGCACGCCCTCGCGCAGGCCGCGATCGGCGACGCGGATGGAGCCCACCGGCCACATCCGGCAGACCGCCTCGAAGATGGCGCCGCCGGCCAGTGCCAGGTCGGCGCGGTCGTGGCCGATGCACGGCACCTGGGTCAGCTCGCGCACCGACATGCGCGAGAGCTCGGCGCCGATGCGCAGCACCGTGTCGCGCGCCAGCGACGCGCCGTCGACGGCGGCGCGGCTGTAGCGGCGCAGACCGAGATGGTGGGCCGCCATGGTGGTGACCGTGCCCGAGGCGCCGATCATCTGCACCTCGCCGGCGCCGGCGCGCTCGTGCACGCTGTTGGCGGCGCAGAACGGCTTGAGCGCGTCCTGGATCAGGCCGACCATGCCGTCATAGACGCCGTTCTCGAGCGGCCGCTCGCGCGGCTGGCCGCACAGCATCGACTCGGTGAGCGTCACCACGCCCCAGGGGATCGACACCATGTCGATGATGCCCAGTTCCACGCCGCAGGGCAGGTCGGGCCGCGCCCGCACCATGACCCAGACGACCTCGGTCGAGCCGCCGCCGATATCGACCAGCAGCGCGTAGGGCCGCGCCGGGTCGATCAGCGACTGGCAGCTCGCCAGCGCCAATCGCGCCTCCTCGGCGGCGCTGATGATCTCGAGCTTCAGCCCGACGCGCTCGCGTACCGCCGACAGAAAATCCGCGCCATTGGCGGCGCGGCGGCAGGCTTCGGTGGCGATGTGGCGCGAGCGCGTGACGCCGGCGCGCTGGATTTTCGCGGCGCAGACCTCCAGCGCGTCGAGCGTGCGATCGATCGCCTGCTCGCACAGCCGCTCGCGATCACCGATGCCCTCGCCCAACCGCACCGGGCGCGAGAAGGCGTCGACAACATCGAAACCGGTGGCCGAGGCACGCGCGATCAGCAGGCGGCAATTGTTGGTGCCGAGATCGATCGCGGCATAGGTATGGGCGAACCGGCCGCGCCGCCACCCGCCTATGTGCTCCGCTGTCGTCACCGCCGCCCCGTTTTCTGCGTCCCCACGTCAGTCGGTCATCGTAGCGCCAAGGCCTTCTGGCGGCGAGGGAAATTCAGCCAGCACGGTCGCGCCGACGCTCGATCGACACCGCACACCGGGTCGCGGCGGCTCTGGATTGCTCGCCACAGAAGTCTGTCGCGAGCCGACGCGCGGCAGCGGTGGCGTGACCCGCACCTGGAGCGCCACGCAAGACCACGCGGTTTGGTCCCCGGCCAGCCCAAGCTCGGTTGGTTCCCAAGGTTGATCGCCAGCCCGACTTGCGCGCCGGCGCGCCGCTTCCGCGCGCTGGCCGGCGGGCCCGAAACGGCCCTGTCGAGCGCTTGCAAAGCCGGCTTCCGGCCGCTACATCCCTGCCCGGCCGACGGCCCCTGCTGGGGGATAGTTTAACGGTAGAACAACCGGCTCTGACCCGGTTAGTCTAGGTTCGAATCCTGGTCCCCCAGCCACGGCAGCTAGTAGGCCCTTGAATTTCAGCGTCTTTCGGCCCCCGAGCAACCTCGGGAAGGCACGATATGGTCGAGACGCTCACACAGACGCTCACACGTCGCGACGCCGAATGCGGCGCGCCTCACTCGGAAACGGGGCATCTACTACTATCGGTGCCGCTTGCCGCCACAACTCGGAACCGATGTCGCGTTGTCGCTGCGAACGCGAAGCTTTAGACGTGCCGAGCACCTTGCCGAACTCCTAGATCCTGTCTTCGAGCAGTCCGTGACTACCGTTTCGTCGCCCGCGCAGCTCCGTACCATCCTGCGCCAGTACATCGAGGAAGCCCTGTCCGAAGACGCGGAACGGCGGACTTCGGCCCCGCGCGGGGAGCCGGTCTACGGCCCCTCTTCGCGGATAGGTGACGGCCGGAGCGCAACGGATGTGGATCTTGAAATCTTGAACCTTGTGTTGGCCGATATCGGCGAGCGCCTGGCGGAGCGCGACTATCGAACCATCGAAGTCCAGGTCACCCAGCTTCTTACGGCCAATGGACTCTCGGAAGCCCATCGCAACAGCCTGTCGTACGGCGTACTTGAGGCACAAATTCAGATACTCGAAGAGATTCGTCGGAGCGTCCTTGGCGAAGCACCGGTCGTCTTGCTGCCTCCTTCAGTCGAGTCAGTTCCTGCTGACGCACCCGGGTCGGCAAGCCCGCAGTTCTCTGAAGTACTCCCGCGCTACGTCGACTACGCCGTAAAGGACAAGCGCTGGCGCGGCCAGTCGAAGGCCTGATCCACCCCCATTGAATTGGTCCACCTTGAGAGTTGGAATGTTTTGCACGGAGGATCGAGATGGCAAGGAAGCGGTACAAGCCTGAGGAGATTGTCGCGAAGCTGCGACAGGTCGATGTGCTGCAGTCGCAGGGTCAGAGCACAGGCAAAGCGGTTCGCCAGATCGGGGTGACGGAGACGACGTACTTCCGGTGGCGCCGCGAGTTCGGCGGCCTTAAGACCGACCAGGTGAAGCGTCTGAAGGAGCTCGAGGCGGAGAACACCCGGCTGCGACGGGCGGTGTCGGACCTGACCTTGGACAAGATGATCCTGGCGGAGGCCGCCAAGGGAAACTTCTAAGCCCCGCGCGTCGTCGGGCGTGCATCGAGCACATCCGGCAGCAGATCGAGGTGTCCGAGCGCCGCATCTGCGCGGTGCTCGGGCAGCATCGCTCGACGCAGCGCAAGGTCCCGCACGGCCTGCCCGACGAGGAACAGCTTACGGCCGATATCGTCGAGCTGGCCCGTCGATACGGCCGCTACGGCTACCGCAAGATCGCCGGCCTGCTGCGGCAGGCGGGGTGGCTGATCAACGACAAGCGGGTCGAGCGGATCTGGCGGCGCGAGGGGCTCAAGGTTCCCCACAAGCAGCCCAAACGGGGCCGTCTGTGGCTCAACGACGGTTCCTGCATCCGCCTGCGGGCGGAGCGGCCGAACCACGTCTGGTCCTACGACTTCGTCGAGGATCGTACCCACGATGGACGGAAGTATCGCATGCTCACCGTGCTCGACGAGTTCACCCACGAGAGCCTGGCCATCCGCGTCGAGCGGCGGCTCAAGGCGACCGACGTGATCGATGTGCTGTCCGACCTGTTCCTGCTGCGCGGTGTGCCCGGGCACATTCGTTCAGACAACGGCCCGGAGTTCGTCGCCGCCTCGGTGCGGGACTGGATCGCCGCGGTCGGTGCGAGCACCGCCTACATTGCGCCGGGCTCTCCCTGGGAGAACGGCTTCATCGAGAGCTTCAATGCCCGTCTGCGCGACGAGCTGCTCAATGGCGAGATTCACGACGCTTCGCGAGGCCGAGGTCCTGATCGAGGCCTGGCGCCGACACTACAACGCCGTCAGGCCGCACTCATCGCTCGGATACCGGCCGCCAGCACCGGAAGCGATCTTGCCGCCAGCCCGCGGTCTGCCCTAAGCTCCGCTCCGGTCAGCCCACGGGCTGGCCAAGGCGGCCGGTCTCTGACTTATGAGCTGGTATCGCTGCAGGGGGGGGGCCAGGCCGATCATGACGCCTATCGCAGAAATGTCAGCTAAGCGGCACGGTTATCTACGGGCCGTGCTCGGATCGCTTATCCTAGGAGCGGCAATTATCTTCAACTTTGAGGTTTTCGCTCAAAATACTGTCAACAAACCGATCAGAGACTATCTGGGAGTGTGGATCGATACAAACTGGTCGGATAAGGCGCAAGGTTGCCGTCAGATCACTCAAGGCGGTGATATTGATGCAATGCTGATAATAAGTGAGCATTCGTTTCGGCAATATCTGCCGCAGTCACCGTGTACTATCACGAAGACCCAACGACTATCGGATACCTCGGCTTCGATTGAGGCGCGATGCGATGGTAGGGTAATAAAGGAAACCTGGAGTATGAATAAAGAAACTCTCCAACGCAGGACCGCACAAAATTACCTCATGACCTATGTACGATGCAAAAAAGCCCGTTGATATGAACGTGCATTCTGGCCCTCCCCCTGCAGCGATACCAACTCATGAGTCAGAGACCGGCCGCCTTGGCCTTTCAATCGGCGTTCAACTTTGACCCCATATCGGCGTCCAATGTTGACCCCTTTGGTTTTCGGGGTTTGGTGGTAGCGCTCGCGCCGACGGAGCCGGTCAGGGTTGCGGAGGCGGCGCGAGCGCGGCTTTCCGGAAGGTCGTCATCTCTGCTCTTGAAGCGCCAGCTGTCATTACCGGTCTCGACGATGTCGCAGTGATGGGTCAGTCGGTCGAGCAGTGCGGTGGTCATCTTGGCGTCGCCGAAGACGGTCGGCCATTCGCCGAAGGCGAGGTTGGAGGTATGATCGGCCCCCATGAGGTGGTCCGGCGGTAAAGTTAGTAGAAGTTCTGGCTTGAAGCCAGCGGGAGCATGGCCGGCGGAGCGCTTCGCTCACGCGCAGCCGGCCATGCGCTGTTTGCCGGGACGAAGACCTCCGGTGCCGGCGGCCTGTAGCCGGGGGAGCCGTGCGGCCGCACGGTGTTGAAGTGCCGGCGCCAGCTTTCGATCACGACGCGCGCCTCCTTGAGCGAGTAGAA
>Ga0194119_10007425_pt1 | contig 15440 bp, 12 predicted proteins | sample TA2MahC100mmetaG_FD_148620 | JGI IMG/M metagenome (GOLD analysis project Ga0194119, IMG submission 148620) | Freshwater microbial communities from Lake Tanganyika, Tanzania - TA2015018 Mahale Deep Cast 100m | ecosystem: Environmental > Aquatic > Freshwater > Lake | place: Tanzania: Lake... | reverse complement strand
CGGAGAACTTCTGCGCGCGGTGGTCTGGCGGGCAGAACTTTTTGCGCACGGGCGAAGAGGGCGCCGAAGTTTCCATCGACCCGGACGGCAACGTGTACCCGTGCTGCCTGAAGACCCGTCTGCCCGTGGGCAACGTTCTGGAGGAGTCGCTTGAAAGCATCCTCGCCCGCCGCGCGGCGGACCCTGTCTACCAGGCCATCTCTGCCGGCGAGCCGCAACGCATGGGGCTCAAACACGGCTGGAGCGAAGAGATGTTTCTCTCCCGTTGCCGCACCACCACACCGGCAGGCGTTCCCTATGCCAACCTCTGCATCGGGTGCGACCGCTTTCACGACGAGGTTCTATCCGCCTCGCGGCCCGGGCTGGTGAAGATTGCCGCGACTACCGTTGAGTGACCGCGGGCTGGAACCCCGCCTGGTGCGTGGCGATGGCATCGCGCATCTGGGCCACCAGATCGGCGTGCTGGGCCGCGACGTTGAAGCGTTCCGCAAAGTCTGACTCCAGGTGATAAAGCTCGACCCTCTCCGGCTGCGTGGGATTGGCGAAACGCAGTTTCCACGGGCCTCGGCGCATGCCATACAGCGCGCCGGCGTGATAGTAGAAGAAGTCCGCTCGCTGGCGTCCGGTGTTCTCCCACAGCAGAGGCGCGAGATCGCGGCCGTCGAGCACCAGGTCCTTGGGCGCGGTTGCGCCGGCCAGACGCGCGAGCGTGGGAAATATGTCGAGCGAGGACGCCACATCGCCGGAGACGCGGCCCGGCGCAATGCGGCCATTCCAACAGGCGATGAACGGCTCGCGGTAGCCGCCATCCCACGTGGTGCCTTTGCCCTCGCGCATCGGGCCATTGGAGCCGCCGTAATCACCCAGTTGGACCGTGGCGCCGTTGTCGGACGTGAACAGGATGAGCGTGTCCTGCTCCAGCTTCAACTCGGCAAGCGTCTTGCGAATCTCGCCAACCGACCAGTCCAGCTCCTCCACCGCGTCGCCAAACGGTCCGCCGCGGCTCTTGCCCCGGAAGCGTTCACTCGCAAAGAGCGGGACGTGAGGCATCGTGTGCGCGAGGTAGAGAAAGAAGGGCTGCTTCGCCGCAGCGGCCTTACGCAGAAAGCCGGTGGCTTCGGCGGCGTAACGGGCGGTGAGCTGCGTCTGATCGGGATCGCTTCCAAGCACCTGTTCGTCGCGCATCAGCGGGACGCCCGGTAAAGTGCGGTAGCGCTCAAGTGCTTTGGGCGAGCGCGCCTGGCCGCCTCGTTTCCGCGCGATCTCGTCGTAGATCACGTTGGTGGTGAGGCTCATGTCGTTCGAGAACGGGATGCCGAAGTAGTGATCGAAACCGTGTCGCGTAGGCAGATACGGCGGCAGGTGGCCCAGGTGCCACTTGCCTACAATTTGCGTCGCGTAGCCCTGCTGCTTCAGCAACTGCGCGATGGTGAGTTCGGAGTCCGGCAGGCCGCCCTGGGAATCCGGAAAGGGCACGAAGTTGATGCCGCTGCGGACGGGGTAGCGGCCCGTCATTAATGCGGCGCGGCTGGGTGAGCACAGGGGCGCGGCGGAGTAGAACTGCGTGAAGCGAATCCCGTCTGCCGACAGACGGTCAAGATGCGGCGTACGGATGGTGGGGTGGCCGTAGCAACTGAGGTCGCCCGAACCGAGATCGTCGGCGAAGATCAACACGACGTTGGGGACCTTGGTCCGGCGTTGGGAAAAGGCAGGGGTGGCGGCGCTGACGCCGAATCCAGACGCGCTGGAAGAATTCTCGATCCTCACCAACAACTACTCGGCCGAGTACGGACGCAACGCAGGCGGCGTGGTGAATGCGGTCACCAAGTCCGGCACCAATACGCTGAAAGGCTCGCTCTCTGAGTTCGTGCGCAACGACACGTTCGACGTGCGCAACTTCTTCTCGCTGCAACAGCCCACGCTGCGGCGCAATCAGTTCGGCGGGAGCCTCGGTGGTCCGGTGGTGTTGCCGAAACTCTGGAACGGCAAGGACCGCACGTTCTTCTTTTTCTCCTATGAGGGGCTCCGCGAGAGCCGGGCCACCACCAACTCCACCCTGGTGACGCCCACGGCACTGGAGCGCACGGGCGACTTCACGGCGTCGGCACGCCGGCCCAATGACCCGGCCACCCGCGCCACGTTTCCCGGCAACGTCATTCCACGCTCGCGCCAGGATCCGGCGTCCTTGAAGTTCCTCGAGTTGCTCGTGCCGCTGCCCAACACACCAAGCGGCCAGCACATCTTCAACGCGCCGGAGTCAACGCGCTCCAATCAGTCCATCACGCGCGGGGATCACTCGTTAAGCGGCCAGCAGCGGCTTTCGGTCCGCTACTTTGACGACCATACCCGCAGCCAGGCCACCGCTGGCCTGCCCATTCTCCAATCCGACGTCCGCTTTCACACCTATAACGCGATGGTGAACCACACCTGGACGCTGTCGCCCACGCTGCTCAACTCCGTGCAGTTCACTTACTTCGGCGTGAATCTCACTCGCGGACCGCTGCCGCTGCTCGACAACCTCAACGACGAAAAGCTTGGCGTGCGCGCGCCTTCCGACACGCCGAACCTGCCCACCAATTGGCGCGGCCAAGTGAACGGCTACTGGAACATGGGCCAGGACAACTACGTCACCATCAATCGCGGCGCCGCGCAGATTGTCAACAACGTGAGCCTCACCCGCGGTTCGCACATCATGAAGGCGGGCGCCGAGTATCGCCGCACGAAGTCAGACCGGGATACCGCCAATCTCACCGATCCGCAGTTCACCTTCGACGGGCGGTTTTCCACTATCACCTACGCGGATTTTCTGCTGGGGCTGCCATCGGTGATGAACCAGGGTTCGCTGCGCGTGAACGCCGTGCGCTCGAATGCCACAGCCTTCTACTTCAATGACGACTGGAAGCTGCGGCCGAACTTCACGCTCTCGCTGGGGCTACGCTGGGAGCCGCTGTTCCCGTTCTACGACGCGCGTGACCAGATGTCGATGTTCCGGCCCGGCAGCAAGTCCACTGTGTACGCGAATGCCCCGGATGGCCTGGTTTACGTCGGCGATCCGGATGTGCCGCGCTCCGGCATTCCGCGCGACTGGAACAACTTTGCCCCGCGCGTGGGATTTGCCTGGTCGCCTTTTGGCGACGGCAAGACTTCGGTGCGCGGCGGCTACGGCCTGTTCTACGATTTCCCGGTGATCCATCAGTTGAGCGGCTTCGCCAACACGCAGCCGTTCTCCGTGCAATTGCAGTTCAACGAACCGAAGTCCTTCTCCGATCCCTTTGCCGGCGGGCCAGCCCGTTCCCGTACAAGCCGCCGTCAACGGCCGAGGGCCGGCGGAACTACCGGTTCGTCACGCCGGTGGTGGTGGGCGAATCGCTGGACCCCTCGCTGGGCACGGCGTACATGCAACAGTGGAACCTCAGCGTGCAGCGAGAGACTGTGTCAGGAATTGTGGTTTCGGGCGCGTATGTGGGCTCGAAGGGTACGAGTTTTTCCGTGCTGCGCGAGTTGAACGCGGGTATCTTCCGCGCGGGCGCCACCGGTGCGAATGTGAACGCCCGGCGGCCGTTCAGCCCGGGCGTGCTGGGCAGCATCTCCAGTTACGTGCCGCTCGGATTCTCCACTTATCATGCGCTGCAGACGACAGTGAACAAGCGGTTCGCGAAAGGCTACTCCGTTCTCGCCAACTACACCTTCGCGCGATCGATCGACAACGGCTCGGTGGACGCCTTCGGTGGCGCGCAGAATCACAATGACTGGACGCCGGAGAAGGGACTCTCGGACTTCGACCTGCGCCACCGCTTCGTCACCAGCTTCCTGTGGGAGTTGCCTGCGCCGAAGAGCGGCATCGGCAAGTGGCTGCTGGGCGGCTGGCAATTCAACGGGATCTTCTCGGCGTCCACCGGCCGCTCGTTCTCTGCCACCAGCGGCGTGGACCGCGCTTTGACCAGCGCCGGCACGCAGCGCCCGAATCTGGTTGGCGATCCGTTTCTCGATCCGAACCGGCCGAAGAACGATCTGCTGCGGCAATACTTCAATCCCGCGGCCTTTGCGCTGCCGCCGGTGGGCGCTTTCGGCAACGCCGGGCGGAACATCATGAAGGGGCCGGGCTCGTATAACCTCGACTCTTCTTTGTTCCGTATGATCCCGATTCGCGAACGGATGAAGCTGCAGTTCCGCGCGGAGTTTTTCAACACGTTGAACCACGCCAACTTTGCGAACCCCGCCGCCAACATCTCGGCTGCCAATACGCTAGGCCGCATTCAGAGCGCCTCTGCGCCGCGCATTCTGCAGTTCGGTTTGCGGCTGGTGTTTTAAATCAAGGGCGCGGAAGCCTGGCGCGCGGATCGATGCGGGCGAGGCGGGTGAGCAGGTACTCCACTTCAGCGACCGCGGCGGCGCTCATCTTCGAGCCCGGCTTGCGTTGCGCGTCTGAGGCGATCATGCCGCGGCGCATCATCACATACTTGCGCACGGCGAGACCCACGCCCTGCTGCTGCTCATAGCGGACAAGCGGCAGATGGGCGTCGAACAGATCGTGCGCCTCATCGCGCGCGCCCGCTTTCATCAGCCGCACCACGTCAGCCAGCATGTCGGGAAACGCGTAGCCGGTCATCGCGCCGTCCGCGCCGCGCTCCATTTCAAAATCGAGGAACAGGCCGCCGTTGCCGCAGAGGATCGACAGCGGCCGGAGCGAGCCGTCTCGCTGGAGGCCGCGCAGAGTGGAGATCTTTTCGAGGCCCGGCCAGTCCTCATGCTTCAGCATCACGCAGGACGGGTTGTCCATCACGATGCGGCGGATCACGGCGGGCGTCATGATAACGGTGAGCGTGAGCGGGTAATCTTGCAGTACCCACGGAATGTCCGCCCCGATCTCTTCGACGGCTTGCGCAAAGTACGTCACGATCTGGTCATCTGTGCGTAGCGACGGGGGCGGCGCGATCATCACGCCCGCCGCACCTGCGTCCATCGCGGCTTTCGCGAGCGAGGCCATGGCGGCGAAGCCGGGCGAGGAGACGCCCACTACCACGGGCAGTTGCGGCGCACGCTGGATGAAGCGCTTGGCCACAGCCACCGCTTCAGTCTGGTCCAGCTTGGGCGCTTCGCCCATGATGCCCAGCACGGTAAGGCCGGTGGAGCCGGCGGCGGAGTAAAAGCCGGTGAGCCGGTCGATCGAATCGTAGTCAATGTTGCCGGTTGCGTCGAACGGTGTGGGTGCGATCGGGTAGAGACCGCTGGCGTTTGCGTCGAGAGCCATCGTTCGATTATCGCTCTATCGCGCGTAGTAGCCGGTTTTGTGGCGCACCTTGAGGCCCGGCTGGCGGGAGCGGATGACTACTTTGCGGAACGTGCGGTCGCGCTCCGGGTGCGTGGAGGCGTAGGAGAGTTCGTAGGACGATTTGAGCTGATCGCGAATCGCCGCGAAGGCTTCCTGCAGGTTGCCGGTGACGGCGTCAAAATCGGCCCCTCCGGTTTCAAGCGCCAGGCGGTTCATCACGGAGATGCCGTACTTGTTGCGCGCCGTGAGGCGGCCGTCGCCGGCATCGATGTAGCGGATGCAGAAGATGGGCGCGCCGGCGGTTTGCGTGGCTTCGATGGCGTCCAGCAGGTGATGCGCGCTGGAGTTGTCTTTCCCGTCGCTGAACATCACGATACCCTTGCGGTGCTGGTCTGGCGAGCTGAGCTTTTCCTTCACGGCGTAATAGATGGCGTCGTAGAACGCGGTGCCAGCCTCGCGTTTCTCATTGGGGGGGGCCAGCAACCTGTGCCGCGGGTGCGGCCCTTGTTGTAGTTTTCCAGCGCCGTGAGCAGCTCTTCGTCGTTCCCGTTGAAGTCAGTCAGCAGGCGGATGCGGTTGCCGAAGCCGACGAGGAATGCCTGGTCCGCCGCGGGTGTCATGACAGATTGGATGAAGGCGCGGAGATCGCGGCGGTGCTTCTTGGTGAAGTCGTCCTGGCTGCCGGAGCCGTCGAAGAGGAGACCGAGCGATAGGGGCAGCCAGGCGCTGGGCGCGGAGAATGAGATAGCCTGACGCTCGCCGTCTTCAAAGACGTCGAAGTCGTCGCGCGTGAGCCCGGTGACGAGTTGGCCCTTCGCGTCCCGGACGGTGATGGGCAGGCTAACCACTTGGACGTCGGCGCGGAAGGTTGCTTCCTGGGCAGCGAGCAGCGAACAGGCGACGGCGGTGAGCAGGAGCCACGACTTCATTTGGATGAATACGGAGTGGGCGAATACGTTCCGGCGATCAGTTTGACCGCGCCGGCTTCTGGTACGGCTCCTTCAGATAACGCGCTGCTTCTTCCTGCGCGCCCTGCGTATTGTCTTTGGTGCGGATGGCAAGCTGATATTCATTCACGGCGCGCTCGCGCTGATCGGTGATATCGAAGATCTTGCCGAGGTTGATGTGACCCCACACGTCTACCCATTTCGGCTCGCCGTCGCCGTTCAGAGCCGACCGGAATTCGTTCGCGGCGGACTGATAGTTGCCCTGCAGGAAGAACAGCTCCGCCACGCGGTAGTGCGCCAGCGCGCTGTTGCGGTTCACGTCGAGCGCCTTCTGGTATTCCTTCAGCGCGTCGGCAAACTCGCTAATCTCGGCAAACATCTCGCCGCGGCGGATGGCCACCGCCACGCGAACGTTGTTGTCCAACCGCAGCACGCGGCTATTGGGATCGATGATCACTTTGCGCGGGCGGCCAAACGTCTCGGTGACAAACTCGGTGGACGTGCCCACCACGTCCACGGTCTTGAACTCCGGGTTGCCTTCGGTTTCAATCTTCAGTTCCACGGGCATGCGGAACGTATCGAGGTCCTGCGCGATCTTGCCCATGATGCGGAAGCCGGTCTGCGTGCGGAACACGGTGTATTCCAGCTTGAATTCGGGCGAACCGGTGGACTCCGTCCATTGCACGAAGAAGCCCTGGAAACTCCGCCCGGCGGCTTTCTCGGCCACCTTGCGGAAGTCATCCGTCGAGGCGTTCTTGCCGGCGTACTGCGCCAGGAAATCTTTGAAGAACGCACCGAACTTGTCGTCTCCCATGATCTGCCGCATCATGCCCAGCACCGAGGCGCCCTTGGCGCCGGTGACGGCCCAGTATTCGGGCGAGTAATCTTCCAGGCGCGCGGCCTGCGTGATGGGCGGGTCGTCAATCGTCAGCGCCTCTATATAGAGATCCCTCAACTCTGCTTCGTACGCCGCCTGGCCAGACTCCTTCTCCACCCACAACAGCTCTGCATACCGCGCACCGGCGTTGGCCAGCCAGATATGGTTGCGCGACGTAGGCGAAACGTTCAGGCCCCACCACTGCCGCGCGGTCTGGTTCACCAGCAGGCGAGTGTTGGCCGGATTCTGAATCGCCTTGGAGCCCAGGAAAAGCAAGCCCGGCGCGGCGTACCCGTTGGGCGCGCCCGCCTCGGTTTCAATCAGCGTCAGGTTCGCTTGCGGCGGCACGCCGAGAATGGGCGTCAAGAACGTCATCACCTTCGACATTTCGGCCGCATGGGAAGCCGCTGCGGCGGCGTTGGCCCCGCGGAAATACACCTCCGTGGTGATGCCCGCCTGCGAGCCGCGATACGCATCGCCCCTCACTATCGCCAAGCTCCCCGGAAAAGTGGCGCGCTGCGTGTCGAACTCAAACACCGCTTTGCCGGCGGATGTCACTGGCTTCGACTCGAGCCCGCCCGCCACCACCTTATAGCCCTCCGGCACGCCGATCTTCAGCGTCGCGGCAAACCGGTCCGCTGTGTACTCGTTCACCGGGAACCAGCGCGCGGGGTAGAGCAGGTACGCAGAGTCGGATTGAATCGACGCAAAACGCACGCCATAGACCGGCGACTCTTCGTTGCCCGTCAGCCGGCCGTCGTAGTCGAAAATCACGGTTGCGGCCGTGCCCTTGGTGAGCGGCTCGGCGAAGTTCACGCGGACGGAAAAATCAGTCTGATTGCGATTGGCGTTCAGCACGCGCCCAGCGCCATCCAGCACCTTCGACACATTGAGCGAGTTATGTAGTTGAAAGACGGCGTAGATGATGCTATCTTCAACCGGCGCAAACCGGACGGTAGCCTTGGCGGCCAGCGTCTGCGTGCGCGGGTTGATCTCCGCCTCGATCTGGTAGTGTTCAACGTCGATGCGTGGGCGGCGTGCGTCCTGGGCGGACGCCACGGTGGACGCGAGCACCAGTGAAACAAGAACGGCTGGCTTACTGACCTGAACGGAGGACGTCGGCATGCGCAATCACCTTCAGCACAATCTCGGCGGCCTTATCCATGGGCTCTTCGTCAGTAGACAGCTTGCGCGCGACTTCCTGCAGGCCCATTTGTACAGACAAACGCGCCTCACCTCCTGCCAGTAACCGCCGGGCCTCTGCCGCCAGGCGTTCACCGGTGCAAGCGTCCTGAATCAGTTCGGGGATCACTTTCCGGCCGGCCACCAGATTGACCATCGAAAAAAATGGCACGTCGACCAGAAAACGGCCCATCCACCAGCTCCATGGACTGACCTTATAGAAAGCGGCCAGGGGCGTGCCCAGCAACGCCGCTTCTATAGTAACGGTACCACTGGCCGCCAAAGCAGCGTCGGCATGGGCAATCGCATCCCAAGTCTCGCCTTCAATGTGTTGGATGGACGCGGCGCGCAGCGGTTCCTGAAAAGTTGTTAAGTTCATGCGCGAGGCGACTCCTTTTGGCGTTGCCAGCACCAGCGAGATGCCGGCGGCGGCCAAAATGCGGGCGGCCTCACACACCACCGGTAGGTGGCGGGCGATTTCGCCGGGGCGCGAACCGGGCAGCAGCGTCAGCAGCGGCCGGTCCGGCGGAAGATGGTGGCGGGCAAAGAAGTCCGCGCGCGGGGTTTCGGGGCCGACGAGGCGCGTGAGCGGATGGCCGATGTAGGTGGCCGGGATGCCCGAGGCGAGGAAGAAATCCTCCTCAAACGGGAAGATACACAGCAGATGGTTCACCACGCGGTGGATGGTTTTGATGCGGCCCTTGCGCCACGCCCATACCTGCGGCGCGATGAGATAGATGACCGGGATGCCCAGGGCGCGAAGCTTGGGGGCGAAGCGAAGATGGAAGTCCGGAGAGTCTGTGAGGATGGCAAAGTCCGGCCGTTCACGCTCGGCGGCAGCGAGGAGTTTGTTGAATTCGCCCTTGATGCGCGGGATGTGGCGGATCACCTCCACCAGGCCGACGACGTTGAGGTTGGCCGCGTCCACCACCGTGCGCACCCCGGCTGCGCGCAGGCGATGGCCGGTGCAGCCGAAGAACTCGGCCTGCGGCAAACGGGCTTGGAGGGCGCGCACCAGGGCGGCGGCGTACAGGTCGCCCGAGGCTTCGCCGGCGGAGACGAGAATCTTCACGGCTGCGGGAGTTTAGGATAGCAGGGCGCCACTCGCCGCCGCGACGTCCAGGCGCGGACTCAGAACAGCAGCTTCAGGCCGAACTGGATAACGCGGGCTTCCACAGTAGTGCCGCGGATCTTCCCGAAGTTGGCGGGCGCCGTGAGGTCGGCCGCCGGATTCGAGAAGTTCACGTGATTGGGCGCATTGAAGGCTTCCGCACGAAACTCGGTGCGGAACCGTTCGGTGATCTTCGTGGTCTTCAGCAGGCTCAAGTCGACGATCGCCTGGCCCGGGCCGAAGAGCATGTTACGCGCCGCACTTCCAAAGGTGAAGGGCGCCGGAACCGCAAAGCCGGCCGGATTGAGGTAGCCCTCGATGTTCCGGTTGGCGGCGTAGAAATCCGCGCCCGTCGTATTGGCGCGGTTGGCGTACCAGCCCGCCTGATTCGGGTTGAACGACACACCAAACGGGAGTCCACTGCGGAACTGCAGGATGGAAGCCACGGTCCAACCGCCCAGGACCTTGCCCGCGACGCCGGGGTAGTTATTGAACGGCAGGTTGTAAGTCAGCGACGTGTAAGCCACACGGCGCCGGATGGAATCGCCGTTGCCGCGATCAAGCGCCGCGTTGTAGGGATTCTGCGGCGTCCCCACAATGGCCACGTTGTCGAGTGTCCTCGTCCAGGTGAAGTTCGTCTGCAGATACAAGCCGCCCGAAAAGCGGCGGATCAATTCGATCTGACCTTGGTGCGTGATGGCGTTGCCATTCGTGTCGAGCGCCAGAATGCTGGCCCACGGCTGGAACGGCCGGCGCGATTGAATGGTGCCCGGCGCTTGGGTGAGCGGCAGATTGCGTTCGTAGTTGTACCAGGGCACGCGTGTGGCGCGGTTGCCGAGGTAGGTGACGCGCACACCGAAGTTGCCGGGCAATTCGCGCTCCACCGTGAGGTTCCACTGCTGAGAGAGCGTGTTGCGGATCTGCCGGTTGACGGCCGTCAAGCTGGGGTTGGCGGCGATGGCGCCCTGTCCGGGGAACGGCGCGGCGAGCGTCAGCGTCGGCGAGGTGGCGCCGCTTTCGAAAGTCTCCGAAAGCTGGAACGGCGCGTTGGCTTGCGAGATCTGACGGAGGCCGATGTAGACCGGGATCACGTTATAGAACATGCCGAAGCCACCGCGGACGACGGTGCGGTTGTTACTGAAGGGGCGATATGCAAAGCCGAGGCGCGGGCCAAAGTTATTGTGATCGGCCAGGATCACATTGCTGCCCCAACCGTTCGCCTCGGAGCCGACGATCGGGTAGGCCGTGAGCAAGCGCGGGATCGAAAGCGGCGCAATCTTGCCCCCCTCGCTGCGCACAACGAACACGCCCTTCTCCAGATCGAAGTTCGCGAAGGAGCCATCCCGCTCCTGAACCTGCGTCTGCAGCATATAGCGCACGCCGAGGTTCAGCGTGAGCCGCGAATTCACCTGCCAATCGTCCTGGAAGTAGGCGCCGTAACGCGAGTAGTGGAGCAGGTTGACCAGCGTGGGCGTGCCGCGGACCGCGGTGATCGGATAGCCGAGGAGGAAGTCGGCAAAGGGATCGCCCGCGTAGCGGCCATTAAAGGTGAACGAACCGAGTTGCGCGCCGCCCACGGCGGGGTTCGACGCGATCCTGCTGAAGGCCACGTCGAGGCCGGTCTTGAACGTGTGCCGCCCGCGGACGAAAGAGAAGTTGTCGGTGAGCTGATGGTTCAACTGCGGGGAACGGTCCGCGCCGCCCGAATCGTAAATCCGGCCGTAGACGCCGTTGAAGGCTACGTTCGGCAGTCCGCCGATGGGCAGCGGACCGTAGAGGGTGGGGAACAGCGACAGCGGATCGAAGCTCGTATTCTGGCCCACGCGAATGGAGCCGTGAGTGAAGTAGGAATACCGAAACTCGTTCTGCTTCGCGGAGGCAAAGGTGCGATTATAAGTGAACGCCGCACTCTTGGTAATGTAGCCGCCATCGGCGAAGTTGCCGTACTCCTCCGGTCCGCCGTTGAAGACAAAGTACGGGGATCCCTTGGAGTAAGTGAGCACGGCGTTCACCGAGTTGGTGGAGTTTATGTTGTGGTCGACCCGGGCGGAGTACCGGTTGACATCGATCACGTTGCCGACGTTGGCCACGTAGTTCAAGCCCGTGCCGGCGGCGGTGGTGCCGGGCGTGTTGGGCAGCGGCATGAACGACGCAAGCCGCGCCGCGCGCGCATCGATGCGGCCCGCGGGGATCTGATTGTTCGCGAAAGGCATGTTGTTGTTCAGCGGATCGCGAATCGCGGCCAAGCCGTTGAAGTTGCCCTGGCGCATGGCCGTGGTCGCGTAGGGAAAAAAGGCCGTGGTGGCCTGACGCTGGCGCAGACCCTCGTAGCTGCCGAAGAAGAATGTCTTGTTGCGCACGATAGGACCGCCGCCGCTCGCGCCGAACTCATTCCGGTTGAAAGGCGGGCGGATCTGGCGGTTGGCGTTGTTGAAGTAGGCGTTGGCGGAAAGCGCGCGATTACGGTTGAATGCGAACAGCGAGCCGTGGAAGTCATTCGTACCGCCTTTAGTGATGATCGAAATCGCCGCGGAGCCTTCGTGCTCGGCCTTGGCGTTGTTGGTCTCGATCTTGAATTCCTGAATCGTATCCACCGAAGGCGTGGTCGAAAGCTGGGTGCGGAAGGAATAGGCCGCGCCGCCGTTGCCGGTGTCGTTGATGGCCACGCCATCGATCGAGAAGAAATTGCCGCCCCAGTGCAGGGATCCGCCGAGCTTGGGATTGGACGGCGAATCGGAGGCGTTCCCGGCGGTGATGAGAATGAGCCGGTCGAGCGTCCGGCCGTTCAACGGCAGCGTCACCACCGCGTGAGTGTCGACATTGTTGGCGATCGATGACGAGTCCGTTTGGATCACCGGCGCGGCCGAGGAAACGGTCACGCTCTGTTCCACTGCACCGGGCTCCAGGCGAAAGTCGGTCCGGATGGTCTGGTTCAGCAGCAGGCGGAGGTCATTCACCTCGGCGGCACGAAAGCCGGCGAACTCCACGCGGATTTTGTAAGTGGCAGCGGGCAGATTGGGCAGGGCGTACTCGCCCGCCGCGCCGGAGGTGGTCTCCGCCAATGTGCCCGTGCCGAGATTGGTGACGCGAATTGTTGCACCCGGCACCGTGCCGCCGGAGGCGTCCGTGACAGTGCCGAGCAGGGCTCCCGTCGTGCTTTGGGCAAATGACATCGCAGTGCACAGCGCGAGCAGGACCAGAAATCGTTGCATGAAAACCTCCAAGTTGGGCGCGCCAGAGAGTTGCCAACGCGGGCTGATGCACTATCGTACCGCATTCAGCCGCCCCGCTCCCGGTCGGGCGTATAGTCGAATCAACGCATCCGCCGCCCCGTCAATGGCCTTCTTGGCCTCATCGCCATCCTAGTTCGTAACGGCAAGCACGGCAAAGCCGCGCTGCGGCGACATCCGCACCACCGCGAAGTTCTTCATGTTCGTTCCATAGTGTTAGTGTTGCAGCGCGTTGCCCCCCCCGGCCATCGCGCAATCTTCGCCGCGAGACGAATGGAGTATGCGATAGTCTTGAACAGGGCGCGTTGACCACCTGCGCCCTTCACCTGATCCGCCACAAGCTTGGACCAGTCACTGAGCGGACAATGGACGCTACCGGCCGGCCCGAGAGCGGGGGATTATCTACTGCCGGGCCATTCATCGGCGTCGGTTCGGCATTGCTCCGGTGGGGCCACGGCTGATCGATCTTGACGGGCGCGCCGGCAGCCAAGTCTTTGGGGAACGTCGGGGCCAGATCGGGGAACAACGCCCCGAGCGTTGTTTCACAGTCCAGTTTTCCCTGCTCGATCAATCGCGCAATCATTACGGCAGGCATCGCCTTCGTATCGGAACCAAAGTGCCATTGGCCGGCGGCCGCAGCGAGCACCTTCTCGCCCGATTTGCGCACGCCCCAGTCGTCTGTGCAGCCGTGCCCCTGCAAGTAAGAAGAACGGCGATGGATCTCGGGAAGCACGTGGGAAACCAAACGGTGCTCCTGGTCGATTCGGCGCGACCAGCACCCCGCTAACTCATGCTTGAGCGGCCCTGATTCTCCGATACCGGAAAACGGATCCCGTTGGACATCGAACTCGACACTTCTCACAGACCCAGCTTCGCCACCGTATCCTCGATCGTCACTCCGGCTCCTCGTTCAAGAGCAACCAACCGGCGTCGCCGCATCGGCTTGGACTTCAAGAGATAGGCCGCTGCTCGCTTCGAGGCGACTTCTCGCCTACCAAGGCTCACTTCGCAGGGGACCCGCTGGATGACGGCGCAGCGTGGTCCAGTGACGCGACGCCTTCTGGAACGTTCAGCCGGACAGGCAAGGGCGCGTTCTTCTTCATCGGCCAGACGCCGCCGTAGACTGAGCCTTGTCTCCAGATCCACAAGGAGCCATCGTTGAGAATCGCGAAGGAATTGTTGCCCGCGGCGAACACGGTCGAGACGCTCTTCAGCCGCAACGGCACGATACTCGGCTGCGCTGTGCCGGTGAAGCCATTGCCGACCTGGCCCCAATCGGTGTTGCCCCAGACTCGGGTGGTGCCATCCTTCAGAAGCGCCAGAAAATGCCGTCCTATCACTCCGCCAGCCAGCGCCGCCACGTTCGTAACGCCCACCACCGGGATCGGCGTGGCGCTGTGGTCTTTGTCATCACGCCGGCCGTTGCCGAACTGCGCTTGCACGTTATTGCCCCATACCCAAACCGTGCCATCTTTCTTAAGCGCCGCCGCGCCGCCGGTGGCCACCACTGCGGCCACGTTGTCGAGGCCTGGCACCTCGGCTGGCAGGCGGCGCGGCTCATCGGTGTAGGATTTGTTCACACGGAGCACACCTCAGGAAAGCACCTTGCCCGCCGAGGTGAGAGCCAGAACGTGCCCAGCTCCCGCGCTGATCTGCACCACGTCGCGCACGCCTTGGACGCGCACTGGCTTCCATCCGACACGGTCTGTGCCGCGAAGGACGTCGGCAAGGGGCAGTCCGCCGTACACCGTATTGGCGTCTCTTCCCCAAGTGCTTACCGTTCCATCTTGATGCACCGCGAATCCGGTCTCGCTCAGGGCGGTCACTTGGACGACGTCGCGCAAGCCGGCGACAGGTGTTTCCGATCCCGTCTGGCAGCGTTCGCCACAGCCGAGTCGGCCCTCGCGCCCCGAGCCAAAGGCCATTACCGTGCCGTTTTCCAGCAAGACGTAGGAAACACCATCGCCGGCGGCCACATCGATCGCTTTGCCGGGCAACGCGATGGGTACATAGGCCGTGGCTTGGCCGCTTGAATTCGGGATGGTCGCCCGTGGCCCGAGTTGGCCTTCGCGCATGTCGCCCCAGCCGCCCACCGTGCCATCGGTGAAGAGCACCAGCTTGTGATACTCGCCGGTGATTTTCTTCACCGGTTTGGCGGACTGCGCTAGGGCCGCGCTAGCCAGTGTGGCTAAGAGAAATAGCCGTGTCATTCGATTGCTCCTATCACCACGCCTGTGTCGCGATGATGCGCACGGGCTTCCGACATTGTGGCATCCGTCCGAAGGGATGCCCGGTCGTTGAACGCGGCTTGGGGCTGATAGCTCAGCCGGGCGCTCCAGGATTGCCACCATCGCCGGATTCCAACTTCGATACTTTGGCGCGGCCTGGCGTCACAATCCGATAGCTCAGAAAAGCGCGCGCGAAATGCCTCGGTGGACGAACCGCGTGGAGATCTGTCGATCCTTGTGGTGAGCTGGGTTGCCCGACCCAGTTCCCGTTTTAGCGGAAGACAGGCGGAAGACAGAAAGAAGGCTCATCGTTGTACCTGTGGTTGTTTGCGCACCATCTGCAAGCACTGACCGCGGCGATTGACGTCGCCGATCAGACCCGCCGGCTTGAGGATGCCTCTCGGATGATACGGTTGCTCCGAGGAAGTATCCTGCCCACTGGCGTAGCGGAGACCGGGAGTGCCGTACCACGGCGCGGCGGCTCTGGTGCAAAATCTGGGTTGACACTGGCTTGATACCGTTTCGGTCCGCGGGTCTCGATCGAACCCGACTCCGATCACGCTGCCAACGCGGCTCGCCAGATCTCCGGCATC
>Ga0194119_10007424_pt1 | contig 15443 bp, 15 predicted proteins | sample TA2MahC100mmetaG_FD_148620 | JGI IMG/M metagenome (GOLD analysis project Ga0194119, IMG submission 148620) | Freshwater microbial communities from Lake Tanganyika, Tanzania - TA2015018 Mahale Deep Cast 100m | ecosystem: Environmental > Aquatic > Freshwater > Lake | place: Tanzania: Lake... | reverse complement strand
GGGACGAATCGCGTTGGCACGCAGAATCGCCACCAAAAAAGCAACCGTCGCCACCGAAGTCAGGCTTCAATACGGCCACAAGGCGCCAAGGTCATTTCGATCATAGCTTGCCTGCGCCTGTTCCTCCTGTCAGGATGCCCGATTCCGGGCGCCCGGTGCTCGCAGAGTTTCTGGGACAAGAAACGCGCCCCGCGCGTTGGCGCTTCAGTCCTGCACGCCGAGCACCATTCACGCCGCCGAGCATCACACGCTCAAAACCGGACACACCGATTGCCGGATCAGTTGGTGCGCATGTGTGCGTAGTCGCCCAAAATGCCCTTGCGAATGGCCTCTGCCGATCACCAGCAGGTCTGCCCGTTGGCGTTGCGCGGCTTCCTCAAGCGCCCCCGCCACCGGGCCGCCCAACACCTCGAACGGCGCTTCCACGTTGGTCTGTTTCGCCAGTTTCCCGTGGGTCTCTTGATGGAAACGGCGCACCTCGGGCCAGTCGTCTTCGGTGGCATGCACCACGCGCAGGGCCGCGCCATACTCCAGGGCAAATCGCTGCGCCCAACGCAGCACGTTTACCGACGAAGGCAACAGGTCGATCGAGCAGAGGATAGACCGGTAGTCCGACGCCGGTGGCGTTGTGTCGTCTTCGCGGCGCGCCTCGGTCCACACCGGGCACGCCGAGTCATGCAGCACGCGTTCGGTTACCGACCCGAGCAGCAGCGCCCGGAACTTCCCCAGCCCGCGCGTCGGCATCGCGATGAGGTCCATGCCCTGCGTCCGCGCGCATTCTACGATCGAAGCGGCTGCCGCGCCGTCGCTGAGCAGATAGTGCGTGTTTACGCCGGCCATTTCCCGCGCCAGAAAATGATCGAGCTGCCCCATGGCGTGGCGGTGAATCGCCGGCACCTCCACCATGGTGAGGAATGCCTGCCAGTCCAGGTATGCGCCGGATGGCATATCGAGTGCGTGAAATAGCGTCACGCCTGCGTGGAAGCGCTTGGCGAGCTCGGCCGCCGCTGGCGCCACAGCCCGGCAGTAGTCTGAGAAGTCAATGGGAAAGAGGATGTTTTCAAACCGCTGCATGCCAATTCTCTGCAATTGGAATGCCGCGCGACAGCCGGGCTTGAGGTCAGTTCACCCGCGAACAAGCTATGAGCATCTCCAGCGTGACGGTTTCCAGCGCCTGTTCATGCGTCGCTTCCAGGCGCACCGGCGTGCGCACGCCCGCATCGTAGGCTTGCTTCCACCGGTCCACGCACACACACCAGCAATCGCCGGGCTTCAGGCCCGGGAAACCCCATTGCGGATGCGGCGTCACCAGATCGTTGCCCACTGAAAGCTGATGCTCCAGAAACTCCTCGTTCACGATGGTGCAGACCGTATGTTTGCCCGTGTCTTCCTCACCGGTGTTGCACTTGCCATCGCGATAGAAGCCGGTGAGCGGTTTGGTGCAGCAAGTTTGAAGCGCACCGCCGAGTACGTTCTTGACCATCCTTCAATGGTAGCCCGGTGAGGGTTATTGCTCCCGGGCCACTTTCACGAATCCCGCGCCCTGATACGCCAGCCAGCGCTTGGTTCCGACCAAGCCCAGTTGCACGCCGGTAAATGCGGCGCTGGAGTCCACGGTCTCAATCGTCCAGGGATTGGTCACGCCGTCGGCAGCCTTCACCACCCCCACTACGCCGGTAGCCGTGCTGAAGGCAACGGAAGGAACCATCGCCGTATCCAGGTCGGCCCCGCAACGGCCCGCCGCCTCAGGCTGAGAAGCGTTGCCGTAAACCAGCACCGACTCGTTCGCAAAGTCAAAGTCGTAGTGGATCTTCTGCTGGTTGTCCTGATCGAACCACGTGGACTGGCCCTCGTGCGGTACGAAGTACGGCCCCAACGCCTGCCACATGTCGGCGCCTTGAAACGTTCCCATTCGCTGCGCGAGCGCCGGACGCGAAGCCGGAAAACCAGGCATCGTGCCACCAAACAACGACAACTGCAGCTTGCCGGTGGCGAAACCCAAGTCAGTCGGCACCGGCCCATCACCGCTGAAGAGCGTCTGGTCTTCTTCCGAGATCCGCACTGGCGTCGACTAGTAGCCCTGATACGCCCGCGTCACATAATAGAGCCCGTTGCTGATGTGCGAAACGCCCGCCTTGCGTACGCGATAAATGAAGTGTTGCTGCGAGATCCCGTCCACCGTGCCCACGATGCGGTCTTCCAGTACGCCCACGGTGTCGAGCGAATCCGGCAGGAACACCGGGCCGCAGCGGAACTCCGACGCTGGTCCGCAGTTGCCATCGCTGTTGCCGACATGAAAAGCGAAGTAGTACTTGCCGCCGTTCCAGAAGGTGATCAACAGGTCGCCGTACCGGCTGACGGAGACTGAGGTCTTCGAGGGCGCCATCCCGGACGATATCGTTTTCGTCACGGGCCCGCGCGATGTGCAGGTGCGTAGCGCGAGCGAGCCGCTCTGATCCCGATAGGCGATGTAACGGTACTGCGTGCCAGCGGTAAGCCGCGTGACCAGCGAAGCTTCGCTGGCGCCGGAAAGAATGTCGAAGTCCCACGCTGCGGCCAACCGAAAGGTACCGAGCGAAAACAGAATGAGGGCGTTCACTGAGCGCATACCTCTCAGAGCGCAATCGCCCTCTGGCGTTTTTCACCGGCCCGGCGTGGGCCGGTTTACGCCCGCAGTGCAACTCGATTTGCCCGCGCTGCAATCGTCTAGCACGAGAGACGCCGAGAACGCTTGGCGCGGCCCGCTATACTTGTGGCCGTCAAACCAGAGGGCCCGCCGCTGTGCCGGCCCTTTTCTTTTGCGCGCCGCCGCCAAACTCCCTTCTTAAAGGACATCACGCTGCCATGCCTCTCCATCGACACCGCCGCGCGCCCCCGGTCGCAGTCACCGACGGCGCTCTTCAGGTTTGCTTCGCCCTTGCCAGCGTCACCAATCTTGTCACCGTGGATGCCGCCGCCGAGCCCTTCGCCGTTGCGCCAGACGATGTGTTCGCGCGCACGTTCGACGACCTTCGCGTGGGCCTGTCTCACCAGCAGATGCCCATCTTCAAAGCGAACCTCGCGGGACTGTTGCCGCGGCCGCTGGCGCCGGACGTCGCGCGCATCGCCGATGATGCGGGCCTCGCCATCGGAGACGTGGCCGACTTCATCGCGGCTGCGCTCAGAAAGACGGTTCTCCCATGACGCTGCGGCCGATGCTCTTCGCGTTGGGTGCGGCGGCGGCGGCGTTCTGCGCCGCGGAGCCGCTTTCGGTCCGGCAAGTGATTCTCGAACCTGGTGCGCAGCCGGTGATCCAAGTCCGCTTCTCGCATCCTTTGGAACGGGGCGCTGCCGCGAACCTCGATCCGGCGAACGTCACCATGGCCCCTGGCACGGTGCGCGTCCAGCGCATCACCCACTCGCCCGGCCGCACCAACGAGTTGCAGCTTTATTTCACCGGCGCGCTGTCCACGCAGTTTGTCAGCGTGCGTTTCGCGCAACTGCTGTATCGCGACGCTGGCGCAATGCACACGGCAGAGGGTGTCGACGGCCTCAGTACCGAGTCTGCCGCGGATGAGCTCGAACGTCTGCGGGCGCGCGTCCAGCAAATCCCCAAGTCCAGCCAGCAGCGCCATCTCTCCGCCAGCGGTTTTGTCACGGCCGCCCGCGGCAGTTCGCAAGGCGGCGCGGAACTCTCGCTGAATCCCGCCCTCTCCACGCCCGGCATGACCACGTTTCTGCAATTCAACAAGAGCACGCAGCCGGGCGCGGACGCGAAGCATTTTGAAACCGGCTTTCGCTTTCGCCAGGCGCTCCCCTGGAACCGTGCGCTGCTCAACAGTCTTGCGCAGGCCCGCTCGCCGCAGGAGATCAACCGGGCCGTGGAAGCGGTTCAGTCGCGTTTGATGGCCGGCGCGGTGGTGGATGCGGCCGCCAAAATCGAAGTGGCCGCCGCCAGCCTGGCTGTTTCCAAGTTCGTCGGTGACGTGGGCGTCCAACTCGTCACGCGCACACAGCGTCACTGGCGCTGCTACGCCGTTCCTTTCGCGATCGAAGTTGGCCGCAGCCTGCATGCAGACAGCGCTGTCGATTGGATCGCGCGCTACAAGGCGGGCCTCGGTGCCACGCTGTTTGTGGAGGACGGCTCTGCCCGTTACCCGGTCCGTCGCGCCGAAGTCGATTTTCAAGGCGTGGCCCGGCACCTCATCTTCAACGAGACGATGTTCGGCGGCAGCACCGCGCATGGTTTGCGCGGCTACGGCTGGCTCGACGTCAGACTTTACGTGGGCATCACGCCCGCCGGGCGCTATGGCTTCCGCTTTTCGCTCCAGCAAGGCAGCCTGCCGCCGGTCTACGCGCCGGTGCGCAGCTCTCAGTTCGGCATCCTATTTGGAAGCGCCGATGACCAGGAATAGCGGCGCCTTAGTCGACGTAGAGAAATTCGTTCGAACTGAGCAACGCCTGCGCGAACGAGCGGAACGGATGTTCGCGCAGATACGTCTGCGCCTGTTGACGCTCGGCTGGCGAGGGGGCGCGTGCGAGCACGATCTGGTAGACCGCGTCCACGCTGTCCTCGGCGCGTTTGGCCAGCGCTTCCGCCGCGCGCCACACGAAGTTGTCGTTCATCATCGCCAGCGACTGGAGTGGTGTGGCCGAGGGCGTGCGGCGCGCGCACACCGTGTCGATGGTGGGAAAGTCAAACGCGCGGAGAAACGTCACCGGGTAGTTGCGGCGCGCGAGCAGATACACGCTCCGGCGCCATTCCGAGCCCGCGGGCTCTTTCGCCGACACGATCAATTCACCATCGGGCCGGGTTTCGAGCAACACAGGCGGGCCGCCCGCCGTCACATTCAGCTTGCCCGCCACCGCGATGATCGAATCGCGCAACGGCTCAGCATCCAGGCGCCGCAGATTCATGCGCCACAGCAAAGCGTTGTTCGGGTCAGTGGCCTGCGCCTTGGCGAGCCACGGCTGCCCTTGCTGCACCGCCGATTGCCGGTACGCGGTGGACGTCATGATCAGCTTGTGGAGCCGCTTCATGCTCCAGCCGTTGCGCATGAAATCAACGGCGAGGTAGTCAAGCAACTCCGGATGCGCCGGCGCCGAGCCATTCATGCCCAAGTTGTCGGGTGTGGACACAATGCCGGTGCCGAAGTGGCCTTGCCACGCCCGATTCACGATCACGCGCGCGGTGAGCGGGTGATCGGGCGAGGTCAACCAGCGCGCGAACGCAAGGCGTGTGCCCGATGTTTCGCCCACGGCATCGGCGGGCTTGGCGGCGTTGGTATTCGCGCCGGCGGGCATCAGAATTTCAAGGAACCCCGGCGTCACGCGCGGCCCCGGCGCTTCGGCGCTTCCGCGCTGCAGGAGGCGCATCACGGGCGGGTTGCCCACGTCCCACAGAGCTTGAATCGGCTGGAGCGTTTTCTTCTTCGCCTCGATCTGCTTGGTCTCGGCTTCGTGCGCGGTCTGCGCACTGCGATCCGCCTCGTTCATCGCCCCGTCTACTTCTTCGCGCGCCACGCGCAGGTCCGCGCCAAAGCGGCTGGCCAGATATTTTTGCACTTCATCCCGCTTGGCATCGGCGGTCTCCACGGCCTGAATCACATCCGCGCGAATCGATGCCGGCAGCGACCCTTCCGCTTTCGCCGCGCGGAGCTTTTTCTCATAGGGCTGCCGCAGCGCCGAGATCTTCTTCTTCAACTCGGCCAGAGGCTCGTCGAACTGCTTGTTGTGTTTGTCGGCGGCTTCCTTGGCATCGGCCGGAATCGTCCACAGATTGCGGTTCTGCGGCTGGATCCAATCGCTCGGGTTGTAGGCGTTGGTAAACAACGCAAGGAAACGATAGTAGTCGCGCTGCGAGATCGGATCGAACTTGTGGCTATGGCAGCGCGCACAGCCCACGGTCAGCCCCAGCGCGCTGCCGCCCACCGTGTCGGCCAGTTTGAACAGCGCTTCGTAACGTTCCACGGGCAGGTTGCTGATGTCCTCGTGCGTGATGTCGAGAATGTTGCGCAGATAGCCGGTGGCCGTCAGCAGTTCGATCATGCGCGGCGAGTACTCGCCGCGTGCCGCGCGCCAGTCAATCAATTCGTCGCCGGCGATCTGCTCGGTGAGGAACTCGTTCCACGGCGTGTCGTGATTGAACGCGCCGATCACATAGTCGCGATAGCGCCACATGCCTTCGGCAAAATCGGGCTTATCCGGCTGAAAGTCTTTGCCCGTCGTATCCACGTAGCCCATGGTGTCCAGCCAGTGGCGGCCCCAGCGCTCACCGTAGTGCGGCGAGTCGAGAAGCTGATCCACCAGACGCTCGTAGGCGCCGGGCGTCGCGCTGTTGCGCATGAACTCTTCGGTCTGCGCAGGCGTGGGCGGCAAGCCGATGAGATCGAGATAGGCGCGGCGCAGGAGTTTCTGTGCGGGCGCATCGGGCGAGTACGACAAGCCGGAGGCTTCGAGCTTGGCGAGCAGGAACCGGTCAATCGGCGTGCGCACGCTCCGCTCGGCTTTCACCTTGGGTGGCGCCGCCGCCACCGGTTTGCGGAAGGCCCAAAATCTGCGCTGCTCTTCGGTGATCGGTGGCGCTTCGAGCGGCGTGAACTCGCGGTCCATCGCATGCGCGGTGGACTCGCCGAAGTTGCCACGGTCAATCCACTCGCTGATTGCGCGAACTTCTTTCTCACTCAGCGGCGCGCCCACCTGCGGCGGCGGCATGGTCTTGTTCGTCACGCGGCGAATGAGCGCGCTCTTTTGCGAGAAGCCCTCCACCACCACCGGGCCGTTGGCCGCGCCCTTCAGCACGGCAGCCATGGAGTCCACGGCCAGACCCGCCGCAGGCTTCGCGCCGCCGTGGCACGCGGCGCAGCGCGCCTTCAACACCGGCTGCACTTCACGGTTAAACCGTGCGCGCTGTGCCTCGGCTTCTTTCGCCAATTCCCCGGTGGGCGCGTCCGACGGCCCGCCGGCTTCAATCCACGCCTTGATTGTCGCAATGTCCGCATCGGGAACTTTCTGTCCGTAGATCGCCGGCGGCATCTGCCTGGCCGAAACCTTCTTCCACAGCAGACTCTCTTCGGGCTTGCCCGGCACAATTACCGGACCGTTGAAACTGCCGCGCAACGCCGTGCCCGCCGTGCGCAGATCGAGCCCCAGCTTCGCAGAGCTTTGCCCGTGACACGTGAAGCAGTAGGTGGTGAAGATCGGCAGCACCTGCTGCTCAAACCTCGGCGGTGCAGCGGCACTCACCACGGCCGCGACAGACAACAACAGCAGCAGCAGCAGCGCGCGCTTCATGACACCACCAGATCGAGATTCGGTTTTGCGCCGGTCACCGTCGAGTCCGCCGGCGTTTCAATGCGCCCGCCGTGCGGATATTGGATCCGCGTATGATCGAGCCCCAACTGATGCAGCACGGTGGCGATCATGTCGGGCACCGGCACGCGGTTCACCACGGCCTTGTAGCCGAAATCATCCGTTTCACCGTAGATCAGCCCTTTGCGGAAACCGCCGCCGGCAAACCACAGCGTAAAGGCGTTGCGATTGTGGTCGCGCCCATCGCCGTTCTGCGTGGTGGGGAGCCGTCCGAACTCACCGGCCCACATCACAATCGTCGAATCGAGCAGCCCGCGGCTGGCGAGATCTTTGACCAGCGCGGCCGAGCCTTGATCGCATTCGGTGGCAATCTTGCGCATGTCGCGTTTGATGCCGCTGTGATGGTCCCACGGCTGCCCCGGGCTCGTCGTCACCTGCACAAACCGCACGCCGCGCTCCACCAGCCGCCGCGCCATCAGGCAGCGCAGCCCGTACTTGCCTGCCACCGGGTCGTCCAGCCCGTACAACTTACGCGTGGCTTCGGTTTCCTTCGAAATATCCAACACGTCGCCCGCCTCAAGTTGCATACGCGCTGCGAGTTCAAAATTACGAATGCGCGCGTCGAGCTCTGTTTCACCCGGATGCTGTGCCGCGTGCGCCTGGTTCATCTTCGCCAGCAGATCGAGCGCCGCGCGTTGCGCGCCAGCGGGCTGCGGCTCCGGCGGCTGCAAGTGATGCACCGGCGCGCCCTGCGTGCGGAACTCAACGCCCTGGTACAGCGCTGGCAAATAGGCATTCGCCCAAAGCTGTTTACCGCCGATCGTGTAACCCGCCGGATCGCGCAGCACCACATAGGCCGGCAGGTTCTGATTCTCCGTGCCGAGTGCGTAGGTGATCCACGCGCCCATCACCGGGCGGCCGGGAAAGATCTTGCACGTCAGCAGCATGTTCAACCCTTCGAGATGGTTGTTGTGCGCCGTGTGCATGCTGCGGATGAAACACAGCTCGTCCACGATGCCCGCCGTGTGCGGCAGCATTTCGGAAACATCCATGCCGGACTGGCCATACTTCTTAAACTCAAACGGGCACGGCAGCAGGGTGTTCACGTTGTTCGGCTGGTGAATCTCCACGCCGCCCGGCAGGGGCTGCCCGGCGTACTTCTGCAGTGCGGGCTTGGGATCGAACAGATCCATCTGGCTCGGTCCGCCGTTTTGCACCAATTGAATGACGGCTTTGGCCCGCGCGGGAAAGTGCGTGGGCCGCGCATTGAAAGTGTTGTGCGTCGCCGCGGGCGCGCCGCGCAGCAAGTTCGCCAACACGATACTGCCAAAGCCCAGGCAGGTACGCTCAAGAAGCTGGCGTCGGCTTAGGGGGATCACGCCGATAGCTTATCATCGTGGGTATCCTGGAGCCTCAGCGCTGACGCTTCGGCATCAGCCGGCCATTCGGATACAACGGCTCAATCCATTCCACGCGCCGCAGCGACATCGCGCGTTCAAGATCCGGCAGGTCGTAGTGGCGGAGCGCGCCCGCTACGGCATTCTCCCATTGCTGGCGATGAATGCGGTGGCGTGCGATCGCTTCGTACGATGGCACGCTGCGCTCAAGCGCCACGCTGCGAATTCGCGCATCGAACGCGGCGGTGTAGAGCACCGGAATCGCGCCCATCTCGCGGCCGCGGGCCGCGATACGCGAGGCGTCGATCTCCCTGCGTCCGGCCAGCAGATCCACGGCGCGCGCGATGTCTTCCGCGCGCATGGCCACCAGTGGCTTGCCCGTCAGCAGCGCGGTCATGGAGGATTCGTAGTCGCCAAAATAGCGCGGCCAATCGCTCCCGTAGTTTTCCGGAATCGCGCGCGTTTCGCCGAACCCGCGCACATCGATGGTGAGCGCCGCGCCCTTGCCCGACGACGCCAGAGCTGCGGCATCGGCGTGCGCGCTTGCTTTGCCCGCGCCGTACACGAAGATCGTGGCGGGCAGCAAACCTGACGCAGCAGGCGCCGCCGGCAAATAGAGCAGCGCCGGCACTTGAATGCCGGGCTCGGATTCATACATGAGCTTCTCGATCCGGTAGGCGCCGGCGTGGACATCGCCATATGCTTGCGTGCGCGGGGCCGCGCTATTTCCCGCCGGCGCAAACTTGACGAACTGCCTGGTCGTGGCCACGCTGGGTTCGGCGGGCTGCTGCTTGCGGAACTGCTCCATGCGCGCGATGTGTAGATCGTAGACAGTGCGGTTGGCGGCGGCAAATTCAAGCGCGACCTGTCCGCTGGTGGTGGCCCACAGCTCACGCTCGTCCAGCACCTCCACGGGCGCTTCGGGCGACGCGTCTTCCTTGCCTTCGAAGTAGCGGCTGAACCACCGATACGCAGCCTCGCGGCGCGGACGCGAGTAGCCGTGACCGTCATCCCACTCGAACTTGGCCAACCGCGCGGCCTCACCGATTGAGTCATACACGCGCTGCGCTTCGGCAAACGTGTCGCGCGCGCCGGCGATGGAAAAGAAATCGCGGATGGCTACCAGCATCAGAAACGGCTTGGGCGCGGCGGACAGTACAAAGTCCGGATGATCGAGCCCGTCGGCAATTGAGTTCAGCACACACTGCTCGGCATCCTGCGGCCCGATGGTTTCAAGCAACCGCCGCCGTGTGGTGAGGTAACACGACGGTGCAACGGCGGCGAGGCGATCTTCGAGCGAACCGAGATACGACGAATGCGTGCCGCCGCCCGAGTTGCCGGTGACGCCGATGCGCGCCTGGTCTACTTCGGGGCGCGCCGCGAGATAGTCCAGCGCGCGAATACCGTCCCAGATCGTGTAGCGGGCGAGCGAATCGCCCACCAGCACGGTTTGCAGTCCCAATAGCGTGTGTTCGGTGGTGGAGCGGATGGCCTTCGACTCTTTGAAGTCGTCATCCCACATCTGAATGCGTTCGCCCTAGCCCAGCGTGTCCCAGGCGAGGCAGACGTAGCCGCGGCGCGCGAAGGTGACGAGCACGTGCTGCCAGGCATCGTGCGCCTTGGCGCCTTCTTCGTGGCCGAGCGGAAAGAGAATCGCCGGATGCTTGCCACCGGTGCGCAGAGGCTTCGGCAGATAGAGATTGGCGGTGACGAAGAAACCGGGCTGGCTTTCAAAGACGATCTTTTCGGTGCGGTGATCGGGCCGGTCCACCACCACCGTCACGCGCGCGGATGGCGAGGGGCGCGGCTTCGCCGAACGCGAGGTCGCGTAGGATTCGTGCGATTTGATCTTGGGGCACGGGCGAGAAGCCGGCGGCCGCGATGAGTCGATCGAGTTCGGTATCCGTCACAGCAGCGCTCCACTCTTTGCGGGCGTAGTAGGGGACGAACTCCGGACGGCGAAACCCCATATCGGGCCATGGAAGCTGGATATGCACGATCTTGTCGCATTGGCGGCCCGTCAAGAAACTGCCCACCGCCCAGCAGCAGATTGTATCGCGCGGGATGCTCAATCGCCAGCATCGAGAGTACGTCGAGATCGAACCGACGCTGCTCACACGCCGCGCGCAATCGTGGCACAACAGCGCGCTTGGACTTGGCCACCGCGAGCAAGTACAGCATCGCATTCCAACGCAACTGGAGGGCGTGCTCCAGGAAGTGGTCGAATACTACCTCGCTCGCGCGTTTCCCGGCCGTGGCAATGATGGCCGCTTGGATGGCTTGAAGCGACGTGTCGTTGTCCTCCGTGGAATGCCAACGGAACATCGCCTCCAAGTACGGGAATGCTTCCGGCTAGATAAACACCATGAATAAGATGCCGCGAGACGAGTCCCGCAGCGGTTGATCCAATTGGTGCGCCGCAAACTCCAGCACCGCTGACCGTTTGGCGGCGGGCGTGTCCCGCTCAGCCAGTTGGAGATTGCGCAGCTTCACGCCCGTCTGCAGCGCGAGTTCTTTGCGCAGCCGCACTTGCTCGGCGAGGTTCGCTTCGATCTCGGCAGACGTGGGCAGCGGGATCATCAGAACGACACCGGCTGCGTGATGGCGCCGTTGCCCGCCGAGTCCCACGCGGCAAAACGCACCCATGTTTTGCCTTCGGCTTCCACGGGGATATCGAACTTGAATTTTCCGAAGGCGGGCTTGTCAGTGGCGCGCATGATTTTGCGGCCCGTGGATGCGCCGTCTCCCTATACCACTTCGACGAACTCCAGCGGGTAGGTCCACTGCACGGTGGCCGAGACGTTGCGCTGCGCGCCCTGGCCCGTTACTTGGAACTCCGGTATCAGCACTTCGCCGCTCGATACGAAAAATTCGCCCGCGCGCATGGCCTGCAGAATGGGCGTCCAGTCCTCATCACAGCGCGGGAGCTTGGCGAGCTTGACGTAGTTCACCATGAGGTGCGGGTAGGTTTCGTCGTCCGGGAACTTCGCGTAGGTGTCGCCCTTGGCGACGAGGAACTTGCGCGGGGAAGCCGCGTTCCAGTTGTTCATGTCGTCGAGCGTGCCGAGGCAGCGCACTTCGCACAGGCGCTCCTCGGACAGATCGACGGGCAGCGATTGGAACGACGCGCCGAGGTAGCGGTCACTCTGAAAGTGCGCTGTGTTGCGCAGCGCTTCCGGATAGCCGCTCGATCCTTTGGTGCGCGGATACGCCTGCCAGACGAGGCCATTTTCCTGCTTCAACATCTCCAGCTCTTCGGCTGCGTTGCCCACATGGTAGACCTTGCCGAATTGCGGATGCTGTTCCACAAAGCTCTGATCCGGCTTGCGCGTGTGCGTCCAGTAGACGGGCTTGGGAAAGGCGGAGGAGTAGTGGCCGCCCAAATGCGCGTCGGGCTCTTCGCCGGGCACTATGAGGAAGTCTTTATCGGAATGGCGGCGGCAGGCGTCAAAGTACGCCTTATGTTCCGGCAGACGCAACGGGCCGTGGTCGTCCGGATGGCCGTCGCCGTGGAAGTCAGACATCATGGCGATGTTGATGCCGAGCGCGCGGAAGGTGGGAATCCAGGGCGGTTGAAAATCGATGGAGCCCGCGTCGAGCACCTGTTCGTGGAAGTGCGTGTGGAAGTGGCCCACGGCCACCTGGTGTCCGGCGAGCGCGGGATAGCGGTCACCATTGGTGAACTTCAACACTTCGTCCGCCGTGGCGGCGCCGTTCTGCGGGCTCACGTAGTAGTAGACGGCCATGCGCTGCAACGTGCCGGGCGGCGCGTTGTAGAGCGCAAAGTTCCCCAAGGCGAAGTTGCGGGCCTGCGCCGAGCGCTTCTTCCAGATCTCGTCACTCACGCCAAACGGGTGGTACATCTCTTCGTGCTCGGCCTGGCGCACGCCGAGGGAGAACGTCTTTTCGTCGTTCTTGCGATACCAGACATAGCCGAGGTTCAACTCAATCTCGCGCGCAAAGAAAAACTTGTGCGGCGCGGGAAACACCGCAAGCGAACCGGTGTTGCCTTCGGCCACGGCGAGGCGATTGCGCGCGCGCAGCCCGACGGGGCCTTCGTTGGGTGAGCCGCCGAACTCGTACTTCTGCCACGCTTGCGCGACGTCGCGCCACATGACGCGGCGGCCGGGTTCGATGGCGAGGCCCTTGAGGCCCGCATCATAATTTATACGCCACCGAGGGCTGGTCTGTTTTCGCGATGGCTTCCTGGCGGATGAGGTTGGTGCCCTGATAAATGGTGAAGCGCAGGCCGCCGGTGAAGAGGCCGAGCGTGAGTCCATCGAAGTTGAGTTCCAGGCGCAGGCCGTCTGATTTGAGGCTACAGGCGCTGGGGCGAAATTCGGCGGCGGCGCGGCGGATCTCGCTGGGGTCGCGCGGGAGGCCGGGGTTGGTATTGGCGTTGCCGGGCATGCGCAGAGGGGCGTCCCAGAAGACTTCCCACTTTTCCTGGTCGAGATACTCAGGATCGGTGCGGCCGAGCTTTTCAAGCGGCGAGAGTTGCTGCCGCGAGATGCGGCGCTTCCCGGTTGTTACGTGGAACTCCGGTATGAGCGTGCGGCCTACGATGCTCCACGCGCCGCCATTGCGCCGGACGGCGAGTTCGCGCAGGCGCGGCACACCGTCCTCCACGCCAAAGACCGCGCGAAGTTCCTGGTCCGGCGCGCCCATCCACGTGAGGCGCACATCGTCGCCCGCCTGCACGGCGCTGATGCCGGGCGTCATTTTGTAGGCGGTGAAGTCGCAGGTGATGGCGGCGGCGGGCAACGCGCAGAACAGGAGAGACAGGAAACCACGCATCTTACTTCACTTTCTCCATGACACGGTTCACGGCCGAAACAATGCGGTCTTCCACATCAGCCGCCAGCGGCCCGGGGAAGCCGCTGAACAACTGGTACGCGCCACCGCCTTCGTAGCCGCCTTCGCGCAGCACCCGCAGCGAAGGGATGTAGCCGAAGACATCGTTTGAGTAACCAGCCACCCACAACGCGTCGTGCCCGTAGGTGTTCTTGAAGCGCACGGAGTAGTCGGCCACGAGTTCACCGGCGAGCGCGAGCAGGCGGAATGCACCGAAGTTCCAGGCCTGCACGGGATAGAGCACGGTGCCGGCGATCTTGCCCTCTTTGGCCAGCGTGGCGAGCAAACGCTGCGCGTGGCGGCGTTCGGATTCGTTGGTGGACGCCGTTTGCTTTTCGAGTTGGGCGCGGGTGGGCGGCGGCTGGAAGTTGAGCACGGGGAACTCGATGGCGGTCTTCAGCGGACCGGGCACGGCGCGCGGCTTGGCGGCCAGCACCTCATCCACCGCGTCGGCCAGCGTGGCGCCGTAGCGTTCAAGGTGTTCTACTTTGCGGCGCGGGAGCGGATTCTGATCGGCGCCCGCGCCTTGCACAAACAACGCCACTGCGCTTGGATGACGCTGCTCCAGCGCGGCCTGCGCATAGCCGGCGTAGTCGCCATGCACGGTTTCGTCACCCATCACCGTGTTGTGGCAGGCGTAGCCGAACAGAATCGCACGCACCGCGCCGGCGGCGTTGCGGACGGCCAGCACCGGCACGTCATGATCCACCGGGCCGGGCCAGTTGCGATTGGTGACGCGGCGGCGGTTGACGGCGAACCCGGCGAGGCTTTGGCCGAAGGAGAGCGTGACGGGTTCGAGGCGCTTCACGGACTGATCGACGGCTTCGAGAATGCGCGCGCGGGCGAACTCGCCGTATCGCGCGATGGGCGCCAGGTACTTCTCCGGCTGGTCGCCGAAGTGATACAGATAGCTGCCGGCATCGCCCAGGATCGGCGCGGAGTGGGTGTGCGAGGCGTTGAAGAGAATGCGGTCACGCGGGATGCCGTGACGCTTCTGAATCTCTGCGGCGATCGGCTCGGCCTGCGCGCGGCGGATGCTGACGAGGTCCAGTGTGATGACGACGGCCGTGGCGCCGGACGAAGTGTCGCGCAGCGCGAGGGCCTTCGCGTAAATGTTCTGGCGCACTACTTCGTGAGGTTTGGTGCGGCTGGCGTAGCCGGCGAGCCAGATGGGCTCAGTGGGCGTGATCGACACGGCGACCGCACCGGCTTGCCAATCGGCACGGGCGGCGAAGGCGGCGGCGAAAAATACCAGAGCAAGGCGCGCCATCTTTATACCTTACACCCGGACGGAGAAGAGGGGCTCCGTGCCGCTGCCGTCTGTGCCTCCCGCAGTGCGTCCGGGCACCATCACGATCTCTGCCGTGGACAACGCGAGCGAAGCGACGCAGTTGACCGTCAGCCAAGGTGGCACCGAGTTCAGGCAGTCAGCGCGCGTGGCTGACCCGCGATTCACGGTGCTTGCGAGCAGCCCATCGGCGCTAACGGCGGCGATGCGCGACGCGGCAACGTGCTGGTGCTGACCACGCGGGCATCCGGCCGCGCCGCGCTGCGGGTTGTGGAAGCCGGCAATTACACGGCCCGGTATGTGGGCGTGCGTGTGCGGCCGACCGGCCACCCCAACCGCCAGATTTAGGATCACTGGAGTAACTATCTTTATTGGTTCGTCAGAAGAATTCGTGGGTAAGTGGCGGTTCGGGCAGCTTGCCAAGTGTGTGATGTAGCGCGAGTTCGTGGACGCGGAAGGTCCGAAAGCCGTAGGATTTTCTCGCGGCGACTTTGGCTTTGTTGTTCAAGCCCTCCACCACGCCACTGGAGAACTCTTTCTTGGCCTTGAAGTAGTTGAGCAAAAGTTCGCGATGCGCGCGCAACGTCCGCACCATTTTCTTCATCGGCCCGATT
>Ga0194119_10007414_pt1 | contig 15451 bp, 10 predicted proteins | sample TA2MahC100mmetaG_FD_148620 | JGI IMG/M metagenome (GOLD analysis project Ga0194119, IMG submission 148620) | Freshwater microbial communities from Lake Tanganyika, Tanzania - TA2015018 Mahale Deep Cast 100m | ecosystem: Environmental > Aquatic > Freshwater > Lake | place: Tanzania: Lake... | reverse complement strand
GTTCACCCCGGGGATACTGGCGGATTGTAACGTCGAGGACACCGTGTGCTGAAGAACAGCCGCGATCCGCGGGCTGTTCGTCGAAATGCAGTACAGACATAGCAACGGAAACGCCATTGCGGACAGAATCGTCCCGATCTTCGCGAGCATACCTAAACCCCTCCGATTCAGCTTTGTTCGATTATGACTTCTTGCTTCCAGCGAAGAACCAGGAACATGCCAGTCCGCCGAAAAACGCGGCAACGATCAATAGCCCGACTTCCAGTTGTAGCAAGCTCATTCAGGCAATCCCTTTTCTTCACGACTTCGACATTCCAGCAAGCGCTCTCCGCCTCCGGAAGGCAGAGTTCCTTGCCGGCCTTCCTGGTGACATCCGTGCGTTTGTTGTTTGGGGTGTTAGGCTCCAGACTTCGTGGGCAGCGCGTTGGGGTAGACAGCGCATTGGGAGTGAATCATTGCAATTGAATCACAGCGTGATTTTGAATTCAAGGAAAAAATCGCGAAAAATACGGCGAGCCGTCGACGGCCCTCGGCATTCACGCACCGTGGTCCCAGCGCCGCTGCCAGGCCCTGGCAGAACAGCGGACGATTCCGGCCGCGTTTGCGGATTCCCTGGTTCGTGTCCGTTTTTTTAGGCATCAAATCCCTGATTTAGAACATTTTGCATATGAAATGTTCTGAGCAGACGTCTAATCAAAATCACGAGCGGGTGCAGTACCTGTACTTGTAACCGCAGATGGAATCTGGTCTTCTAAGAAGGTATGAAGAGATTTACACTCGTTCTCCCGCTACTGATTGCCGTTCCGGCGGCCGCCCAGAAGTCGAATTCCCATGCCGTGCGCATGGAAGAGGCCGGCGTGGTGCTGCAGGAAATCATGGATGTGAAGGACAAAGCGATTCCGCAAGAACTGCTGGACAAGGCGGAGTGCGCGATTGTGGTTCCCGGAGTCAAAAGCGGCGCATTCATCATCGGCGGCAAGTTTGGGCGGGGTTTCGTCACGTGCCGCAAAAGCGGCGGAGGGTGGAGCGCGCCAGGTTCGATCCGGGTGGAAGGCGGCAGCGTCGGCTTCCAGATCGGCGGCTCCGAGACCGATGTGGTGATGCTGGTGATGAACGAGCGCGGCGCCAAGCGGCTATTCGAAAAGAGCAAGTTTACCGTGGGCGCGGAGGCGATGGCCGCGGGCGGGCCGGTCGGCCGGACGTCTTCGGCGGAGACGGACGCCTCCATGCGGGCCGAGATTCTATCCTGGTCGCGGTCGCGCGGGCTTTTCGCGGGTGTCTCGCTGAAGGGTGCGACGATGCGCGAAGACAAAGACGCCAATGAAGCGCTGTACGGCAAGAAAGACGTGAAGAACGCCGATATCGTGCTGAACAACTCACAGCCGGCGCCCGCCTCGGCCGGAAAGCTGCTCGGCCTGTTGAACAAGTACTCTTCGCGGAAAAGCCAGTAAGAAGGCGCCGGAGGCGCCATGATATTGTTTGTGAGTAAATCAAACTTGCATGACACTCTCCGGCCTGAAACAGACTCGCACGCTGACCCTGAAATCGCGGCGAGAATTCTTGGTGGCGGCTGCCGCCGGCACGGCCCTTAGCCAAGGTGCGGGTGCGCGGCCGCGCATCGGAATTCTGGTTTCCACCACGTACCGGACCGGGACGCTGGAAGAACGTCTGGATGCGGTAAAGGCGCATGGGCTCGAGTGCGTGCAAGTGGGCATGGCCTGCGCCGGATTGCCCGACATGCCCGATGAGATTCCGGCTGGGCTTGCGGAACGGTTCCGGCGGGAGGCGGCCGCGCGCGGGCTGGAGATCGCCAGCGTGACGGGAACGTTTAATATGTGCCACCCGGATCCGGAGCATCGACGAACCGGCCTGCGGCGGTTGCGCGTGCTGGCGGAAGCGTTTCCAGGTATTCCGATTCACATTTGCACGGGAACGCGCGATGTGAACAGTATGTGGCGGCGTCATGCGGACAATGGCACCCCAGAAGCGTGGCGCGATATGGCCACCTGCGTGCGGGAGGCGGCGGAGATCGCCCGGCAAGCAAGAGTGGTATTGGCCTTCGAGCCAGAGATCAACAACGTGGTGAACTCTGCGCGGCAGGCGCGGCAGTTGCTGGATGAGACCGGCTCGCCGCACTTGAAGCTAACGATGGATCCGGCGAACCTGTTTCCCGCGGGTACATTGCCGCGAATGAAAGAGATTCTGGAAGAGGCGTTCGCGCTTGTGGGTAAAGACATCGCGCTGGCGCATGCGAAAGACCTGGATCGCGACGGCGACGCCGGGCATCGTGCGGCAGGAGAAGGCCTGCTCGACTACGACCTGTACATGCGGCTGTTGCGGGGTGCCGGCTTTCGCGGGCCGCTCCTGTTGCACGGGTTGACCGTGGCGCAGGTGCCCGGTTGCGTACGGTTTCTCCGCACAAAATTGGCGCGCGCGGCCGGCTGAAGGCAGAGATCGCGACCCTCGTCGCGCAACGGCTATCAGGCCAGCGCCAGCCGGTCGAGATCCGGCAGCACAAGGCAACCGCCGGTCAATTTGTAAGCGGCTCGGACAAAGGGTCCAATCTTCGGCAGCCGGGCACCGTTGCCGGCGGTCGCGCTGAGTGGGGCCGAAAGGGCGGCGAAATCGTGGGCGGGGAGCGCAAACAACGCCTGTGTTTGCGCGCCGCGAAGAATTGCGAACTTGGCATTCTCCCAGTCCGGCGGACCGTGGGACACTCCCAGCAACGCACTCGGATGAATTACGGGCACGACATGGCCGCGCCACTCGACCATCCCGGCGACGCACTTATCGTTGGCGGAGACACGGAACATTCGCAGCCCCTGGACAATCTCAATAATTTGCCGCAACGAAAATGCGAAGAGAGTCGACGGATCTTCCGACGGTACGGCAAAACAGAGCAACTTTTTACCGGAGGCCGGCGGCGGAGCGCTTGTCCACAGGGACGGCGGCGGCAGCGGCGGGTCGGGCGGCAATGGGGCCAGGCCAGCGGGCAGCGGAGCCAGAAACGCGGGCGAGAGCAGCAGGGCCAGTTCGCCGGGCAGTTGAACCACACCTCGAACACGGCCGTGCGGATCACATAATGCCGGGTGTAACCCTCGCGCCAAGCTTGGGTCCACGGAGATGGTTCGCGCCACTCGATCAACACGAATGCCATACGTGTGCCGCGGTGAGCGGACCATAAGCACCGGTCCCGAAGCCGTATCTTCCTCTCCCAACGCCAGCAGGCTGCGCAGCGAGTACACCGGAGCGGTGCCACCCGGGAATTGTACAGTAGCGATGGCGTCCGGCCGGTCCTCGGCCGGAGACTCCGTTTCTTCCCAGCGGCGGATCGAAGCGACTGCCGGCGTCTCCAAGCAGTAGCAGTCATGAGAGAGATAGAAGCGCACCAATGGCAGTTGGGTTCCGGCGGAATTCTCAGTTGGCATGGGAATCCCCAGGGATTGGCAGGATAATCCTCGAGAGACGGCTGGCAATGGCCTCCGGCGACCCGATGAATTCGGCCGCACCACGCGCAATCGCCGCTCCCGGCATGCCGGCCACGACGCAAGTTGAGGGATCCTGCACCAAAGTTTTTCCACCGCGGTCGCGGATCCTTGCCATTCCGTGAACGCCGTCGGCGCCCATTCCCGTGAGCAAAACGCCTACCGCCGCCGGTCCGTAAACTGCGGCGGCGGATTCCATTGCGATGTCGATCGACGGGCAGTCGGACTCTCCGGTGTATTTGCTCAAGGCGACTCTTCGGTGCGGTTCGAAGGCCAAGTGCATACCGCCCGGCGCGACGCCGACGGCGCCGGCCCGGAGGCGATCACCGGCGCCAATTTCAGTTAGGGGCAGACGTGAGAAACGTTGCAGGTCCGCGGCCAGCCGGGCGCTGAGCGCCGCAGGCATGTGTTGAACGACAACCACTGCGGCGCCGAACGAATCCGGCAGCAGCGGAAGGATCTGCCGCAGCGCGGTTGGACCACCGGTGGACGCGCCGATCACGACCACCGCAGGTAATAGCGAGTCCGGAGGCGGCGCCGGGGCGGTGGCCAGGGAACGGTTCGCGGCGCGCCGGATTTTGGTTACGATTTCCGAGCGGACCGTATCGGGAGACTTCGGCCGAAGCGGATCGAACTTCATAATGAAGTCGTTGGCCCCGGCCTCCAGGGCGCGGAGCGTCAGCACGGCGTCCATACCGCTGGCTCCTGTGATGATCACAACAGGCGCATCTCCGCTGGAGCGAATCTCCCGCAGCACGTCCAGGCCATCGATGTCCGGCAACGTCAAATCCAACGCGACAACATCGGGCGACAAGCGGCGAAACTCATGAATTGCGTCCCGTCCCGAGAGGGCGGTGCCAACGACGTGGAATCCGCCTGCCTCCTCCAGATAGCGGGTCAATAGCCGGCAGAGAAACGGGGAGTCGTCGGCGACAAGTACTCGAGCCGGGGCGCTCATCCGGCCAACGCCTCTCTTCCGGCGACGACGCGGTTCACGGTGGCAATCAACGCCTCGTCCTGATATGGTTTGACCAGGAATTCCGTCGCGCCCAGTTCAAAAGCCTTCTTCTTGTGCTTTTCGGCCGCGCGTGAGGTGAGCATGATCACCGGCAACGTGGCGAACTGCTGTTGACCGCGCAGCAGCGTTAAGAGCTCGTAGCCGTCCATGCGCGGCATTTCCATGTCGAGGAGCACGACGTCGGCGTGCTGGCCCGACTGCAGGATCTCCAGCGCTTCGAGGCCGTCGCGCGCGCTGATCGGCCGCCATCCTTGATTCTGGAACAGGTTCGACAATACGCGGCGGACCGAGACCGAATCGTCAACCACGAGAACGTCGTAGCCCATATGCCGCTTCTGCCGGGCCCGGCGAATGCTTTGCGGAGTGGCGGATCCACCGGCCGTCGAGCGCTCCGTCTCGAACAACTCGCTCGTGTTGACGATCAGAACAATGCTGCCATCGCCGAGGATCGTTGCGCCCGTGACGCCGCGGACGTGCCGCACCATGCTGCCCAGCGACTTGACGACCACTTCGCGCGCAACCAGCAATTCGTCGACGAGTATCGCCGCTTGCTGACCGCCCATGTCGACGACAAGGACAGGCTGCCTGGGATTCAGGTCGCTTGCCTCGTCCTCACCGCGGGCCTTTCCTCCAAGAACCTCCTCCAACCGGGCCGCAGGCATTACTTGCTCGCCCAGCCGCAGGATCTGGCGGTTGCCGGTCCGTTCCAATTGTTTCGTCTCGAGCCGCAAGATGCGCGTGACGTTCGCCAACGGTACCGCGTACACTTCGCCTCGCGATTTGACCATCAGCACACGCAAAATGGCCAAACTCATCGGAAGGCGCAACTGGAAGGATGCTCCGCTGCCGCGTTGCGAGGTGAGACGGACGGTTCCCTTCAGTTTCTCAACGGCCGACTTGACGACATCCAGACCGACGCCACGTCCGGAGATTTCGGTGACTTGGGCAGCCGTCGAAAATCCCGGTTCGAAGAGGAATTCGAACACCTGTCCCTCGTCCAAAACGGATGCGTCCCGTTCGGACACGATTCCGGCGCCGATCGCTTTTCGCAGCACCGCCTCGGAGTCAACGCCACGGCCATCGTCGGTCACTTCCACGACGACCTGCGTTCCAGCGTAGTAGGCCTTCACCGTCACGCGGCCGCGCACGGGCTTTCCGGCCGCTTCGCGCGCCGCCGGCGTTTCGATACCGTGATCGATCCCGTTGCGGATAAGGTGTTCCAGCGGCCCCGCCAATTCCTCCAGCGAAGTCTTGTCCATCTCGATGTCTTCGCCTTCGAGAGTCAGATCGACCAGTTTGCCGACACGTTCAGAGGTCACACGAACCGTTCGGTGCAGGCGCGAGGCGAGATTCGCCAACGGCACCATGCGCATGCGCATCAGCCGGTCCTGAATGTCGCTGGTCAACCGGCCCATCCGGTTTACGTAGCTTTCGAAGTCGCCGGCGACGTGCGAAAGCTGCGCGACGCCGACACTGATGTCGGTGGAGGTCTCGGCCAAATCGCGCGAGGCGAGATGGAGGTCGGTGTAGCGGTCGAATTCGAGCGAGTCGAACTCGGCGCGGCTGTCGATGGGCACCGGACCGGGCGACGGCTGACGCCGCCAACCCATGCCGCCCAGAAGCGCCTGCGCTTCGAAGTCGGTATCAAACTTGTGGCTCAGCCGTTGCAGGCGGAGCAGGGAGAGCCGGAGCTCGCCTACGTCGTGATGATAGGAGTCCAGATGTTGTTCGAACGTCGAGCGGCTCACGACCAGTTCACTGACCAGCCGCACCATTTCGTCGAGCCGGTCGATTGGCACTCGAACGTAGCGGGACGATTGGCTGAGGGCGTCGCCGCGAAGGGCAGGCGCCTCGCCGTCCTTTCGCAGCGACGTGAGGTCGATCGAATCTCCAGCGCCAGATGCCGGCGCCGACTCTGGCTCCGGCTGCCTCGCGAGTTTGGCCGCTGCGCCGGATGGCGCACTCCGAGCCAGGGCTTCGTAGCTGCGCAGAAGTCCGGCGCGCCGGACCATCGCATCGGCCTGTTTCGCCGGGTCGCCGATCAAGTCGGTCAAAACGTCGGAGGTCCGGAACAGCAGTTGCAGCAGCTCCGGATTGAGCACGGCGCTTCCGTCCCATGCACCATCGAGCAGATCCTCCATGCGATGGGCCAGGGTATTGGCCTGCATCAGACCGATGACTCCGGCCGCGCCTTTGAGGGTATGCACGGCGCGGCGGACATCCTGCAGAGCTGTGCGATTGGTGTGATCCGCCGCAAGTTCGCGGAGTCCGGTGGCGATCACCGCCAGATGCTCGTCGGCTTCGGGCCGGAACACCTCCAGGAACTCCTGCGGAATCTGATCGGGCTCCTCCACTTTCGGCAGCGCTCCGCCGGGAGTCGATTGACCCGCCATAATTGCCGCGAAGTCATCGCGGAACCGCGGAATGATCGAGACGGCGGACGCTTCCTCGAGGTCGCCCGTGACAAGATCCGAGATCACGTCGAAGGCGGCGAAAATGAGCCGGCTGGTCTCCGGCGAGAACGCGACGGAACCGTTGAGGAGCCCGTCGAACAGATCCTCCAACTGGTGCGAGAGTTCCACGACGCCGCGCTGCCCGGCGGTCTGCGAAGTTCCCTTCAGGGAATGCACGCCGCGCCGGAGCGCCCGGAGGGTCTCCAGGCTATCGGGCTGTGCCTGAAAGACGCGAAGAGAACGGCCGATTAAAAGGAGGAGATCTTCCCCCTCTTGACGGAAGTTCGCGAGCATATCATCGGAGAGCGCTGCCGCGGGGACGGGGCCTGCGTTGGCGGGCGGCACCTCGTGGACCGGTTCCGAGACGCCGAATATCTCGCGCAGCACAGCCGAATCACCTTCGACGGATTCTCCCTTCGCCCGCCGTAATACTACGATCGCGGATTCGAGCGCGGAACCGCGGTGCGCACCCTCCAGGATGCCGTCCACGTAATCGCCGATGGCCTGGATGACTTGCGCGAGTTGACCGGGCCTCGGATCGCCGGGCAACGGGTGCGCCGCAGCAAAACTCTTGAGCGCCTGTTCCAGCGCGAGGCAGACGTGCGCCAGCGCGGGAAGACCAACCATGGCCGCCGCTCCCTTAATGGTGTGAACCAATCGGCGGGGCTCCGCCAGAGCTTGTGCGTCACCGGCGCCCCAAGAGCGGACGCAACCGGCGGCCTGGCTCAAATAGGACTTCGCTTCCTCGGTGAATGCCGCCGCAATCTCTGGATTGAGCTTGATTTCCATGACTAATTCCTTTCGTAGCCGCGCGCCGCGGCCGTCCGGCGGAGAATCCAGGGCGCCCGAACTGTTCGAGCGCACACCCGGATCTCCGCAGCCGGAGATTCCAAAACAGGTTGAAATAGGTTGCGGGGCCGGCTAAAGCGCGGCCGGCCCCAATCGCAGCCGTTACGCGTTCGCGGGGAGACGGAAACGGTTCATGGACTGGTGGAGTCCGTTAGCCAGTCCGGCGAGTTCACTGATGGAACTGGCGGCCTGTTTGGCACCGGTCGCCGTCTGCTGGGTGACAGTCGAGATGTCGGCAACAGACCGTGCGATCGCTTCCGACCCCTTCGCCTGCTGCTGGGAAGCCGATGCGATACCGGCGATGATCTCGGCCAATTGATTGGAGACCGATTCGATTTCCGCCAGGCGCCGGCCGGCTTCGTCGGCCGCCCGGGAGCCGCCCACCACCTCCTGCGTCATCTCTTCCATTGCCGAAATCGCTTCGTTGGTGTCGGTCTGAATCGATTTGATCAGGCCCGAAATCTTCTTCGTCGCCTCCGTGGACCGTTCCGCCAGGCGCTCGACTTCCTCTGCGACGACCGCGAAGCCCTTTCCGGCGTCACCGGCCATAGCCGCTTGAATTGAGGCGTTCAGCGCGAGAATACTGGTGCGGTCGGCGATGTCGGAAATCAGGTCGACGATCTCGCCGATCTCTTGGGACCCTTCGCCCAGGCGCTTAATGCGCTTCGAAGTCTGCTGCACCTGTTGACGAATGCCTTCCATGCCGCCAATCGTCTTGGTCACGGTCTCGGCGCCTTGCCACGCGGACTCACGCGCCTTGCCGGCGACGTCAGCCGCCAGAACCGCCTTTTGCGAAACCTGCTGAATCGAGGAGCTCATCTGTTCGATCGCGCTCGACGCGGCGAGGATTTGTTCGGACTGCTCTTCGGAACCGGTGGCCAAGTGCTCGGCCGTTTCGCGAATCTGCGAAGCGGAGTTCGACACAACATTCGATGTCTTTTGAACGTCGCCAATCAGCGCGCGCAGTTCGAGGATCATGAAGTTAAACGAGTCGGCGATTGCGCCCGTCATGTCCGCAGTGACTTCAGCTTCCTTCGACAGATCGCCGTCGGCGACGCCGGCGACTTCTTCCAGCAGCTTTCGAATGCTCTGCTGAATCGTGTCGCGTTCATCGCGCGACTGAATCAGGCCCGTAACCGTATCAAGCATTCCGTTCATTCCCGACGCCATCTGACCGAGTTCGTCGGCCGACTCGACCTTGACGCGCGCTTCATATTCGCCCTCGCGGATCTTGCCAAACAGGCCTCCGAGCGAGGTCAACTGCGTGTCGATATTGCGGTACACATAGTAGGCGAGCAGGAGCGCCGCGGCCAGGATGGCAAGACCGGTGGACGCCCGGAAGGTGTTCTCGCCGCTCAAACGAGCGATGCGCTGATCGAGCGCAATCGCCAGCAATTCGGTGGCGGGCTCATAAAGACGCAACAGCTCTGTCGAGGCTTGCTGGCCGCGATCGAAGAAGTCGCGCCCGGCGGGCATTCCGTCCGTCGAAAACCGGAGGAAGCTCTCAGTGGCGGTCACCGCCGCGCTGGTGGCCGCGGGCATCTTGCCCTTCACGGCCGGATTCGCAGCCGAGGACACACGCACGTTTCTCTGCAGCGTGCTCAAATGGCCTCTTGCCGGTGCGAGCGCAGCCGCGATCTGCGGTTTGAATGGGTCCGTAACTACCTTGCCGGCCGACATCGCGATGGTGCGCGCGCGGCTTAGATTCTCAATTGTGTTCGGGATGTCGACGACGATGCTGGCCATCAGGTAGTAGGAATCGAGATCCGGGTCGAGAATCAACTGCGACTTATCGGCTACTTCGCGAATCAGATCAGAGACCCCGGTCAGCAGCGCTGCGTGCGAATTATCGTTCGTACGCTGATCGCCACCCTCGCCGCGGCCGCGGATCACGCTCCATTCGCTTTTCAGCGAGGTGATCTTCCCTTCCAGGCCGAAGGCGCTTCCGCGCTGCGAGTTCACCTCTTCCAGGCGCGCGAACGCGCCGTCAACCGCGGAGGCAGCCGACTGAGCGGGGGCGCGGAAGGATGGGTCGCCGGCAAGCACCGCCGCCACGGCGGCGCCGTGCTGCGGGACGTGGTCGAGCAGGTCGCGAGTAACCTTGAGATACTCGGTACCCACTAATTCGTCCTGGGCGACCGAGATCTGCGTTCGCGCCGACGTGATCAAGAGGTAGGCGAGTGTCACGGATGGGATGCCCATGACCGCGATAATCAACGCCAGCTTTTGCCAGATCTTCAGTTTCGATAAGTTCAACATCGTTCTCTCCTTTGGATTCTCGTTCTGCTAACTACTTTTTCGGCTCGAAATACACGACCAGACCAGCCAACACGGTGGTTTGCTGCTTGGCGTTGGCGATTCCGTTCCCGCGGTCGAAATACGGCTGGTTGGACGCATCGCGGCGGAATTCCACCCGGCCGAGCATCCAATCCGTGAACTTGTACTCGCCGGTGAGCGTTACTTCCTTCAGATTCTGGGCAACGCCGGACGTGACGCCGTCGCGGTCCTGATAGAATTCGAGGCGCGGGCTGAACGCGATTTTTTTGTTGAATTGATATCGCGCCGCGGCCGCAAAACCCTGGAACTGGCCACGGCCGCCATTGATATTCGCCTCGGTGCCGTAGTCGTAGTTGAAAAGCAGCGCAACCTGGTCGTTCACCTTCGCACTGACGACGGTGTCGGCGAAGTTCCGCCAACCCTTGGTCTGCGCTCCAACCTTCTCGGGTCCCGAATAGAATGCGTTGTTAATGACGATCCTTCCAAGAGTCAGACTGCTGGTCACACCGACGGTTTTGCCGCTGTTGAGATCGTCTACATTGTTCCAACCGTTGACTAACTGCGCGCCGACGGTCCAGTTCTTCTTGACCGGAGCCGTGATTCTCGCGCCGAAGTGATAGTACGGCCCGAGCGCGAACAACAAGGAACGCGAGTAGTTCCAATTCAAGTGCGTTTCGGTAACCTCGGCGCCCGCCGAGGTGTAGAACTTGCCGAAGTCCAGTTGCACACCATTCCAGGAGGCCGGTTTGAACGACACATACGCCTGCGCCACGTGCCGCATCACGCCGTTGCCAAGATTCGGTTCGGCGAAGTGAATCGTGTTGAAAGCCCGGCCGCCGCCGATGTCGACGCGGAAGCCAACCGGCCCAGCTGTGTTCGAGATCGCCAAACGCGCCATGTTGAGCGCTGGCCGGCCCGCCTGCGTATCGAAATTACGCACGGCATTGAACGCGGAGTCCGGTTTGTTGCTGTTGTGGCTGAAGTAGCCGTCGGCGACACCGCTGAACTCGAACGAACCGAGGGTGAAGGACGGCTTCGCCGGCGGGGGAGTTTGAGCGGAGAGCGTAGACACAAATAGCGCGATGCTTACGAGTAAGGTTCGCATGGATATCCTTTTCTGAGTTGGTTATTGGACTTATTAGTTAGTGTGCCGAGAGCGCCGCGATTTCAGACGCACGGAATAATTTTTGGAGATCGAGCGCATGCAATACCTGATTGTCATGCTCGGTTACTCCGGCGAGGTACGATACGACAGGATCTTCGAGCGGACCAGCCGGCCGCCGCAGATCTTCCTCGGCAATACGGGCAAGACCGCGAACACCGTCGACAATCAGCCCCGCCACCGTTTCGGTGGCTTTGGGCCGGACGACCAGCATTCTCTCGCGCACTGCTTCGCCGTTACCCCCGACACCCAGGAATACGCGCAGATCGATGACGGCCAGGACCTCGCCGCGTAAATTCGTAACGCCGCGAACGAACTCTGGTACATTGGGCAGGTTCGTAACACGCGGTACCGTCGACATCTCGAGAACCTCGCTGATCGGCACCGCGTACCGGGTACCGGAAAGCAGAAACACGACCTGTTGCGCTTCGCGCCTGGCCGCCTGCGTCTTGGCAGTGTCCTCGCCGGTTGACTGGCCGATTTCGCCATCTATCTTGTCAACCAATTCGTCCAGCGCGTCCGGATCTTCCGCCAGGGAGTTCGCAGGCCCGGCTTCCAAGGCCTCAAGGTTCTCAACGGCGGCTGGCTTGATTTCCCCGTACACATCGTGCACCGATGCCGGAGCGATTGCGGACTCCTCCGTGGTCAAATTGGCCAAGCTTGCGAAGACGGGGGTGGCGGCGTTCAGCGCGATCCACTGCGCCTCAACCCAGTCTGGCTCCGGCTGCTCCTCGACGGCCGCCGGCAGCTCGTCGACGATATCCGGGACGGGTTCGCTGGCCGTGGCCTCTAGATGCTCAGGTTCCGCTTGCGCCTCGACGGCAGCCGGCACTTGCACCTCAGGTTCGACAGCGAAGGGTTCTTCTTCAGGAGCCGCGATCGCGAAGAGTTCCGGTTCAATTGCCGCCGCGATGGGAACTGGCAGCTCCGCCTCGGGCTCGCCAGTGACGGATTCTTCTCCCGAAGCCACGATGCCCAAGTGTTCCGATTCCGCTGGGGCCTCAAATCCGAGGAGCAGTTCTTCCGCAGGTTCGACGAGGACTTCTTCTTCGGCGGCCGCTACTCTGAGAGGTGCCGGTTCAACAGCGGCCTCGATGGCGGCTGGAATCTCCGCCTCGAAGGAAACCGGCAATGCCATCTCGGGAGAGACAGCGACAGAGTATTCGTCCGAGGCGGTGGCTTCGAGATGCGGCGGCTCAACGGCGGCCTCGATGGCGGCTGAATTCTCCGCCTCGGGTTTGACTATGACAGTTACTTCCTCTGAAGCCGCGATTTCGAGGTACGCAGGCTCAATTGCCGCCTCGAAGGAAACCGGCAATGCCATCTCGGGAGAGACAGCGACAGAGTATTCGTCCGAGGCGGTGGCTTCGAGATGCGGCGGTTCAACGGCGGCCTCGATGGCGACTGCAATTTCCGGCTGAGGTTCGACTAAGACGGTCGTTTGCTCTGTCGCCGCGATTTCGAAGGGCACCAGTTCGACTGGTGCCTCGATAGCAACTGGCAGTGCCAGGTCAGGTTCGGCGACGATCCCTTCTTCGCGAATCGCTGAAAGTTCAGCGGGCGCAAGCGCCGTCTGCAATCCGCCGCTCTCCGGTCTAGTTTCGACCACCGGGAATTCCACAGGGAGTTCGGAGGCCACGAGCTCAACCTCCAAGAGCGATGCGTCATCGAAAGCAAAGCCGAGTGGCGCATCATCAATGTACTCGGCGGCTCCGGTATCGGCGAGATCATTCAATAGCGAGTCCAGGTCCCCGTCCGCGGCCAGCATTTCCGAGCCATGCTCGGCCTCGGTCAGCGCAGCAAATTCGAAATCGCCGGGGAACTCCACTGTGCCTGGGAAGTCGTCCGAAAGGGTGGCCTCGGGCCAGACAAATTCCGGCTCGAAAACGGGCGTCCCGGCGGCCACAATGGGTTCGGCGGACGATGGTTCGAAGTCCAAGGCGGCAAGTAGATCCTCGCCACCGCTGACGATTTCACCGGCCGGCGGTTTCAGGTCCCCGGCGGCGGATATCAGCTCGAACAACCCACCCGGGTCCGCGTTGGTATCGGCCGATTCCAGCGGGAAGTCGATGTACACCTGCTCAACATCCGGAGGCGCCGGCGCAACCGAAACTTCGGCCACTGGCGCTTCTTCGTCGATGCTGGCGCCGCTTAGCGATTCCATCAGCGAGAATACCGGTTCGGAGATGAAGACCGGTTCCGATTGTGCGGCGCCGGCGATGTCATCCAACAGCAAATCGAGGTCCTCTTCTCCGGTTCCGGTGGAGCCGAACACGGGAGACGGGTTCTGAGGCGGTTGCCAACCGGCGTATCCGAAATCGGGGGCCGGCAGGACCGGACGCGCGGGTTCCGGCGCACTGACCGGCTCCGGGCGTGCCACGCAAGTCTCCAGCACGGCAGGTTCCGTCGCGACAGCCGTGCTGGGCGCCGAAGAGCTACGAAGAGCTGCAATCAGCGTCTCGACACTTGCCAGGTCGATGTCATCGACAGGCCTTTCGCGGTTCGCGTCGGCCAACCGTTCGCCACCCGGCTGACTTCCATCGATCCGGTCGGCAATCCGGCTGAGCCGCTGCACAAGCGCCTTCAATGTCGCCGCCGATTGTTCCGGTGAGCCCGGCGCGGCTTTGGCGGGCTCGGGCTCGCCGGAGAAGCCGGACCCGGGCGCGATTTCGCGCGCGTCATGAGACTCGTCCCATCGACGGGAGTTTTCGGGATCTTGTGACATGGCTATTTCCTTGGTTGTGAAATTGGCGGGTGGATTCGGTTCGCCGGCTTACGCGAAGCGGGCAACCATTTCGGTCAACTCTTCCGGGCGATACGGCTTGGTCAGATAGCCGTCGGCACCCTGCTTGAGGCCCCAAAAACGATCCGACTCCTGATTCTTGCTTGTCACTAACACCACGGGAATATCCTTGGTTTCGCTCGTTGTCTTGATCTGCCGGCAGATCTGAAAGCCGTTCTTCTTCGGCATGACTACGTCCAAAAGCACAACATCGGGGCGAACGGAGGCGATCTTCGAGATCGCTTCTTCGCCATCCGACGCGGTGATCACGTTGTACCCTCGGCCGTTGAGGGCCGTCAGCATCAACTTCATCTCGGTGGGACTGTCGTCGACAATCAATACGGTTCTGGGCATTTCTGTGTACTCTCCTTGTACTGGCTGAACATCAAACGGGAATGCGAATCTCAGCGATGCTTATTCGCGTGTCTTCGGACCACACTTAGTAATTGGTTCGGTTGAAACGGTTTAGTCAAATAGTCGGACGCGCCGGCGAGCTTTCCCACGACCTTATCGAGAAGGTCGCCGTGACCCGAAACGATTATGATGGGTATTGACTTTGTGGCCTTGTTCGAACGTATTTGGCGGCAGAGATCGAGACCGTCCACGCCTGGCATTGTGATATCGAGCAAGATCGCCACCGGAGCCATCGCCGCGGCAACATTCATCAGATCCCAGCCCACCGCTACAGGAACGGGCAAGTATCCATCACTGTCCAGCAACCGCACCAGGACGTCCCGGATCGTCGCGCTGTCATCGACTACCAGCACCGGTTCACGCGTTAGGTACACGCCCACGCGCTCCCGGGCAATAGCCGTTGCGGCAAAGTTCCGAACGACGGCGCGCTCGAGATGTTCGCGCGCCTTTGCGAAATCTTGCAGGTTACAATAGGCCAGCGTCAATAGCAGTTCGCGGTCGACGGTTGAGGGCATTGGCGACGGCGCATCGATAAACCGTTGAATGGCGTCGCGCTCAACTGGGCGGCTAAGAGCGAACTCCACCGGATTGAGAGGCCAAATGGCCGACTTGCACGATCCGCAAAAGTCCGGACGTTGCAGTTCCGCGACACAAAACGGGCATACCGCGGCCGCGGGCGATGCGGCGGCCTTGACTCGGGATGGCGTATTCAAGAACCGTGCAAGGGGCTGCTCGAGAGGCTGGCTGACGTCCGAGACCGGCTCGACCGCCGGGAGTCTTGGTTCAGCCGGCTCGACCGGTTCAACATACTCATACTCATATTCGACAGGCACGGCCTCCCGCGCATAAGCCACCGATGGCGAAACGGTGCTCGTCCATTGCGGTCCAAAAGTCAAATGCCGCGCAGGTGTTTCGACGAGGCTGGCGCTCGGTGTGGCAGGGACGGCCGGTGGCGGTAAAGGCTCCTGGCGGTCGTAGTCGATAAGCTCGATCGCACTCAACCACGGGTCC
>Ga0194119_10007412_pt1 | contig 15459 bp, 9 predicted proteins | sample TA2MahC100mmetaG_FD_148620 | JGI IMG/M metagenome (GOLD analysis project Ga0194119, IMG submission 148620) | Freshwater microbial communities from Lake Tanganyika, Tanzania - TA2015018 Mahale Deep Cast 100m | ecosystem: Environmental > Aquatic > Freshwater > Lake | place: Tanzania: Lake... | reverse complement strand
TCTGCGGAAGCCCTTCGCTTTTGGTCCAGACATCCTGATGGTACTGCGTGATCGCTTTGGCTGGGTCGAGCGCGTGGCTGAGCGGCGCCCACTGAAGGGCGGTCAGCAAAGCAGTCAACCAAGCCCACGAACCATGGAGTATCCCCTCAGTTAAGGTAGTTAAGGTGGGGCGAGGCTCCTGCCGAGCCAATGCCATCGAAGAAAAGCTCCGCAGGAGCGTCGCTCCACCGTCGTTAACCGAGGGCTTACAACCATGGACGGTCGCATTGATTGCGGCTCTGGAATTTAGGGTGCAGCAACAATATGGCACGAGCCTCCCGCTGGACAAGATTTCGTTGCCGGGCAGTTCACCGCCGGATTTTGGAGGTTGGACATTGGCATGAAGAAATCCCAACGGAATTTCGCCTCAAAGCCCCAGCGATTCTCATTTTGGCGTGCTTGGAGCGCGGCCATCCAGGCCGCAGCGTTCCGCGGACCTGTTTGGACTCGACGCACCTCCTTCCCATGAACCGGCCCCGCAAATTCAGGGCGGACCCAAATTGAGGGGGAACCATCGCGGTCCGCCCCGAATTCGTGGGGGATGACAGGTTTCATGGTCCATGTGCATGGAACTGAGGCCAAGGCAGCTTCCCATGAACCGTTCCTCCGGACCGTGGCCTTTAGGCCGCTTTGGCGCTGAACTCCGGAGAGGGCGCGGAAGCAGCCTGAAGGCTGCGGTCCGCACAATCTCAGGTTCATGGGCCACGTGCAGGGATCGAAGGCCGTGGGAGCTTCCCATGAACCAGACGGTAGGGCGAGCCTGTCCCAGCGAGCCGCGTCGGACGTGTTCCACGCACGTCGAGCGGCTCGCCGGGATGGACTCGCCCTGCCGAGTTCATGGGGCGAGAGCATGGTGATCGGACCAAGGAAGCTTTCCGTGAACTGAAGGTAGCAATCAGTAATCAGTGTTCAGTATTCAGTATTTCGCCTGTCCCTGATTACTGATCACTGATCACTCATCACCGGCTCACGGCCGGCGCTTTTTGCTGAAATGGCGCCATAAAACGCGGTCAGTTCATCCGCCCACACGATCACTTTTCCCCCATCGCCTGCCTCCGTCGCATCCGCCCGGATCGTCACGCCTCGGCCTACGAAAGTTTTCTGGGAGTTCTTCACGCTCCCGTTCCCCTCTCGATGAACCGTGAGGAAGGGCGAGTCCGTCCCGGCGAGCCGTTCGACAGGATATGGTGACGTTTGCTCTCGGCTCGCTGGGGACAGGCTCGCCCTACCGTCCGGTTCGTGGGAAGCCTCCTGTTCCTCACGAACCGTGAAACCCATCCCTTCCCCTCCCTGGAGGCGAAGGGGTGGGTTGGTTCATGGACGGGAGAACAGTTGCTGAAAACACCGCGGAACAGCAAAAGCACGTCAGACTACTCACCTTTCCGCCGCCTTCCAAAACCGGTTCAGGGTCGCGGAGATTTCTTCCGGGTCCCCCACCCCGTCCGGCTGCCACCAATCCGGCATTAATTCTCGGTATCGCCGCTCGGCAAATCGGATGTCGATCAGCAACACTACCCCGCGATCCGTCTCGGTACGGATCACCCGGCCCGCGGCCTGGCAGACCCGCGTCATTCCCGGAAAGACATACGCGTAATCGAATCCGGCGCCGTTCTTCGTGTCGAAATGGGCGCGAATCAAGTTGCGTTCCAGGCAAATCTGCGGGAGGCCCACCCCGACGATCACCGCGCCGATGAGCCGTTCGCCCGCCAAATCAATTCCTTCACCGAAAATCCCGCCCATGACCGCGAAACCCACCAGCGTTCGATCGTGGTCCGACCGGAAAGCCTGCAAGAAGGCTTCGCGCGCTTCCTCGGTCATGCCCGGAGCCTGCGCCAAAGTGGACACGCCCGGATACAACTCGACGAAGCTGCGCCGCACCTGATCGAGATACTGATACGAGGGGAAATATACCAGGTAGTTGCCCTGTCTGCCTTGCGTTACGGCGCCGATCGCGCGAGCCACCTCTTCCACAGTTGACCCGCGCCGTTTGAAGTCGGTGGCAATGGAATCCGCGATGAGCACGCGAAGGTTCTCGCGCGGGAAAGGCGACGCCAATCTTAGAACCGCGTCTTCGGCATCGCGACCGAAGGCGTCGCGGAAGTATTCGATGGGTGATAGAGTAGCCGAAAAGAAGATCGCAGCCCGTCCGCGCCGGGTCGCTTCCAGGAGGAAGGACGCCGGATCCAGGCAATAGAGCCTGAGGCGCGTGGTATCGCGCAGCCCTTCGACCAAGGTCACGTATCGTTCATCGAACAGGTCGAGCGTGCGCAAAAAGTCGGCGACTCGAAAGTAGAGCATCAGGAGTTCGTCGCGGAATGGCACCGGGGTGTTTTGGGCCAGCCATTCTTCCGCTTTGCTCAAGAAGGCTCGAAGCACTGGCGCGAATTCCGCGGGAGGTTCGGCGCGAGCGAACGACGACCGCTCGTCAACGTAGGGCAGGCTTCCAGCCTGCCCGCTGACAGACGAAAGACGAGGCAGGCGGGAAGCCTGCCCTACTCTTGGGCCTTGTTCTGAGGAGGACTCTGCTCGCAGCGTCGAAAACTGCTTTGCGATGTTAATCATCTGCCGGGCAAGCGATGGCAGATGCTTCTTCGTCGCTTTGCTGGCTTCCCGGAATTCTTTATCCCCAAGCTCGGACGAAAACATCTCGCGCGAGCGATCCACCAGATTGTGCGCCTCGTCGATGAGAAAAACGTAATCTCCACGCTCCTGATCGAAGAAGCGCCGCAAATAAACCTTGGGATCAAACACGTAATTGTAGTCGCAAATGATCGCATCCACCCAACGCGACACATCCGCGCACAACGCCGCGGGACAAACCTGATGTGCGCGCGCCAATTCCTCCAAGGCCGGCCTCGTCAACGTCGCCTGGCTGAGCGCGCTGCGGAGGGCCTTTTGGACCCGGTCGTAATAGCCGACTGCATAGGGGCAGGTCCGGACGTCGCAGGGGTGGCCGTTGTTGAAGCAGAGTTTTTCCCGCGCGGTAAACGTCAGCGTGCGGAGGCGCAAACCCGAGGCGCGCAAATCCGCGAATGCCTTTTCCGCCACCGTGCGGCCAACAGTTTTGGCGGTCAGGTAGAAGATTTTCGTGACCACGCCTTGCTCCAACGCCTTCACGGACGGAAACAAAACCGCAATCGTCTTCCCGATGCCTGTTGGCGCTTCGGCGAACAGATTGCCCCCCTCGGACAACACGCGGGCCGCCGCCGACATCAACGCCTCCTGACCCGCGCGGAATTGCGGGAAGGGAAAGGAGAGCGCGCGGATCGAGTCGTCGCGCAACTGCCACCACTGGATTTGTTCGCCGAGCCAGGCCGCATAGACGCGCGTGAGTTCATTGAAGAACGCGCTGAGTTCACCAGCGTCGAGTGATTGCCGGAACGGGGTCACGGTCTCGGAATCCAGGTCCAGATAAGTGAGCTGAACGTCGATCCGTTTCCAGGCCCTGCTCGTGAGGTAGATGAAGGCGTACGTCTTGGCCTGGGCCCAGTGCAGCGGGTCCGGCTCGCCAGACCAGCGCTGGCGCACGGTTTTGATTTCCTCAATCAACACCGAGTCCGACCCCGCGAGGATTCCATCGACGCGCCCGGAGATGTTCAGGACAAGCTCGGGGGTTTCGATCTGAAACGAAAGCGGAACTTCAGATTGATAGCCGGCGGGCCGCGAAGCTTGCAGCCGCTGGTGGCCGCGCGTCCCTTCCAACGCCCGGGTCGGGCCGAAAAAACCTCGGTCTGTTCCCAGGTCGCCGCACCGGAGAACAAACTCAACCAGCTCACGGACGGAGATGGACAGGGTGCGCTTCGGCATGGGACGGAGTTCAGAGTTCAAGGTTCAAAGTTTTGACCGAGATCAACTCGTCAGAGGTTTTCTTCTTGGCGGCAAATCTTGGGTTATCTTAGCTTTTCACGCGAACACACACAGTCTTTAACACTGAAATCTATCGAGTCGTGATGAAAAAATCTGTCCTCCTCGTTGTGCTCCTTCTCCTTTTTGCCCTCCCGGCCCAGGCCGCTAAAATCGCCTGGGTCAGTTTCCATTCCGCGGATGGAACGCCTTCAGGCGCCGCCGGCACCGCCGGCTCACCAAGGCCGCCGACGTCGAATACACCGATCTTCTCAAAGCCAAAGGCCATACGGTGACACGGATTGTCACGTCGGGAACGCCCAATCTCACTTTGCTCAACACGTTCGACCTCGTCATCATCAGCCGGTCCGTTCCAAGCGGGGATTACCAGGATCCTCCCGAGACCGCGGCGTGGCACAGCCTGGGCACGCCGACGATGATTTTGGGCGGCTACGTTTTGCGCGCGAGCCGCCTGGGATTCATGACGGGGAATAACATTCCCGACACCGCCGGGCCTGTGAGCCTGAATGTGACCAACCCGTCGCATCCGATCTTTCCGGGCATTGCGCTGGACGCGAACAAGACCATGGTCAACCTCTATGCCGACATCGTGGCCTTCAACGACATCTCCCAGCGGGGAATCTCGGTCATCACCGATCCGGTGGCGAGCGGTGGAACGGCTCTGGCCACGATTGGGACGGACGGAGACCCAGCGTTCGGAGGGACGGTGATCGCCGAATGGCGAGCTGGCGCGACGATGAGCAATGGCTCGGCGGACAAACTGGGCGGCAGCCGGTTGATTTTCCTCACCGGGAGTAGGGAGAATAGCGGGTTAACCTCCGAAGGCGCCGGCATCTTCGACCTGGCCGCGGACGGTCAAAAGCTGTTTCTCAATGCCGTCGCCTACGCGGCAACCCTGCCACGTTCGCAGACGACGCCGCCTCCAGTGCAGCCGCCGGCCCAGCCGCAAGCGGATCCGCGCGGCATTGCCTGGATCAGTTTTCATTCCGCCGACAACAGACCGTCCGGAGCCGCTGCCACCGCGGGCTTCACCAATGCGGTGGATGTCGCTTGCACCGATTTGCTGAAGAGGAACGGCTACTCCGTCACGCGCATCGTCACGTCCGGCACTCCGAATGCAACCCTGCTCAATGGCTTCGGGCTCGTCATCATCAGCCGTTCGGTGCCGAGTGCAGATTATCAAGATCCGCCCGAAACCGCGGCGTGGCACGGGATCAAAGCGCCGACCCTGATTCTGGGCGGCTACGTTCTTCGCGCCAACCGCATGGGCTTCGTCACGGGGAACAACATCCCCGACACCGTCGGGCCGGTGAACCTGAACGTGAATGACCCGGCTCACCCGATCTTCGCTGGCATCGCGCTCGACGCGAGTAAGACCATGGTCAATCCTTACGCCGACGTGGTGATGTACAACGATATCGTGCAGCGCGGCATTTCGGTGAACTCAGATCCGGTCTCGGAAGGAGGCGTCGTTCTGGCCACCATTGGAACTGTGGACGATCCCGCGTACGGCGGAACGGTCATCACCGAATGGAAAGCCGGCGCCGTCATGAGCAATGCCTCCGCAGACACCGTCGCCGGGAAACGCCTGGTCTTCCTCACCGGCAGCCGCGAGAACAGCGGCCTCACCGCGGAAGGCGCGGGCATTTACGATCTGCAGCCGGACGGCGCAAAAATGTTTCTGAACGCCGTGAAGTACCTGCTGGGCGCTCCACCCGCGCCCAGCTCCAAATTCGATCGCATTGTCCGAAACGCGAACGGTTCGCTCACGATTACCTGGTCTGGAGGCAGCACGCTGCAATCGACTCCCGCGCTCACCTCGACGGCCTGGACGCCTGTCGCAGGCGCGACGAGTCCTTACACAGTCACGCCTTCAGCCGCTACGGGTTTCTATCGCCTGGCCAGTCCATAGCAGGGCGGCACTGCTGCGCCGCGGCATCGACCGAAGACCGGCTGCGCGGCCCTACCCGGTTCCTGGGCAGCTTCCTTAGAGCCTGTCTGAAAATTCCGTGGGGTTCAGAGACCATGCTCGCCGCCCATGCACCGCAAACTGCGCGGACCGCAGCCTTTAGCCTGCTTCTGCGCACTCTCCGCAGTCGGGCGTTGAAGCGGCCTAAAGGCCACGCTCCGAAGAGGCGGTTCATAGGAAGCTTCAACGATTTTGCAGATCGCGCATCGGAGCCATGCACCGGCTCGGTCCGGGCGGACCGCAGCCTTTAGGCTGCTTCCGCGCACTCTCCGCATTTGAACGATGAAGCGGCCTAAAGGCCACGGTCCGGAGAATGGTTCATGGAAGCCGTGCCTGGTGCTCCGTCGTGGCCCCCGCCACCGCAGCGAGAATTGAGCGCGGGAACGGGTGGAATTGTCCAAACGAACGTTGACACCCAGATAGTGACTGTCTAGTGTAACCGCCGATTCAAACCACTTAAATTTGGAACATGTTACTGCGAATTAGCTTAGTCGTCGCGATTCTGGCGGGAGCGGGCGGTCTGTACGTGAGCCATTTCCAGGTCGCAGAAAAACTCCGGGGCCTCACCACCGAACTTGATGACACCAAGAAGGGGCTGATGGCGGCGCAAGGCACGGCGGCGAAAGCCTCCGCCGAAGCCAAGAAGGCGAAAGAGGAAGCTGACAAGGCGACGAAAGCCCTGGCCGAGTCCGAAAGCGCTCTCCAGGAAACCCGCAAGAACTACAACGAACAACGCGCCCGGGCCGATGGACTGTTCACGAAACTGACCGAGGCCACCAAATCTTTGAACGAAGCCCACACCGAACTCGCCCGCTGGCGCGCCCCGGGAGTCTCCGTTGATCAAATCGTGGATCTGCGCGACTCCGCAAACCGCGCGGCCAAAGAGCGCGACGCCTTCGCGGAAGAAAACAAGATTCTTCTCCGAAACTTGAACCAAACCAAGGCCGAGCTCGACAGCCTGGTGGGCACCAAACCCTACGAACCGCCGTTGCCTCCGGGATTGAAAGGAAAAATCCTGGCCGTCGATCCCAGATACGATTTCGTGGTTCTGGACATCGGGACAAAACAAGGCGTGATAGAAAAAGGGCAGATGCTGGTGAACCGCGATGGCAAGTTGGTGGGAAAAGTGCGCATCACCAAAGTGGAACCCAATCGCAGCATCGCCAATATCCTTCCGGAATGGAAGCAGGGCGACGTGCAGGAAGGCGACCAAGTTCTCTACTAACCTGACTTTGAAACCTAAACGGGTCAGTTTCGCGACGGTGCTACTGGCGATCGTGTTCGCTGCGGTCGCCGCCGGCTGCGCCAGCACTGATTCCGACCGCCTCTCCGAACGCCCCTGGAACGCTCCCCGAAACTGGGAACACGGAATTCCTCCTTCCATGATGGAAGGCCGCTAGACAGTCCCTCTGAAGCCGCTTTTACGGTTGTAACGATCCAACCTGGAAACGCTGGTTGGGAATAGCCGCAAAAATCACAGAGATCACAGAGAGAAGGAGGTGAAGGAGAATCGCCGCTCACGCTCCAGGTGAACAGGTCTAGTGTCGGATGAAATCTGAATCTCTTTGTGTTCTCTGCGTTCTCTGTGGCTAAGCAGAATTGTCCAGCTTCAGTGCCTTTTACTTTGCGTAGTCGATAAAGCGCGTTTCGCGCACGACCGTGATCCGGATTTGGCCCGGATAATGGAGTTCCTCTTCAATCTTCCGAGCCAGGCCGCGCGCCAAAGCGAAAGCCTGCTCGTCGTTCACCTGTTCGGGATGCACCACGACCCGCAGTTCGCGCCCGGCTTGCACGGCAAAACATCTGTCCACTCCCGGATAGGACAGGCCGATCTGCTCCAGATTCTCCAGGCGCTTGATGTAAGTCGCGACGGTTTCGGACCGCGCGCCGGGCCGGGAGGCGCTGATCGCATCGGCGGCGCTGACCAAGATGCCGAGCAGATTCTTGTGCGGAACTTCGTCATGGTGAGAAGCGACGCCATTGACCACATCTTCGGACTCGCCGTAGCGCCGCAGGAGGTCTGCGCCGACAATGGCGTGGGTGCCTTCGACTTCGTGATTGATCGCTTTGCCGATATCGTGCAGCAACCCGACGCGCTTGGCGGCAGCGACGTTCACGCCCAGCTCAGCCGCCATCAACCCCGTGATCTGCGCGACTTCGATGGAGTGATCGAGGATATTCTGCGAGAAACTGTATCGAAATCGGAGCCGGCCCAGCACCTTGACCACTTCCGCGTGCAAGGGAGCGAGACCGAGCTTGTAAACTGCCTCTTCGCCGGCGCGCACGATAGCCTCGTCGATTTCCTGGGAGACCTTCGCCACGACCTCCTCAATCCGGGTGGGATGAATGCGGCCATCGAGAATCAAGCGTTGCATCGCCTCGCGGGCAATCTCGCGCCGCACGGGATCGAACCCCGAAATCACCACTGCGTTCGGCGTGTCGTCAATCAGAACCGTGACGCCGGTCACAGCCTCGAAAGCCCGGATGTTCCGGCCCTCCCGGCCAATGATCCGGCCTTTGATGTCATCGCCCTGGAGCGTCACCGTCGCGGTCGTGGTTTCGAAGCTGTGGCTGCCCGCGTAACGCTGGATCGCGAGGCTGACGATGCGGCGGGCCTGCTCTTCGGCGCGGGACTTGGCGTTGTCCATTACGTGCCGGGCCAAGTCTGCCGCGTCCTTCAGACTCTCTTGCTCAACCTCTTTCAAGAGCATGGCGCGGGCATCCGCCTCGCTCAAATGGGAAAGCCGCTGCAATTGCTCTTTGCGCTGTTTGTCTTGTTCGAGGAGCTGCAAGTCACGCGCGTCGAGTTGAGCGGAACGTTTCTCGAGTTCCGTGACTTTTTCGCGGAGGTTTTTCTCCTGGCTGACCAATTCTTTCAGTTGCTCGTTGATCAGCGTTTCGCGCTGCGACAGGCGGGCTTGAACCTCGGTCAATTCGCGGCGCTGGGCCGCAAAAGCTTTCTCGGCTTGCTCGCGCAACTTGGCGGCCTCTTCGACGGCGGTGAGGCGGGATTCTCGGAGGATGGTCTCCGCTTCGCGCCGCGCATGTTCGAGGATTTCCTCCTTTTTGAGTGACATTTCCGCCTGGCGGGTCCTTTCCCGCCAGCGGAAAAACCAGTAGCCCAGGGAAGCGCCTCCCGCGAGAAGGGCGAGGCTTGCCAGCAAATTGTCGATGAAGCCAGTCATTTCACAACCGCGCGCTGGCCAAACGTCCGCCAGCGCGTCGGCGTCAGGATGCAATCTAAACGCACGTCATGCGGTTCGACCGGAAGTTCCGCTGTGATTTGCTGATCAAACGCCACCCCGCATTTGATGGCCGGAACGCTTGCCAGCAACCGGTCGTAATAACCGTAACCGCGACCGATCCGTCGTCCACTGAGGTCAAATGCTACCCCGGGAACCAGCGCCAAGTCCAGTTGGTTTAATGCCAGGTCAGGCGCTTCGGCCGGCGGCTCCGGAATTCCGAACTTCCCGCGAGGCAGCGGCCGGTTGACCTCCAGGACTTGACGGACGACGTAACCGCCTTTCGCCGTGTCAAAACGAGGGAGCGCGATGAGTTTGTTTTCCGCAGTGGCTTCCGGCCACAGAAGGGACGTGTCCAGTTCATCGTCGAGCGGCGCGTAGAACAAGATCGCGCGGGCCCTTTGCCAGACCGGTTGTTGCTTCAAGAGCGCACAGGCGCGCGCCGACATCACCCGCCGATCCTGAGGCGGGAGGTGCCTCAACTCCGCCCGCACCTGAGCGCGAACATGCGCCTTTATGTCTTTCGCATCGGACATCGTAGTCCTCGTACCACCCCGCCACTCCACTACTCCAACGCTCCAACACTCCCATTACCCCTCTGTCCCCTTGGTTTGGGCAGAGCGAGCGCGCCATTTGGTCACTCGTTCCTTAATCGCCCGCTCCAATCCTTGCTCCGTCGGTTCGTAATAGTGTTTTGCGGCACCAAGATAATCCTGCGCGACAAAGTGCTCCGGATGGTCGTGGGAATACTGGTAGCCTTTCCCATGTCCCAGCCGCTGGGCGCCCGCATAGTGCGCATCGCGCAAGCGCTGCGGCACGGCCAGGGTTCGCCCCGTGCGGACGTCATCCAGCGCGGCGTCGATCGCCAGACTCGTGTTGCTCTTCTCCGCGGTCGCGATATAAAGCGCGGCTTCCGACAGAGGAATTCTCGCTTCGGGCCAGCCGATGAATTCCGCCGCTTGATGCGCGGCCACTGCCACGACCAATGCCATGGGGTCCGCCAACCCCACGTCTTCCGCGGCGCAAATGACGATCCGTCGCGCAATGAATCTCGGGTCTTCACCCGCGTGGATCATCTTGGCCAACCAATAAAGCGTCGCATCGGGATCGCTCCCGCGCATCGACTTGATGAATGCGGAAATCGTATCGTAATGCGCATCGCCATCGCCGTCATACACGACCGCCTTCTTCTGAATGCTCTGTTCGGCGACGGCCCTGTCGAGACGGACAATCCCCTCGGCGTCGGGCTGCGTGGTGAGCGCGGCAAGCTCGAGAGAATTCAGCGCTTTGCGGGCGTCACCGTCCGCGACTTTGGCCAGGTGCCGCAACCCTTCTTCCTGCGCTTCAATCCGCATATGCCCCAGGCCTCGTTCGGCGTCGGCCAGGGCGCGACGCAGCAATTCGAGCAGTTCGGCTTCGCTGAGCGGCTGCAGCTGAAAAATCTGGGAACGCGAGACCAGCGGCGAATTGACGAAAAAGAACGGATTGTGCGTCGTCGCGCCGATCAGCCGCACCGTGCCGCTCTCCACGTCCGGCAACAACACATCCTGCTGCGCCTTGTTGAAGCGGTGAATCTCGTCGATGAACAGGATCGTCGGCAATCCTTTGTTCGCCAGCCGATTTGCGGCGGCCGCCAAAACCTTCCTCATCTCGGCGACGTTGGATTCCACGCCGCTGAGCCGCTCGAATTTGCTCCGCGTCTGATTGGCGATGATCTGGGCCAGCGTGGTTTTGCCAGTGCCGGGCGGTCCATACAGAATCACGGAATGCACCCGATCCGCCTCGATAGCGCGGCGCAGAAGTTGTCCGGGGCCGAGAATATGGGATTGGCCGACAAACTCTGCCAGGCTCCGAGGCCGCAGCCGCGCTGCCAGCGGCGCCTGGGATTTCTTTCCCGCGGGCGGCTCCGACGCCTGCGAAGCATCGGGCGAGGACAGCGATTGGAATAGATCGTCCGACGCCATGCGTGCAAGATAACATGGAAACGCGCCGGGACGGAAATTGAAACTGACCTGACGAAACCGAACCGTCGGTTGTCCCCCCTTGAAGCGCCCCAGACGTCTCAATAGAATTGTGCAATGAGTAATCCCACAGTTCACGATTGGCGGGGCGCGGCTCCTGCCGAGCCAATGCCGTCGGCGAAAGGCTCGGCAAGAGTCCTCGCCCCACCTTAACTGAGGCAAATACGTCAATGAGAATTGCTGATCTCGCCTTGCTCGTCCTGTGGCTCGCCAACGCTGCGAGCGCGGCGGTCTCCAGCGTGCGGCTCAACCCGCCGGCCTATTCGTCATCCCGCACCCTATTCGAGCGCGTCTCGGCGGAGGAATCCGGCATCGATCTGGTCCAAAGGTTTCCCGCAAACCCCACGCTCGAAATGCTGGAAGACCAGCGTTCCGGCGCCGGGGTATGCATTGGAGACTACGACCTGGACGGACACCCGGATGTTTACATAACGAACTATGACCAGGGCAATCGCCTCTATCGCAACCTCGGAAAGTGGCGATTTGAGGATGTCACTGACAAAGCGCGTGTTTCGGGCGAAGGCCGCTGGTGCGGCGGCGCAACGTTCGCCGACGTGGACAACGACGGCGACCTCGACTTGTACGTCTGCGTGTTCGGCGCGGCCAATCTGCTTTATGTCAATCAGGGCGATGGAACCTTTCGCGAAGAAGCAAAAGCCTTCGGTCTCGATTTCGCCGGCGCCAGCGTCATGGCGGCATTTGGAGATTACGACCGAGACGGTTTGCTGGACGCGTATCTGGTGACGGGCCGGCTCACGTTGGAAAGAAACCACCGGGTTCCCAGTTCGAGCCGCGAAGCGTTCAAGCGCGGCGCCATTGAATTGACTCCGGATGGGAAGATCCGCGTCAGCCCGGCTTATCGCGAATGGTTCGCCGTCATCAGCAAAGGCGAAGGCCGCTCTGAACTGATCATCGCGGGTCAGGCGGATTATTTGTTCCGGAATTCGGCCGCGCGGAAGTTCACCAACGTCAACGAAGCCGCAGGGATTGCCGGCCACCACATCGGGCTGGCGGCGATTTGGTGGGACTACAATGAAGACGGATTTCCCGATCTCTACGTCAGCAACGACTACAAAGGGCCGGACCAGTTCTATCGGAACAACGGCAATGGAACCTTTGCGGAGATCACCATCAACGCGCTGCCCGCCGTTCCCTGGTCCTCGATGGGGAGCGACATCGCGGACCTCAACAACGATCAGCGCCTCGAGCTTTTCGCCACGGATATGTCCGGTTCCAGCCACGCGCGCCGCCTGCTGAATTACACCGAACCGCAGAAGGATCGCTGGTTTCTGCTGCGCGCGAACCCGCCGCAGTACCGGCGCAACATGCTCTTCGTCAACACCGGCACGGACCGCTTCCTCGAACTCGCCTATCTCGCCGGCCTGGAGAGCACCGATTGGACGTGGTCGCCGAAATTTGGCGACCTCGACAACGATGGTTGGACGGACCTTTTCATTGCCAATGGCATGTCGCGCGACTTTATCAATCGTGAACAAGGGAATGATCTCGCGGGCAACTCCGCCTGGATTCGCGCGCCCGTCTGGCGAGAGGCAAATTTCGCGTTTCGCAATCGGGGTGACTTTCGATTCGAGAATGTCGGGGCAGCCTGGGGGCTGGATCAAGTCTCTGCCAGTTACGGAGCGGCCTTGGGAGATCTGGACCGGGACGGCGACCTGGATCTGGTGGTGAATAATTTCGATGAGCCGGTTTCCGTTTTCCGCAACACGGGAACAAATGGTCATCGCCTCTTGATCCGGCTTAAAGGCGCGGCGAGTAATTCGTGGGGCATCGGCGCGACCGTGAAGGCGGAGACTCCAAGCGGCGTCCAGACGCACTATCTGACGCTCGCGCGCGGCTTCATGTCCGCGAATGAACCGCTCGTCCATTTCGGACTGGGACCTCATGCTTCCGTCGCGAAGCTGCGCATTGCCTGGCCCAGCGGGCGAGAGCAGGCGTTCGAGAACTTGGAGGCCGACCGGCTCTACGTTGTTACAGAACCAAACGAGGCGCCCCAAAGAACAAGCCCGCCAGGCCAGCCCCCGCTCTTCTCCGCAACTCAGTTGGGACCAGGCGCCGGGCACCGGGAAAGCGAGTTCGACGATTTCGCCCGGCAACCGTTGCTCCCGTATCGGCTGTCTCGGCTCGGACCGGGTGTGGCGTGCGCCGACGTGGATGGCGACGGTGACGACGACTTTTATTTGGGCGGCGCAGCCGGCCAGAGCGGGATGTTGTTCTTGCACCAGCCGGGCGGGGAGTTTCGGCTCTCGCCTCAGCCCGCCTTCGAGAGCGACGCGGGGTGCGAAGATATGGGAGCCTTGTTCTTCGACGCCGATGGCAACGGCACGCAGGATCTCTACGCCGTCTCCGGCGGTGTCGAAGGCGAACCGGGCGATTCCAAGTTTCGCGATCGCCTTTACCTCAACGATGGCCAAGGAAGATTTCGCAAAGCCGACGATCGCCTGCCGGATTTCCGCGACTCCGGCAGTTGCGTCGTGGCGGCCGATTTTGATCGGGACGGCGACCTCGACTTGTTTGTGGGCAGCCGATCGGTGCCCGGCAAATACCCGGCTTTCCCCGTGAATCATCTGCTGCGCAATGAAGGAGGCCGTTTTGCCGATGTCACCGATACACTGGCCGCCGCATTGAGAAAAACCGGAATGGTCACCAGCGCGTTGTGGTCCGACGCGGATGACGATGGCTGGGTCGATTTGCTGATCGCGCAGGATTGGGGGCCGGTCAGTTTCCTTATCAATCGGCACGGCCGGTTGGAGGACCAGACGCGCGAGGCCGGCCTCGATTCGTTGAGGGGTTGGTGGAACGGCATCGCAGGCGGTGACGTCAACGGCGACGGACACATTGATTACGTCGTGACCAATCTTGGCCTGAACACTCAATACCGCGCCAGCACGCAGCAGCCGGCGCTGTTGCTGGCCGGCGAATTCGGAATACCGGGCCAAACGCAGTTGATCGAAGCAACCTGGGAAGGGCCACGCGCCGCTCCCGTCGTGGGCCGGAATCTGTTGGCCCGCGCCCTGCCCCATTTGTTGGAACGCTATCCAACCATCCCGTCATTTGGCACGGCCACCGTTTCCGATCTCGCGCCTCCGGAGGCGCTCCGCAAGGCAGCGCGCTTGGAAGCGACGACGCTTGAATCCGGCGTTTTGATCAACAACGGCAAAGGGCGTTTTGATTTTCATCCGCTGCCCCGGCTGGCGCAGGCCGCCCCTTCGTATGGCGTGACGCTCGTTGACGTGGACGGCGACGGCAAACTCGATTTGTATTTGGCGCAGAATTTCCTTTCCACGCAGCCGGAGACCGGCCGCATGAACGGCGGCCTGAGTTTGTTACTCCGCGGCACCGGGAACGGCACCTTCGCTCCGGTGTGGCCAAAGGAAAGCGGCCTGATCGTTCCGGGCGATGGGAAGGGATTGGCCGTCACTGACCTGAACCAAGATGGGTGGCCGGACTTCATTGTCGGCATTAACAATGGGCCGGCGCTGGCTTTCACGAACCGCGGTTCGCCCGAGAACCGTTTCCTGACCGTGCGCCTTCGAGGACGCCCTGGAAATCCGACCGCTGTTGGCAGCCGGGGGACGATCCGTTTTGACGATTCTTCAACTCAGACGGCGGAGATGCATGCGGGAAGCGGCTACCTTTCCCAATCCACCCCAACGCTCACTTTCGGCCTGACCGGCGCGAACAACGCAAAGGCGATTGAAATCGTCTGGCCTGATGGCCACAAAACCATTAGCCCCATTGCCCCCGGACAAAGGGCCGCCGAGTTCAAGCAGCCAAGCACCAGCCGCCTGCCCGGTGATTAGCTCAGGCCCCAAAAGCAATTTCCGATGATTCAGTTGGGACTGGGGAGCACACGCGCCCTCGTGTGTGCTCCGACCGGCGCCCTCGCCGGTCGGAACCTCGGAGAAGCCGTCTCCTCAAGTGATCGTCTTTTCGGACCGAAGAAGTGTGGTCGGCGGGGGCGCCGACCACAGCACGCGAGGGCGCGTGCGGTCCCCATGAGGTCTGATGCACGACGCGCATGATTACGCGAGAGCAAACCCACGCGCCATGGTACGAAAGGAGTAAAGGAGTAGCCGCATTCGCCATCCGTAAGCCCACAGTTAACGACGGTTGGAGCGACGCTCCGGCGGAGCTTTTCTTCAATGGCATGGGCCCGGCAGTCGCCCCACCTCAACTACCTTAGTGGTCCGTTTCGTAAATACGCTCACGTTCGTTGCGCCCAATTTGGCCTGGGGCAAGGCGCGACGAGCGAGCATCCCCCGCCAGTGGGGCTGTGACCGAGGAGCAACGCAGCCCCAGGCAA
>Ga0194119_10007406_pt1 | contig 15469 bp, 20 predicted proteins | sample TA2MahC100mmetaG_FD_148620 | JGI IMG/M metagenome (GOLD analysis project Ga0194119, IMG submission 148620) | Freshwater microbial communities from Lake Tanganyika, Tanzania - TA2015018 Mahale Deep Cast 100m | ecosystem: Environmental > Aquatic > Freshwater > Lake | place: Tanzania: Lake... | reverse complement strand
TAGAGTATTATTCAGAGTATATAATTTCCCATCGACATTTTTATGACACATACATCACGACGTCCACAGAAACGACAACATGCTGTTGTTTTTGACCCGCGCATTGCGGGAACATATGGACTTTTTGCCATGATTGCTGTACTGGTTGTGGCGTATGTGTATCTCGTCAATGCAAGTGTCATGTCAGCTGTGGAACGTAAACAGTCCGAGGACCATGTGGCACGTATTGCTGCTCGAGTAGCAACGCTTGAAGCAGAATATTTCTCTCTTTCCGAGTCAGTTACACTTGATGAAGCGCTTGCGAAAGGGTTTGTCGTCCCTTCCGCTGAGAAAACATTGTTTGCCTCACGAATAGTGACAGAAGATACTCGTATCACGATGCGTTAGTAGTGGATGTACTATCTCAATAAGAAAAGCCGTTCCCATGGGAACGGCTTTTCTTTCGCGTATGTACGCTGGGTTTTTCTTGAATCTAGCAATTCATATTATTTATCTTTCTTTTCTCCTGTGTAGACGAGTGTCATACGTTGATCTTTTGGTTCAAAGAGAGAGATTTCAAATGGATAGGTTTTTGCTAATTCTAATGTTTTACGGAGTGCTTCTTCGGAAGGAAAGTCTGAAACGTGGACAAGCCCCGCAACACCTTCTTCAATGGATACAAGAGCACCGTGACGATTGAATTTGATAACAATACCATTTACTTTGTCGCCCTTTTTAAAGTGCTCACCCGCAGTCTTCCATGGATTGTCCTTGAGTGCTTTGATAGAAAGGGACACTTTACCATCTTTGATTTCAATAATTTTTGCTTTGACAGTTTCGCCGACTTTGCAGAAATGTTTTGGATCATCAACGAGTCCCCAGTCAATTTCAGAAATGTGAACGAGTCCTTCAAGACCATCCTCAACCTTTACGAAGACACCAAAGTCCACAATACCTGTTACAGGTCCTTCAATGACATCACCCACAGCGTGTCTGCCAGCAAGTGCTGTGCGGTCTTTGTCCGCAATATCTTTTTCAGAGAAGATAAGTTTTCCTTCCTTTGGATTTGCGGAAAGAATCATGACAGAGATTTTTTCACCTACTAGCTTGCGCAATTCGTTGGTGATTTTGTCTTTGTCGCCACCTTCTACGCGTGGATAGTGGTCGGTGGAAAGCTGAGAAGCGGGGAGGAAACCAGCGATACCCTGCCACTCCATGATAAGCCCACCCTTGTTTGCTTCTTTAACCGTAAGTTCAAGAAGTGTTTTCTTGCGGATAGCATCTTCGGCATCTGTCCAAATGAGGGCTTGACGTGCTTCTTTGAGAGAGAGTTCAATGTACCCATTCTCATTTTCTGCGTCTACAACTTTGGCAGTGATGGTGTCGCCGATATTTGTATGGCGGATAACATCACGTGCGTTTAAGAGTTCGCGTCCATAGATGATACCAGTCCCAAACGGGGGAATGTCAACAAAGACCGCATTGCGTTCAATGGCAATGACTGGTCCTTCCACAAGATCGCCGATAGCGGGAGGAGCAGGTGAATCAGCAACAAGTGCTGTCATGGGATGATTACTATTATCTGCTTGTTCCGTTGTCTCAAGAATTTCTTCTGTAGCAACATTGTCTGTATTGGTTATTTCGTCTGTACTCATAATATATAAAATAAAAAACCGCACGATGGCGGAATCGGTATGTGTGCGAGGGTCTCGTGCCGATGGTGTCGTATAGGGAGTCGGCTCGGGGGTTACTTCGCGCATTCCGCTGATAACGAATGTACAATAGCATGGATAGTTGGAATACACAACAACAAGGGCGGCGCTTCGCGCCGCCCTTGTCCACGCACCATATATCCATCATATATCCCCGCGCTTTTCTGGGAAGACGGGGAAGGAAATGTCTTCCCAGAAAAGCGCATGGATTGTGTGTATACCCACTATGAACATTCCTTCGCAAAGAAATGCTCAATTGTGAGGGGAGACTCGCTTCGTGTTTCGTCGCAAGTCTCCCTAGTGTCTTCTGATTTTCCTCGGATCTGTTATCCGTAATGATTGTCATCCTTATCATCCAGATAACTTTTCACATCAGCAATGATCTGTTCAAGGCCATGCTGAGATGATGGTGCGACATAATCAAGTGATGAATCCCAGGCCGGGGCTCCAGTTACGCGCACGGATCCATCAAGATACCGAAACACGTTCACTTCCGGATGCTCCGGAATTTCATGTTTCTCGCACTTTGCCAAACCATCCCCAATCTCGGGGTGGTTAATGTTTACGGCGATATCGGCCAGCGTTTCCCATCGCATGGCGTGTGTCTGGTATGCTGACCAGATGGACGATACCATTTCCGAAATTTTTTTAACGACCCCCTTTTTCTTTCTCCAGGCCAGTGGAATTTGGAGGTGGTATCCCTGGTGCGGACCAAGCTCAAGCCTACATAGTTTTTGTATGGCGGCATTGAGCCATACAGGCCGTATGTGTAGGATTATATATCCTTCGCTTGGCGGATGGACTTTGAAGTCCAATCCATCGATTTTCTTGAGGGCATTGTATATCCTCAAAGAAAAATCCCATCCCTCAGAACATACCTCTCCTGGACGGACGGTTCTCCAGTATCCCTCGTGTATCCCGATGCGACCTTTATAGCCTCCCCCGAATGTCGCATTGAATGCCGGGTCGGAAGAAAACCATATATATCGCTCTGGCCTATTTTTATAAGGGCGATCCGAGACGAATAAGTCATAGTCGCTTGGATTCTCAGGGAAGACCTTCACATAGGTTACCCCAGGATACTTTGTCTTTGAAATTTTTTCATTTTTCATGATAATTCTTCTCCTCCGCCGAAGCGGTAGATGTGCCACGTTTCCGCGGCGGTTGTTGTTGTTGCTTTTTCCTTCCCGTACAGCATCCGACCGATGAATATCACCGACCCGATGCCGTACGCGAAGTTGAACAACAACAGGAGAATCTTTTTCAAAGAACAAAACCTCTATCGAATCACAAACGATACATTTGTTTGTGATCCGAATAAAGGGGAGAACCGTGTGTGTATTAACGCAAGGTCCCCCAATTTCAGGATCATATGTAGGCGTCTTCTTTTCTAGAGCGCCATACAAAGAAATGGTCACGGATTATTTCCGTGTAATCTCTGAACCATAAAGGAATCTCCTTTTTTGGTTCCCAGATATTGCTACCACAGTCTTTTTTTCTATCGAGCCCGGAAAATACCACTTCGTTTTTCACACTCGACAGTTGGAGCCCCGAACAAACTCGGGACTCATGAGAGTTTGACGGGTATACTCGCTCGTAGTATCCGTCGAGCTCCGGAATATCCATGATCACTACATGCCCATAGTAGGCATGTTGGAAGATGGTTTTCAACACATCTTCCCGTGTGCACGGATACTCGCGTGAATACCCGTTTTGCGCTGTTAGCAACACTCCATTTTTTGTGGTTTTCGCCACAATAAGAGGTGTGCTCTCCTCCGACGCCCTATCGTTCATACAACGATAGAACCATCCCGCGTATCCACCTGTCATGGTGGGGTGACTTTTTGTGTTCATAACTCCTCCTGCCCGAAAGGGCGTTTTTTGTTTATATTTCTTCCCGTACAGCATCCGACCGATGACCATCACCGACCCGATGCCGTACGCGAAGAGAAACAACAACAGGAGAATCTTTTTCAAAGAACAATCTCACTATGAACATTCCTTCGTAAAGAAATGCTCAATAATGGGGGAGACTTGCGACCGCAAGTCTCCCAAAAAAATTAAACCTCTCCTCCCAAGATATGGAGACTGGCAACGAGAACCGTCTCCTTGAAGTTGGTGGATTCGTTCCACCAATTCCGGCAGTCGAGCTGCCACTCACCCTCTACCTCATCAGACCTGAGGAGGTAGAGGGTCCTGCCGGAGCGCGTTTCGTACGCAATCCCTTTCCCGTCGTGGAGAGAGAAAGCGTACGAATAGGGGGTGTAGGGGATATCTTCCGGATCGAAATAGAAGATATCCCCCTCTTTTTCGGGGTCGATGAACGAGGGATTGTTCCCATTCGTTGATTCCCCGATAATCTCACACCCCTGAAGGAATGTGAGACCTTCAAGGATCCCCGTCTTCTGAAGACGAGCAACCCTCTGTTGAGGGTCGCGCGACCACTCCTCCATTAAGGAGTGGTCTGTCGCTTGCGCGTCGTCTCCGCCGTACTCAACGCCCTTCCGGCGAGTGATACTTTTCTTATTCATAACTCCTCCTTCCGCCGAAGCGGTATTTTTTACCACGTTTCCGTGGCGTTTATTGATGTTTTCTTTCTTCCCGTACAGCATCCGACCGATGACCATCACCGACCCGATGCCGTACGCGAAGAGAAACAACAACAGGAGAATCTTTTTCAAAGAACAATCTCACTATGAACATTCCTTCGTAAAGAAATGCTCAATAATAAGGGGAGACTTGCTTGGTCGCAAGTCTCCCAAGTTAACAGTTTCCGCTTCCTCAGCGGAACCTCGTTTGCTCAAATGCTCAAAGCGCAAACGGGCGAAAAGCTTTTACCTAACCCCGCGCGTGGTGGGGCTGGTGGTTGCTGCTACTGTTTTGCACACACGATGTACGTCGCAGGGTGCATTACCCTGTAAAAGTACATTTCCATCTTTGTTATGGAATTTCCAGACTTCAGAACACCCTCATGGTAACAAAAATAAACACAGTTTTCTTCTGTTGGGTTATCTTTTGGTTGATCGCAATACTTGTCCGAATATCGGACACGCTTGACGATCCAACCGTCAACCATCGCATGTTGCGCTGATTTCAGGTCAAGTTCTTGACCAACTTTAATAGTGTTCATTTCTGCGTTTGTCATGATGACTTCTCCTTCCGCCGAAGCGGTATTTTTTGCCACGTTTCCGTGGCGGTTGTTGATATTTTTCTTCCCGTACAGCATCCGACCGATGACCATCACCGACCCGATGCCGTACGCGAAGAGAAACAACAATAGGAGCATCTTTTCAAAGAACAATCCCACTATGAACATTCCTTCGCAAAGAAATGCTCAATGATGAGGGAGAGCGTAAACCAAAGCTCTCCCTAAAGCCTATTTGCAGTGGATTAGCGAATCCGCTGCAGATATTTTTCTACAGTCGGCCACGGGGTGGCCCAATCCTTGTTAACTGCATCCATTTCTTGGATGACAGCGAAGTAATCGCCGTTATCCAATTCGATGACTTCTCCCGCCTTAATAGCGGACGGGAAATATTTTTCCAAATCGAACTCTCGGACTCCCTCACGGAGCCGAAAGTAAAGCTGTTGGGCAAGGTCCTCCGAAGAGGTACCCTGGTTTACCAGGAAGGGGATCCCCCCTACCCTGACCAAGGATATTCCAAGGGCCTCACAAATATATTCATAAACATACATCCTCGAATCCGCCATTGCGGCGGTGAAAATTTCTTCTGCTTCCTGTGTCATATTAACTCTCCTAATGCGCCTCGCCACTTATATTTGTGTGACGAAGCTGGTTGTTATTTTTCTTCCCATACAGCATCCGACCGATGACCATCACCGACCCGATGCCGTACGCGAAGAGAAACAACAATAGGAGCATCTTTTCAAAGAACAAAACCTCTATCGAACGACAAACGAACTTGTCATCCGAACAAAGGGGAGGAACGCGCGTAAATGATTGCGCGTTGCCTCCGAAAAATTACTTCACTACGACGCCCGCAAAACCGCGGGTCGGATTGCCATACGGCCCCCCGACGCGATTTGTGAGCGTCTTTGCCCAGTCGAGGAAACGCTCGACTGTCTCAGGAGTCGTGTGACCTCCCAGGACAATTTTCGTGTTTCCCGTGGGCTGGTGGCTCCGGTCCGTATCCGGAATGGCTGCCATGTAGGCGAGCCCCGAAACCAGCGCGGCTTCCGGAAGTTCGTCTATTTCCCCAGCGTCGCGCAAGTCGCGAACGCCGTCGACTTCCGGTGCGGCGAGGAGTTTCACGCGGGCCGCCTCGATGGCCGTCCGGATTTTGTCCGGATCAGCTTTCTCGGCAGTCCGGGGATTGGTGGCATAGAACGCCACCTTTCCCGCGATCCGTGCGAGCCCGAACGCGGCCGGATTGACGCCAGGGCAACGTCCGGCGTATGCGTCCGCCGGGCAGTGGTCGCCGGCTGCGACCATGCGCAGCTCTTCGGTCGGCTCCACGTCGAGAACGGCGCAGAGCTGACCGAGGCTCGACGCCTGCCAGTACTCCGACGCAGGCAGACCATAGCCCGCGTCACCTTGGTTGTGGTGGTCGCAACGCGCGACAATCGGCAATTCGCCAGTCACCGCAGACGCGCATTCGAAGATGACCGCGCCGGTCGCCCCAGAAGGATCACCCTCGTCCACCACGTAGCCGGTCGCCTGGTAGGCGTTGCCGGCGTGCACCTTCTTGCCATCTGCCGTAATGGCGGTGGCAAGGACACATCCGGCTGCGCGCGCGACTCGGCGAGCGGCCTGTTCTTCGGGGTCCTGGCCCCCGAAAATCACCATTTTGCTCATGCATACCTCCTTATGGAGACCTTGTTCATCCATGGCGCATGACTGCCACACAAGGCGCCCATTATGGGCTGGTTGTTTGGATGGAAGCATGTTGTCAACGCGATGAATACGCTGACGCTTCCTCTGGGTTATTTTCAAAGAACAAAACCTCTATCGAACGACAAACGAACTTGTCATCCGAATAAAGGGAGAAACGATACCTAAAAAAGCATATCATTTCTCCAATAAATTATTTGTTTAAATCTTTCAAATTGTGGATGGGTCTTAATCTGTCCACAATTTTTGCTGTGGGCTCGATTGCCCTCTCGATAAATTCTCCAGGTTTATACGCCTCGGCGGACTCATCCAATGTTGACGGACAAACACTGGTTGAAAAAATTCCAGCCTCGTTCATCTGCTGTTCGAATTTTTTCATGTCGAGAGTCTTCATGGCATCTCCTCGACTCATAAGCCGTCCGGCGCCGTGAGGGGCGGAGCAGTTCCATTCAGCATTTGACTTACCTTCGCAAATCAGGATGCCGTCCCGCATATTGAACGGAATAATCATACGCTCGCCTGCGTACGAACGGATCGCTCCCTTGCGGGTGATGAAGTCGTGAAAATCGATAAAGTTGTGCACCGTCTCGATTTTGTCGACCTCGCCGCAGCCCACGATATTCATGATAATTCGCGCGATGGTATGACGATTGTATTCCGCATAAACCTGCGCGAAAATCATGTCGAAAAGATATCCAAACGCCTCTTTGCCGTCCAACCAGTCCATGGCAGGATCGTCGTTGACACCCTTCGCAAGCCCGAGACTGTTACCGGCATCTTTTATCTGCAGAGCAATTTCCTCACCCTTCGTAGATGTCCTAATCTCGGCAATACGCCGGCGCAATGTTTCGGCGCGTCGAGGTCTGACAACATCTGTCGCAACCGACTGCCAGTATTCGGCAATCTTTGCCCCGAAGCCGCGCGACCCGGTGTGAATTACCAGCCAGATCTCGTCGGTTTCAGACGATCGACCGAACTCGATGAAGTGATTACCCCCACCGAGTGTGCCAATCGACTTCACGACGCGCTGTTCGTCGATGCCGATATCTCGGCATTTTTTACTGAACCATTCCTCATTGTACAGAGGAGGATTCAGTGTGATGCCGAAGCGTTTCATATAGGCAGCCGCGAAATTGGTAGCCAACATATTGGCGCGTTCCCATGGGGACGCGGACATGTCGACGGCATTTGCATGCACACTTTTCCCGAACGGTACGCTTTTTCGGATACGCGAATCCAGTTGTTCGGGCGCGATGCCCAAGTCGTGCTTACCGGTATTGAGAGCCAGCATACCGCAGCCGATGTCCACCCCGATGACATTCGGGATGATACGGTCGGGCACTATCGGCATCGTGAAGCCGATGACCGATCCCTTGCCGGCATGCGTATCCGGCATAATCACGATCTCATTCGTGAACGCCGGATGATTTAAAAAACCGGCGATTTGTTTTTTGCATGCCGCCTCGGCATCGTCGACCGTGACATATGCGGAACCAAAAACACCACTCATCCTAATCATAATTTCTCCTCTGAAAAATTAAAAAAATTTTCAATCGCATACAACGTTGTGGTGGAAAAAGATATTTTCATCACAACGTTGTATGCGATATCGGAGGATATTTCAAAGAACAAAACCTCTATCGAACGACAAGCGAACTTGTCATCCGAATAAAGGGGAGGAATGCATGAAAACTACTGTGCATTCCTCCCTGAAGACATTCCCTCTACTTTTTATATGCCGCCGGTATTTTTACCGGCTCGTCGAGGACAAAGTCCTCGACACTGTACTTGGCATAATATTTGTCCGGACAAGCCCGAACAAATATTTCTTGGGCGGACTTTGCGTCCGCCTCAGTCTGGTAGACACCTAGTACTGTGTCTCCCTCGTAGTCTTGAGTGGCAGACAGCACCCAAATAATCTTTTTCATAACTCCTCCTGCCCCGAAGGGCGTTTTTGTTTCAAAAATTCGCCACACGGCATCGGACCGGCGAGAAGATGAGAGGACTCTCACCGAACCCAAGGCCATGCAGGAGTATTGAAACAGGGAAGGAAATTTTTCAAAGAACAAACTCACTATGAACATTCCTTCGTAAAGAAATGCTCAATGATGAGGGAGAGCGTAAACCAAAGCTCTCCCCGAACGCCTTTTTATGGCAACTCTTCCGTCTTGGGAAAATCTTCCCTATTGACGGCGAAAAGGGTAAAACCCTTTTCGTATTTTAATTCCCAATTTTCGTGGGAATTAAATTCGTTTACACCACCATACTTGGTGGCGTAAACTGGAAGGCCGTGAAAGGCCTTAAGTTCATTCTGGACTTCTTCGAGGGTCAACTCCCCCTCGAGAAATCCGTTCCAGTTTATATCCCAAGGTCCATAATGGACCTCAGTTTTTTTGCCCACACCGAGGACCTCCTGACCCCCGGAGTAGGTATCAAACGACTCGACCCGGACATACTCCGGGTAAATCGTGTAATGCTCTTCTCCGGCGGAGAAGAAGAGCTCATTATCCAAGTATTCGGTCTCGGTGTTACCCGATTCCGAATTCCATACTTTTTTGCCACCCGAATACTCGGTGGCAAAATAACCTTGTTTTGACCAGCTCATATTATCCTCCTCGCTCCATAGAGCATTTTTTGTTTCAAAAATTCGCCACACGGCATCGGACCGGCGAGAAGATGAGAGGACTCTCACCGAACCCAAGGCCATGCAGGAATATTGAAACGGAGGCTACTTTTCAAAGAACAAAATCCTCAATCGAATCACAAACGATACATTTGTTTGTGGTCCGAATAAAGGGGAGAAATATGCCTGAAAAAGCGCATATTTCTCCAAACGATTTTCCGCCCATCATTTTATCGACTCATTTGAGTCTCAAAATGACTACTTGTAGTATTTCTTGAGAATCTGAAGGAGCTCGATAACGAGTTCCTCCAATACTCCAAATCGGAGATATGTTGGATAAGCAGCAGAGGTGTAACATGCATGCTTTCCCAGTATCTCCTCCAGCTTGATGTCACCATATTTTGTATAAATGGTGACATCCATGGACCGCCTCTCATCATTCACGATGAGGTAATCCGCCTCTACCTTTTGGCCCGTGACCATATTGTAGAGCTTCCCTCCTTCGTGAAGAGGAACAACCGAGTCGCTGTCCTCGGTAATCGCTGTTTTTTCAAGGGATGGGTCCATATGGACTAGTTCAAGTTCAGCCCATTCCTGACCGCCTTCCTGTCCGAGGGCCTGGAGCCTCCGGATTTTCGCGTCTTCCAACACATACTCTCCGAGTATGCGTTCGATTTCCGCGGCGTCCTCTCCACAAGGAAGAACGCTAAGCGTAATTGAAGAAAACAGTTGGTACCCAATAATGTGACCCATACATCCTCCTCGCTCCGAAGAGCATATTTTTTAGTTTCAAAATTCGCCACACGGCATCGGACCGGCGAGAAGATGAGAGGACTCTCACCGAACCCAAGGCCATGCAGGAGTATTGAAACAGGGAAGGAAATTTTTCAAAGAACAAAACCTCTATCGAACGACAAACGAACTTGTCATCCGAATAAAGGGGAGAAATATGCCTGAAAAAGCGCATATTTCTCCAAACGATTTTCCGCCCATCATTTTATCGACTCATTTGAGTCTCAATGACTACTTGTAGTATTTCTTGAGAATCTGAAGGAGCTCGATAACGAGTTCCTCCAATACTCCAAATCGGAGATATGTTGGATAAGCCCAGTGGGCGTAGCATCCGTGCCACCCCAATATTTCCTCCAGCTTGATGTCACCATATTTTGTATAAATGGTGACATCCATGGACCGCCTCTCATCATTCACGATGAGGTAATCCGCCTCTACCTTTTGGCCCGTGACCATATTGTAGAGCTTCCCTCCTTCGTGAAGAGGAACAACCGAGTCGCTGTCCTCGGTAATCGCTGTTTTTTCAAGGGATGGGTCCATATGGACTAGTTCAAGTTCAGCCCATTCCTGACCGCCTTCCTGTCCGAGGGCCTGGAGCCTCCGGATTTTCGCGTCTTCCAACACATACTCTCCGAGTATGCGTTCGATTTCCGCGGCGTCCTCTCCACAAGGAAGAACGCTAAGCGTAATTGAAGAAAACAGTTGGTACCCAATAATGTGACCCATACATCCTCCTCGCTCCGAAGAGCATATTTTTTAGTTTCAAAATTCGCCACACGGCATCGGACCGGCGAGAAGATGAGAGGACTCTCACCGAACCCAAGGCCATGCAGGAGTATTGAAACAGGGAAGGAAATTTTTCAAAGAACAAAAACCTCTATCGAATGGCAAACGATATGTTTGTCATCCGAATAAAAGGGAGAAACGATACCAAAAAAAGCATATCATTTCTCCAGTTAGTAAAATCAAATAACAGCGGCGTGCGTGATGATACGCATGGAACCCTTGCGAGTAGGGACCTCAATGACTTTCCACGCATAGACGGTATTACCTGACACAACTGACTCCTTACCAAGAATTGCAGAACCGGCAGTTTCATTGCCATACCAACCATTGCGGTAGTATGAAAACTTCCTGTCAGGTAACCCTGCAACAATCGCTTGTGTCAAAAGCTCCGGAGTGCCCGTATATTCAGGAGACACCTCAAAGCCTTCATTGCGCATAGTTGCAAGAAGTTGCCTCGAGGCGACAAATACTTCCTGAAGTGCAAGGTACGAAACATAATGTTCTCTGCACCACACCCCCAGCGACTGTCTTTCAGGACGCTTTTCTGCTGCCATAACGATGCGGACTGCAACCCAGCCGTCCGTTGCACATGCGCCAGTAAATTTTCTGCGCGTGGCTTCCGCTTTTACCTTTTCTCCCTCGTCACGTACACGGAAGAAAAGCTGGCGTGATTGCATAGCGGCAATGGCTATCGCCATTTCGCGCAGACATCCGATTTCGGCTGCTTTGAACATCATGGCAGCTTCACGTGGGTCGCACTGTAAGCGCACAGCTTTCTCTCCCATCGGAGTGATGTTCGCCTCGTCCGTATCATCGACGAAACCAAGTAACTGTAATTGTTTCTTGGCATTCTTCCAGTTTTCTTTTGGAGGACTGTCGATAAGACGAATCGCCTCACCTTCTCGTGAAAGATTAAGCGACTTGATTGCCAGCACAACCTCACGAAGGGGGAGACGGAAAATTTCAGGTAATGTAACAGCGGGACGCGACAGGTAGTCCTCTTCTGAGAAGAGCCCAGTATAGTCACCGTCCATTACCCGACCACATCGTCCGACGCGCTGAAGGATACGGTCTCTGGCAATTTTGCAAACGCCGAGAGTGCTCGTGTCCGATATTGCATCGTATCGCTGCTCGCGAGCGAGCCCACTATCCACGACCCATCCGACACCTGGCAATGTTGCGCCTGTTTCTACAATGTCTGTAGCAACAGTAACGGTAATTATTCCAGGGATATCGACGAATGGCGCATGGCGTTCCTCGCCTTGCAAGTCACCATGAAGCGGTAGTACGCGTACATGCGAGCCAAGTTTCAATTTAGTGATTTCATCAATCACCGCGTTGATTTCAGCTTTCCCCGGCATGAAGACCAGTCCATTGCTTCCAAGATTAATCTTGTCGGCAACGACTTGTGCCGCCGTTTCGTACATATTACGACCAGGATCGACAAAATGTTTTGCGATAGGATAGGTTGTATCCAAATCGCTTCCGTCTACCAGTCCGCAATTGAAGTGTGTAGCAATTTTGTGTGGGTCAATCGATGCCGACATCAACAGAAATGTTACCTGCGAGCCTGCGGACTGAGCTTTTTCAACAAGCGCAACATTGAAATCGCTCAAGAGCGACCGTTGATGAAACTCGTCAAACAAAATCATCGCCACACCAACAAGTTTCGGATTGCCGAGAATTTTCGCCCGCAAAATACCTTCCGTCATGAAGATGATTTTCGTGCGCTTTGATACGCGAGACTCCCCACGGATCTGATACCCGACAATTCCTCCGACCTGCTCACCCATCTCTTCCGCGACACGCGCGGAGAGCTCCACTGCCAGAACACGCTTCGGCACGGATACATATATCATGCCACTTTGTGTGTACCCCAGCTCGTGGAGGAGTTGGGGTGTCTGCGTGGTCTTGCCTGTACCGGTCGGCATCATGATGATACCTTTTCCGGAAACGGCAAGAGCGGCGATCTCGGTCGCCTTTTTGTAAAAACTCAAACTTTTATTCATCACTTTTTAATTTAAATTATTGATTCACGTCCTTCTGCGGGGAGAAAGGGGAGAGAATATCTCCCCGCAGAAGGACGTGATAATGAAAAGAACAAACCCTTTCGCCGTTTTCGGCTCATCAGTCCGGACACACATCCAGAGAGGGTGAGGAGCTCCGAAGAACTCCTCAAAAAAGAACATGGCGTCAGTCGATCAGGTCGCCGACCGCATACTGCGGATCGTGCGACACCGAAACGACGTACTTCCCGAGCTTCGGGTCGAACGCCGCCACGGCACCGTACAGGTGCCCGACCTCGTGCGCGATGGCAATCGCCACCGGCAGAGAAGCGGGCCCGTTCAGGCGGACGACCTGACCGCCCTGGAGCTTGAGCTCCCTGATCTCCGCGACAGCGTCGCGGACGATCAGGTTGTTGTGTGCCTGCTCGCCGAAGCTGAGCTTCAGCGTGTCGGCAGGTGCGTCAGTGTCGACGCTTACTGAATAAAAACGTCCCATAAAATCTCCATTTTACCAACCCCACCATCGGTTGGCGTGCATTTTGAATTTTTTGAATGTCGGTGGCTCATTCAATTTTTTTACAATTTAATCAAATACTCCGCCAGCGCCTTGATCATCGGGCGCTCGGATGCAATTTCACCTCTTTCAAGGTGATGCACCGATCCGCGTAGGATACTGTCTGTCCCGAGACCTTCAACAGTATCTTCCGTTCCGTGATAGTCAGAGAATATCTCTGCTACCACAGTCAGCCCTACTTTTTTGGCAAACGCACGCCACTCCGGCATCTTGTCGGGGTCGCCGGCAAGGATGACGATATGTGTGGCACCCGAGCAAATCCGCTCGTTTTCAACAGAGGTGATACCTCCGATGTCAACGAGCGTCAGCTCAAGCGAGCAATTACGGACGGAGTCCGTAATCCGCTGCACGAATTCAGGCGTGAACTTGCTTTTGTATGCCGCTTTGCATGCGGCTGCAAGTTCAGAGTCGTGTTCCACTGCTTGTTGGAACCACGCACCCTCGCCGTCGGGACATGCCGTAATCACATATGGATACGGCGCCCCTGGAATCGCGCGAATGGCTTGCTTAAGGCCTTCGCGCATGCAGCTTTTGCCGGACCTTGGAGGGCCGGCAAGAACGATTTTTTTCATTGCTTGTCTCCCTTTTCACCGATTGGCCCGGCGTTGCCGAAGGTGTGCACTATGCGACCTCTTGTCTGATGCCATGGTTGGGTAAGGAATCAAACAAGAGGTCGCATGTGTTTTTATGGGTTGTATATTTCAAAGAACAAATCCCTTTTCAGAGCGTGAAGGTTTTTCCCTCACAATCTGAATAAGAGAGGGAAGGGGTCGGTGTAATCCGATACCCTTCCCTGAAAGTTATTTTGAGAGCGGCTTTATTTTGTGTTTTTAAGCCACTCCCGATAATTAAAGCGCCACCGACATCCGCGGCGCTCTTCCTCCGCTTCGAGGTATCCGATGATATCCTCGAGCGACCAGCCTTCGGGGAGGCTGGTCGGCGTGACGCGGAATCTAAGGCGACCAGACGGCGCCCCCCCAATCCACCATTCCAAATCCTCTTTGTCCGGATATTGGATTGGTGAGCCGTACGTTTTTCCTGCACGGTCTATTTCAGGGGGGTTGTTACATTCAAATCCTACGAACAATTCGTCCATAACCTTCTCCGTTTTGCCGCACTGCGGCGTTGAAAAAATGTTTCAATCCGCTAGGCGTGCAATAAGATGTAAAGAACAAATCCCTTTTCAGATTGTGAAGGTCTTTCCCTCACAATCTGAATAAGAGAGGGAAGGGGTCGGTGTAATCCGATACCCTTCCCCGAAAGGAGTGCTACTTTTTAGTCCACTCCTTTTTAAGAGTTTCCGCCGCGTATGACGCGGCGACGACGACGTTACCCCGTGGGGTAACCATCACCGTTTTTTTTGCAGCCTCGCGGCGCTGTGCCGCGGACTTCTTGTGAAGCGGGGCATACGTATTATGCCCCACTTCGGCGAGTGTCCTCGCCGAAAACTTCAACATGTGCTTCGTGTTCTTCATTTTTTTACCGCCCTCACGAGCGGCCCATTAACATTAAATTATTGAAAATTATGTACAGCGTGCAGGGGACGAGTCATAAATATAAAATTACTCGTCACCCATAACGCTGTACATGATGTTCAATAGGTTTTTTTATTCATATTTTATATTTAACAAAGAACAATTCTCTGTCAGCTGGCGATTGCGCTTCACGCGCAATCGCCAGCTGATTGGAGAAGGGGAATCGCGTCGGACAATATGTCCGTCACGTTTCCCCTTAAGCGTTATCCGATACAGGGAGTCATGCCCCCATTGGTTCGGACGTAAGGTACAATCTTGGCTCGTATGTGCCAAGAGAGCGGCGAAGGTGAGTGAGATACGTAAAGCCAAATATATGTATGCCTCGTATCCAACAAACCCTCATCTCCGTCGCTCTCCTGACAAAAAAGCGATTGGCGTCTCTCTTCCTGAAAAGTATATAAATAGGGAAGAGGGACAGCAATCGCTTTCTCGTGCACGTACACTACAATGACTGCTGTCATGTCCCTCCCCAGAGACGTAGAATATATATGATGTTGTAAGGTGGTGCTTCCGTCCCTGTATGGTATGAGAGTATTATAGCAGATGTTGAATTATTTGTCAAGCATTTGCATATTGCTCAGCATGTTTCCGCACCTCACTGATGAGAAGA